>Ga0194126_10004905_pt1 | contig 20076 bp, 16 predicted proteins | sample TA2KigC150mmetaG_FD_148641 | JGI IMG/M metagenome (GOLD analysis project Ga0194126, IMG submission 148641) | Freshwater microbial communities from Lake Tanganyika, Tanzania - TA2015035 Kigoma Deep Cast 150m | ecosystem: Environmental > Aquatic > Freshwater > Lake | place: Tanzania: Lake... | reverse complement strand
CCTGCTCTTGACCGCACCATCTCTTATCGCGCTCGCCGTCTTCGTCTATGGCTTCATCGGTTGGAATTTTCGAATCTCTCTCACCGATTGGAAAGCGCTCTCACCTGACTTCAACTTCATCGGATTAAAGAACTATCGAGACTTACTCGTCGATGAACGATTCAAGATTGACATCAAGAACTCACTTATCTTCACCGTGGTCTTCATGGTTGCATGCCTACTCTTAGGTTTGCTTTTGGCAATCTTGCTCGATCAGAAACTGAAATTCGAAGGACTCTTCAGGAGCGTCTATCTCCTACCTATGGCGATTTCATTTATCGTCACTGGTGTTGTCTGGCGCTGGTTGATGAATCCTGCGACTGATGATCGAATAAGTGGAATCAACTTGCTCTTCACAAAAGTTGGTCTGGATCCCTTGGTCAATCAATGGCACCTGACTCCCAACTGGGGGATGGCCGGAATCGCTCTACCTGCGGTTTGGCAGATGGCCGGCTACACAATGGCGCTCTTCTTAGCGGGAATCCGAAGCATCCCTGAAGAGATCCGTGAAGCCGCTCGAGTAGATGGGGCATCGGAATGGCGGATCTATCGCCATGTGATTTTGCCACAACTGCGCCCCATCGCACTCTCTGCGATCGTGATTCTTGGTCATATCTCACTCAAAGTCTTCGACTTGATTATTGCTATCGCAGGAAAACAACTCGCCCTTGATGTCCCAGCGATCTATATGTGGCAGACATCTTTTGATGCATATAACTTCGGTAAAGGCGCAACTCTTGCGACATACATTCTCTTTAGCGTGGCGATAGTCATCGTTCCTTATCTGATTTTCACCATGCGTCAGGAGCGAAAGTCATGAAGAAGTCTCGCCTCCTGCTCTATCCAGCACTGATCTTCTTCCTCATCTTCTTCTTGCTTCCGGTCTATGTAGTTGTGGCGACTTCACTCAAACCACTAGGTGATATCTCACTCTCCACAATGTGGTCGTTGCCAAAGTCGCTTGACTTCGTCAATTACTCACTTGCTTGGGAGAAACTCGGCCCTTCGGTCATCAATAGCTTCCAACTTGTCATCCCTGCTGCGGTGATTGCGGCATTCCTAGGCAGCATGAATGGTTTCGTCCTGGCTAAATGGAAGTTTCCGGGCGCAGATATTGTCTTTCCGGTGATTCTCTTTGGGATGTTCATTCCCTATCAATCAATCTTGATTCCGCTCGTCACCACTATGCGCGAACTTGGTATCTATGGCGGTATCCCCGGATTGATTCTGGTTCACGTCATTTATGGGCTACCAATCATGACTCTTATCTTCCGTAACTATTACGCCTCAGTGCCGACTGAGTTGATAGAAGCGGCGAAAGTTGACGGAGCAGGAATGCTCGGCACCTATTTCCGAGTTGTTCTCCCGATCTCTATCCCAGCTTTCATCGTTGCCATCATCTGGGAATTCACGTCGATTTGGAATGACTTCCTTTTCGCAGTCGTCCTCACGGGTCCCTCTTCATGGCCAGTCACGGTCGCGCTCAATAACATTGCAGGAAGCCAGATAGTCCAGTGGAACGTGCAGATGGCTGGCGCGCTCATTGCATCACTTCCGACTGTTCTGGTCTACATAATCCTTGGCCGCTATTTCCTTCGTGGGCTTATGTCAGGAGCGCTAAAGGGCTAATCGAACCCTGCTCAAAGTTTGTTTGGCCAGGTATCGCTGAGCTTGTAGCCAAACGGGTAGGGATCCGTTTGATCAAGTCGGTGCTCATAACTTCCGGTGATCCAGGCTTGTCCTGCAACTGATGGTCGAATCGCACGCTTTCCACCAATACTCAACTCTTCTTCGATACGGCAGTCAAACTCGGAATCAATGATTGAGCGCCCGATCATTCGATCTCCTAGCCTGAGTAGACCCTGAGCATGTAAGAGTGCGAGCCTTGCCGAACACCCAGTCCCAGTAGGGGATCGATCTATTTTTCCTGGCTGAATTGCTACTGCATTCTTGCTGATTGCAATCCCATCCTCGAAGAAGATTGGTTTGGCGATTTGAGTAAACGAGAAGTGCCGCCAATCTGAATTCATCGGATGTGAAAAAGTCAGCTGCTCATTCGCGGCTCGGGTGATTTTCATGCCGACCTCGGCAAGATCCCGCGCCTCATGGGGTGCTATCTCAAAACCAAGATCCTCCGAGTTGATAATCACGAAACTATCTCCACCGAAGGCTGTATCAACAGTAAATGTACCTAGACCTTCGACTTCCAATTTCGTGTCCATCATGCCGACAAATGATGGAACGTTGGTTACTCTGATTTCTTTGACTTTCTTCCCTGAAACTTTTGCTGCGACCTCAACCAATCCACCAGGGGCTTCCATTTTGAATCGCATCATCTCGGAAGTTATTGGAATGATTCCAGTCTCTAGCGCAACTGTCGCCACACAGATCGAATTAGATCCTGACATTGGAGGTGTGTCTTCAGGTTCCATGATGATGAAGCCGATTTCGGCTTCAGGGTTAATCGGTTTCACTAAGAGATTTACATGTCGAAATACGCCACCTCGTGGCTCTTGAAGCATATAGTTTCGCAATCGCTGGTCTGTGGCAATGAAGCGAGACTTTTCCCAGAGAGTGGCACCAGGAATTTCATCGACGCCGCTGATAATCACATCGCCAACTTCGCCCTCTGCATGACAGCTGATTACCTTGATGGGCTCAGTGAATAACACAGGAGCGATTATTGCGGTTTCATTTCGATATCGCTCTGTTGTACCCTTACGCCCGCGCACTCAACGCATGGTGGGTTGCCCGAGCGGCCAATGGGAGCGGACTGTAAATCCGCCGGCTCTGCCTTCAGTGGTTCAAATCCACTACCCACCACCATCACTCGAGAAATTGAGTCCGAGCGACGCAATTGAGGGAGAGAGATGGCGAAAGTCGCAGTAGTCACTGGAGCTTCTGGCGGGATGGGTCGCGCCATAACCAAAGCGCTGATTCGAGACGGTTTCATGGTTGTAGGGCTTGATCTCAAGGACCAGAGTGAGAAATTCGATCCAACTCAATATGCCCACTTCACCTTAGATCTCACTAAATCCCAAGAGATTGATTCAGTCTTCGGAGAGATCGAATCACGATTTAGTGGCGTCGATGCTTTAGTCAACAATGCTGGAAGTTGTTTCATGTCGGATTTTCCTGAGATACCTGCCGATGAGTTCGAACTTCAGATGGCGGTGAACTTCTCATCTGCCTTTTACTGCTCGCAGGCGGCGGTTAAGTCAATGCTTAAACGAGATGGTTTCAAGAAAATTGTGAATATCTCGTCGAATGGCGCATATAACTTCGATGTCTTTGATCCGCCGCACTATCGAGCAAGCAAGGCAGCAATGGATACTTTAACCAAGGATCTCGCTCGTCGTTATGCCAAGGAGAGAATCTGTTGTAACTCGATAGCGCCAGCAATGACCGAAACCCCACTCTTTGATCTGTTGACTGAGGAGACTCTCAAGAAAGCGATTTCGAATATGCCTCAAGGAAAACCGATGCAACCTTCACAGATAGCAGACTGGGTGGCGTTCTTGATTTCGCCAGCAGGAGATGTGGTAAGTGGAAATGTCATCATCATCAACCAAGGCAGGGACGTTAGGTAGATCTCTCCAAATCCCTTGATAAGGGCTTTGTACTAAAGGTAACGCTCTGGGGCTTTCTTCAACTCACTCCACTGCGTCGGATCATGGCCGAAGATGACATGAGCATCCTTTTCTTTACCAAGATCTAGCAGCCGGTGCGCATGATGGAGGGCGAGTTCAACATTCCAGGAATCCTTGCAACCCTCCTCAACTTCCTCAAGGCGTGAGATCGCATCGCTAGTCCAGACTATTGAGCCAGTTCTAGGAAGTTCCACGTATACGGCTAGTTCTCCAGGTGTGTGACCTGGTACGAAGAGAATCGTGAGGCCAGGTGCGATCTCAGTATCTTGGTTGATAAGAATGTAATCCCGGTCTGGCCATTCATATGGTTGTCTGCCTCGCCAATAGAGAGGTTTGGGTAAGGCTCGCTCTGGTCCTCCGATGATGATTGGCTTACCAGGGAATGATTCGATATTTCCCATATGGTCGATATGGGTATGCGTGATGAGAAGATAATCGACATCGGCCATTGTGAGACCCAATTTGGCTAACTGTGCTGCAGGCTGGTTCTCGTTGGTAAGTGATAGAACTTTTCCAAACTTGCCTAACTCGTCTTCCTCGCTAGCAGCGTTGATATCGTCGGCGTACTTTTGAGGGAATCCTGAATCGATAAGGATTCGCTCTCCAGCATCTGTCTCGATCAATGCCCCTGGAATCCCAATGATTCGTCCATTGGCGTGGACCTGAAAGAGCCCGAAGTCCAGAATGCTCAGTGAAATTGGTCGACCTGTGAGGAGATGGGCCATGGGCTTATCGAATCACAGAGTTGGTGCTAGCGTCGTCTTTGATGTCCACACTCAGACTTGGTTTGATCTTGGCTCTCTTTGCTGCATCGGCAACTGTGATCGGGTGGTCACTCATCGCCTTACGCAAGCAGGTAAGTGAACGATTCCTTGCATTCACGCTTCTCTTGGTAGCCGGTGCCATGATTGCGGTCAGTTTCGTTCAGATACTTCCAACAAGTATTCAAGCGATTGGCTCTGCCTCGCAACCGCTTCTCTGGTTTGTAGTTGGAGTCTTTCTCATTTGGATTTTCACTCGGATGGATTTCACCTCTGGATCGCATTCAAAAGTAGCTCAATCGGCATTCGTGATTGCATTTGCGATTGGGTTACACAATCTCCCTGAAGGGACGGCGACTATTGCCTCTACTCTGGTTGATCTCGAGACGGGGCTAACGACTGCCATTGTTGTCGCACTTCACAATATTCCAGAGGGAATCGCGATTGCTACAACGTCAAGGCTTGCCGGGTTTGGAAAGGCTAAGACGCTTCTTCTTACATTGCTCGCCACTTTTGCCGAGATGGTGGGCGCCCTTGCTGTCTTTCTCTTTGGTGAAGGACTTTCTAGTCTCGGCTCGGCGCGATTACTTGCCCTGGTTGCGGGAATCATGGTCGCGATCAGCGCTCGTGAGTTGATTCCTTTCTCGGGCCGAATTCTTCTTGCCAAGCGAAACGGGTAGCGTAGGAACCCGTTACCTGAACACTGTGAAGGAGTATTTCCTGTGTCCACCATCAAGGCAGTCAAGTGGGTTGATGGAAAGTTAGTGCTCCTTGATCAAACTTTGATTCCACTGGAGGAGAAGTACCTTCATCTCTCAGATGTCGACTCAATCATTGATGCAATCAAGCGCTTGGTGGTGAGGGGCGCGCCCGCCATTGGTGTCGCAGGAGCCTACGCAGTTGTAGTTGCGTTGGATGAAGCGGATAGAGAGAGATCCAGCAAGGAAAAGCTTGAGCAGAAGATTGATGCGATTCGAGATGCGAGACCAACCGCTGTCAATCTTGCATGGGCGGTTGAGCGAGTCAGGAAACTCGTACCAATGGGACGAGAAGCGGTCCTTACCGAAGCCCATCAGATCGCCAAGGAAGATCGACTCTCGGGTGATGCGATGGGTGCAATTGGTGCCGATTGGCTTATCAATCACTTAGGCTCGAAGCCGCTCACTCTTCTCACTCATTGCAATACTGGTTCGTTGGCTACAACCAGTATAGGTACTGCACTCGGTGTTGTACGCACGATGCACTCGAGGGGTCTGGTCAAGGAGGTTTATGCCGATGAGACTCGGCCACTTCTTCAAGGGAGCAGGCTCACAGCATGGGAACTCGAGAAGTCATCAATCCCTTATCGAATACTCCCCGATGGTGCTGCGACGATGGCAATCCTCTCTGGTCGAATCGATGCTGCACTCATCGGAGCAGATCGCATCGCAAAGAACGGCGATAGCGCAAACAAGATCGGTTCTGTTGCTGTTGCGCTCGCCTGCCATGAAGCAGGGATTCCCTTCTTGGTAGTAGCTCCAGAATCAACGGTAGATCGAAGCAAGAAAGATGGAAGTGAGATCCATATCGAGATTCGAAAAGATGAAGAGATCACTCATTTCAAGGGGCTTCAAGTCGCACCGCTGGGCGCAAAGACATTCAATCCAGCTTTTGATGTCACTCCTTCGAAGTACATCAGCGCTGTGATCACTGAGAAAAGGGCCTACGAAATCGCAAAGGGGGAGCAACTATGAGTGACCTCCGCCCGCTAGAAGAACTAGTAAGCCGCTCTCAAAGAATTGGTTCAGATCAAAGCCTTGTCGTTTATGGCGGTGGCAATACTTCGAGCAAAGGTGAAATCAAGGATCACTTGGGTCGCCTTAGAAAAGTGCTCTGGGTCAAAGGCTCAGGCGCAGATATGCAATATGCAATCGACCGTGACTATCCCGCGCTCTACCTCGAAGAACTTCTCGCGCTCGAGGAATTCAAAGAGATGAGTGATGACGTGATGGTCGACTATGTGACGAGGGCGCTAGTTGATCCGACTTCAAGGCGGCCATCGATAGAGACCCTCCTTCATGCCTTCTTGCCGGCTCGTCATATTGATCATGTGCATGCAGATTCAATTTGCGCTTTAACAAATCACGATAAGGGAGAAAGTGCTACAAGAGAGGCACTTGGCGAAGGTTTCGCTTATCTCGATTGGATCAGACCGGGATTTGAACTCTCTAAACTCGTGGGAACACTCAAAGATTTTGATGGGGTAGTCCTTGCCCATCACGGACTAGTAGTTTGGGATGAGAGCTCTGATCGCTGTTATCAGAAGACCTTAGATGCGGTAGCTAAAGCAGATAAATATCTGGATTCGCTGAGCAAGCGTCCCGAGTCGAAGTTCACTCATCGAGATGTGAGCAATAGTGAACTACGAGAGATCCTTCTCAAACTCCGTGGAAAAATCGGAAAGCGTCAGATCCTCAGAGTGGATAAGCGCTTAGCGGAGATTTCCAAGCGTCCAGACCTGAGAGAGATAGTCGCTTCTGGAGCTTCTAGCGCAGATCACATGCTTCGAATCCGCCCTTTCTCACTCGCTCTAGACCCATCGAACCTCAATGAAAGTGTTGATAGATACCGCGATGATTACCAGGCCTACTTTGATCGCCATAGCGAAACACTTCCTGCCGGATATTCCTCTCACGGAAATGATCCCAAGGTCATCCTCTATCCAGGAGTAGGAGCGATCACTGCTGCGCCAACCGCGAAAGAGAATCAGATGCTTGGCGATATCGCTTTCCATACCCACTCGGTAGCGGCCCGAGTGAGAGATTGCTTTGGTCAGAGTCGAACAATCCCTGAGTCAGAGATCTTTGGATTTGATTACTGGCCAATGGAGTTGTTCAAACTCAAGAGCAGACCTGCGCCAAAGACTTTCGAAGGACAAATATTCATTGTTACTGGAGCAGGAAGTGGAATAGGTCGCGGGATAGCGCTCTATCTCGCGAAGAATGGGGCCAACCTTGTCCTTGCAGATATTTCCAAGGATGGCCTTGATGAGGTCTCCACTGCGATTGCGAAGGAAAATGGTGAGAAGCCGCATCTGGTGCTGGCAGATCAGTCTAAGGAAGATGAAGTGGCGTCAACCGTGGCCGAGGCGATTTCACACTTCGGCGGAATCGATGGTGCAGTGATCAACGCAGGAATCGGAGTCTCAGGAACTCTCGAAGAATTAGATATAGATAAATGGAATCAAGGCCTTGCGATTAACTTGACTAGCGCATTCTTGTTGACGAAATACACGATGGCGGCGCTACGGACTCAAGGGATGGGTGGATCACTCGTTTATATTGCGAGTAAGAATGCCTTTGCACCCGGTGCAGGATTTGGTGGATATTCAGTGAGCAAGGCGGGGATGATTCAGTTGATGCGAATCGCAGCCCTAGAAGGTGGCGCTGCTGGCATCCGCGCCAATGCGATCAATCCTGATGCAGTCTTTGATAATAGCCAGCTCTGGGCAGGGGGAATTCGAGAACAGCGTGCTGCGGCACATGGGGTAAAGCCTGAAGAGCTTGAAGATTTCTATGCTTCAAGAAATCTCTTGCATGCAAGGGTTCGAAGCATTGATGTTGCTGAAACAGCAGCATTTCTTCTCAGTGATAACTCCTCCAGAACAACAGGAGCTGTGATCGCAGTTGATGGTGGGGTCGCAGGCGCTTTCCCGCGTTAAGGGGACCAGTAACTTCGAGTCTTAACCGCCTATCCTCTTCTTCAATCCAGCGAGTTCATCTCTCAAGGCTTCGGGCAACTTCTTCCCGATCTTGGCAAACCACTCTTCAATCAATGGAAGCTCTGCTCGCCATTCATCAATATCAACGCGATTTGCTTCACGTACTTGTTCAGAGGTGATCGCAAGCCCATCGATATCGAAGTCCTCAGGTTTTGGTGCAAGTCCAATTGGAGTCTCGACTGCGTCAACATCTCCATTAATTCGATTGATTACCCACTTCAGCACTCGAGAGTTCTCACCATATCCCGGCCAGAGGAAACCACCATCTCTATCTCGTCTAAACCAGTTAACGTAGAAGATCTTCGGCAACTTCGATTCCTCGGTTCGCTTGGTCATCGAGAGCCAATGTGCGAAGTAATCGCCAGCGTGATAACCGATGAAGGGCAGCATCGCAAAGGGATCTCTTCTCACAACGCCAACTGCGCCAGTAGCTGCAGCAGTCGTCTCGGATGAGAGAGTCGCTCCCATGAATACGCCATGGGTCCAAGATCGAGATTGCATGACGAGTGGGATCGTTGTCTTACGCCGTCCACCGAAGATAATCGCTGAAATGGGAACGCCAGCAGGATCTTCCCATTCAGGGGCGATGATCGGGCATTGGCCTGCAGGAGTACAGAACCGCGAGTTGGCATGAGAGGAGAGTTCGCCACTTTCTGGCGTCCAACTTCGCTCTTTCCAATCAGTGAGATGAGCTGGAGGAGTATCTGTCGCCCCTTCCCACCAAACATCACCATCATCAGTGAGTGCGACATTGGTGAAGATTGTGTTTCCACGCTCGATTGTGCGCATTGCATTTGAGTTTGTCGGCCACCCGGTCCCTGGTGCAACGCCAAAGAAACCAAACTCTGGGTTTGCCGCATAAAGTCTTCCATCAGCACCGAATCGCATCCAGGCGATGTCATCACCGAGTGTCTCAGCCTTCCAACCGGGAATGGTCGGTTCAAGCATCGCGAGATTGGTCTTTCCGCAGGCTGATGGGAATGCAGCAGCAACGTAGTGAACTTTTCCTTGAGGTGAGGTCAACTTGAGAATCAACATATGTTCAGCAAGCCATCCCTCATCGCGCCCCATCACAGATGCGATACGAAGTGAGTAACACTTCTTGCCTAGAAGAGCATTGCCGCCATAGCCTGATCCATAGGACCAGATCTCACGAGTTTCTGGAAAGTGGCTGATGTACTTGGTCTCATTGCAGGGCCAAGCAACATCTTTCACGCCATCAGCTAGTGGGGCACCAACTGAGTGAAGCGCTTTCACATAAGGCGCATCTACACCCATCCGATCAAGAACTTGCTTTCCCATTCGCGTCATGATCCTCATCGAGGCCACGACATATGGGCTATCAGTTATTTCAACGCCAAACATCGGATTCTTTGCATCAAGTGGTCCCATGCAGAACGGAATGACATACATGATTCGACCGCGCATTGATCCTCGGTAAAGGTCGGTCATCGTCTTCTTCATCTCGGCGGGAGCCATCCAGTTATTGGTGGGACCAGCATCAGACTCATCCACCGAGCAGATAAAGGTGCGATCCTCTACTCGTGCGACATCGGTCGGATCGGATGCGCACCAGAACGAATTAGGTTTCTTCTTGAGCCGTCTGAAAGTCCCGGCTTCAACAAGGGCTGAGGTGATCGCTTCCCACTCCTGATTGGAACCATCAACAATATGGATTCCATCTGGGTTGGTTAATAGAGCTACTTCTTGGACCCATTGGCTAAGGTCCTTGTGCGCAATCATGCGCGTAGCGCTCTCAACTGAGTGAGCCTGGATCGTCATTGATCCCCCCTAAGAAGACCTTCACTATAGGAGCGACCCCCGAGTAACGAGAAGTTCGGGGGCTGTCTCATCAGTCACATCCACTGCCTCATACAGATAAATATGTATGTGAGGGGTTATCCGCTCCTCGCACACGGTGGTCGAGGAGAGTTAAGGCTCCTTGGGAAGCGCTACCCACATCCGCTGAGCCACAAAAAGTATGCAGTCTCGAGTCTTGGCTAGTTGAGTCTTCCGTAGCTCGCTGAGAGGAATGAGGCAAGGGTCACCCAAACTTGATAGGGAATGAGAAGAATCCCGACTGTTTTAGATGCCTGAAATGTAAGTGCGAGCAATGGCAAGGTCAGGATTGCAGTTGTTGCTAGTGCTGCGCTCGCCTTTGTGAAGTCATGAGGTTGGTAGAAGAAATAGGACCAGAGAAGTGCGCTGATGACACTTATGGCGAAGATAATAAGAAATGAAAGACTCTTTAGTTTCGAGAGGTTGTTTGCCACACTGACTGAAGCAATACCAAGCATCACAAAGTTATAGGGCCAAATCAATCCAAAGACGAAATCTGGCGGTTGCCAACTCGGTCGGTTAAGGGATCGGTACCAACCGGAGTTATCGACCCAATATCCAGATCCGATTGCGTAGATCAAGACAATGAGAATGCCAAGGCCCGCAGCGAATACTTTAAAGTCAGGCATGCCATCAGCCTAGTATTTATGATTGTCCTTGCCTTCGAATTTCCTGCCATACTTGGCGATTGCGTCACGCCTCCCTAGCTCAGTGGTAGAGCATCCGCCTTGTAAGCGGAAGGTCGTCAGTTCAATCCTGACGGGGGGCTCTGGATACGTGAGAGTTAGTTCCCGAAACCGTTCGTCGTTACAAATGTGCTCGCCTTGAGGCGCAAAGTGAAAAATAGATCTTGATCTTGAGAACTCCAGATCAAATTCTCAAGTTTGTGGACCATTGGTGTCTGTGGAACTATCCTCATGTTCCCGTAGTCAGCGGAAAAAGCGGTACCTGAAATCATAAGGGTGCCGCTTTTCGAATTTGTCTTATTCAAGCGAGTTAAATCACTAGACTTATGTGAGTGCGCGCTGGGTTAGCTGGATACGCAGAGGTCCTCAAATCTCCTGGCGCTTTCAGGCTACTTCTCTCAGCATTTCCAGGTCGAATGGCTTACGGGATGGTCTCGCTCGCGATCTATTTCAAAGTCCATCAAGAGACTGATTCGATTGCGATTGCCGGACTGGCCGCTGGAGCGAATGCTCTTGCTGGAGCGACAACGGCGGGAATTCGCGGTTGGATCATTGATAGATATGGAATGCACTGGCCGCTTCGTACTTTAGTTCCCCTTTACGCCGCGATGCTCATTTCTTTGGGGTTTGGGCAAGATGAGAGAACCCTGGTGGTCCTTGCTGCGATTCTTGGTTTCTCCGCGCCACCAATAAATCTCTCGGTAAGACCCTTGTGGAAAGTGACCGTTCCTGAAGAGAAACTCCGAACTGCGTATGCACTCGATACCGCAGCGATGAATTCTTCGAGCGTTATTGCTCCTGTCATTGCTACCTGGTTATCTGTCTCCTACAACGCACGAATCGCATTAATACTTTGTGCTTCACTCATGCTTCTGGGTGGTCTCCTCATACTTCTCACCGCGCAAGTGAAGATTTGGCATCCGGAGAAGAAGGAAGAAGACACACTCTCGCTCTGGCGAGTGCGGGGAATCCAGCTCCTGGCCCTTGAGGGTGTGGTGATGGGAATTGGATGGGGGATGTTTGATATCGCTATTCCCGCCCTAGGAACTCTAGAAGGAATGCAGAATCGAGTCGGCACGATCTTTGCGGTGATGGCTGCATTTAATGTCGTCGGTGGATTGATTGCGGGGACTCTAAGTAGAAAAGTCTCTGCCCTTAAGGCATTTCGTCTCAACTATCTTCTCTGGGCGCTTCTTTCGATTCCACTGGCCTTCACACATTTTGATTGGAGTCTTGGAATTACTGTCGCATTCTTGGCATTTCTCGGCGGTGCGCAACAAGTCTTTTATTGGGAGATTACGGAAGCGGTAAGACCAAAGGGAACTGCAGTCCAAGCACTTGCTTGGCTTTGGACGATTGAGGGGTCTGCTGCTGCACTTGCGATTGCAGCAGGTGGATTTATCTCTGAGCATCTTTCGCCACGTTACTGTCTGTTTATAACTACGGTGGCGCTCTTCATCGGATTCTTCATCATCTCTGCCGGGAGAAAAGCTCTTGCGAATGCTGACCGAATTCCAACGGCTGAAGAGGACTTGCGGGCGATGGAAGATACCTCTGATACAACACGATGAAGTTGGCTTTTTGCACTGTGAGGAAAGAGGAAACTAGGCGATATGTACCGCGTTGAACGGATTACTTCTAACGATTGGCAGAGATTGAAGGAACTTCGTCTTGCCGCGTTACAGGAGAGTCCGGATTGGTTTGCCGGAGACCTTGAAGTAGAAAGTGGAAGAAGCGAAGAGGAGTGGCTTGAAGTTCTCAATCGCGATTACTGGTTTGCACTTTTGGAAGATGAGAAGGCAATCGGCCTCATGGCTATCAGTGATCGAGAGGCAGGTCGAGGGACCGATTGCTGGCTCTTTAGTTGTTGGGTGGATCCTTCCTATAGAAGGCGAGGCTTACTACATCTTCTGATGGATCGATTTGATCAAGAGTCCAGGTCAAGAGGTTGGCGAGTTCAGGGACTTGGAGTATGGCCCAATAACTTGATCGCGATCGAGGCCTATCAACAGATTGGATTTGAGAAGTCTGGAGAGCCGAAACCGAGTCGTATCAAGCCTGGCCAGTTCTATCAGTTGATGCGCAGGACCTTGCCCGAGCTCTGAACCCTAGCCAAGAATCGCCACGTCATTACTATCGCCTCATGAACGAGACGCACTTTGATGCAGTCGTCGTCGGCTCTGGTTTTGGCGGTTCTGTTGCTGCGCTGCGGTTGGTGGAAAAGGGTTATCGCGTAGCGGTAATCGAAGCAGGTAGAAGATTTAGCGATAAAGATTTCCCAAAGACAAGTTGGCGGATCAGGAAGTTTCTCTATTTTCCAAAATTGGGGCTTCATGGCATACAGAGAATTCATGCACTACCTGATGTCTTGATCCTTGCTGGTGCTGGCGTCGGTGGTGGTTCTCTGGTCTATGCAAATACGCTCTATCGCCCGCCAGATTCTTATTTCAATGATCGCCAATGGTCGGACATCACTGATTGGAAGAGCGAACTCGATCCTTGGTATGACCAAGCGAGCCGAATGCTCGGCGTTGAGACAAATCCTTTCCATTCTCCCAGTGATGAGGCGATGCGAGAGGTTGCGATTGAGATGGGTGTAGGAGAGACCTTCAAACTCGCACCCCTTGGCGTTCATTTCGGAAAGGCAGGAAAGGTGAGTGCCGATCCCTATTTTGGTGGCGTCGGACCAGAGCGACGCGGTTGTATCCAATGTGGATCGTGTATGACTGGATGCCGAGAGAATGCGAAGAACACTCTCGTCAAGAACTATCTCTACCTAGCCGAAAATGCAGGAGCGAAAGTTTTTGCTAATCGAACTGTGGTGGGCCTTGAGTGTGATGACTCGGGTTGGAAGATAAAGACTCGATCAAGTGGCGCTTGGTTTGGTCCGGAAAGAACTTTCACGGCAGATCAGGTCATTGTCGCTGCAGGAACGTATAACACGCAGAAGTTACTACACCGGATGCGCTCTAACGGTTCACTACCCAAGATCTCATCAACCCTCGGAGATCTCTCTCGAACCAATAGCGAATCTCTTACTGGGGCGATCATGAATAGCAGAAAGATTGACTTCAGTCGGGGAGCAGCTATCACTTCGTCCTTTTTTCCAGATGAACGCACTCATGTCGAGCCAGTTCGCTATGGCCGGGGAAGCAACTTGATGGGATTGCTGCAGACCATCATGACTGATGGATATAGCGCGAAGGAGAGGCGCCGCGCCTGGCTCAAGTCATTGATAAAGCGTCCATCCCTTCTCGGCAAGATCTTGAATGTAAAACGCTGGAGTGAGAGAGCCGTGATAGCCCTTGTGATGCAGAATGTCGATAGCTCGATCTCGGTGAAATCAAAACGTGGAATATTTGGCTGGCGATTGACCTCGAAGAATGATTCAGAGCATCCCAATGCAACTTATATTCCAGTTGCAAATGAAGTCGCGCGAAAAATCGCATCAAAGTATGGCGGTGAAGCAGGTGGCCATATCGGTGACTTGATTGATGCCCCATTCACAGCGCATTTCGTTGGTGGGTGCGTGATCGGGAGTGATGATTCCAAGGGAGTGATCGATCCTTATCATCGTGTCTGGAACTATCCGACTTTGCATATCGTCGATGGTTCAACCCTTACTGCAAACCTTGGTGTGAATCCATCTTTGACCATCACAGCACAGGCAGAACGGGCGTTCTCGTTCTGGCCAAATAAGGGAGAAGCAGATCCAAGGCCACCTCAGCGAACTCCCTATATTCAAATCAAAGCGGTGGCACCAAAAAAACCTGTCGTGCCTGAAGGTGCGCCAGCTGTACTACGAATCCCCTCGTAGCCTTTCGGTCTCAGACTTTCGACGATTAGGCCATCTTGTCATTGGATAGTGCATGCCGTTTCGAAGCTCTTGGTAGAAATCCTTGATCGCTGATTGTGTCTGGATTCGTTTCTCTTTCGGAACATAATGTGATGCACCAGGGATGATGGCAAGTCTTGCATTCGGTAGCGCCTCATACATCGAAAAGGTGTGCTCACTTGTGAATGGTTCATCATCTCCGGCAAGTATCAGAGTGGGAGCAGTGATTCGCCCTAAATCCTTAAGAGTGAGATTTGGTTCGGTAGCCCATACTTCATAGGCCTTACGGACGATCACCTCAAGCAACTCTGGATCTTGACCGGAACGAGATGCAAATTTCGATTTATCTTCATCACTGATCTCGATGGTAAGGACATCATGGATTGCGCCACAGTCGTAGTGATAGTTCGCACCGATAGCGACGATTGACTTGACGAGATCAGGTCGTTTGAGTGCTACATAGAGCGCGATGATTCCACCGTCACTCCAACCAATCAGGTGCGCAGGTTCTTTGACGACATCTTCTAGATAGGCGATTGCCTCGTCGCATTGAAAATCAAAGTGATAGAAACCTTCACGCATCTTTGTTCTTCCATGCGCGGTGCGGTCGTAGCCAAAGACATGAAAGTCCTTCTTTACTGCGGGAAGGATCGCATGGTCCCAATCTTCCGTAGCGCTAAGACCGCCGTGAAGGAGTACTACTCTCTCAGCACGAGGTTTGAAGAGTGGCTTGTACTCCACGCTCCATACTTGGTGTCCGCGAAGGTCGAGGTAACTCATAGCTCGGCACCATCCATGATGTGCCTATTCCCGCGATCAAAGGTGAGGTAATTCCAGGTCCAATCGGCCATTGTTCCTATCTTGTTTCGGCCACCAAGAAGATAAAAGAGGTGTAACCAGAGCCAGGCATACCAGGCGATTACTCCGCTCTGTCGGTATCGACCTACCTCCACCACTGCTTTATGGCGTCCAATTGTGGCCATCGAACCTTTATCGCGATACTTAAATACCTCAACTTCTCTTCCAGCCACAATATTTGCGATCTGAGATGCGACGAATCGCGCTTGTTGCATAGCAACAGGTGCCACCATGGGTAGAAATTTCCCAGCTTTATCTTTTGCACCAGCAATATCCCCGATTGCCCAGATGTAGGGGTAGTTAGTTGCTTGAAGAGTCGGCTCTATCTTCACCCGACCATTCTCAGTTGGGATCGATAACTTCTTCATAACAGGGACGCCAGTGACTCCTGCTGCCCAGATGGTGATATCCGAATCAATTGCAGCCGAGCCTTGGATATCGATTCGATCATGTAGGACTTTCGAGACCTTGGTAGCGAGGGAGACGGTAACGCCAAGACGCTCCAAGTCCTCCTTTGTCTTTTGAGAGAGCGATGGATGAAAAGACGGAAGAAGTCGATCCCCTGCTTCAATCAAACGAATGCGAATTCTTTCTGATGCACTCTCATGGTCGCGTTTGAGTGGGCCACGCTTGAGTTCAGCGAGAGCACCCGCCATCTCAACCCCAGTGGGTCCGCCCCCGACGACAGTGAGTGAGAGAGTTGACCCATCATCAACTCGGCAGAGGTCCTCAAAATGTCGCATTACTTCTCCGCGAATGCGAAGCGCCTCGCTCACACTCTTCATTCCGAGTGAGTGCTCAAAGACGCCAGGAGTGCCAAAGTCAGTAGTAGCCGAACCCAGGGCGATAATCAAATGATCAAAGTAAAAGGTTTCAGAGCTATCCAATTTCACACTCTTGTTTTTGTGATCAATAGAAATTGGTGATCCCATTCGAAACTCGATCCCAGAATCGCGAAGTGCGCCACGAATTGGGTGCGCCACATGATCCGCAGCCAAACCAGCGGTCGCGACTTGATAGAGCAGAGGCAGGAAAGTCTGGTAGTTATGTCTATCTATCAAAGTCACATCTGCTTTGCCTCGAAGCGAACGCGCAGCAGTCAGCCCACCGAAGCCTGCGCCAAGGATGACGACTCTCGGTTTCTGATTTTCTGGATTTCGACTTTCGCCCTTCACTGGTTAAGTCTACTGTCGCCCACATGAGTTCGCCTCACCAAGCCCATCGAAAAGTGCTTGTCACGGGAGCATCAGGATATGTCGGTGGTCGCCTGGTGAGATCACTTATCAGCGAAGGATTAACCGTCAAAGTAATGGTTCGAGATCCACGCAAGATTTCAGAATTGAACTGGTTCAAGGAAGTTGAAGTCGCGCAGGGTAATGCGATGAATGAGAACGATCTCGAGCGAGCGCTTTTGGGCGTTCATACTGCTTTCTATCTCCTGCATTCAATAAACGCCGGCACAAATTTCAACGAAGTCGAAGAAGAGATGGCAAGGAAATTCGCGAGTGCTGCCGAGCGCGCCGGTGTCAAACAAATTGTTTACTTAGGTGGAATCGCTAATGATGAGAAGATGAGCAAGCATCTCTCATCACGAGCAAAGACTGGTGAAGTTCTCGGCTCAGGAAAAGTCCCCGTCCTTGAGATGCGAGCAGGAATCATCATCGGTTCAGGATCGGCCTCCTTTGAGATGCTCCGCCATCTCACTCATCGCCTACCGATCATGACAACACCAAAATGGGTCTCTAATCTCACTCATCCAATCGCCATCCGTGATGTGCTCTGGTATTTGAGCCATGCCGCGACATTGGATCAACCAGTATCTGGAATCTTCGATATTGGCGGCGCAGAGGTCCTCTCGTATGAGGAGATGATGCAGAAGTTCGCCAAGATCTCAGGTCTTCGAAGAAGAATCATCATCAAAGTCCCCGTGCTCACACCAAATCTTTCGAGTCTATGGATCGGTTTCGTCACTCCAGTGCCGACATCGCTAGCGAGACCATTGGTTGGATCTCTCATCAATGAGGTCGTCTCAGATCCTAAGAAATCAATCGATAGGTATATTCCAAAACCCCAACAAGGTTTGATTGATGTCAGTGGCGCGATTGAACTTGCACTCTCTCGTATCTCGGCCAACAAAGTTGAGACACGATGGTCAGATGCGACAGTGCCGACAGCGCCATGGCAGAAAGCGCAGGGTGATCCTGATTGGGCGGGCGAGTCAACGTATTACGACCGGCGAATTGCTCTCACTGATGCACCAATCGAAAAAGTTTGGGAATCCGTAGAAGAGATTGGTGGAGACCGTGGATGGTACGGCGCTGATTTCCTCTGGTACTTGCGTGGCCTGCTTGATCGCTTTGTCGGTGGCGTTGGATTGAGGCGAGGGCGACGAGACCCTAAGACACTTCGAGTCGGCGAGAGTCTTGATTTCTGGCGAGTGGAGGCGATAGAGCGACATGGCAGCGAGCGAAGACTTCGTCTCTATGCCGAGATGGTCTTGCCCGGGAAGGCCTGGCTAGAGTTTCGCATTAAAGAGGTGAGAGCAGGCGAGGGTTCGCACAGCGAGATCACCCAAACCGAAATCACACAAGAAGCTTCATTTGCCCCACGAGGACTTGGTGGCCAGCTCTACTGGTTGATTGTCTTGCCATTTCATGCCTTTGTCTTTCCCACGATGCTTCGAAATATCGTACGCAGTAGCAAAAGAAAAGTTCTTTTCGGCTGAAATCCCAAGACTTGTCCAACCTTGGCGATAAGGTTGGGCTCACTATGGTCGAGCCACTTCGAGATGTAACCACAACCACCTTGAGTGAGGTCGAACTCAAGATCCTCGAGTTCGAACAGAAATGGTGGAAATACGCTGGCGCCAAGGAGAGTTCGATTCGAGAACTCTTCGATATGACTCCCTCAAGGTATTACGAAGTGCTCAATAGTCTGATTGATCGTGATGATGCCCTCGCTGCTTCGCCGATGTTGATCAAGCGACTTCGAAGAATGCGAGAGGTTCGACTGGCTGAACGCCAGGGTCGACCAATCGCCTAACTTCTCTCTATTCGGTAGCTGGATTCGGTAGCTGGACCCCACCCTCGCCACAGACCTTGCCCCGACTTAGGTGCCCCAATTTGAGGTTCGGGAATACGCCCCCTAGGGTTCGCGTTAGCACTCGCCGGGTGGGAGTGATAAGCCACCCGCTCAAGGAAAGACTTGAGCAGTTTCAACTCAGGGACAGATAAAAGAGGAGAAGCACGACTATGGCAAAGATGATTGCCTTCAACGAAGAAGCCCGCCGAGGACTTGAGCGTGGCATGAACACCTTGGCTGATGCAGTGAAGGTGACCCTCGGACCTCGCGGTCGCAACGTGGTCCTCGAGAAGAAGTGGGGCGCCCCAACGATCACAAACGACGGCGTATCAATCGCCAAAGAGATCGAACTCGATGACCCATGGGAGAAGATCGGCGCAGAGCTCGTCAAAGAGGTCGCGAAGAAGACCGATGATGTAGCAGGAGATGGCACCACCACTGCAACTGTTTTGGCTCAGGCACTTGTACGCGAAGGTCTTCGAAATGTCGCTGCTGGTTCCAACCCGATGGCCCTGAAGCGCGGAATCGAGAAGGCAGTCGATGCGATCTCAGCCGAGCTCTCTGCGATGGCAAAGAATGTAGAGACCAAAGAGCAGATCGCTGCAACCGCTTCGATCTCGGCCGCAGATTCCACCATCGGCGAGATGATCGCCGAAGCAATGGACAAGGTCGGCAAGGAAGGCGTAATCACAGTAGAAGAGAGCAACACTTTCGGGCTCGAACTCGAGATGACTGAAGGTATGCGCTTCGATAAGGGTTACATCTCACCGTACTTCGTCACAGATACCGATCGCATGGAGGCAGTCCTTGAGGACGCTTACATCCTGATCGCAAACTCAAAGATTTCTAACATCAAGGATCTAGTTCCAGTCCTTGAGAAGGTAATGCAGTCCGGAAAGCCGCTTGCAATCATCGCTGAAGATGTCGAGGGTGAAGCGCTAGCAACTCTCGTTGTTAACAAGATTCGTGGCACCTTCCGATCAGCTGCGGTGAAGGCACCTGGTTTCGGCGATCGTCGTAAGGCGATGCTCCAAGACATCGCGATCCTCACTGGCGCAACTGTCATCTCCGAGGAGGTCGGCCTCAAGCTTGAGAGTGCGACCCTTGATCTACTCGGGCGGGCACGAAAAGTCGTTATCACCAAGGATGAGACCACAATCGTCGAAGGCTCTGGTGATCAGGATCAGATCAAGGGGCGAGTCCAGCAAATCCGCAATGAAATCGAGAACACTGATTCCGATTACGACCGCGAGAAGTTGCAGGAGCGTCTTGCGAAGCTTGCTGGTGGCGTTGCAGTCATCAAGGCTGGCGCTGCTACTGAAGTTGAGTTGAAGGAGCGCAAGCACCGCATTGAGGATGCAGTCCGAAATGCCAAGGCTGCCGTAGAAGAAGGAATCGTCTCTGGCGGTGGCGTTGCACTGCTTCAAGCATCAAAGAAGGCTTTCGATAAGTTGAAGCTCTCTGGCGATGAAGCAACTGGCGCAAAGATCGTCGAGTTTGCAGTCGAAGCACCACTCAAGCAGATTGCAGTCAATGCAGGTCTTGAAGGCGGAGTCATTGTCGAGAA
>Ga0194126_10004904_pt1 | contig 20078 bp, 21 predicted proteins | sample TA2KigC150mmetaG_FD_148641 | JGI IMG/M metagenome (GOLD analysis project Ga0194126, IMG submission 148641) | Freshwater microbial communities from Lake Tanganyika, Tanzania - TA2015035 Kigoma Deep Cast 150m | ecosystem: Environmental > Aquatic > Freshwater > Lake | place: Tanzania: Lake... | reverse complement strand
CTATTATAAAAGATCATTTTATTCCGAAAGAAGAGTTTATGAGGTTACTATTTACTAAAATTGATGGTGTAGATACTCACGAATTGTCAATGTGGCTTAAGTCTCAAACTAACAATCGATGGGTGGTAGTTCCGAAAACTTTTTGTGATTTATTATTACAATTTATTGAGTCGTTAAATGAAAATAATCTTCTTGTAATTGAAAAAGAAACATTAGAAACATTTGAGAATTTAAAAAAATATTTATAGGAATACAGAAAGTTATAAATAAAGAAGTAATGGTATTAGTATGGAAAGCAAAATAGAATTAAATCCTCGTATTGAGGAACTTATTAAAGATGTAATAAGAGACACCACTTTATCAAAACAAGACATCATCAATTTGTTTTTAAATGAGGGTTATGATAATTATTTTTTTACTAGCAGTTATGAAGATTTAATTGATGATACTCTTGAGGAATTTAAAAAACCAAGGGAATATATAAAAGAAGCTCAATATGTACAATATGTTGATGGGAATGCTCAGAGTTTACAACGAGTATTTAGTTCTTTTCCAAAATGGTTAGATAACGCATTGCATAGAGGAAAAGTTGATCGTTATTACAATTATAAAACAAAAACCAATGATGTATTAGTTGGTAATAAATCTCTTGAGCTTGGGGATTGGATATGTTTACAACCTAACGGGCAAATAACTTTTTTAAAATTAGAAGAATTTTCAAGGAGGGATGTTATATGCGCAATAAACAAGAATGGTTAAGAGAGCGTAAGAATTACTTGGGTGGCAGTGATTTAGGTGCTATAGCAGGACTTAATCCATATCGCACGGCTCTTGATGTATATTTAGATAAAACCAGCGATGATATCAATGAGGAAACCAACTCTGCAATGAGATGGGGTAATCTCTTAGAAGATGTTGTTGCTAAGGTTTACAGTGAAGATACTGGTTATTTTTTAAAAATAGCAGATGGCCCAATTTACCATTCTGAATACAAGTTTTTAGCAGCGAATATTGATAGATGGGTAGGTGATAGAGAGTATGTTCTAGAATGTAAAACAGCTGGCTTTAATAAGAACAAAGAATGGGGCGACTCAGGCACTGACCAAATCCCTGAGTCATATCTTGTACAAATAGCCTATTATGCAAGTATATGCAATGTCCCAAAGGTTGATATAGCAGTTTTAATCGGCGGTCAGGATTTTAGGATTTATACTTATGAACGAAACAGGGAACTAGAAGAGAAGCTAATTAAGATAGCCTGTAATTTCTGGCATAACCATATAGAAAAAAGGATACCGCCTAAATGCGTTAATACTAAGGATACGTTTAACTTATTTCCGCAAAGTAATTATCAAGAGATTGTAGCTGAAGATAATATTATACAAAAATGGGAAGAGCTTAAGGCGGCTCGTGAAGAAGAAAGCAGGATAGCTGATACCATTGAGAAATTAAAGACCGATATACAGGAGTTTATGCGGGATTACGATGTACTAATAGACATTCAGGGGAATGTAATAGCTACATGGAAAAATACAGCTCCGAGATCATTTTTTGACTTAAAAAGGTTTAAGGATGAAGCAAAGGAAATGTATTTGAAGTATACTAACCATGCTAAGCAATCAAGAATGTTTTTAATTAAATGAGAAAATATCCATTACCTACTAAGGAAGAGGCGGAAAAATTGAAAAGATTAAGGCAAGAGGCAGGTATGACCATCCCTCAAATAGCAGAGGCTTTACATACCCATCCCTCAAATATTGGTGATTTTGAAAACGGCAAGAGGGGAATTGATCCTGATTTGATAGAAAAATTAAAAAAACGCTACAAATTAATCATACAATATAACGCATAGACGAGGTAACTAATGAACATAATAGAAGCCGTAAAAGAAGTGTTTAATTTGTATAGAAATTTTAACAAGAAAATAGAAGAGGAGGAAGGTAAGGAAAATGAGTGATACAAGTATAATTCATACGGGAAAAATCAAATTTTATAACGAAGAAAAGGGGTTTGGTTTTATTATTGACGAAGATGATCCTGATGAAGAATATTTTTTTAATAAAACACAAGCTTTTAATGCAGGTATCGGACCAAAAGATAAAGGAGCTAGTGTCTCTTATTCACTAGAGTACGACAAAGAAAAGCACAGATATAAAGTTATTAATTTAGAAATATAATTAAAAGAAAGAGGTAAGCCATGAGCAATATAACAGCAATAAATACCACTAATGAAATTGACCAGCATATATGGTCAGCACTAAAAAACAGCTTATATACCGGTGCAAGAGATGAAAGTATAAAGATGGTACTTGATTATTGTAAAGCGGCAAAGTTAGACCCAATGCAAAAGCCTGTACATATTGTTCCGATGAGTGTAAAGAATGCTCAGACAGGTAGGTATGAGTATAAAGACGTGGTTATGGCAGGGGTTGGTTTATATAGAATACAGGCAGCACGTAGTAATCAATATGCCGGTGTAAGCGAGCCTGAATTTGGCGAAGATGTTACATGTAATTTAGGGGGTGTTGAAATTACCTATCCTAAATGGTGTAAGGTAACGGTTAAGAAACTGGTAAATAATACTATTGTTGAGTTTACCGCTAAAGAATACTGGCTAGAAAACTATGCTTCTAAAAAAGATGAGCGCGCCCCCAATACTATGTGGCAAAAAAGACCATACGGACAGCTTGCCAAATGTGCTGAGGCACAAGCCTTGCGTAAGGCTTTTCCTGAAATAATTAGTCAGCATCCGACAGCTGAGGAAATGGAAGGCAAGCCTTTTAATGAATTTGAAATGGAAGTAAAAAATATAACCCCAAAATCTGCTACCATAAGTAGCAAACTTGACTCTGTTTTATCTCATCAGGAGGAAGAGGTTAAAAACCTAGAGCCAAGCGAAACACTTTTAGAGTTGCTAGAACTTGTTAAATTGCATAATGTCTCAAGCGAGATAATAAACAAGTGGTGTAGCAAAGCAGGTGTTGAAAGTATTGCTGATTTAGGTGAGGAAAGGCAACTATCCTGTATTGAATGGATTAACAAGCAATATAACTACTCGCAAAGTATAGAGGCAGTGGCATGATTTGTATATTAAAAAACGTTGTTGCGATATTATTATGTTGTGTAATTCTTTCTAATTGTGCTTCTCTTAGAGATCCAAACGAAGATGAACTAGAGGAATTTAAACAAGAATCTGATTGTTCTGACTTAAGAAAAATGGTAGAAGGAACAGCTATGGAATTTTAATAAATTAATAAAAGTTTATGACTGAGGAAGATAAAATAAGTTTAGAAAATACACCTAGATTTGCTTGTTTAAATATGTTAACGTGAACACACGATCAATTACTCATTTTTTTCCTGTTTTTAGGAGCTAATCTTTTAGCTCCTTTTTTTTACGAAAAAACATGGATTAGGATTGTTTCCGCTATAATAAAAATAAAGCTTTTATTTTGTTATAGACTAGAGGCAAGAATGCAAAATTACGATCCATATTTAAATACCTACAACTACCCTTATAATAATTCCGATCCTTATAACTTAGTTTCTAATGGCGATAATCAAATGCCTGATTCTCGTTATGAAGATGGAGGTTATGGTGATCCAAATATGTCTTACAGTAATGCATATGATAATACAGGAGCGCAATATTCCTTTAAAGAAGGAGGCTCTGTTGGTGATGAGGACTTACCAAGACTTGCCGATCTTATACGAAGACACGGAAGAAACGGCGATACCGAGCTTGCCCATATTAATCCTATAGAAGCTCATATATTAAAAAGTTTAGGTGGAAGTGGTACGATAAATCCTGCTACCGGGCTTCGTGAATATAGTTTTTGGAAAAAGCCTTTTAAAGCAATAAAAAGTGTAATAGGAGGTGGAGCTGGGGCAATTATCGGTAACATGATTGCGCCCGGAATAGGCGGTATTATCGGCGGCGCACTTGGTCAAGGGGCACAGCACGCAGCAAGAGGCAAGAGTGCACTCGGTGGAGCTTTGAAAGGAGCAGGTATGGGGGCAGCTCTTCCATCTCTTGCATCTGCTCTTGGCTCGGGATTAAGAAGCCTTGGAGGAACAGCTCTTGGCTCTAGTCTTAGCAATTACGGCAGTACTAATGCGATATTACCTGCTTTAGGCATGGGGAGTTCAAGCGGTAGTAGTGGACTGTTCGGGCTTGGAGGAAGTAATCCTTATGTAAGTGGTGGTCTTAGCGCTGCGACTGCACTTTCGCAAGGAGCGGGTACAGGAAGAGGTCAAGGTTTAGGTGTCAGTAGCGGGGATTATGCCGAGAACTATTATGATTACATGCTTGATAGACAGAAAAAACAAGACAATATGGGTTTTACAGATAAATTAAAAGATTATCTAACACAACCCGGAAATTTATTAACACTTGGTACTACTGCTGCTCAGTATTTGGGTAGAGAAAAGCCAAAGAGTCCAGAGAAAATAGCAGAAGAAGAGCGAAGGTATCGAAATGCAAGTCGCAAGACTATTGCCGAGGTTGAAGCTGACGAGCTACTTGAGACTGCACGTGCCGATTTACAAAAAAAGCGAAAAAACAAGCAGCTGGAAGAAGATATAAAGAACATGGGTTCGCTCAAGAGGCGCGTTGTATCACCTGAGGAGTTTGCAAGAACAGGCCGCTGGCTTGAGTACACGGATGAGGAAGGGCGGCCGCTTAGAATGAAAGGTGGCGGTAGCGCGCATAGTCCTTATGCTTATTTGACGGAAGAAATTTATTCTCCTTTAAGCCCTATAGGTTATTTAAGCGGCGGGAGCGGCGGTCAGGATGATTTGATTGATGCAAAACTTAGCGACGGCGAATATGTATTTGACGCATCGACGGTATCTGATTTAGGGGACGGTAATAATGCAGCGGGAGCACGTAAGCTTGATGTTTTCAGAGAAAATATCCGCCGGCATAAGAGAGGTGGAAAAGTAAATCTTCCTCCTCGTTCAAAGTCTTTAGAGAGTTATTTAAGAGGATAATATGAAAACACACAACTTAAATGACCTCAGGGAGCAAGCCTTAGCCGTTATTAATCGTGATGTAGGGCGAATGGTAGCTAACCCGACACCTGTATATAGGGGAAAGACTAGCGTTCCGATGTCTGCTTTAACGCAGAAGAAACGGATGCTGGAAGAGCAGTTTAGCAATAGCCCCGCTCCTTATTCTGTGGAAGCAAGCGGTGTTTTAAGTAGAACGCCACAAGGTTTTAATGGGGGGCAGAAAACCTCTTTACTGGATATACTTACGTCAGGTCAAAGACGGGTGGGTGATACCGGATGGAAGCTGATGGGAAAACAGTTTGGAGGTAGAACCGGTAGTAGACAAACCGGTTTTTATAATAAGTTTGATGCGAACCTGAATAAGGGTCTTCCATTATCCCGTGTTGGTATAAATGCCTTAAGTAATGATGCAAAGGGTTTGGAATCTGAATTTAATTCCGGACTTGGCAATAGTTTAAATGCGCTAGGGTCAGCCGAGAAGGCAAAGAGAGCGGGATTAACTAATATGCTGGGGCAATTCGGCAATCAGCAACATATATATTCACATTTAGCAAATTCGGCAGATAAAAACAAGTTTTACGAAGAATTAAATGCCCCAAAGCAAAAGATGAAGGCGTTATACAATATAGTAAATAGCGGTGGTAATCCTGATAACATGGGGCCTTATGGTGAAGCAGCAGCAGTTAAAGTGCTTGAAAAGGGGCTAAATCTTTATAATAGCCCGACTCCTACTTACAGCGGCCAGCAGTTAGCTAATGTGCCGGAAGAGTTAGCGGTATCGCATCGCCTGCTAGGGGATCTATCGCATGATTATAACGATTCGGCAAGAGAAGAAAGAGATAAGCTTTACGGCTCGTTAATGGGGCGAGAGAATGTTGGCTCGCGGGCTATAGGCGATTTACCTACAATTTATGATCCGCAAGCAGATAAGCTCGACCAAGAGACAAAACGTCTTTTAAAGGCGGAGAAAGCCAGAATCAGTATGGATCATGAGCGAAAGGGTACGTATGGGTCACAGTCACATTTATCGCAAACCGAGGATGCTATAAATAGAATTGCTAAAAGTCGTTTTGGCAATAGAAACAATTTACTACAGGATGTACTTCGGGGGAGAATGAGCAGTTTAAATAAAAGCGACATGAATGATTTAAACCAGTTAAATAGTTTAGGTCAGCAAGGATTATCTGAATATCAGGATGTACTTGGCAAGATTAGCGGAATGAACCAACTTGGAGTAGACAAATGGTTAAATGCGCAGGATGAGTTAAATCAAAAACGTGAGCGATTTGAAGAAGAGAGGAATCAGGAATGGCCGCAAGGTTCGGGTAGTGATATTGTCAAATACAATGTAAGCCCAGAAATCAGCAGTATTTTTGCAAATCCTAGTGTCAGTAGTAACCCATCTGTTTATACCCCATCTTTAAGGCCTAATATTCATGCTCTCGCTCAATATGCGCAAACTGTACCGGTCAGTCATAGTGAGACAGAACTTGAGAGCAACCTAAATCAGGATATGGGGGGTATCAAGAATTATGCTGATTTTGAAAATACTAAGATTCAAAGAAAGAGAGAAGATGAGCTAAGGCGTCAGCAAGAGGCAACGCGTCTAGCGTCAAGAATGGCAGAAGAAAATAGGCAAGCTCAGATTAGGAAAGCTAAGGAATTAAAAATAGCAGAAGAAAATAGGCAGGCGTTACTAAAAAGAAAAGCTTTAGCTGAAAGCAAATTAAAAGAAAGAGATATTCAACTAAAAAGGCAACAAGCTGAATTAGCCAAGGTGCAAGGTAGATATGACCTGATGCGCGAACTTGGGATGGATTATAGTAATTATAATAGAGATAAAGATAGAATAGCCATATTGCAACCAAGGATACAGAACATATTAGATAAAATGTCTTACTGGAAAAAATATGCAAATTTAATTTAATTATGACTATGGAAGAAGAAATATTAAATCAGGTGCAAGCTTTACCGGAAAGAAGAAATCCTTTTGACGAAGGAATAGCAAAAGCAGTTAGCAGTACCCGAAGCAATTTAAGGATGAGCAGGGATCAGGAGCATAGAGCGATAAATAATGCGTTACTTGCTCTTGGTAATGGTTTAGCTGCCGAGCCTGTGCAACGTGGTTTTAAAAATAATTTAGGAGTTATAGGGCGGGCGATGAATCCTGCGCTTAGTGCTTATGATACTAGCGAGGATACAGCTATTGCCGAAAATGAGCGTTTGGCTAATCAAATCATGCAGCAGCAAAGGGCGGAGCAAGCTTTAGCCGATAAAAGAGAAGAAAATGCTTGGTATCGTAAATTCCAGGAGAGGCAATTGGAAGAGACTAAGAGAGCCAATAATTTACTGGATAATTTTAGGAGAGAAAAATTACAGCGGGAAAAAGATAAATACAGTGCTGATTCAGAATTAGATAGAATAGCTCCTAAAATTATGACTGACTCTAAGCAGGATAAAGCTGGAGAGGATGCAAAAAAAACAGGTGCTTATCTTAAAGACGTTAGAGAGGTGAAGGAAAATTATGAGAAATTAAAAAATTTAATGAAAGAAAAGGGGATTAATGTTGATGATCCTTTTGTTTTTGAAAAATCTTTACAAGATTTTAGTTCTTTTATGAGTAGATTTTCAAATGATCCTATAAAAAAGAAAATAGCTGCTTTATATAATGATCTTTATGCTGCAAGTAAAAAAATAGCAATAATGGGAGAGCAGACATTAAAAGGTGCAGCGCCGACAGATTCAATGATAAAATATACAGATCAGAATAACTTATATCCAACTTTTGGCAAAGACAGTAAACATGTTTTTGAACAAAAATTACATAATCTTGAAAAAGAAGCCGAAGGAATTTACAATGCGGCAGCATTATCATCTAGAACCAAGCGTTTTATAGACAAGAATAATTATAAACAAGTAAAAAAATTCCTGAATGTTCAGGATTATGGTTTATCAGATATAGAACCGGAAGAAGAACATCCGTCTACTCTAAAAAATGAACCGCCTAAAGTGAGATTATACGATCCTAATACCAATCAATATTTTGGTGTTCCTGTTGATGAAGTAGAGCTAGCTATAAAAGATCATCCACATTTAATTAGGAAATAGAATGGCAAAATTTGATCTCTCTAAATATAAAATTCAGAATTCCCAAGAAAATGAGATACCTATTGTTAAAAAATTTGATCTCTCAAAATATGAAATATCAGCTCCTAAAGAAGATGAACGCAAAACCCAAGGAGATGAGAGAAAAGCTGTGGATAATGATGAATATCCTTATTTAGTAAACAAGGCAGCAGATGTAATCTCAAGATATCCTATTGATTTAGCACATGATCTTGCATATGCAGGAGAAAGAGGAGCAAAATGGCTAGCAGGAAAATTAGCTGATTATGAAGAACAAAACCCTATTGACATATTTGATCATAGTATCATTGGGAATGATGCAGAAGACAGGAACGATTGGTCTCGGAAGTTTAGAGAATTTAGCCAAAAACCCGACTATTTTAGCGAAGAAAATATTGGTCGTCCTTCTAATCGGATTACTAGACCGATATTTAAGGAAGCAGGATTTAATCTAGATGCAGAAGCACCAGATCAAATACAAGGGATGATAGGTCATGGTATAGATTTTGCAATTCCTGGAGCATTCACAAAAAAAGCAAGACTTGCAAATATGGCTATTGAAGGAGCAACAGGGCTTGGAAGTGGATTGCTACAAGAGTATGGAGGTGTTAATCCAATAGTTGCCGATCTTGCTACTTATGCGGGAAGACGAGGTACTTCTAGAACTAATAGTGCTTTAAGAGATCATTTTAACCCAACAAAAAGAGGGGAAAAAAAGGTTAGTACTTTATTTAAAGATATTACTAAAGAAGAAGGTCTTGATAAGTTAATGAATTTTAATCCTGAGGGGCTTGATGTTATTCCTGTTACGGCAGAAATAGCTTTACATAATGATATATCAAATTTACATAATGCTTATGCTCCAAATTTTACCGGCATACAGAGTAAAAGGACTGCTAATGATGAGATTTTACGAAAGAAACTAAATAACATCGGCGGTGAGTCAAATCCTTCGCCTATAGAAGTTGGAGAAGCAGGGAGAGCAGTAATTAGTAAAAAACTTAGCAAACTAGAAAAAGCAAGAGAAAAAGCGGCAAGTCCATTGTACGGCAAACTGGAAGAATCACCTAATTTATATCCTACTGAAAATTTAAATAGTTATACAGAGCAGGCTATAGCCAAAGAGCTCGGTGATATAGAAAAGGGCTTAAATAAGAATAAATCCTTGTTACCTGATAAATATAAAAGGCTAGCCGAAAAACCTAAAGCTGAACTTATAGAGCTTGAAAAAGAAGTAAATAAAATAATTGCGCAGGTAGAAAAGGAGTATCCCGGTTTAAGTTTTCAGGCTAAAGATCAGATACTAAATGAATTAATGCCTGGTTTTCGCAAAAAAATTGCAAAAATTAGTGGTTTAAAAGAGAAAATCGCTACTTTAGAAAGCGGACATTATAGTCCCGGTCATATTGATAAGGCAATTACAGAGATCGGCAATAATATTACGGAGTTAAAAAGGTCTGCAAAGGGTGGTAATGATTCGCTAATTAGGCATCATACAAAACAGAAAAAAGCTTTAGAAGCAGATTTGGAAGCAACGCCCGAAGGATTGGCTCATAGGGAAGTTTATAGAGAACATTCGCTACCGATTGATCAAATCAAGGAAGATAGTTTACTTAGTAAATTTGTATCAAAGGATGAATGGGATGCATATAAAGTTCCTGCTGATTATTTAGCTCGCAATATCATGTCATCACCTAAGGCTAGTGTAGCTAATTATATGGAGCAGGTAAAAGGAACACCGGCAGAAAAACTAACTAAAGCTTATTTTAGGGATAAATACCTTAATAAAGCAATTTCTGAAGAAGGACGACTACCGACTTATGATAAATCGAGTCATTTTTTAAGAGAGCGAGGGCATAAACTTGATGCTATCTATTCTCCTGAAGAACTAGAGGTATTTAAGCAAATTAATGAATACTTAAAAAATAAAGAATCAGTTAGCAGGGGTAACTCTGCTTTTGGTTCTGCTACGATGCCGAAACAACAACTGCAAGAGATGGTAAGAGCTTATTTAGGTTCTGAAGTATCCCAGCCATTAGCACTAGCAAAATATGTTCCAGGGCTTCCATTTAAGAATCATATAGCAGGGCTTACTCGGCCAAATACAACTTATAACATACTAGAGCAAGCATTGACTGATCCTGTTTATGCTAGAGATTTATTAACTAAAGATTATGGTGTTAAATATACTAAACCAAATTATTTTCCTACCTTATATAACGTTTTAAATAGCAATAAGGAATAATCCACAAAAAATCTTAATAACTTTGTGAATTAAGCAGGTAAAAGGTTGGATTTTAAAGCTTTTATTGACTGCCTAAAAAATAGGCAAAGTCAAATTAAGTCTTCTTCCTGTTCCTCTATAAGAGATACCTCACCGCTTAATAATACAGATGTGGTAATGTGCATATTCTCAAACTGCAAAAGAGGATTTGCTTGGGTATTGGTATTCGTAATCGGTTGATGATCGATATTATCTAAATCTAGTGATTCCAGTATTTTACTATCGGAAATTTCAAAGACAGGAGCTTTTTGACTTTTTAGCAATTCAATAATTAGGTTTTTATCTGCAAGTTGTTCTTTTAAAAAAAGTAGTTCAGAGTTTATAGCGGGAGCAGTTTTTATTTCAGAAATTGCTAGTTTATTTTCCAATTCCTGAACAGTAAAGTCTTTCTTGAGTAAAATATTTTCCAATTCTTTTATAACCAACTCTTTTTTATGGTTGTTTTCTTCGAGAGTTTTAATGATATCCTCTCTCTCAAGAATGGTAGTTTCAAGTTGCTTGCAAGAAGAATTTAAAATATTCACCCTTTCTTCAAGTTTGCTTATTGATAAATCTTGATTAAAATTAAGATTTTCTAACTCTCTTAAGCTGCTTTCTTTTACAAGCACAAGCGATTTTTGCACTTCTAATTGATCTCGGAGTTCTGTTATGGATTGCTGATGGTTCTCTACAAGTAAATCTTTTTCGTAAATAGCGGTAACGATAAGAGCTTCTTTTTCCTGAATACGCAAACGCTCTACAGTTATTTGATTTTGTAGCTGGGTAATAGTGTTTTGTTTTTCAGTTATAATTAAATCCTTAGCAACGATTCTCTCATTTAAAGTATTACACTCTAAAATTCTTGCATTTAAAGTTTGTTCTGTATTTACAAGACTTGTGCTATTTCTAGCTGTAAGGTTAGTTTGAACGGATAACTGATTTTGTAATTCTGTAATAGCACTATTTCTTGAAGCAATGATATTATCCTTTTGAAGTAAAGCAGTTCTTAATTGCTCTACCTCAATAAGTAAATTATCACGTTGTATCTGAATAGGAGCTTTTGGTAATTCTTTTAACTTCATATTGCAAATCTTAAACCTGCGGTAATATTATGCACTCCATAATTACGATTGCCTATATTTTTAAGGCCTCCAATCGTTCTGGCTTTATTATTTCCTAGATTAAAATAATTATAGCTTACATCTAGCGTAGCCGTCTCGCTAATTTTTATATCTATACCGCCAGTTAGTTTATAAGCAAATTTATAAAATGTCTTTTTTTGGGACTTTGCTAAAGGGACATAGACTCTATCTTCTGCTGAGAGAGCAAAACCTTTGCCAACTTCTTTTAATGTAGCGACTCCAACTCCCCCACCAATAAAAGGAGTTATTTTACCGAGTTTAAATACATCTTTATATACATTAAGCATTAAACTATCAGCTTTGGTTGTTACTAATATTTTAAAAATATCTTTGTTCGAATTAAATGAAGTTTCATTAGTATGAAATAGAAAATAATAATCAAAAAGTAGTTCAGTCCTAATTGATTCGTTTAATTTAACGCCTACTCCGAATTCAATTAATGGAAAGCTATTTGTAAGTCTAATTTTACCTTCAAAATCATGATTGCTGAATTTAACTGTATGAATATGATTTATTCCTATTCCGGCTTTTACATAATATTTATTATCTGCTAAAGTTAGCCCAGAAAATAATAAGCTAGTAACAGCAATTAATTTGATGAGTTTCTTAAACATTTTAAATTCCTTTATTATTAGTTAATACAAAATCAAGTAGGGCAAGGCTATCGGCCTCATTATCGTCTACAGGATTAAAACCCTTGTTTTTAACGGCAGTTATTACGGCCTGCTTATCGGCGTTTCCTCTGCCCGTAATATGTTTCTTGATTGTTCCAACAGGAATCCCTGAGTATGGTATCCCGTGATGTTCGCACCAGCTGGTCAGATGGGCAACGAATCCTCCGTATTTATGGGCAGCATCAACACCCTTATGCGCTCTTACCTCTTCAAAATAAATCGCATCAATAACTCGCAAAGTATTTTTAAAATCGGTAAGCCATCGTTTAAAACGTAAAAAAGGCATGCCCCCCCCTTCAAACCTACCTGTTTTAAAACTTGCAGTTCCTGAAGTGATTTTGCCGGAGTTATCGCAAGTAGCAAAGCCGGTAGTACTACCAAGGTCTAGAGCTATGATAATTGATTGTCTCATTTCCCAAGCTCTTTCTCAATTTCTAATTCTTTCTCAATTATTTCTTCAGCAATTTCTTCTAAAGGATTATTAGGACCGAACCAGTATATTGAACCGATGCCTAAAGCAACGGCAAACATAAGAGCTAATATATGCATAATTTTTTCTTTTTAATTATATCACGGAATAGCTACAAGCTTGAAAAATCGTAATTATTCACAAATTATTATCTTCTCCTTGCGCAAGCATAACCAAATAGGCTTTTTTTGCCCATTCTTCCCAGTTTTTAAAGGCAAGTTCTCCGTCCTTTTTACGAACGTCTTTATAGGGACTTGGTACTCCGGCGCTCATAAACGGCTCGATGCCGACTAAGTTTTGTGCCCATGCTGCCCATTTTGTTTCATCATGGAGGATGGGGAGAGGAAAATCCGAGTAATCATCGCAAACGGTAGCTGCCCAGTATTTAACGCTAATATATTTGGGATAGACGCTAATCATGGCCTACCGTCATTTATTTCAGCTAAAACAAAGGTAGTTCCCATCTGATAACCAGAACCGATACCTTCTGATTTAAAGGTAAAATTAATGTTTCTTCCTTGTTTGCGTTCATTAATAGCAGGTCTAACAGTATTTTCCTCTCCATCAATAGTAAGGTCATAAGTAGCCGTTACGGGAGTACTTGTGGGATATTCATACGTATTGATACTAACAGTCATTTTTATTTTTTTTGTACCTACAATATTAGGCTCTATCCTCTCTATACCTATGTTGTAATCAATCCCTGCTACCTGTTTTTGTGGATTAAAGGTAGCATAAGAGATTATAGGCGTGGTGAAGAAAGAAGGAATAGCTTTAACCTGCTCTTCTACTTCCTTATAAAGATTAACCTGATCATTTCCGACTTCATGTTCCCAGACGTAACTGTTATTATCACCTTCGTAAGGACTCAAATTTTTGCCAACAGTGTACATATTACCGCCGGTATTATCAAAATAACCGGCTGCCCGTTCTATAGCCGTATCATACCAGGTATTATCTACAACATTGTAAATAACGGCTCTGGTACATCCAACATTAGCATCTTTCCCTTTTTCAGGATAGAACCACCATATTTCATCTCTGCTTACGTTTTTGACGCCAAAGACCCTCTGACGTTTACTCATATCGATAGTATCGAAAAAAGTCTGACGATTAAGATTATTTTCAAGCGGAAGAACTACGCCGTTGAATACAAAAAATCTTTGTGTTCCCGGCCAGTAGAATATTCCGTCATATTCAACTACGCTATTTGAAGATAAAATGGAGCTATCTCTTGATAATACCTTCTTGCTAAAAGAAAGATCATCAGGATCATCAATGACCTGATTATTGCTACCTGTAGTATTGGTAATAAGAACAACAGAGCCGAGTGTCCAGAAGATTATAGTCGGCGAGTTTGCTCCTCCTCGCCATTCTGCACCGTAGATTACTTTATCGGTGCTAATATTGATGGAATATTTATCTTTAAAAAATAAGAAAGGTTTTTGCAAGTCAGTCTGCTCTCCTGATTTGTCTGCGGCAATCGAAGACCACCTAACTAGGCCGTTGTTACCATAGTAAAATAATCTACTTCCCACGTAGATCATTCCTCCTGTTGCTTCCTGTAAAACAAAATCAGGAAAATTTACCTGAAAAAAACCATCGGTAGCTTCCTTTGCCAAGATACTAGAAATAGCTTCGCTGCTATTAATATCCGTGTAGTTTTTCATACCCAGACATAATATCATTTGCGTTGGAAGGCTATTGATAATGCTTATTACTACCACAAATTGTGTCAAGGTATTGGTAGGATTAGTGAATTTCTTAAAATAAGTTAAGGTTTGACTACCAATATTGTTATAAGTAGCATCTATTACGCTATATTTATGTTGCTGAGTAACAAGAGAAACCCCGACTAAAATGTGTTTATTCCCATCGCTATCATAGTATATAAGAACTGCGGTTGGAGTAGAGCTAGGTGGTAACAGTTCAGGTATAGTCTGTATATATAGTACATAATTTTTCATTCCACCGATGTTTTGGGGTTGTCCTCTAAAAAACCTGACCCATTGCCCACGCGAGCAGTAACTTCCTTGAAAAGGAGAACCATCACGGAGTATTCCAGGATTATAGATAATAGGAAACATCTGTTTTTGTGTAGCCATAAATTACCCTACGTCTCTTTTTACGCTGCGATCAATGTAACGATCTTTTGTCAGGTTGTTAGCAGCAGTTAAGCTTTCCTGATATAACTTTGTATAGACAGGCATTCTCTGATCATCCTTTAAATAAATAAGAGCCTCTAAAAAGGCAGCATAGAATAGAAGATCAGGGTAATAGTCCGTTAGTATGTTTGTTTGATTCTCATTTGTAATCAAGTCTGGTCGCCCGTTATATATTAACCGATAAACATTATTTTGAGCAGGAGTTGGGCTTATAAAAATTCTATCATAAGGCTTAGTATTCGGTTGTATTTTATCGGCATAAAATAGCGGTGGATTATCAATAGTAGCGGTATCGACATTCGGCCAATAATTTATGCAAAACTCATAACTTCTTGGAAATAAAATTACATTATTAGTAAATAGGGATTCAGGCGTTCCATAGCTTAGAGAGATAGTTTCCTGCCAATCGGGAGGTTTTGAGATATTAGCATTATTTGCCTGAAACTGACCGTCAAATGCCTTTTGAAAACCTGTGGTATTTAGCTCCTTCCAGATTTTCTGCTGTCCCATCTCAATAAAATAGGGAATGGCGGCAGCAAATTCAATGCTACCTCCTCTATTGGCATAAGCTATTATTTGGTTTAAAAGAGTAGTGTAATTCATATTCAGTTACGACTAATATCATTCATCAATTTTTTGTTATAATCATCACCTAAATCGTAAATACCAACTGCAACAATTTTACTTAGAGTTATATAATCTGTTTTTTTAAGTTATACTGTCTCAGTATATGCAATTATGAACCAGTTAGTATATCCCAAAGGTGTATAGTTCCCTACTATCTGTAGACAACCTCCCGATCCGATAACTATTTCTTTTTTGAAATTATCTAGGTTATCTCCAAGAGAGGTTTTAATTATCATAGAATAGCTTGCTGTTAGACTACTTGGTCGTTGTTTGAATATGAATTGCTTACCATCTGTAGCTTCTGATAATACTGGCAACGTAATAGTACAATTACCAAAGCCTATAATAAAGATATCATAAATAGTAGCCTGATAACTAGCTCCATCATTTATAGCTAGAAAACTTGGTGCAAAAAAAGGCGGCATAAACTCTTTCCAGTATGAATCTTGTCTAACATTTAGTTTTTTTGTATCTGTATTATAAATTACTAATCCATCTTGAGGATCGAGAAGAGCATCTCGCTGAGTAGTTGTCATTCTTGCATGCAGTAAACCTCCTTCGCTTGAATTTATTTCAAGAAGTGCTGATGGAGAAGAAGAGCCTTCGCCAAGTTCGCCGTTAATGATAGTGCATACCCTGCTATCTGCTCCTGTTCCTTGCATTTGAAACGTTACCGGTGTTAGCCCGTCCACAAGTATTACTCCTGTATCTGCAACATTGTCGTTACTGCCGAACTGCAACGCTCCAAGATTACTTAATTTATATAGAGGAATGCTATCGACGGCTTTATTTTTCCTAGCTTGTTGTAATGCAGCTATTTTAAGACCGCCGTCTTTTATTTTTTTCCCTGTTTCTCCGCTAAAAACGGCAATATTATCATCTGACGCTACTTCCGGTCCCGTTACATCTCCGGTTCCGCCGCCGCCCTCTTTCAACTCTATCCATTTATCTCTACTGTAATATTCCTCATAACCAGTATCGCTGTTAAAGATAAGTGTCCCGTCCTTGATCGGTTTTTCCGGGTTATCGGTATTAACTAAAGCATCTCTTTCTTCAGTTGTTACGATTGGAGGATTAAAACAGCTATTTTTATCTTTATAGTTAATCTGTAGTCCATTTAACTGGGTTATAGGCTTACTTGTTCCTTTATCTATCGGCATATATTCCTCATTGATTTATTCTGGGTCAGCTACAACGGTAATAGTTCCCCACTTACCTTCGTCAAAAGTCCTAAGCGTCTTGTCTAAATTCGGTTCTGTATTATCAAAATAAGTGAACCCATCTACCTGATTTTCTTCTGTTTCTACTTCTTCTTTTTTTCCTGTTGGAAATATGAAAGGAATTCCGCTACTCAGTCCTACTCCGGCAGCGGTTGTAGGAACTGCATATAAATTCTGCCATACACCTTTAATAAAAATCTGAATACAGGCTTTATCGATATTATAGATCATAGTACCCGGTTTAACCTTGACCTTCTTACTATCTACTTCATAAGCGGTAACATTTTCTATTTCATCTTTTTGTTTATCAGTAAGACAGGGAAGAGCAAAAGTAGCATTATGGTTATTAGTCCCGGTATTTTGATCGCTGGTAATAGTAAGACCGCTGAACTGAGTTATATTATCTAAATCTGCCATATATTTCCTTTTTATTTTTATTATATCACAGTGTGCTTATAGCCTTTGAAAATCGTATAAATTTAGTTAATTCAAAAAATTACATGCCTCAATAAATCGTTGTATCTTTAGAGCGTCATGCCCATATTGGATATTTGCCTCTGATCGCAAATATGCTATAGCTTCGGGTGTTGGATTATCAAGTTTGCTTAATTCCTGATCTTCAAGAAAACGTTGGAATCTGTAATAATATAGATTATTTTCAGCCCCCTTATATAAAGAGAGAATTTGAAATTTAAGCTCCACTGCATCCGTTCCTCCTTGTATAGTCAAGTTAAGACTATTAGCAAGTAATCCAAGTCCATTTTGAGGGGCTGCCCTTAAGTTATCTGATGTTGTCGTTATTTCAATGTCAGGATTAGAATAACCTGTCCCAACCGATAAAATGCAAACCTTTACTTTTTGCGGAAATAAAATATTAGAAAATGTATAGCCAAGGTCGGTAGGATTATTCTGGTATAGTCCCCCATCGATGAAGAAAGTATTGGGGTCGGCTCCCTGAATGACTGTTGGACGAAAGTATACTGGTGCAGAGGCAGTCGCAACGGCAACATCGACACATGTGTATTCTTGACCGACAGTAAAGTTTTTAATTAGAACATTAGAAAATTGGTAATACTGACTACTTGTAATATTACCATATGGAAAATTAACTTTATCACTACTTGGCCCAGTTCCACCTTGAAATCCTACGGCAGTAATTAAAGTATTAGTTTTTAGTTGGAACATTTTGGTAGTGCCTAAAGCTGTATTTAAAGCACTCCGTAGAGGTTCTTGGTTGTAAATATAAGGTTCTACTCCCGGAACTGCCAGTACAGTTCCTAAAGTAGCAGCTCCTGCCGGACCGAGAGGTTGCAAGGGATTAACTCCCGCTCTAATAGTAAAAATGCTGTCTGCGTTAGTCGTTAATAAATTAATAACATTAGTAGGAGATAAACCATTTGAATATGCTATAGATTGAACACCGCCGATACTTGTTCCGCAAATAATATCAAAATACTTCCATAATTCATTACCATTAATTCCTGCATCATTACAAAATTTCTCTAGAAATGTCGCAGAGAACAACCCTCTAATACCGCCTCCATCTAAAGACAAAATACGTATTATACGCATACTTTTTACTAAATAGGGAATATAAAACAAGTAAATAGCAGTTACTTTTTTAAGGTAACCGCTATTTATCGTAGCTATAGAAATTAATACTCTATGATAATAACACCGCTGCCGCCAATACCGCCGATACCTGCTGTATTTTTGAAAGCACCGCTACCGCCGCTTCCGTAAAGCCCTGCATCTCCGTTTCCTGAAACAACGACACTACTTCCACCGCTTGCAAGAGATGAATTACCACCTTTTCCTGATCCTACTGTTGAAGATGTTGAACAGTTATCGCCTCTTTGACCCGGAATATTAATATCCCCGCCGCTAGCTTCTCCACCGGCTCCTCCTAATTGTATTGCCGTGCTATTAGCAACAACACCATTACTTCCTGCATTAGCTGTAAGTGAAACTGTGCTACTAGTAAATGTTGATGCTTCTCCAGCACTTCCAACAGAATAACTAGACGAAGCACTAAGGTCGGTTATGTACTTGATTACAGTACCACCGGCACCTCCTCCTGTTCCAACTGCAGTAGTAATAGAAGTGTTACCTCCATTTCCACCGCCTCCAATTACAGTAACCTTACCTTTTGTTACTCCTGCTGGTAATATTCCATCTAAAGAACCTGTACCAGACTCTAATACAATCATTCCATGAAGGATAGGATTACCACTGATAACACTAGTTGCTCTACCATAACCATCAAAAGTTATACTTGATGGATTTGTATAAGTTCCTGCTTCAACAGTTGTATTAGCTAGACTTACGATAGGGTTAGCAACATCGGTAGAATCAACGTCTATCTGACCTTCTGTTCCAACAACCGAATCTACCCCACTTGCACTTGAACCATTGCTAGCAGCAGTAATCCTACCTTGAGCGTCTACAGTAATGTTTGCAGCAGTATATTCTCCCGCTTCAACAGTTGTATTAGCTAGACTTACGATAGGGTTAGCAATATCGGTAGAATCAACGTCTATCTGACCTTCTGTACCGACAATAGAGTCTACAGTTCCGATGCTTCCTGAACTCGCAGAAACAATCCTACCTTGAGCGTCTACAGTAATGTTTGCAGCAGTATATTCTCCCGCTTCAACAGTTGTATTAGCTAGACTTACGATAGGGTTAGCAACATCGGTAGAATCAACGTCTATCTGACCTTCTGTACCGACAATAGAGTCTACAGTTCCGATGTCTCCTGAACTCGCAGAAACAATCCTACCTTGAGCGTCTACAGTAATGTTTGCAGCAGTATATTCTCCCGCTTCAACGCCGGTATCAGGTAGCTCAATATTAACATCAATAGGATCGATATTATCAACATAAATAGTATTGTTTCTACTGATTATGGAAGATAAATTAGGAAGCCAAGATAAATTACCTCTTCCATCAGTCATTAGTGATGCCCCTGGAGTACCTGCATCACTAGGAAAATATAAATCTTGATTAAAATTTATATTAACTAATTCAGTAAGATCAGGGCTTGCATTAATTTGCACTACCCCTTGATTAGTTGAAGTTATTCTTAATTTTCCAGATTCTGCAATATCTAGATTACCAACAGAAGCAAACGATGAAGCAGTAACAGTACCATTTAAAGTCATATTACCTGCACTATCAATCTGGGTGGTAGAGTTATTAAGTAAACTTCCATCAGCTCCCCAAGTAACTATTGAATTTGGAGTAGTTGTTTCTGGTAGTAATGTTGAGCTAGCAGAAACAATCCTACCTTGAGCGTCTACAGTAATGTTTGCAGCAGTATATTCTCCTGCTTCAACAGTTGTATTAGCTAGACTTACGATAGGGTTAGCAACATCGGT
>Ga0194126_10004901_pt1 | contig 20086 bp, 18 predicted proteins | sample TA2KigC150mmetaG_FD_148641 | JGI IMG/M metagenome (GOLD analysis project Ga0194126, IMG submission 148641) | Freshwater microbial communities from Lake Tanganyika, Tanzania - TA2015035 Kigoma Deep Cast 150m | ecosystem: Environmental > Aquatic > Freshwater > Lake | place: Tanzania: Lake... | reverse complement strand
TCGTCGCCCGTTCGAATCGGGTCATCCGCTCTAGTTTACAAGTTTTTATGAATCCCTACAAAATCAAACAAGCATCTTTAAAAGAGATTCCAGTGAAAACAACACCAGAAAATGTACGAGAGGCAAATGAAGGGTTATTTCATGCTAAAATGACTTTACCCGCTGCTGCTAAACATTGTGGAATGACACAAAAAGAAATGAAGTTGACATTCTTTGAGTTCTTGAAGTATAATCCACCTACTTACCAAACGTAGGTTCTTATGGGCGGGTAGTCCAACAGGCAGGAGACACCAAACTTAAAATTTGTTCAGTGCGGGTTCGAATCCCGCTCCGCCTATGTACTTCTAAATAAAATCAAAAAGCAATGAAGTATCGGATCGAAACTGCCTATTGCTGGTATGACAAAGGTTCAAAAATTGTATTGATGTATTTCATTAATAATGTGCCTTTTACCTTCGACGAACTACCAGAAATAGCATTCTCAGATCCAGAGTTGATCGAATTAGCAGATCAACAACTCCGATGGGAACCTGAGGATCTTTATAAAACATCATTTTATCTCATTGATGAGCAATGCCATCCAATGTTATTTAATTTAGAATTAGAGAATCCTGAATGTCTTCCCGTTGATTAATGCCAGATTAGCTCAGTGGTAGAGCAACGGTTTTGTAAACCGTTGGCCGTCGGTTCAAGTCCGACATCTGGCTTGAGTTCATAAAAAACTCTGTGTCATTAATTTCACAAAAAGACAGACAAATCGCAGTTGACGCACTTAATGCACTGATGAGTATGGAAAATGATTTTCATAAACAAATAAAAATTTATGATGATATTTTTGATTTTCATTATAAGTCATTCCTTTTTTCATTTCTTTGTAATTCTAAGTTTAAAATTGGTTGGAGTGATGGATCTACAATTGACAAAGACATAGATAAGTATTTGCATTCGTGGTTTTCTAAAGATGATATTACAAATTGTTTAATTTTAGAAAAAATACAAAATAGTTCACTTTTTGATCACATATGCAATTTAAATCTTGAAAAGGTGGTTTGTAATTTAAGTACTTCATCAGATTCGCATTTTATTCATACGCACCTAGACAAATTAGTTTTAGTTTATTATGCAAATTTAGAGTGGCGTAATGGTTGGCACGGAGAAACTTTATTTTATGACGACTCATGCAAAAATATAATTTTTGCATCTCCTTATACACCAGGAAGAATTATAGTTTTTGATGGATCAATTCCACACACTATTAGGCCACAGTCTACACATGCCACAAAATTTAGATTTACTTTAAGTTTATTTTTTTCATAATAAACGTAAACAAACCTAGATATTTTTTTACTATTCAATTCAAAAATTCCAATTTAACTTATCAAAAAGTATATAATTGGAGCGTAAAGAATAAACTATTATCTTGGAAACAAAACAAAGTTGATGAGTAAAAGTGCTTACTTTATAGATAGTGTGAAGAAGTGTGAAGTAGAAGATCTGCTTTACACTTTTCATTATCTAAAGGATGAAAGTAAAACTTTTAAGACTCAATACAATTATGGCCTCTACAGAAATTCTGTTACGGATATTCTGCACGTTGGTGGTTGTCTCGGGGTGTGCATCTTTACTGGGCTCTCAGTCCCAGAAATAGCAGTAGGCGCATTTGGTTTAGAAAGACATGAACAAAATGGACTTTATGAACTTTCGAGACTTTGTATTCATCCAGATCTTCAAAAAGAAGAGCATAATATTACATCATGGTTTGTGAGTCGTTGTATCAAGAGGTTTAGAAAAGATGCCCGCGTTCGTTGTATTCTTAGTTACGCTGATGCTAATCACCACTCTGGAACTATATACAGAGCTTGTAATTTTAAGTATTACGGTTTAACCGATCCAAAAAAAGATTTTTATTATGCTGACGGAACTAAACATTCTAGGGGTAGTGTTAGAGGTATTGATGGTGAGTGGAGGGATCGCTCTCGTAAACATCGCTATCTTATGGTATTCGAAAAGGAACTAAAAGAACGCTTGACATGGAAAGAAAAATCGTGGTAAAATATTATAAAAAATAATTATATGAAAATTGCAATTATTGGAAAAGGCACTGCATCCATTGTAACCGCACTTACATGTATTAAAAATAATCATGAAGTTGATATCTATTATGATCCAAACCAACCGCATATCAGTGTAGGAGAATCTACCACACCACATGTTGCACAATTAATATATGAAATTCTTGGATTAAATATTTTTGATTTAATAGAAGAAGATATTGCATCTATTAAACAAGGAATTAAATTTATTAATTGGGGAAATGGAACATCATTTAAACATATATTTCAAAATAATCAAATTGCTTTTCATTTTGAAACTCAAAAATTTAATCCATTTATCAACAATATTTTAGAACAAAATAATTATATAAAATACATCCCTAAAAGAGTAAATGAATATAGAATTGATGAAGATAAAGTTTATATTGAAGATGAATGTTATGACTTTATAATTTTTTGCTCGGGGTGGTGTAATGAATCCGAATATATTAAACCATACTTTGAAACAGTAAATTCTGGTGTTTTATTTACTGACGAAAAAATAAATGAATATGGATTTACACTTCATAATGCAACGGAAGATGGATGGCAATTTGGATTACCTTTTCCAAATAAAAATATTACAAAATGTGGTTATTTGTTTGATAGAAACAAAATTTCTATAGATAAAGTCAAAAAAAAATTAAAGCATCTTGAAATAAAAAATAGTTATGAATGGACGCCAAAATTTTCTAAAAAAATAATTCAAAATCAACACATAGCTTATAATGGAAATAAACTTTTTTTCTTAGAACCTCTTCAAGCTCTTTCAATTTATTATTTCATTGAATTTGCAAATTTTATTTGTGAATATTTGAAAGATAGATCTGTTGAAAATTTTTGTAAAATTAATAAAAATTATCACTATGAAATGTGGACATATCAATTATCTTTAGCATATCACTATCAATATGGATCAATTTATGATAGTAACTTTTGTAATATAACCAAGAAAAAGGCAAAAGAATTTATGTCGTTTACTATTAACGGAAATGAAGAATTACTTCTTTCTCATATGGTTAATGATATAATTTTAAAAGGAAAAACAGATCTTTCAAAAATTGGTATTTTCGGATTTGATGATATTCGTCAATTGCATTGTGGAATGACACAAACTAAAATAAATGATATTTTTGAAAAATACTTGACAATTTAAAAATTTTATCTTATAATTTAAAAGCGATTTCGAATCAAATCCCTTCCGTGTGACTTTAAAACCTCCAATTACTTGGAGGTTTTCTTGTTTGATAAATAATCCATAACGGAAACTATAGTTTAATAAGATGGGTCTCTCCAGATTAGATAATTTTCTGAAATCAGTTCGTGGTACGATTCTCTACGTTGATCCAAACAGTCTCGATGCCACCGACAGTATTGAAAATCAGGGCAATTCACTTGCACGTCCATTCAGAAGTCTTCAAAGAGCTTTAATTGAAGCAGCAAGATTTTCATATCAAAGAGGATTAGATAACGATAGATTTGGTAAGACTACAATTCTTCTTTATCCTGGAGATCACTTTGTTGATAATCGTCCTGGTTGGATTCCTGACGGGGCAAATAATTTTAGATTAAGAAGCGGAGCAACATCATCAAACTTAACAGAGTTGACATTAACCACTAACTTTGATGTTTCTGCAGAAGATAACGAGTTATACAAATATAATAGTATTCATGGTGGTATCATTGTTCCTCGTGGTACATCCATCGTTGGTATGGATCTTCGTAAAACAAAGATTCGTCCTCTTTATGTTCCAGATCCAGAAAATGATAATATTGAAAGATCTTGTGTACTCCGCGTAACTGGTGCTTGTTATTTTTGGCAATTCACAATTCTTGATGCAGATCCTAATGGAACTTGCTATAAAGATTATACAACAAATATCTTTGTTCCTAATTTTTCACACCACAAGCTTGCTGGATTTGAATATGCTGATGGTGTTAACAATGTAAAAATTGACGATACTTTCCAAACATTTGAAACATCCAGAACTGATCTGGACATGTATTATGAGAAGGTTGGTATTGCATATGGAATTACATCTGGAAGGCCAGTTTCGCCAGATTATCCATCTGAAGTAGATCTTCAACCAGTCATTGATGAATATCGTATCGTTGGTTCTAGAGGTGCTGCAGTAGGTATCACAAGCATCCGTTCTGGTGATGGTATCACTGGCAATACAACAATCACTGTAACTCTTGAAGAAGAGTTTCCTCAATTAAGTGTTGATACTCCAATTCAAATTAATGGAGTTGCTGCTGCAGGATATGACGGACAATTTGTTGTCAATGCAGTCAATAGCCTTACAGAAATTCAATATAAGGTTCAAAATACACCAGTTAGTTTCTTACCATCAGTTGCTGGTGCTACCCTGAACATTGCTGTTGATACAGTAACCTCAGCATCACCATATATCTTTAACGTTTCGTTGAGATCTGTCTATGGTATGTGTGGCTTGCTTGGAGATGGATCCAAAGCAGATGGATTTAAATCAATGGTTGTGGCTCAATACACCGGTATTGGACTACAAAAGGATGATAATGCATTTGTCAAATATGATTCTTCTTCGGGAACATATCGTGATTCTACAACTGTTGCAAATCTGCACACAGATTCTCTTGCGAGATTCAAACCAGCATATGAAAATTTCCATATTAAGGCAGTTAATGATGCTTACATGCAATTGGTTTCCGTCTTTGCAATTGGATTTACAGAACATTTTGCTGTAGAGTCTGGTGGTGACTTTTCAATCAACAACTCAAACTCAAACTTTGGCGCAAAAGCATTTAGAGCATCTGGATTCAGAAAAGATGCATTTGCAAGAGATGATGTTGGATACATCACTCACTTCATTGCACCAAAAGAAATTGAAGATACGGAAATTAGTGTTGGATTTGCAGCAATTGATATTCCCAGAACAGTCAGTGCTGCGACAACTCACAAACTTTATTTGTTTAATGAAACAGAACTTGATAATCCTCCAATCACAGTTATTGATGGATATCGTTTAGGTGCAAAAGAAAATGATATCATTTACACTGAATTAAACGTAGCAACTGGTGGTGGATCCACAGATATTAATGTATTTTCGGCACGTATTGTCATGCCGAATACACAAAATACTGGAACAGAAGTTTCTTCAGAGAAGTCCTTCTATGTAGGAAGAACTGTTGCTGGCATTAACAGCGTCAGTGCTAATGTTCTTACCTTAACTTCAAATCATTCATTCCTGAATGGAGAATCAGTTCGTGTTATTAGTGAGAATGGACATCTTCCAGATGGTGTAGAGTTTAATACTGTATATCATGCAATTACAAATGATGTTGCATCAATTAATGCAAATCAAATTAAATTAGCACAATCATTAAATGATGCAATCAATGATAATGAAATTACTCTGAATAACAAAGGTGGAACACTGCAAATTGTAAGTAGAGTTTCGGATAAAAATCCTGGAGAACTTGGCCACCCTGTTGGTTTTGATACTGTTCAGGGACAATGGTTCGTCAACGTTGCAACTGCTGCATCAGAAAATAGCATTTACCCAACTCTTGCAGCACTCCCAACACCAAATCCTGGTGATAAGACTTCAAGAAGTTATATCAAGAGAAAGCCAGATCAAAGAGGGTTAATTGACACAACTTATCGTGTTCGTTATGTTATTCCAAAAGATTCGACAACTATTGCTCGTCCACCTTTGGATGGATATATCATTCAAGAATCCAATAGTGTTCTTGGTGCTGGAACAACAGAAATTGCAGAGTTCTTTGATCCTGCAGGAACAACATTAACTAACTCAACTCAATTCAGAAATTTCAGATTTATTGCTGATGCGAATTGGGTTGGTGGAACCGCAAATATCATTACTGAATTCCCCCATGACTTAAATGTTGGATCTGAAGTTGAAGTTATCAATGTTCTGAGTGGTAACAATACAACTGGAATTGCTAACTCAGCATTTAATGGAACTCATACAGTTACTGGAATCGGCAGTGCAAGACACTTTAGTTTTGCATTAACAGGAGATCCTGGTGCGTTCTTAAATGATACTTCAACTAGAAACGCAGATCTTCCATACTTTAAGAGAAAGAAATTAAAGAATACTTATCAGGTATTCAGAAGTGAAGAAGTTCAACCATATGTTTCAAATGTTCAAGACGGTGTTTATCACCTGTACATCATTAATGCATCTAACTCTCCAACGGTTACTCCTTTTACAAACCTTAAGTTTAGTCAACCAATTCAATACTTATATCCACAAACGAATCGTGATAATCCGGTTTCTGATCCAGATTCAACGATCTGTTTTGCATCCCCAGATTTAATTGGCCAAGTTTTGGTTAATGATCCTCAAAAGAGTATCACAAAAGAAACTGTTGAAAAGAATCTGTCCGACTTTAGTGTTGGAATTGGAATTACAAATGCAACCTCTAGTTCTTCAACTGCACATACACTCTTTACAACCATTGATCATGGACTCTGTGGTATTACATCAGTTACCATTACAAACGCAGGATCTGGATATGCTGCAGGAAACTACTATAATGTAAGATTAAATGGTGGTTCTGGTGTAAATGCAACAGCAAGAGTCACCGTCTCTGCTGGCGGAACTGTAACTGCTGTCAAAGTTATGGATGGCGGTTCTGCATATATTGTTGGAGATAGTTTATCATTAGTTGGTGTCGGAACTATTGGATCGGGTGCTGCAATCGAAGTTGCAAACATCTATAGTCATGTAGGAGAATCAATTGCAATTTCTGGAATTTCCTCTGCCGCATATGATGGATACAATACTCTTTATAAGATTACTGCAGTTCCAGCATCACAACAAATTACAGTTCAATCTTCAGAGGCAATCAACAACTTACCAACTGCGGTAGGACTTGGCGTTACTGTTACAGCAAATGCGAGTGTTCTCTTAACTGGTAAAACACTTGGCATTTCGACATTTACTTATGAAGCAACATCGGGAATCGGAACCTTAACGTTTACTGATTCTCATGGATTTAGAGTAAATAACAAACTTCGCATTTCAGGTGCTGATAGGGCATTGTTTAATGGTGATTTTATTGTTACCAAGTTGAACAACTGGCAATCTCTTGCAGTTAACATTGGTATTGCAACAACGGCTCCTTCTACTGGTGGGAACATTACTGTCTATCGTCCAGCATTGACTGCTCTTGCTGGAGATCTGACAAATGTAAATGAGACTGTCTCTGGACGTTTAATTTCACAGTATGCTGGTATCTCAACAGCATTGGGTGCTGATTATGCTGCAAATGCATCGGATACTGCTCCACTGTTTATTCAAGATGCTGATACACTTGGACTCAATGTCGGAGATTATCTCTTAATTGATGATGAAATCTTCCGTATCAGAACTGATATTTCTGGAAATAATTTCCAAGTTTTTAGAGAACTCTTTGGTACTCCAAGACAAAATCATGCTTACGGAACTGCAATTCGTAAGATTAAACCGCAACCAGTTGAATTAAGAAGAAACTCAATTCTTCGCGCATCCGCACATACATTTGAATATCTTGGATTTGGCCCTGGTAACTATTCAACTGCATTCCCAGAAAGACAAGATAGAGTTCCTTCATCTCAAGAAATTCTTCTTGCTCAAGCAACAAAAACTGAGGGTGGACTTGCCATCTATACTGGTATGGATGATAAGGGTAATTTTTATACAGGCACTAAAAGACTTAATCCATCAACAGGACAAGAGGAAATTTATGAAACTCCAATTCCAACAACAACTGGAGAAGATGCTCAAGGTGGTAGCAATAGTGTTGGATCAGATATTGTTGCAACATCAGAAGTTTTAGTCGATCGTTCAATTAAAGTCGAAGGCGGCGCAGATTCAAATCTGATTTCTGAATTCAACGGCCCAGTTGTATTCAATAAAAAGATTACATCGACTGCAGATGAAGGTGTTGAAACAAAATCACTCTTCTTAAAAGGTGATGCACAAGTTGCTCGTGAATTTACTGTTGGTGTTGGATCGACTCCAACCGTATTAGGATCCTATGGTGATGTCAAATATAAGGCCAATCCAATTCACCGCGAATATATGGGTTGGATTTATACAGTTCAGAATCAGTGGGAACCATTCGGATTCATTGGAACTCTTCCAAATGGACTTGTATTTGGTGCTGCAAACCAGGTTCTTTATAAGAACCCACTCGGAGAAAATGCAGGTAACCAAGACTTCTTGTTTGATCAGAACTCTACACTGATCATCGGTTCTCAATCTGTTGTTGGAACTGCTGGATCTACAGGAACTCAAAATCAAAAGATTCAAATTCATGGTGGCGCATACTTCCATCAAAATGTTGGTATCGGAACAACAACTCCAACTGCAGCACTGAATGTTGTCGGTAATGTTGGCATCACAGGTATTGCAACATTTGGAACCAATGCAGTTATAATTAATGGAACTAACACTAGAGTAAACGTTGGTATCACTTCAATCACATCTGGTATTGTTACTGCTTCTTCTGGTATCGTTACTTACTATGGTGATGGACAATATCTCAAAAACATTGATAGTTCGAAGTGGCAAAATGTTGCTACAGGACTTGGGACAGGAATCTACAGTAAAAACTCACTTCGCGTAGGTATTGGAACCACAATCCCAGAAGCAGTTCTTCATGTCTCAACTGGTGTTTCTACAAGTGTTGATGGTGGACTTGCAAGATTCTTAACGCCAAATCTTGGAATTGGCTCAATCAGTAGTTTCACTTTGGGTAGAAGATTTGCTTCTGGAACTAACTTCCAATCTGTATTGTTTAATTACAATTACTTTGGTAGTTCTGCTTCAAGTGGATCATTTCTTGCAATTAGTCATGCTGGACAAGGAAATACTCTTGTTGTTGCTGATAATGATCGTGTTGGTGTTGGAACTACAAATCCCCAAGCAAAACTTCATGTTAATGGAACAATTATATCTGATCAAGGTATTGCAGTTTCATCCGGTGGCATTAATGCTGATGGACAAACTATCATTGCAAATACTTTTACTGGAACTGCTGCTAATGCTATTAATGCAACAAATGCCACAAACGCCACCAATGCCACAAACGCCACCAATGCCACAAACGCCACTGCTGCAAACAATGGTGCAAAAGCTTGGGTAAGTTTCAATTCTGGCGGGGGAGTACTTGCAAGTTATAATGTATCTAATGTTTCTAGATTGGGAACGGGAACTTATCGAGTCGATTTTACTACTCCAATGTCAAGTTCCAGTTATGCAGTTATTACATCACAACCAGATGTGGGTACAGGAAACATATACATGACTATAACTACAGTGGGTGCAAAAACTACTTCTAATTGTGTAATTTTTACGAGTGAATTGCAGGGATCAACGAATTTTGTCGTTAGGGAAGATAATCCATGTGATGTTGCATTTTTTGGAAACTAAATAATAAGAAATACCGGGGGACAGTGAACCCATGGCTGGAGTCAATAAGAACTTCGTTGTCAAGAATGGACTCGAAGTTAAATCCAATCTTATTCTGGCAGATGCAGATATAAATGGTGTCGGAATTGGAACAAGCAATATTTACTATAAACTGCATGTAAACGGTGGCATTGGAGCCACTGATCTTCATGTAACAGGAATTGCAACATTTTCTTATATTCATTTAAATGGAACAGTTGCTGCAGGATCAAGCACAGGAGTATCTGGACAATACTTAGTTCGATCTGGTGCTGGAGTTACTTGGCAAGATCTTCCTACGTTTAGAACAACATCAACACAAACAGCAACATCTGGACAAACCTCATTCTCATTTACATACACTGTTGGATATCTTGATGTTTATGTCAATGGTGTTCGATTAAGCTCAGGTGAATTTGCTGCGACAGATGGATCAACTGTTGTTTTATATCAATCTTGTTTTGGTGGAGAAACAGTTGAGTTAATTGCATATACAACTGTTAATCCCGGGTATGCAGAAACTGGAATTCAAGGCATTTCAATTCTTGAAGAGGGAGTTGTTGTTGGAAATACTGCTGGAGTTATTTCATTAAATTTTGTTGGTGCTGCAGTCACTGCTACTGGAACTGGTGTTGCTGCAACTGTTTATATTACAGACACTGGAGGAGGAGAATCCTACTGGGAATCAACTGCAGCAGGAATTAATACAATTTCAAACGTTGGTATTGCAACCACAAATCCAAGATTTGCTCTGGAAGTTGGTGCTGTTGGAGCGTCAGGAACCACATTATTCGTAAATGGTGATGCACGAATCACTGGAATCTTAACTATTGGAACTTCGTCTATCACTCTTAATGGATCTACAAATATTATTAATGTAGGTACCGGTGTTACTATTAATGGATCCACCGGTATTATCAGTGCAACATCTATTGTTGTAGGAGGAACAACTTTAACTGGTGCTGCAGTAACACGCATTGAGGCTGGATCTGGTATTTCAGTGGATCAAAATACAGGTCAAGTAACGATTACTGCAACTGGTGGCGGCGGCGGTGGCATTGCTGGTATTAATACATCAGGAACTTCTACATTTACTAATCTAAATGTAACTGGCGTTACTACATCCACTGGTGGTTTTGTAGGAAATGTAACTGGAAATGCAACGGGTCTTTCTGGAACTCCTAATATCACCGTAGGAACCATTGGTGCTACAAGTCTCAATGTCTCTGGTGTTTCTACTTTTGCTGGTATTACAACAGTTACTGGAACAACATTATTTACCAATCAATTAAGTGTCTCTGGCATCTCAACCTTTGTTGACTTGATTACGGCTGGTAGAATCACTGCGGGACTGACTAGTAGTATCATACCTTTCTATTACGATACATACGCAAGTCTTCCATCATATTCTACCTATCATGGTGCGGTTGCTCATGCACATAACACTGGTAAGTTATATTATGCTCATACACGTTGGGTAGAGTTAGTTAATACTGAATCTGATGGAACTGTAGGCACAGGCACTGAAAAATATAATATTGGAATCACCTCAGTTACCACATTAAATGTTTCTGGTGTTTCTACCCTATCATCAAATGTATCAGTAGGCGGAACTATCTCCATTGATGGTGGAGTAACCTTAGCGACAAATAATGCAACAATCGTAGGAACCGCAGGATCCGCTGGAGAAATCAAGCAGATTGCAGGTGCTCCATTCTATTATGATGGAAGTGCCTGGAGAGAGTTTGTTCTTTCAAGTGGAACACCAGTTACTGTTCCTGCAGATACTGAATGGGACAATGTTGTTTTCAGAGCAACTTTTGATACTGATTTTACTGATGCAAAGTTTGGAGCAACACCAGTTTTTGTAAGTGCTGGTTGTACTATTGTAGGTGCTGCAGTTACAATTGGAACAGGTGCCTATAGAAACCAAGGTGGTAATGCCGCTGGCGTTGGAGTATCATATGCTTACAGATCTGAATATGACTTTACTGGTTCTTGGACAATTGAGTTTTGGATATATCACGATTCTACTCCTGTAGTTTTTGAAAGCTTAGTATCTCAAGTTTCAACTACCGATACGAGTGGAGACTGGACGTTTGGTATTTATAATAATGGAATAAATGTTTTATACATTTGGGCTAATGAAAATCATCCGGTTGACCTGGAAATATTACAATCTATTAATTTAGGTACTTGGCAAACATTATTTGTTGAAAAATGGAACCATTATGCCCTTGTTAGAGAAGCTAGCAATGGATCGCTACATTTTTATATAAATGGATATGAGGTTGGTATTACTACTAATAATTCAATAGTTGATAATGATATTCTTCATATTAATGGTGCTGGGTTAGGATTTGGTGCTGCATTTGGTAATTCCGTTCCAATTATTAATGGTTATACTTGGAATAGTTCTGGTGTTTCTCTTGATGCTATCTTTGATGATGTAAGAATCTCAGCAGGTGTTGGAACCGCAGGACAAAGATATACATCTATTGGAATTTCAACCTATGCAACCTTCACTCCTCCAACAACTGAACTTCCAACAACTGGAACACTTTCATCTTATGTTCAACCACCCGGAGATAAGTATGGTGAAATCACTTTGGGCGGATCACCAACTTGGAGAGGAACATCTGGCGTCACTGTATCTCAGCAATCCAGTGGAAACTATCGTGTAAGTTTTGCGAGTTCACACACAAATGCAAATGATTACTTTGTATTATCGCAAGGAATGGATCAAGGCTTTGCTTCTTATGTAGGTATTGCTAGATCCACCACTCACGTTGATCTTGCAATAAACAAGCAGAGTGATGATACTGCTGTTGATACTGGTGCTCTTGCAGTTCAGATTAAGAATCATATTTAAACCTATTCATAAATAAGATTAACAGGAGAAATCAATGGCAGAAATAAAGAACCGAGAACTATCACAATTCAGTTCTTTCCTTCATGTTGATAATGATAGCCAAAACATTGGTATTGCCAGTGATGCAACTCCTTATATTGGTATTGGAACCGTAAATCCAGAATCAAAAATTCATATTGTTGGTGATGTTCAAGTTGCTGGTGTTGCAACAATTACTCAAGCAAATATTGGAACTCTTAATGTCTCAAACACAACAGTAACAGCAGGAAGCGTTACTATTATTGATGGAAGTTCGTTGTTTTATACTGGAATTGGAACCATCAACTCTTTAGTTTCCTCTTCTGGAATAATTACAAACTTTATAAGTGGTATTAGTTCTATTACACAACTTAGAGTTTTAAGTGGAATTGTCACCAACCTTTCAGGGACTGCAGTTACTTACACAAACTTAAATGTAACAAATGCAAATATTGTATCTGGAATTGCAACAAACTTAAGCGGTTCAACTATTAGCTATAGTGGACTTTCGACATTTAGTGGAGTTCAAATCCAATCTGGTATTATAACCGCAACAAATTCCGGAATTGTTACCTACTATGGTGATGGTTCTGGATTAAGTGGCATTACTGTCGATCTTACATCACAAGCAGAAGGAGTAGTTCTTGGAGCAGCACTCACAACATTTAACTTTACTAACACAAATGGTGGAACAACATTATCTTCAAACGTTTTAACCGTTGATGTTGGTAAAGCAGCATCAGGATCTTCGGGACATATTCAATATAAGAGTTCATCAGGTATTTTTTCAGGATCCTCAAATTTTACCTTTGATGTTGCAACAAGTAGCGTAAGTATTGCGGGAACATGTTCTGCAGCAAACTTCAACTCAACATCTGATGTTAATCTAAAAGATAATATCGAAACAGTTGAAGATGCGCTTGAAATTGTTTCAAATCTTCGTGGTGTTAGATTTAATTGGAAAAAAAATAATGCGCTATCAATCGGTGTCATTGCACAAGAGCTAGAGCAAGTTCTTCCAGAACTTGTCACATCAAGTGATCCAAAAACTGTCAACTATGATGGTATAATTGGAGTTTTGATCGAGGCAATAAAAGAACTCAAAACTGAAATAAATAACTTAAAGCAAGGAATGTAATATGGCATTCAAAATTGCAGGAAGCACAATTGTTGATGATAACAGAGGTATCAGATCATATTCTGATACCGCTGTTGTTGTGGGAAATACTGGAGCAACACCTGATTTAGATCTTTCATTGGGCAACTCCTTTACTGCAACCTTAAATCAAAACGCAACATTTACATTTTCAAATGCTCCAACGGGAGTTTGTTCATTTACACTCATATTATCAAATGATGGTACTCCTGATAGAACAATCACTTGGCCAGTATCAGTTGAATTTCCAAACGGAACAACTCCAGAAAGAACTACAACTGCAAGTAGAACAGATGTTTATACATTTTTGACTGTTGATGGGGGAACAAACTGGTATGGACAACTTTCACTTTATAACTTCGCATAACAAATCTTATGAATACTCGTTATCATGAATTCATTGGAATGTATGAAAATGTCTTTCCTGATGGATTCTGCAATCATATGATTACAGAGTTTGAGAGACTTTTGAATGGTGGTATGTGTGGAAATCGCCAAGACTCAGAAGGATCAAGAAAATATCAGAAACAAGATAATTTTTATTTCTTAAATATTAAAAATCATTCTTTTTCTTATTTTAATAATATTTCAGTCGTTGATATTTTTACTACAGGATTGCAAAATTGTTTTGATGAATATGTAGATGAATATGATATTTTAAAAGATATAGCATTAAATTCTACAGTTATTAAAATGCAAAAAACAACTCCTGGTGGTGGATATCATATTTGGCATTGTGAACAAAATCAAGATTGTATGGCAAATAGAGCGTTGGTTTATTCAGCATATTTGAATGATATTGAAGAGGCTGGTGAGACTGAGTTCTTATATCAAAGAATTCGCATTCCACCTAAAGAAAACACATTGGTTATTTGGCCAGCAGGATTTACTCATACTCATCGTGGCAATGTAGTTCACGGCAATATATCTAAATATATAATAACAGGTTGGTTTTATTTGGAATAAAATATGTCAGCATCATCTAGAAGAATTTATAGAGGAAACATGACTGCCGCTGGAAGCATTACTTTTAATGCTCCTGGAACTTGGGTAACTCCTGCACGTCTTTTGAGAGTTAATGTTGAGGGAAAAGGTTCCGAGGGAAATCCAGGAAATCCTGGGACTGGTGGTGCTGGTGGTAATGGTGGTACCGGCAATGCAGGAAATGCTGGAACTGGAGGTGGTGGTGGTGGAGGAGGCGGAGGTTGGCACATCGCATTCCCAAAGTTTGGAAATTCAAACCCAGGTAATGGTGGACAACCTGCTCCTGGCGGTGGATCCGGCGGTGGTGGTGGAGCTGCTGGTGGACCTGGATTTAGCGGGCAAGGTGGCGGTTCAGGAAATTCTGGTGGATCTGGATCTGCAGGATCAGGAGATTCAGGAAATGCTGGACAACCGGGCAATGCAGGAACCGTAGGAAATACGGGACAAGCATCAAGTGCTTTGGGGATTACATTTCCTGGCGGCGCCGGCGGAAATGCTGGTTCTGGAAATGCAGGAAATTCGGGAAATGCAGGAAATGCTGGATCTGGAGGTGGTGGCGGAAACGGTGGTGGTGGGGGGCAAGGAGCACCAGGGGCCCCGCAGGTTGGCGGAAACGGTGGTGGAGGAGGTAGTCCAGGTGGCAACCCTGGTGGTGGTGGATCCGCCGGTGGCGGTGAAGGCGGCGGCGGTGGCAGTGGCGCAGGTAATGGTGGCTCTGGCGGCCGCGGTGCTTTCCCTTCTGCCGGTGCCGGCGGTGGCGGCGGTGGTGGTGGGGGTTTCGGCAGTCCAGGAAACCCAGGAAACCCAGGAAACCCAGGAAACCCAGGAACCTCAAACCCTGGAAGTGCTGGACAAGCAGCATCACCAACAACATCACCGGGAGTGGTAGTGACTCCTCAATCATCATATCCAATCACAGTAGCTCCTGGTGGATTCGTAACAATCACCTGGAATGCACAATAAATAAAACAAAACTGAAGTTTCATTATGGCTCAAAAGAAATTATCAAAAACACGTCAAGAAATTCATAGACAATACGAAGAAAACGAACTTGCAGATCTGAAGCAACGACAAACTCGGGCAAGATCTTTATCTGTTGGAACCGCAGGTGGTGGTATTATAGAACTCAATATGCGTGGAGACTTTGCAAATCTTTGGTATCAAATGCAACCTACAGAAGCAATTGAAATTATCGGACAACTTGCTGCCGCGGCTGGTGTTGAAATTGCAATGCGTCCAAGACAAGATTTTGCTGCTTGGAGATCGTGGGATCCAACACTTCCAGCATCTGTTACGTGGATGGGCGCTGCACCATGGCAACTTTCTGAAGAAGATAGAGCACTTTTAACAGCATATAAAGAAAAAAATATTAAATCAATTGAAGCAGCAGATGATGACTCAAAACCTGAATAATTTTTATGTTTTAGTTGATACTGAAAAGAAAATCATCATAGATAAAATTCAAACACTCCCATATAATTGGAAAAATATTGCTGGACTTCCTGGTTTATCTGACGATGAGATTCGTGATCTAACATGGGCAGGACATTCTAATCTTGGATGGATTAATATTCATTCATCAGAAATCAAAGAATATTCATGTTCTCTAGAAAATTTAGACTTAAATAAAAATGCCTTTAAAGATTTAATCTCTAATATTCGTAAAGAAAAAAAATCAGAACCAATTGAGTATCAGGGAGCAAAGTTAAAATCAAATACAAAAACTCTTTATTCGTTATTTCTTCTTCATAAGAAAAAAGAAGTAAATTATAAATGTATTAATGGATATTATACCTTTACATCTTTACAAATTTGTGAATTATATGATATACTAGACAGTAATATGCAAAAATGGTTTGATTGGGAGATGAATGTATACTCTCAAATTGATACATGTCAAAGCATTTCTGATTTTTTAAATGTAAATTATGACTTATAAGTTTTTTTCCAATAAAAACTCATTTGATTTAATTAAGGATCCAATTCAAAATTCTTGGGGGCCTTATTGGCATCTTCACACACAATCCTATGAACCATTTTGTTGGAACACTAATGTTTTTACATGTGAAGAAATTGAAAGAATTAAAGTCATTGGAAGAAGACTTGGAATGAATCGTGCTCAAACTGGAGGAGCAGGAGAAAATTGTTTGGATCATCGTCGTTCATTTAATTCGTGGATTCAATCCAATGAACATACAAGTTGGATTTATGAACGATTAACATCATTAATTTTGGAAAACAATCAAAAATTTTTCAATTTTGATTTGACGATGATTGAAAATCTACAGTTTACATATTACAATTCAGAAGAACATGGATGTTATAAAGCACATGTTGATCCAAATTGCTGGATGTTGCCTCATAATCGTAAGTTAAGTTTAGTAATGCAACTTTCAGATCCATCAGAATATGAAGGTGGAGACTTAAAACTTTACAACTCATCCGATCCCGTTTTAATTAATAAAGAAAAAGGAATGATTGTTTGCTTTCCATCTTATACATTACATGAGGTTACTCCAGTCACAAAAGGAGAACGTTATTCATTAGTTGCGTGGGTTCATGGGCCAGCATTTAGGTAGATATTATGTCATTTAAAGAAAAAGGTTATCACATCATTCGTAATTTTTTAGAACCAGATTTTGTTACGTTCATTAATCAATACTTTTTCACAAGAATTAATGCAGGACAAGCAGTTCTTGGTGATCCTCAAGCACCAAACTCTTATTTGTTTTATGGGGATCCATTAATGGATACAATTCTTGGAGAATCTGCACAAGAATTGAGCAAAATTGCTGGTTATTCATTACTTCCAACCTACACCTACACTCGATTATATGGAAAAGGTGATGAATTAAAAATTCATCGTGATCGTCCCTCGTGCCAATTATCAGGAACACTAGCACTTGGAGTTACTGAAGGAGAAGAAATAAGTCCAATTTATTTTAGTAAAAATGAAGATAAATCAGACGCAATTGAAGTTAAATTAAATCCAGGAGATCTTTGTTTATATCATGGATGTGATTTATATCACTGGAGAGAACCATTTACTCAGAGTTGGTATCTCCAGTCATTTTTACACTATGTTGATGCAGATGGGCCTTATAAAGACTTTTTGTATGACAAGCGTCCATATTTGGGAATGCCGAAATAAATAAAAATAAAACTTATAAGATAAATAAACATGTTTCGTATACAAAAATGGAAAAATTAAAAGCAATATTAAACGAAAATAATGAAGTTGTTAATGTTATTGTTTTTAAAGAAAAACAAGAAGAATCTAAAGAAAAACAAGAAGAATCTTTTGATTTGCGAGAAATATTACTTCCATATGCAAAAAAAGAGCATCCAGACTTATTGGATTCGGAATTGCAACAAAAAATTTTAGAGTATGTAGATACACTACCGCCAAGTGGAATTGGTGTTGAAAATGATTATGAAGATCTGAGTTTAATTTGGGGGATGGAAAATTCTGTGATAGTAAATAGACCAGAAGTAGGATATTTTTATGATGAAGAAAGAAAAGCATTTATTCCACCAAAACCAGATGAAACTTATATTTTAAATGAAGAAACTTTTATTTGGGAACCAGATCCAAATATAGAATATGATTTGCATAACGATGGTATTTTGTACAAATATCAAAAAGAACCTCCACAGTGGATTATCGTAGAAAAAAATGAAGTTGAAATTTGAATTAATAAAGGAATTAAATGAGAAGTCATACTATCATGTTTTTTTGCCTGAGAAAAGATCTGAGGAAATAATGGCAAAATTGGTTAAATTTTATTTTGAAGAAGATATTTATCTTGATGCTCATACGTTACCAATAGAGTTTATTTTAACTCAAAAATTTCCCCTAATATTATTTTTTGATAAAAATAATACTATATCTGCAATGGTAACTTTAAATGAAACTTCATTTTTTAATTCAAATTTATACTTAATTGCAGGATATGTTGGAAAAAAACATAGAATGAATCGAATAACAAAAAATTCATTATTAGCGTATTATCTATGGCCATTAGCATATTATGAAAGTTGTGAATACCTACAATTAACGGGAAATAAAGATAATATTGTTGGGTTATTTGCAACAATTAGTAATCAAAAAGTTTTTGAAAAATATTGTAAAAAAGGAACTTATATAGATACTCAATATTGTCATTGGTATTATCTTGGAGATAAGCGTTACGCTTTGTATTATCCAGATACATGTATTTCTGAGGACGCTTTTTAAACTGTCCACTCAACCCCCCAGATCACCCTGGGGGGTTTTATTATGGCTACATGATCTTCAAGATCCCATGCAACTAACAACAACTGAAAAACTCATCTTTATGGGTTCCCTCGTATCATTCCTTCATTGGGGAACCAAAGTCACTGAAGTTGTTCTTAATTCTTTGTTCTGATGCTATCTCTTTCTACAAGCGGTTATAACTACTCCAGAAGGCGCTGTGAAGACGTTGTAGAGTGGTTCTGTGATAAGTACCTTAAAAGGTATAAAATCGAGATTGAGGTGCTTCACAGAGGACTTATGAGGGAAGGTGTGTATGGATATTGTTCCGTACAAGATTGTGACTCACATCCCCGTAGTTTCCTCATTGAGATTCATAACTTTCTCACAATAGAGGATTATATCAAGACTCTGCTTCATGAGCTTCAACATGTACTTCAACATGTTCGTGGTGATCTTCGTGATAAACGTGGAGTAAGGTGTTGGAAGAATATCAAATGTCCTGATCTCGATTATGAGATTCAACCATGGGAAATTGAAGCCCATCTAATGGAAGAAGTGTTGTACCTGAACTACTTGACAGATTGTAAATAAGTCACTAGAATACCTTTGTGGAGGTTGATCGGGACGGCTATGAGAACTATAGAGAGACACAGGTACAAAGGTGATACTATCATACAAACACGCTCATTAACCTTTGAGCCTTATCGATATTGTGAAAAGAATATGTCACTGGTGATGGGATTGATTCGACGTAATCTCACACCAGATTTACTATCAACACATTTTCGAATAGAGAATCAAACAAATCCAACATACGGACATTGCTATCACTCGACACAGGCATTGTTCTATTTGATGAATACTGATAAATTACAACCGATGAGTGGTAAAGACTACCGTGATGAGATTCACTGGTGGTTGCAAGATGGTGAAAAGATTTATGATTTAACTGCTGAGCAATATTATACTGTAGGAAAGATTCCGCCGTATCATAATGGAAAGAAAAGCAAATGGTATGGATGGAAAGGTAGGCCTCATCAGAGATCACTGAATCTTATGGTTCGGGTGTTGGGGGATAAAGTAATTGACAAAACTATCCGAAGCATCTTATAATGTGTGAGTTCTAATGTTGACGATTTTTTAACTGTCACAAGGGGGCCTCAGCGTCCCCTTTTTGGTGTATAATGGCCATATTGAAACGAACTGAATGATTACTCTTCGTCCTCATCAACACCGCGCAGTCGCTGCTATGCAAAAATATAGCAAAGGACAGATTATCGTGCC
>Ga0194126_10004899_pt1 | contig 20098 bp, 15 predicted proteins | sample TA2KigC150mmetaG_FD_148641 | JGI IMG/M metagenome (GOLD analysis project Ga0194126, IMG submission 148641) | Freshwater microbial communities from Lake Tanganyika, Tanzania - TA2015035 Kigoma Deep Cast 150m | ecosystem: Environmental > Aquatic > Freshwater > Lake | place: Tanzania: Lake... | reverse complement strand
ATAAAACGGCAGAAGCCTATCCATCACAAGACTAAAGTCTGGTGGTTTTACGGCAGACTAAAAATGATATAAAATTGCATTTCTTAAAATAAATTTTAAATTAATATAAAAGGGTGATATTAAATGTGTCTTGCCATCCCTGCAAGGGTAAAAAGAAAAAATAAAAATATTGCAGTAATTGAGAGTTTTGGTGTTTTAAAAAAAGTTGATATCTCGCTTATACCGGAAGTAAAAGTTGGTGATTTTGTAATTGTCCATGCCGGATTTGCAATTCAGATAATGGACAAAGAAGACGCTATAGCTGCCAATGAGTATTTCAAGGAATATTTTGACGGGTAAAATAAATTTACCAATTATAACTCAAAAATGTTTTTATGTTTTTTTAATTCTTTCTACTGATACTTTTACATAAAGCGATAATCTGGTTAAATTAAGCAGTATAATAATAAAAATAATACGCCAGACAGTTTTAATAAGATAATAACAAAAGCAGTTTTTTTTAAAGACAAATAAAGAAGGCTTAAAAAAAATCTATATGAAAAAAACAACAGGTCTTACAACTGATATTTCAATGTTAAGTAAAGAAATTTCAGAATTAAGCAGAGAAATAACAGGCTGCAAAAGTATAAATATAATGGAGGTTTGCGGAACTCATACAATGGAGATTGCAAAAAACGGAATTGCGCAGATAATGCCTGAAAAAATCAAGCTTATTAGCGGACCGGGCTGCCCTGTCTGTGTTACTCCGGTTAGAGATATTGACCTGGTTCTTGAAATAATAAATAGTTATGATCTAACAACATTTACTTTTGGTGATATGTTAAGGGTACCTGGTACAAAATCCAGTCTTGATATCGAAAAATCAAAGGGCAAAAAAATAAAAATATGCTACTCGCCACTTGATAGCCTTGAATATGCTGGAAAAAATCCTTCCAAATTAATCCTTTTTCTGGCTATTGGTTTTGAGACAACCATTCCCCTGACTGCAGTAATTGCAAAAAGGGCACTGGAAAAAAACCTTCAAAACTTTTTTATATTTAACACCCACAAAATAATACCGCCTGCACTTGAGGCGCTGCTTGATGATAGAGAAATAAAAATTGATGGATTAATTTTACCTGGACATGTATCAGCAATAATAGGGGCAAAGCCCTATGAGTTTATTCCTTATAAATATAGAATTCCCTGTGTTATAGGTGGATTTGAGCCTTATGATATCTTGATTTCGATAAGAAATATTTTGATACAGACAAAATTCAATACTCCAAAGGTTGAAATTGAATATAAAAGAGTTGTAAAAGAAGAAGGAAATCCAGCTGCAGTAAGCGAAATTTATAATGTTTTTGAAATCTGCGACTCCATCTGGCGTGGTATTGGAAATATAAAGGGCAGTGGACTGAAGTTTAAAGAAAAATATAGAAACCTTGATGCCAGAATTAAATTTCCCATAAAAAAAATAACATCAAAAGAACATCCAGGCTGTGACTGCGGTCTGGTTTTAAAGGGAATAAAAAAGCCATATGGATGCAAACTTTTCCTGAAGGTCTGCAGTCCTGACAATCCTATAGGTCCATGCATGGTTTCAAGCGAGGGTACCTGTGCAGCATATTTCAAGTATCACAAATATAATTACACAAAAAATTAAGATTTAGCTGTATTTGCATTAAAAAGATTTATAACTTTTTTCGAGTATTGGCAATTTTTTTGAAAACATTTGAAAACTTATATTTTATAAAATTTTTTAATGTTAAAACTTTAAATAGCTCATTCTGAATGATTCATTAAATGATTCATGGTTTTTTTAAAATTTGAATTAATTGAGAACAAATTTTTTTAAATTTTTTAAATTTTAATTAATTATTCAGCAGAAACTAATTATAAAGCAGGAACTGATTACAAATTTTAAATATATGTAATGAAAAATAAATTAACAAATAAGAAAAAAAAGATAAAACTATTGGAAAAATCAGACAGGTCAACCATAGTGCTCTCGCACGGGGATGGTGGATTTAAAACCAGTCAGCTAATAAATGAAATAATTTTCAGATATATTAAAAATGATATTTTAGAAAAATTTGAAGATAGTGCAGTTTTTAACAGCCTCACTAAAAAGATTGCTTTCACCACCGATTCATTTGTCATTGATCCTATATTTTTTCCAGGTGGGGATATAGGTAAATTAAGTATTTGTGGAACAATTAATGATCTTGTAACCAGTGGGTGCAAACCCTATGCTTTAAGCCTTTCATTGATTTTAGAAGAAGGTTTTCCGATTGAAGACCTTAAAAAAATATTAAAATCTATCAGGGAAACAATTTCTGAAATTAATAATGTAAAAATAGTTACAGGCGATACAAAGGTTGTTGGCAAGGGATTTGTTGATAAAATTTATATAAATACTTCAGGAATAGGTTTTATTGACAGGGAAATTGAAATATCCCCAGAAAAAATCAGGCCTGGTGATATTATTTTAATAAACGGAACAATTGCTGAACATGGCATTGTAATATTAAGTCAGCGCAAAGAATTTAATTTCAAGACAAAATTAAAAAGCGACTGTTCGCCATTAAACTTTTTAATTGAAGATATGCTTTCTGTATCAAAAGATATTCATGCGTTACGGGATGCTACCAGGGGAGGAGTTGCAAGAATACTTATAGAGCTTGCGGAAAGTTCTAAAAAAGATATTGAAATTTATGAAAAACAAATCCCGATAAAAAGAGAAACTGATGGCATCTGTCAATTTTTAGGAATGGATCCTTTATATATTGCAAATGAAGGGAAAATTATTGTTTTTATAGCAGAAAAGGATGCAGAAAAAGTCTTGAATGTCATGAGAAAAAATAAATATGGAAAAGATTCACAGATTATCGGAAAAGTACTCAGGAAAGGTGATGGGAAAGTTATACTCAATACAAAAATAGGCACCAGAAGAATGCTGGATCTTCATTACAGTGAGCAGCTTCCACGTATCTGCTGAAGTTTTAAAACTTAATTTCTTATCTGTTTATCTTTCCACTTATTTATTCTATTTTGACCCTACTACTTCTTTTTTGACTTCTGAAATTATTGCCGGAATTTTACTTTCAATTTCAATGGATAATTTATCGCTGTAGCCAACTTTTTTAGGACTGATTCCAACTATTTTAATCTCTGTATCAATATTTAATGTTTTTATAAGTTCAAATATTTCTTTCAGATCTATATCATGAAGTGAAAAACTCTTAAAAGATCTGTTTTTTTTGAATAATTCTTTAATCTCATCAATTTTAAACACAACTATTTCACCAATTGCCTGCCCTGCATTAACTGCATCAATAATAATTGCCTTTTCTGTATCCTGAAGAGTAAAAATTAAATCAATTCCTGATGTACCACCATCTATAAGTTCAATATTTTCATAATCTTTAAATATCTCCTGTTTTTTAATTTCATTAATTACTCTTACACCTATTCCATCATCCCCCATCAGAATGTTGCCAAAACCGATTATCTTTATTTTATAACCTCTATTTTTAGTTGTCTTATCATTATTAAAATTTAAATCTTTATCAATCATCTTAATCCTTATTTATCAACTAATAATTAATGCACAATACCATATCAACTTGAAATTATCTTTTTAACTTCAAGATCAATCCAGCTTAACCAGTTGTTGATCCCTTTGCCATTCTTACAGGAAATTTTTAGTATTGGGCATTCCTGGTTTATCTCTCTTACCTTAGCTTCAAAAAAATCATACTTAAAATTGCTGTATTTGAACATATCTATCTTATTTAAAACAATAAGATTGGCTCTTACAAAGGCTTTCGGGTATTTGACAGGTTTATCGTCACCTTCGCTTACAGATGAAAGGATAACTTTATATTTTTCTCCAAGATCAAAACCTACAGGGCATATTAAATTTCCAACATTTTCAATTAATAAAATGTCAAGGCTTTCAATGCTTAATTTTTGCAATGCTCTTGAAACCATTGAAGCATTCAGATGACATGTTCCGCCTGTATTTATCTGAACGACATCATCAATGAAAGTTTTCAATTTTTCAGCATCATAAGTAGAGGAAATATCACCTTCAATAATTCCGATATTAAATTTCCCCTTTAATTTTTTAATTGTTTCCATTATTAATGAAGTTTTACCTGCACCTGGAGCTGATAAGATATTTATTGCTAAAATTTTATTTTTTAAAAAAAGCCTGCGATTTAATTCAGCTTCCTCTTTATTGTACTGCATTACATTTTCAACTATTTCTATTTCCACTATTCTCCTTTAAAATTTCTTACAGACCTGGAGCATATTATATAATACCCTCACATATCTTTGCCAATATATTATTTCTTTTTTAAAGTTAGTTGATTATACTGGTTTAGAAAAATTAATTAGTATTGTAATATATAAACTTAAAGTTACTGCTATAAACACTGATATAAAAACAGTATCTATGGAGGCTTGAAATACTATGGTTGAAATATTACCGTTTAACGGACTGGTTTACAATATTGCAAAAATATCCGACATTTCAGAGGTCCTTGCTCCTCCCTATGACATAATATCAGAGAAGGATAGGGAATATCTGAAAAAATTAAATCCTTATAATATTGTAAAACTTACGCTCCCGGATGAAACTGATGGAAAAAATAAGTATGAAAGTGCAAAAATAAACTTAGACAACTGGATTAGAAATGATATTCTGGTTTGTGAAGACAGCAGCTGTATTTACCTGATGGAAGAGAGATTTTTAGAGAAAGATGAGGAAAAAAGTTTTTTTGGATTTATCGCTCTTTTAAAAATTGAAGAGTATGAAAAGGGAAAAGTGCTAAGGCATGAAATGACCCTTTCCAAACCCAAAGAAGACAGGTTAAATTTATTAAAAGCCTGCAGAACTAACTTTGAATTCATATATACAATTTATAATGATGATGATAAAAAAATTTATCAAGTTTTAGCTGAAATAGTCAAGGATAAGCCGGTATTATCAACATCTGTAGATTATGATGAAAGTATAAATTTTAAATTATGGAAGATTTCAGATAAAACCCTCATTTCAAAAATTATTTCACTTTTGAAAACAAAAACAATTCTAATAGCAGATGGACATCACAGATATGAGACATCAAGACTTTACAAGCAGTTCATCCAGTCTGAAAAAGATTTTAAAAAAAATACAGGAGAAACCGATGATATAGCCGCTTTACCGGGTAAGAATCATAAACCCGAAGATTATATCCTGACCCTTTTTGTAGCCGGAAATCAAAAAGATATTGCAATCCATCCAACACACAGGGCTGTAAAATTCAATAAAGAGTTTTTGCCTGAAAAAATCATACCAATAATTGACAAATATTTCACAATAGAAATTATAAAAGAACCTTCAGAGCATTTAATAAAGCAAAAAATGGACCATTCAAGCTCAACTGGAAGAAAAAGTTTAGTTATTATTACTGCAGCCGGGGAACCTCTTTTTATTACATTAAAGTCAAGCATTAAGGATATTTACAGAAATCTTGGTATTATCGATAAAAGCTTTAATGAATTTTTTGAAAATCTTGATGTAAATCTACTGCATAAGTTATTGCTTGGAAAATTATTAAATGAATTTGAAATTAAAGATATAAAATTTATTCACACAATTTCAGAGCTTTTTAAAATTATTGAACAAAAAAATAATGATGACAGCTATGATGCAGGATTTATCTTAAATGCACCTTCTATTAAAACAGTTGAAACACTTTCTTCTGCTGGGCTGATAATGCCCCAAAAATCTACTTACTTCTACCCTAAACCCTGCAGCGGTCTTGTATTATATAAATTTGATAAATAAAAAAAATAAAAAAATAGTTTTTTATTTATACTTTTTAAATCTTTCTCTTAAGTTTTCAAGTTCATTGCACAATTCTTCAGGAAATCTTTTTCCAAACTTCTTGTAAAATTTCCCGACATCTTCAGCTTCTTTGAGCCATCCCTTTTTATCTATTTTTAATAAATCATTAATATGGTCATCAGGTATATCAAGACCTTCCAGATCAATGTCATTTTTATATGGAATAAATCCTATTGGAGTTTCAACGGCTCCTATTTCCTCCCTGCTCCTCTTAATTATCCATTCAAGAACACGAAGATTATCTCCAAACCCCGGCCAGAGATAGTTATTATTTTTGTCTGTTCGAAACCAGTTAACATGAAATATTTTTGGTTTGTTTTTTATTTTCTTACCCATTTCCAGCCAGTGAGTAAAATAATCAGCCATGTTATACCCGCAGAATGGCAGCATAGCCATTGGGTCACGTCTAACTTCGCCCTGAGCCCCATACTGTGCAGCAGTTATTTCTGAAGCCAGTATTGAGCCCAAAAAAACTCCATGCTGCCAGTCAAAAGACTGGTAAACAAGGGGGGCAAGTGTTGCTCTTCTACCCCCGAATATTATTGCTGATATGGGAACACCATACTTATCACCATAATACCTGGAAACAGAGGGGCATTGTTTTATTGGAGCTGTAAAACGGCTATTAGGATTTGCACTATTTACAGGATTCCCGTTCTCATCCTTTAAATCTGGATGCCAAGGTTTTCCAGTCCAGTCTATTCCATTTGCAGGAGGCGGGTCATCGTGTCCTTCCCACCATACAGTATTATCCTCCCTTAAAAGGACATTTGTATAGATTGTATTTCTACTCATCGTTTTCATTGCATTAAGGTTTGTTTTACTGTTAGTTCCGGGGAGAACACCAAAAAAGCCTGTTTCAGGATTTACTGTCCATAAAGAACCGTCTTCTCTTATTCTCATCCAGGCTATATCGTCTCCCATTGTCCATACTTTATATCCTTTTTTCTTAAGATTATCCGGAGGAATAAGCATAGCCAGGTTGGTTTTTCCACATGCACTTGGAAAAGCTCCTGCAATATAGGTTACTTTACCAGATTTATCCTCAATACCGATTATAAGCATATGTTCTGCCATCCAGCCTTCCTTCCAGCTTATATAACCTGCTATTCTTAAGGATAGGCATTTCTTTCCAAGAAGCACATTCCCGCCGTATCCAGAACCTACACTCCATATAGTATTATCGAGTGGAAAATGCAGAATAAGCCTTTTATTTAGGTCAAGGTCTGCCCGGCAATGAAGGCACTTTGTATACTCACCCTTTCTTCCTAGAAACTTTAGGGCTTCATCACCTGCAATTGTCATAATCAGCATATTTAAAACAACATAAATACTGTCTGTAATTTCAACTCCAATTTTTGAAAACTCAGAATCAATCGGTCCCATTGAAAAAGGTATAACATACATTGTTCTGCCATTCATAGAATTTTTAAATATTTCAGACGCTCTACGGTATGCTTCTTCCGGATTCATCCAGTTGTTTGTGGGGCCAGCGTCATCCTTTTCAGGAGTACATATATATGTCAGGTGCTCTGTTCGTGCAACATCATTTAAAGCTGTTCTGTGATAAAGACAGCCAGGTAGTATTTTTTGATTTAAAATTATTATTTCTCCAGTTTTTACTGCTTCTTTTATAAGCTCTTTCTTCTGCTTTTCTGAACCATCAATCCATACAATTTTGTCCGGGTTGCACATTTTTGCTATATCCAATACCCATTTAACAAGCTCTTTATTATTTGACTTCATTAATTTCCTTTCCATCTAAATTTATCCCCTGAAAATTTTTAAAACTTTAAAAAGCCTGGTAATGTATCTTAAAAAAACTCCTCCTATTTCCATTTCTATATAGAAATCTTTAAAGATTCATAACTTTTTTCGGCTAACTCACTTAAATTTAAACCTCTGCCTGTAACTTTCACTGCCTGATATATATAATAAATCAGGTTACAAATAAATTATGTGAGGAAAATTTACCATCTGTTGTAATATTTACCCCAAGCCTTTTTAGGCCAACTTCATCTCCAGGAGTAGGTATGTGTGTCATGTGCATTTCACAATCCTTCAGTTCTGCAAGTTTATTCATTGCCAGCTCTGCAGTATGGTTGGTTGTAGCACTGATAGAAAGCGCTATCAGTGTTTCTTCCAAATCCAGACTTTCTGATTCAGCATTAAAAATTCCTTTTTTTAATTTTGCAATCTGGTTAATTACCTGCGGTGAAAGAAGATGAATCTCGTCAGGTATATTAGCAAGTACTTTTACCGTATTAAGAACCAGGCTTGAAGCAGCATGCATTAGCTTTGAATTTTTTCCTGTAACAATTCTACCATCAGGAAGTTCTAATGCTGCACCGCAAAAAATACCTGCATTGCCCTTTCCACTAGCCTCTGCTTCTTCGGCACTGGCGCGTGCAACTTCTACAACTTTTCTATCTGTAATATTTACTTCAAGCTCTTTCATTAAAAAAATTACACGATCCACAGTTTCTTTCTTTTCAATCCCTTGAATATATTCTGTATTATAGCGAAAATAGCGGCGTATTATTTCCTGTTTAGCTGCAATTTTAACAACCTTGTCATCAATAATACCAAAGCCAGCACGGTTTACACCCATATCGGTTGGAGAATTGTATAAAGGAATACTCTCTTTCTTCTTGCTTACAATTCTACTGATCATTAACTTTAAAATAGGAAAACTTTCCACATCACGGTTGTAATTTACTGCGATTTTTTTATAAATTTTCAAATGAAAAGGGTCAACAAGGTTGAAGTCCTGAATATCGGCAGTTGCTGCTTCATATGCTACATTAACCGGATGCTTGAGAGGCAGATTCCAAATTGGAAATGTCTCAAACTTTGCATATCCTGAATTAATACCGCGTCTATGGTCATGATAAAGCTGGGATAGACATGTGGAAAGTTTGCCGCTATTGGGTCCGGGTGCAGTCACTATTACAATTGGTTTTTTTGACTCTACATATTTATTTTTACCAAAACCTTTTTCACTGCATACCATATCAACATCTGCCGGATAACCTTCAATAGGTTCATGCAGGTAAATTTTTACTCCCCTATGTTCAAGTTTATTCTTAAAAACTACTGCTGAAGGCTGACCTGTAAAGCGAGTTATAACTACACTTATGATATCAAGCCCCCAATTTCGAAGATCATCAATTAGCTTTAGAGTTGCTGAATCATAGGTAATACCAAAGTCTCCACGAACCTTCCCTTTTTCTATATCTCCGGAATATATACACAGAACTATATCAATTTTTTCTTTGAGAGACTGGAGAAGACGGATTTTAACATTTGGGTCATAACCTGGCAGCACACGGGCAGCATGATAATCAAAGCAAAGCTTTCCACCAAATTCAAGATAAAGTTTATTATCAAACTTTTTTACCCGTTCAAGTATTGCGCTACTTTGCTCTTTAAGGTATTTATCATTATCAAATCCTATTTTTTTCATCATAGACCGAACATATTAAATTGTAAACTGGCAGTGTGCAAATGAAATTAAGGTAAAAAATATAATTAGTTCATGCTGAATAATTAGTTAAAATTAAAAATTAAAAAAAATTGTGCACAAGAAACCAGTAATAGATTACTGCGCTTTCTTTTCTACAGGAACCGGGGTGACCCCGGCAGCATCTGTTATAATAGTTGCCACTCTGTCCGAGTCCATTATAAATTTTACATTTTCTTTAAGCGCTGTTTCTACAGTCTCAAGTTTTTTTAGTGCCTGCGCATTGCCAATAAAATACCTATCAGCTGCTTCATTTACAATTTTTATCCTGTCGGCTTCTGCATTTGCAACAATTTTTATACCTTCAGCCTTACCTTCAGCAGAAAGTATGAGCCCCTGTTTAACACCCTCTGCTTTTTTAATTTCTGCCCTTTTTTCACCATCTGCTTTTGTTTCTGTTGCTGTTGCATAGTCCTTTGCTGCAATTTTTTCCTGTTCAGCTTTTACAACGTTGTTCATTGCTGCCTGGACATCTGGAGGAGGTTCAATTTTCTGTATCTCGCATCTTAAGACCTCAACACCATAGCTTGCTGTCTCTTTATCAAGAACTGTCTCCACTCTTTCATTTATTGAAGCTCTGTTTTCATTTGCAGCAGTAAGCGTCATATTGCCAATTACTGCTCTAAGAGTTGTTCTTGCAAGACTTGTCAGCTGTGCCCTGTGGTCATCGACATTATATATACTTGCCATTACATCCTTTACTCTGTAATAGACAACAGCATCAACAGATGCATTAAGCTTATCCTGGGTTATAACCATCTGAGGCGGAATATCAACCATCTGTTCGGTTATATTTACGCGATACATTTTTTCTATCTGTGGCAGTATCCAGGTAAGACCGGCGTCCCTGGTTCTCATGTATTTTCCAAATCTTTCTATTATGCCTTTTTGTGTAGGTCTGATTGTTCTGAAGCCAGCAAAAATCAAAAATAGAAAACCTGCACATAATAAAACTACCCCAACTATAGTAAGCACTGGAAAAATGTTTATCAAGCCAATGATAAGGAGAACCAGGCCAGCAAGAAAAAGAATTATTCCAAAAATTCCCATTTTTATAACCATTCCTTTCGTTTCGCTCAAGGCTCAAAACGGGATTAAAAACCGTTGTGCTTGAGTCTATTGTCTTTAATAAATTTTATTTATTTGGTTTCCCTCAGACTTATACCCCTTTCTCTAATATTTTGTTTCATTAACTTTACTATTTTTTATCAAAAAGTTGTAGAGAAATTATCTGTTTCAAAGTTTTTGATCATTTAGTCTGCCGTTAAACCACCAGACTTCAGTCTGGTGATGGATAGGCTTTAACTATTCTATGGAATAGAGAATAGACCCCTGTCTTCAGTCGGGGAAGCTACACTCTGCTGTAAAAAATCAAATTCAGTCTAGTCATGGATCTGGTTATGGTCAAAGTATAATTTAAAAATTGTACTTGAAGCCAATCTAACCATTGTAAAAAAAGTAAAATAAAAATATAATTTAAAAAATTTTTTACTTGCCATTCTTATATTAATTATGTCAAATAAAATTACTATAAAAGATCTTGGTGAATATATTCCTGGAAAACTAAACGAATTAAACCTTAATAAAATCAAAGAGTTTATAAATGTTGCATACTACATTGATTGGTATAAATCAAAAGATTCGAACAAGGTTTTTCCCCTGATTACTAAAGAAATTTCTGATCTTAACCCAACAAATTGTAGAATACCTGGAATAATTTCACGAAATCCTTTCTTTGACCATACTCAGATAAAATATTTTATAGCCTGCAACGGCTCAATACCAGAGGGGCGTATAATGGCTTTTATAGATAATAATTATACAGAAAACAATGAAGCAGATAAAAAAATTGGCTGGATAGGCCTTTTTGAATCTTCTAAAAATAAGGAAGCTGCTTATAGGCTTTTTGATGAAGCTGTAAAATACCTTAAACAAAATTCCTGCCAGAAAATAATAGGTCCTGCTAAATTTAATGCCGGTGGAGAGATTGGTTTGCTTATTAAAGGATTTGAAAATAAGCCTTACTTTATGGAACCCTACAATGCACCTTACTATCAGGATTTTTTTGAAAATTATGGTTTTAAAAAAGAAAATGACTGGTACAGCATATCAACAGACGAGCTTCTATCCAGAGACTACATGAATAAAATTGGTAAAATAATAGAAAAATTTAAAAACAGCTGGCGCAGCGAAAATCTTAATGGTTTTAAAGTTAGAAACATTAACTTTTCAAACTTAAAAGCTGAAATAGAAATAATAAGAGAGCTCTATAACCCTTTATGGATAGAAGGTAATCATCCCCAGCAGGTTTACATGACTGATGAAGAATTCAATGCAATTGCTTTGGGTATAAGAGATATTGCAATTGAGGACCTTATATTTATTGTTGAAAAAGAAAACCAGCCAATAGCTGTATCTGTTAACATTCCTGATATAAACGAAGTAATCCGGGATTATGATAAAAATATTAATTATTTCCCAAAAAAAAGTTTCTGGTCTTTTTCTGATATAATGAGAGACTTTAGAATATTTATAAGGATTAAAAAAAGAATTAAAAATAAAAATTTTTCAAGAATAAGACTTCTTATACTTGGTGTAAGAAAAGAATGCAGAAAAATGCTTATAGACTCCCTGCTTTTTAATTCAATCAAGCAAAAAGCATTAGAAATTGGAATTACCCATGGTTCTGCATCTCAATTAGCAGATATTAACATAGATATTATTAACCCCGTTTTTAAACTGGGCAATATTGCAATGACCTGGCGGGTATATTGTTTAGAAGCGTAATTATTTAATTTCAGCAGAAGAATTCAATTTTGTTGAATTAAATGTTGGTTTTAAGCTTATTATTTTTAGAATTTAGCCTGTCAGGTCAATTATTAAGCAGGAGCTGATTGTTTATTTTTATAATATATTATTATAAATTCCAATAAAATTGCTGCAGGATAGTTTAAGCTTTTTAATACTCTACCCTGTTTTTACCTTTTTTCTTGGCAGTATACAGCAGGTCATCGGCCTTCTTGATAAGTGCAGACATATCTTCTTCTTCTTTCTTTTCGCAGACACCTGCGCTGACAGTCACCTTAAAGATTTTATTGTCCCATTTCAGGTTTTCTACACCCTCTATTATTCTTTTTGACGACTCTACTGCACCTTTTAGTTCCGTGTGGGCAAATAGTATCATAAATTCCTCACCGCCATACCTTCCTGCAATATCTGTCTTTCTGAGGCTGTTATCTATAAGGCTGGCAATTTTTACAAGCACATCATCCCCAAAAAGATGGCCCTGCTCATCATTTATTTTCTTAAAATTATCTATATCAAACATGGCTATGGATAGAGGCTGCTTGTATCTTTTATTTTCTTCAATTAGTCTGGATAATGTATCTGTTATGTAGCGGTGATTGAACAATCCTGTTAATCCATCTGTAATGGATAGTTTTTCTAAAATTTCATTTTTTTGCTGAAGCAAATCCTTGCTTTTTTTCAATTCTAAATGAGTTTTAACTCTTGCCTTAAGCTCATAAGTGTTAAACGGTTTTGTTATATAATCAACTGCTCCTATTTTAAACCCATTTATAATATCTTCATTTTCAACTTTTGCAGTTAAAAAAATTACAGGTATGTCCTTAGTTTTTGGTAAGGTTTTAAGCTTTTTACAGGTTTCAAAACCGTCAAGTTCAGGCATCATTACATCAAGCAATATCAGGTCAGGATTTATATCATTTGTAACTGATATTGCAGCAAGTCCATTAGTTGCAACTGCTATCTTATAATTTTCTGCTTTTAAAATACTGCCAAGAAGTTGCAGATTTTTTATTGTATCATCCACTATTAAAACAAGTGGCTGTACCACGCATATTTCCAGTACATCATTTCCCAATAACATCACTGCCTTTAACCTCTTTAAATTTATCCAGGATATTTTCAAATTCATTAATTGTAAATGCAAGATTTTCCAGGTCGAAATTTGCTGCCTGATTCCCAAGCTTACTGCTCCAGTCAATTATAATATTTAAATTATACTTCTTGCCAAAATCAAGCATTTCTTTTGCAAAGTCTTCTATGTCATTTAAAATAAATTCTTTTTTTATCCTGATGTATTTATTCGAAATTTCACCTTCCAGCATATTTAATATTTCTGTTAATTTTACATTTGCTCCTGAAGTTTGCTTAACAACAGAGCTTTCAGAAATTTTCTTTTCAGGAAGTTTTTCTTTTACCTCACCCTTTATTGTAAAGTCAAGATATTTTTTAAGTTCAGATATAAGCTCAAACCTTTTTACCGGCTTTCTTATATAGCTGTCGCAGTTTATTTTTTTAATATCATCTTCACTTGATTTCATGGCAGATGCAGTTAGCACAATTATGGGAATAGCTTTTAACCTGCTGTTATTTTTTAATATTTTAATGGCTTCATAACCATCCATTACAGGCATTCTTAAATCCATAAGAATAATATCGGGATTTTTGCTTTCTGCCATTTTTATGGCTTCTTTTCCATTTTCAGCTTCCAGAACTTTTAACCCATATATGTTTAATAACTCACGAAGTAAAAGCCTGTTTGACTCGATATCATCAACAATTAAAACTTTTTGATTGTAAAAAACAACATCTTCACCCACCAATTTTTTTTCTTCAAGACTTAAGTCTATTGAAGCAACTGAAACTTCTTTTATTTTTACCTTAAAAATGCTGCCCTTACCAACAGTGCTTTCTACAGTGATTTCCCCGTTCATCAATTCAACAAGCTTTTTTGTTATTGCAAGTCCAAGGCCTGTACCCCCATATTTTTTTACATTTTGCCTCATACTCTGCTTGAAAGCATCAAATATTATTTTTTTATCTTCTTCTGAAATTCTTATACCTGTATCTTTTACAGAAAAAATAAGATCTATTTTACTTCTGTCAGGATAAAAAACACCTTTTACTTTAAGCTCAATGTAACCTTTATCTGTAAACTTAACTGCATTTCCTACAAGGTTAAAAAGAATCTGCCTTATCCTGACTTCATCAAGCATCAAATATGACGGCAGTTTGTCATCAATGTCTGTTATAAGCTTTAAACCTCTGTCTTTAATTTTAACATCAAATATTTTTACAATATCGCCAAATAATGCATTGGGGTCAACTGGCCTGTACTGAAAGTCCATTTTGCCTGCTTCAATTTTTGAAAGGTCAAGTATGTCATTTATCAGCCCCAGCAGGGTATTTCCGCTGGTAATTATTGTGTCTATATACTTTATGTAATCAGGATTAGTTACCTGTTCGCGAAGTATCTCAGAAAACCCTATTATAGCATTCATTGGGGTCCTAATTTCATGGCTCATATTTGCTAAAAACTCGCTCTTTGCACTATCTGCCGCCAGGGCCCTTAGTGCAGATTTTTCTGCCTGCATTTTTGCTATTTTCAGGTTTTCTTCAGCCTGTTTTTTCTCGTTTATATCTCTTGCAACACCAAGAACATAAGTTGAATTGTTTATTCTAATAGGATAAGTACTTATTTCTGTGATTACTTTGCTGCCGTCTTTTTTTATGAGAGTAAATTCGTCAGGGCCAGTTGGCTGGCCTATAAGATTTCTGGCAAGAAGTTTTGCAGCTTTGGCAATATCTTTTTTTGACAATAAACCAAGTTTTAAAAAACTTTTATTAATTAACTCCTCTTTTTTATAACCTGTTATTTTTTCCGCTTCAATATTTCCGTCAATAAAACTGCCTTTTAAATCACTTATGTAATAACCCACTGGGGCAAAATCAAACAGCACCTCAAGGAATTCTTTTGTTTTTCTTATATCTATCTCCTTTGCAAAAAATTTTTTAACCTTAATTTAAAAAATTAATATATCTTCAGCTAGTTTATTTATTCTTTATCTTTAACAGGTAAAATTCTTTTGTAGGCAAACTAAATTTATACTGTTTATATATATTTGTATTAATATAAGTTAATATTAATAAATTGATAAAGTTATTTGTAATTTTATAAATATTTATATTATTTGTCAAGCATTATATATATAATATATATCTACATATAATTTTAATTAATTTTTAATATATATTTTGATAAAAAATAATTATAATTATAATGATACTAATATGTTTTTATTCTCTCAAAGCTTCATAGCAGCCAATTAGCTAATATCAAGTCCTCGACCTATTAGTATTGGTCAGCTAAACACATCACTGTGCTTACACTTCCAACCTATCAACCATGTGTTCTACATGGGGTCTTACTCCTATGAAAGGATGGTGTTTTTTATGAGCCAGAAAACTATTTCAAAAAAAGAAGATTTTATTACTAAAGAAGGATTACAGGGAATAAAGCAAGTTTGCAGATACACTGGGTGGTTTGAGATGCGGTTTAAAACATACTTTGAAGCTCAAGGAGCTGATTTTTATGATTGGATACAGGAATATAATTATAATTATTTTTAATAATTGCAACATCAGCTTTCAGTAATTATCTGTGCTATGCGTTATTTTATTAAGTCATTAACTTCACTTTTTAAATAATGACTGCATCTCTCTCAATATTTTGGCATAAGAGCATGACATTATATCTTGAAGATTTATTCTAGCAAAGCGGACATTTTTGACTACACGTCAGGCATAGCAGGTGTAGATTACTACAAAAGTAAATGCTTGTAATACTCTTTCCACAACCCTTGCAAACTAAAGGATCCAGTTCTTTGGTAACGGGGTTATAAATAAATGAAATATTTTTCCGAGTTCTTTTAATAAATACATTATAAAGTACTTTAACGGCTGGAGTATTTATCAGTATTACTGCACAGGGCTCCACATTTATCTTAATACTGTATTTTTTAAACAAATCTTCCCTTTTTCTTTCAAGTTCATCAGGTAAAAGGCTTATTTTTTTATATCTTTCTTTTATAGACACCTCTGAAAGATGAGATCTTTTAAGGTTTTTTTCCATTTCTTTTTTTAGGGCAACATAATATTCTTCAAGATTTACAACATCCCTTTTGTAGCGCCTTGTCATTGTTTCATAAAAGGAATTTAATTCGCTCATCAGTATTTCTTTTGACTGCTCTGTAACGCATTTCATAATCTTTTCCAATTGACCATCTTTCCAGACTGGTTTATTAAGAGAAATAAAATTTTTTCCATCTGCAGAAAACAATTCTGCCATGCGGGGTACATAGGAGCCTGTTTCAAGATTAAAGACAAAACTTATAAGACCCTGCTTTTGTTCATCGCTTTGAGCAGTATACCTGCATGTAAGAAAGATATATTCAGTATTAACAACTGCGCGGCTTTCTGTTTTGCCCACTGACTCAATAAAAACGAACTGCTTTTCAATTAAACTGTCAAACCCTTCTTTTTTTAGATATTCAAACTGAAGTTTACATATCAACAAAGGTAAATCTCTACAGACTGCATCCACAATTCTATCAAGCAGGGGGGAGCCGTAATTTATGGAATAAGCCCCTTCTAATTCAGTGCCTGTTTTAGTATTTATTTTAATATGCTCATCTGTTTCTAAAATCTTTGATAAATTTTCAGGCAGTAAAACTTCAAGCCCTTGGTCATTTTTTTCCAGCACTGACCCTCTATTTTCAAAAAATCTACAGGCAAATTCTATAAGTTCTTGATTGAATTTAGAGTTCATAATTTTCACCAAAAAGTTTTTTATCAAGCTCTTTGGACTTTTGATAGCTGGTTTTTGCCTTAATTAACCTGCTTTCCAGTTGTCCAAAGGCTGCTTTTTTTTCTTCTTCTGTTCTTGAATTTACCCAGATGTCATAAACTGTTTCAGAGAATTCCTTTTCACCTTCAATGCGTCCCAGTATCATATCAATCTCACCAATTACCATCTCAAACATGTTTATTTTTTTATCCAATATCTCAAGAATATAATCCTCTACACTCTCTGCAGCACAGAGATTGAAAATCATAACTTCTTTTTCCTGCCCGATACGATGTATTCGGCCTATTCGCTGTTCGATTTTCATCGGGTTCCATGGCAGATCATAATTTATCATTTGATGACAGAATTGTAGGTTACGGCCTTCCCCACCAATCTCTGTTGTTAGCAGAATGTCTTTTTCTTCTTTAAAGTTCTGAATTTGCTCATCCTTGCTTTGGTTATCCATCTTACCGTGAAATAATGAATGGCTTATCCCTTTGCTTGCTAGAAATTCAGATACATGTTCAAGTGTACCGAGATACTTGACAAAAAGAATCATTTTACCTGGATAGGATTTGAGTAGTTTAAAAAGCAGCTTATCTTTACCGGTTATAGTTATAGAGCGGCATAGATTGTTTATTGCAAGAAGCATCTTTTTATGTTCAACAAGTATCTCTTGTCCTGCAAGAATTTTAGAAAGGGTTAGTCCTACAGAACGAGGTGAAGAACCTGCTTCTGTTAGTAGATTTTTTAGCAGTAACTTATGGCCTGAGCCATTGGTTTTGCTTATATCTTTTATAAGTGCAGTGATATTTTGATACAGCCTGATTTCTAAAGAGACTGGTTCAACTTTTATAGTCTGGGCAAATCTGGGAGGGATATCAACCTTTGCAAAGGCTCTTGTATTTCGTATCATAATCTGTCCAAGAAGGTCTTTTAAGTGACTGCTGTTTTGTGGATCAGTTGGGTCACCACGTGTCATGAATTTTTCACGAAAGCTTGATGCTGTCTTTAACTGTCCAGGTTTGAGAAGGGTAACAAGATTGTAAAGCTCCATAAGATTATTTTCCACAGGTGTTGCTGTAAGGAGAAGTAAAAACCTTTTTTTCAAAGTATTGACAAGTTTCCAGTTTAATGTGTTTCTATCCTTTAAGTGATGGGCTTCATCAACTATAACAATGTCATATTCCCTTTGGGTAACTATTGGAAAATTCTTCTTTGACTTGGCAAGATTTATAGATGCAAGGATAAAGTCTTCTTTCCAGAAAGTCTTTTCGTGGGTATTGTAACCAGGATCATCTGTTGATGGAAAATTAAGCCCGAATTTGACCTTCAGCTCTTCTTTCCACTGGCTTACAAGTGGTGTTGGTGTTAGTATAAGAGCACTTTTTACCATGCCTCTCTGAATATATTCTTTAAGTACCATAAGGGCTTCTATTGTCTTACCAAGTCCTACCTCATCTGCTAGCAATGCTCTGCCATGAAAGGTCTTTAAGATTTTTCTTGCAGTCTCTTCCTGAAACCAGAACGATCTGACGTTTTTGAGACTGTTTAAACAGATAAGACTTTCAAAAGTTTCTTTAAAACGGATTTGATATCCCCGTAATGTAAGCTGGTAGTTCTCAAGAGAGCCTGTTCGACTATCTGCCATAGATTCTTTAAATGATACAGGATCTATCTGAAAATATATGGGAATTTTTTTAATTGGTTTATCATCTGTAAAATCTGATGGGGTATCGGTATTTTTGATACTTGAAATAATCTTTTTAGGCACCTTTTGCCTATTTTCACCCTTGAGTGCTTCAATAGACGATTTTATAGCCACCGACTTTTGTATTGATTCCAACTGGTTCTTGCAGTATTGCTGGTTTTCAATAAGAAATTCCCTTAAAGTCTTCTTTCCCCGCATCTTAATCTTTGAAAAGTTCTTTAAGGTTTTTTGAATAATACTTAATGCCTGTTTGTATTTACCATTCTCCTCCAGCATCTGGCATAAAGGCTGTAATTGGTTAGGTTTTATAAGATCATAATTGTAAAGACCCAAAAGTGCATTGATTTCTATATCTTGCCTTTTCATCAAATATCCAAGATGGCCCATTTCCTGTAGGTATTCTTCATTCTTCGGATCCAGATGCAAAACTTTTTCCAGGTAAGAGAGAGACTTGCCAAACTGTCTTCTATTCTTAAACAAGAGTGCTTGATAAAAAAGAAAGTCAGCCTTTTCTTGAAGAAGAGCCCTAACTGGTCTGTAGCGGCGCTCTTTCTGTTTAATCTTTCTTTTGGCCTTTTTCTTTTCCTCTTTTCTTGTTGACACTTAATAACCTTACTAAGAGTTTAATTATTTCTTCTATTTTTGCTAATTATTTTAAGCTGAATGATTTAATTTTTATCAAATTATTTGCTGAAAATAAGCTTAAAATATTTTCAATTTAGCTATTTAGCCAAATATTCAGCAAGAATTAATTTTATATAAAACAATCAAAATATTCAAAATCATAAAACTCTAAATTATTCAATACCTCTTTTTTTAGTTCTTAATGGTACAAAATCAAATGATTCGATAATAGAAACAAAATCACTAAATCTTACATTATTAGGATTATTTATTATTTTATGTAATAATCTTTTCTTATTCAACAGTTGAAGTATCGATTTTTAATATATTCAACACTGATAAATTATAGCAAAATTAACCTAACAAATAAAAATACGGTGGCGTCCTACTCTCCCACACCGTCTCCAATGCAGTACCATCGGCGCTGAAGGGCTTAATAACATCAACCATGTGTTTTGGGACCTGCTCCAGCCCCAGGATGCGATGAGCCGACATCGAGGTGCCAAACCACGCCGTCGATATGGACTCTTGGGCGTGATAAGCCTGTTATCCCCGGAGTACCTTTTATCCGTTGAGCGACGGCCATTCCATGGTATCTTCACCAATAATATAATTTCACCGAGTCCCTCGTTGAGACAGCGCTCAGATCGTTACGCCATTCGTGCAGGTCGGAACTTACCCGACAAGGAATTTCGCTACCTTAGG
>Ga0194126_10004896_pt1 | contig 20099 bp, 17 predicted proteins | sample TA2KigC150mmetaG_FD_148641 | JGI IMG/M metagenome (GOLD analysis project Ga0194126, IMG submission 148641) | Freshwater microbial communities from Lake Tanganyika, Tanzania - TA2015035 Kigoma Deep Cast 150m | ecosystem: Environmental > Aquatic > Freshwater > Lake | place: Tanzania: Lake... | reverse complement strand
ACCGCCACGCAAGAGATTGTTACAATTAGATATTTTGGAAACCCTGTCAATTTTCAAATGATCCTTAAGTTAGCGCTTATGCCCCCCGTGGGGAGGGGGAATAGAAGCCGGGGCCGGTTTTGCCAAATTTTTGCAAGAGCCTCCCTTGATTTGTTTTTAAATCCTCTTGCCTTTTCCGCAGGCACCTTGGCAGAAAGGGTTTTTGGGTATATATTTAAGATAAGCAAGCGAAACCCCTCCGGGGCCCATCCCCGCCGGGATTTCCCGGAGGAAACCATAAGAGGCTAAAATGTTAACCGAATCCGCGCAAGACCTGCTCTACACCCCTGAAGAGTCCAATCTCCTGGTGGCGGTTTTTCCCCACCCCCTGCATGGCCGGCTCATTGAAAAGGTCATCCTTATGCTGGTCAGCCGCATCGAATTTATGGGGCAAACTTATCAGTTAACCTGGCGGGACGGCGGGGTGGCTTTCTACGCGCCGGTGCTGGTGGGAGCTAAAGCTCCTAAAGCTCTGGTCCGAACCCGGGGGTTGGATTTGGCTTTCGACCCCCATGACCTGTGATAATCTCATAATCTTCGTTTCTTATTTCGCCTCCCGCGCCTCATCGCGTTGAGCATTCCCCAGACCCTCCATGATGGCCTTCACAAACTTGTCGGCGTACGCTTGAAAATCCCCCTCCACCACGAAGCCTTGCCGGATGAAGCTCTCCGTCTTATTAACCCGGGCATTCTTGATGACCATGAAAATGTTGGGGTTGAGGGGGCCGGGGCCGCCGTAACGGTAATAGAGGTTGGGAACGTTGCGGGCCTTGATAATCAGCCCGCTTTCGTCCAGGATGGTGAGTTCTTGATAAGTTTTGATGGTGGTGGACGGCTTTTCAATGACCGCGCCCTTGGCCACCAGCCCTCCACTTTCCTCCCGGAGCTTCTCCAAGGCCGTCGCCATCCTGGCCAGCAGCTTTTCTTTTTCCGGAACCGGCAACTTGGCATACCGGTAAAAGTACCCGGGGGGCCAGTGCCGGGCGGTGAGGGAAGGCGGGGCGGCTCCCCACGCCAGACCGCCCGCCAGCAGCAAGATTGCTGCGGCCACCCATCCCGGTGCGGTCCTGCCCTGGTGCTGCTTCTTGCTCAGCTAAAACTCACTTCCTGGGCCGGGGGTTCCATTTCCCCCGGAAAGGTCTTGAAGGGGAAGGGTTTCTCATTGTCGTTCAGCGTCAGGTAGCGGATGAGCTGGTAGGCAAAAGCCGCCAGCCGGTTGGCAAAGGCCCGGGCCGGTTCGCTGTGCTTCTGGGCGGCCAGGAGATAGACATATTGGAAGACCACGGTTAAGTAAATGGCGCACTTCACCATTTCCAGGATGATCACAAACAGCAGGGTCAAGAGCAGGCGGATGACGATGTCTTTCCGGGTAACCGCCGGGGTTTCGGCAACTTCGTTCATAGCTTCCTCCCTTTGTAAGTGAGCAGTGAGCAGTAAGCAGTGATTAATAAACAGTGGTAAGCGGGAATTTCTATTTGTCAACAAACTAATTTGAAATTTGTCGCGCCCATTTATACAATTTGAACTGCTCACCGCTCACCGCTCACTGCTCACGTCTCTAGAATCTGTTTGATCTGCACGAAGCGCAGCAGGCTGGTCTTGGTGACCAGGCCCGCCAGGCGCCCCTCCTGCATTACCAGGAGCCGGTCGGCATCTTCCTGGACCATCCGGGCCAGGGCCTCGGCCAGGGAGGCGTCGGCGGCAATCACCAGGCCTTCCCGCAGAGGCATCATCACATCCGCCACCACGGTCTTGGCCTGCTCCTCCGGAGACAGGCCCCGCACCGCCGACAGGGAGACCAAACCCAGCACCGCATGGTCAGACACCACCGGAAAGCCCCGGTAGGTGTAATGGAGAAAATAATCGTGCACCAGCTGGTTCAGGGGCAAGGACGGAGGCACGGAGACCACGTCTCGGATCATGACCTCCCCCAAGGGCACCCCTTCCAGGGATTTACGGATGATCAGCTCTTCATAGCCCCGTGCGGACATGCCCCGTAAGAACATGCCGATGAAGACCAGCCACAGGCCGCTGATGAGCAGACCGGTAAAAATCTGGAGCGCGCCCAGGATCATCAAGGCCACCGCAAAAGTCTTGCCAATGTCCGTGGCCACCTTGGTGGCCCGGGTCAGCGACCCGGTCCTCCACCACCAGATGGCCCGAAAAACGCGGCCGCCATCCAGGGGAAAGCCCGGGATGAGGTTAAACACGCCCAGGGCCACGTTGATCCAGGAAAGGTATTGAAATACGGCCACCAGGAGCGTTGGCGCCCCGACCAGGATTTTGGCGATGAGTCCAAAGACCCCGGCCAGGGCAAAGCTGCTCAGGGGCCCCACCAGGGAGATCTTCAACTCCGTTTTAGGGTCTTTGGGCTCTTGGGAGAGCTTGGAGACGCCGCCGAAAATGAACAGGGTGATTTCCGGAATCTCAATCCCGCAACGGATGGCCATGAGGGAGTGGGACAGCTCATGGATGAGCACCGAAGTGAAAAACAGCAGGGTGGCGATGAACCCGGCCAACCAATAGGTCTGGGTGTCATACCCTGGATAGCTCCGGGGGAAATAGCCGGCGGACAGGGCGAAGAGCACCAGGGCGAAGATGATGAACCAGGAGATATCCAGGCTGATGCGGATGCCCGCGATACGAAAGAGTCCTAAGGCCCTCCGAGGTTGGTTGTCGGTATCTGCCATCCCTAAGCTCCTTTAAATAAGTGGTTCAGCGATCAGTAAACAGTAATCAGTGGCCAGTGAAAAGACGATCTATCAGGCCCTGTTATAATAAATAGTTAGCCATGGTAATGGCGGCAAGGAGATTACCCAAGGTCCTTTGTCGCACCCTCTGCAATAAGATAGTATAATGCAGGAACACCTGCAATATTATGAGGCGCTAAAACCTTGAACCTTGAACTTTGAACTTTGAACTTTGAACTGACCAATGACCACTGATCACTGGTCACTGATTAATGATTACTGATTACTGACCTTCGAGGTGAAATCATGGCCAACCTGGCGTTTTTATTTCCCGGGCAGGGTTCCCAATACGTGGGCATGGGCCTGGATTTTTACGAGGCCGACGCGTCGGTGCGGGACCTCTTTCAATCAGCCGAACAGGCCACGGGCCTTCCCTTGACCCGACTCTGTTTTTCCGGACCCATGGAAGAGCTTACCCAGACGGTGAATCTGCAGCCGGCCATCACCCTGATCAACCTCTGCATTTACCGGGCGCTGAAGGGGGCCGGAGTCACCCCTCAAGCCGTGTGCGGCCACAGCCTGGGGGAATACAGCGCGCTTTACGCCGCCGGGGTGCTCAGCGCCGCCGACACCCTGGCCGCAGTCCGGGAAAGGGGGCGCTTGATGCAGCGAGAGGCCCAAAAGCACCCCGGCGCCATGGCCGCGGTCATTGGCCTGACCCCGGAGAAACTGGCAGGCCTGGTGCGCCCTTTAGCCCCGGAAGGCCCCATCGCCCTGGCCAACTTCAACACCCCGGAGCAGGTGGTAATATCCGGCTCCCCGGAAATGGTGGCCCGGGCCGGAAACCGGGCCAAAGCCGAGGGGGCCCGGGTGATCCCCTTAAAAGTCTCCGGCGCCTGGCATTCGCCCCTGATGGAGGGGGCCAACCTGGATTTCGCCGCGTTCCTGGCGAAGCTCGAGTTTCAGGCCCCCCACCTACCCCTGTACCTCAACGCCACTGCCCGACCCGAGGATGATCCGGAGCGCCTGCGCCAGGCCATGGGCCGGCAGCTCACTTCCCCGGTGCGCTGGGCCGACCTCATATTCAATCTCCAGGCCGCCGGAGTGGACACCTGGGTGGAAGTGGGCCCCAAGAACGTCCTCACCGGCCTGGTTAAAAAAATCCTGCCCCAGGAACCGGCGGAGAATTTTTATAACGTGGAGAACCGGGAAAGCCTGGAGAGGTTCTTAAAGGGATTCTAAGGAATTTTCGAATGGCGTCGGCCTGAAGCCACTTGGGGACGCCAACGGGCCGAAAAGAAAAAGAAGGGTGGGAAAACCAGGTTTCCCACCCTCTTTATACTTTGGTAAATATGGTAAAGAGACGGTAAAGAAAAAACCGCCCAGCCCGGTTACTTCACTTCCTCGAACTCCGCCTCCACCACTTCTTCTTCAGGCTTTTTGGCCTTCTCTTCAGGTTTGGGGCCGGCCCCGGCGCCGGCGGCGCCGCCCGCGGCGGTCTTGGCGTACATCTGCTCTGCCAGCTTGTGGGAGGCCTTCATCAGGTCTTCGCTGGCCTTCTTGATGGCCTGGGCGTCGGTGCCCTCCATAGCCGTCTTCAGATGGGAGATGTGGCTTTCGATATCCGCCTTGGTGGCCGCATCCACCTTGTCCCCCAGGTCCGCCAGGGTCTTTTCCGTGGTGTAGATGAGGGTGTCGGCCTGGTTGCGGGCCTCGGCCAGCTCCTTCTTGCGATGGTCTTCCTCGGCGTGGAGCTCGGCTTCTTTAACCAGATTTCTGATCTCCTCTTCCGTCAGGCCGCTGGGCGCGGTGATGCGGATGGACTGCTCCCGGCCGGTGCCCAGGTCCTTGGCGGATACGTGGACGATGCCGTTGGCGTCAATGTCAAAGGTGACCTCGATCTGGGGCACCCCCCGGGGCGCCGGGGGAATGCCGAACAGCTCAAAGCGGCCCAGGGTCTTGTTGCCCGCGGCCATCTCCCGCTCCCCCTGGAGCACGTGGATGGTCACCGCCTGCTGGTTGTCCGCGGCGGTGGAAAAGACCTGGCTCTTCCGGGTGGGGATGGTGGTGTTGCGGTCGATGATCTTGGTGAACACCCCGCCCAGGGTCTCGATGCCCAGGGACAAGGGGGTGACGTCCAGGAGCAGGATGTCCTTCACTTCCCCTTTGAGGACTCCGGACTGGATGGCCGCGCCCACGGCCACCACTTCATCGGGGTTGACGCCCTTGTGGGGCTCCTTCTGAAAGATGGACATGACTTTTTCCTGGACCTTGGGCATGCGGGTCATGCCGCCCACCAGGACCACTTCGTCGATCTCCTGGGGACCCACCCCCGCGTCCTTCATGGCCTGGCGGCAAGGGCCTTCCAGCTTGCCGATGAGTTCATCCACCAAACTCTCCAGCTTGGCCCGGGTGAGCTTGATGAGCAGGTGCTTAGGGCCGCTGGCGTCCGCGGTGATAAAGGGCAGGTTGATTTCGGTTTCCAGCGCGGTGGACAGCTCGCACTTGGCCTTTTCCGCGGCCTCTTTGAGGCGCTGAAGGGCCATGCGGTCCTTGCGCAGATCAATGCCCTGCTCCCGGCGGAACTCGTCGGCCAGGAAGTCGATGACCCGCTGGTCGAAGTCGTCGCCCCCCAGGTGGGTGTCGCCGTTGGTGGATTTCACCTCAAAGACCCCTTCGCCGATTTCCAGGACGGAGATGTCGAAGGTGCCGCCGCCCAGGTCGAAGACCGCGATGCGCTCGTCCTTTTTCTTGTCCAGGCCGTAGGCCATGGAGGCCGCGGTGGGCTCGTTGATGATGCGCAGGACGTTCAAGCCGGCGATGCGCCCCGCGTCTTTGGTGGCCTGGCGCTGGGAGTCGTTGAAGTAGGCGGGCACGGTGATCACCGCCTCGGTGACCTTCTCCCCCAGGTACTCCTCTGCGGTCTGCTTCATCTTGGTGAGGACCATGGCGGAGATTTCCCCGGGGCTGTAAGTGCGCCCCCGGACCTCCACGTGCGCGTCGCCGTTTTCCGCCGCCACGATTTTATAGGGCAGGATCTTGAGGTCCTTTTGGACTTCCGGGTCTTCAAATTTGCGACCGATCAGGCGCTTGATGGAGAAGATAGTGTTGCTGGGGTTGGTGATGGCCTGGCGCTTGGCGATCTGCCCCACCAGGCGCTCGCCGCTATCGGTAAACGCGACCACCGAAGGGGTGGTGCGGGCGCCTTCGACGTTGGGGATGACCTTGGGCTCCCCGCCTTCCATAATGGCTACCACCGAGTTGGTGGTGCCCAAATCAATTCCTATGGGTTTGGACATTTAGTATTCCTCCTGATGGACTCAATCTCTCTATCAAGTAGTTTTTTGGGGATGGCGGGCCACCACGACCATGGCCGGCCGCAGCAGCCTTTTGTGAAACAGATATCCTTTTTGCAGCTCCTGGGTGACGCTGCAATCGTTTACCTCCGGATTTTCCACCTCTTGCACGGCGTTGTGGAACGCGGGGTCAAAGGTTTCGCCCAGGCTGGTGAGGGGAGTGACCCCAAACCTTTCCAGGGCCTTGAGAAACCCTTGGTGCACCAATTCCAGCCCTTCCAGGAAGGCCTGGGGCGCGCCCTGCTCCCGGCCGTGGGCCAGGGCCAACTCCAGGTTGTCCACCATCGGCAGGAGTTCTTTGATCAGGCTTTCATTGGCGAAGAGCAGTAGATCGGCCTTTTCCCGGTCGCGGCGTTTTTTCAGATTTTCCATTTCCGCGGCCAGGCGCAGGAATCGCTCATAATTTTCCTGGGCCTCCTGGGTTTTCTGGGCCAATTGGACCTGCAAGTCTTCTGATTCACCGGGCGCGGCCGGAGCCGCCTCCGGTTTTTCCGCCTCTTCCGGAGCCGTGGTTTCCGGTGGCGGATTTCCATCATTCATGGATAAGGACATAAAGCGCGTACTCCTTAGGTATTCCAAAACATTTCGGCCCCCCGGTAAAGGTGCAGGGCGGCCTCAATGCCTGATTGGCAAAACTCAAGTCTGCCTTTTGTTGAGATAATCCGTCACCATGGCGGCGGTAAACCGCACGATGGGAACCACCCGGGCATAGTTCATCCGCATGGGACCGATAACTCCCAGACTGCCCTGGGGTGACAGACTGGAACCATAAGACGCGGCCACCAGGCTGAGTTGCATCTCGGAGAAATTCTCCTCCGGGCCGATGATGATCTGCACCCCCTGGGACGCCAGGGTCTTGTCCAGCAGGGTGATAAGACGGTGCTTCTCTTCAAAGGCTTTGTACAGGGCCCGGATCTTGGAGATATCCTCGGCAAATTCAGGATAGTCCAAAATCTGGCTGGTGCCCTCAATGAAAAGTTCTTCCTCTTCATCACTTTGCAGGGCTTGGCGGCTCAGGTTCAGGGCCTGGGAGACCAGGCGGTCGAAGAGGTTGCGGTCTTCCTCCATCTTGGTCAGTATCTGGCTCCGGGATTCGCCCAGGGTAAGATTCTGGCAGAGTTCGTTGAGATACTGGCTGAAGCGGTCCAGCTGCTCCTGGGAATAAGCGGGGCCGCAGCGCACAAACCGGGTCTGCACCTGGTTGTCCTGGGACACCAGGACCGTGAGGACACCGTCTCCCCCCAAGTTGATGAACTTGATGTGCTTGAGGCGGATGCCCTGGGGGCGGGGGGCCAGCACCAGGGCGGGGTGGCCGCTCACCGCGGAAAGCGCCCGGGAAACCTGGCGAAAAACCTCGGAAGGCTCGGCCCCGGAGGGGGAAAACGCGTCCTGGATTTTCTGCTGCGTGGCCGGACCCAACTCCTGGATGGGCATGATGTGGTCCACGTAGTAGCGGAAGCCCTTGGGCGTGGGAATGCGCCCCGCGGAGGTGTGGGGCTGGGTCAGGAAGCCCCGGTCTTCCAGGTCCATCATAAGGTTGCGGATGGTGGCGGAGCTAAGATTCAAGCCCGAAGTCTTGGCTACGGTGCGAGACCCCACCGGCTCCCCGCTGGTCACATAATGAGAAACCACTATTTCCAGGACTCTGGTGTCCCTTTCTCCCAGAAGTCGCATAATCGGTCCCGCCTCCACTTCAATCTTAAAAGCTAATGATTACAGAAAGTTTTGTCAATGGTTATTATTATCCCGAGGGCTTAATCCAGCCTGCTTTCCCTCTTATTAAAGGAGGCCCGTCTGGCCGGCTTTGGCCAGGGCCTCGGCCAGGTGCGGCAGTTCCTCGGCCACCAGGGGGTTCCCGCTCCTAACATTCTTCCATAGATCAGCCTGGAGCCAACAAATTCCTTAATCAGCCCCGCCCCTAACCCTGGCACCGATGCCGCACGATCTCGCCTTCCACCATGTAAACCACCTGCTCGGCGATGTTGGTGGCGTGGTCCCCCACCCGCTCCAGGTGGCGCACCACGGAGATCTGGCTCTGGCAGGAGGGAATGGCCCGGTCTTCGGTCATGTCGCGGATGAGATCCTGGATGATTTCCTGATCCATTTCATCCACCCGGGTGTCTTCTTGGCAAACCTGGCGGGCCAGGCGGGCGTCCTGGTTGATAAAGGACTGGAGGCTCTGGCGCACCATCTCCAAGACCTCCTGGGCCATCTGGGAAAGAAGTGGGTGCACCGGCCAGGAACCTTCCTGGTCCAGGGACTCTTCGGCAATGTTGACGGCCAGGTCGCCGATGCGTTCCAATTCGGCGATGATGTGGTCCACCGCCATCAATTGGCGCAGATCCAGGGCCACCGGCTGGAACAGGGCGATGAGGCGGATGCACTCTTCGTCAATGGCCTCCTCCAGGTCGTTGATGGCCTTATCCCCCGCAATTACCTCCCGGGCCGTCTCCCGGTCCGGGTTCAGGAACGCGGAGACGCTCCGCCGGATGGCCGTTTCGGCCAACTGGGCCAGTTTAAGCAGCCTGGCCTTCAAGTCCTCCAGGTCCCGGTGAAATTTGTCGTGCGAGACATCCGCCCCCTTAATCCTCTCCTCCATGGGACACCTCTGAGTGGCGTTCGGTTATCGGCAGGGGGTCAGTGGACCTCTCGCCGATATTTAGACTTAATTGCAGTCCTGATCTAAATGTACTATCTTTGAGCCCTTCCGGCAATTGTCTTGGTTCATCTTTCAGCCCGCGATCCGGGAAACCTGCCCGCCTGAAAAACCGAAAACTATAGCGATTGCCAAAAGTTTTTTCCGATTGTTTTTTGACGTAGGGGCACAGCGTGCTGTGCCCCTGTACCTTGGGCACGGCTCGCCGTGCCCCTAGGGGGAAATTACTTTGGACAACCCCTATAAGTGGTCAATTTAATAAATACGGTGACTTATTAAATTAAGCTGCCTGTGAAAATAAGCAGGCTTCGTCTGCGAGCTTATGCCTAAGGTTAGCCAGGTCTTTTCGGGTAAATTTCCATTGATACCAAGTTGCATTCAAAGAGGTATTATTGAGTTTGTCATTCTGAACGGAGTGAAGCGGAGTGAAGAATCTAGATTCTTCGCTGCGCTCAGAATGACAATTCTACTCGTTTGATCGCAACTTGGTATGAAAGACAAAGGTTGGCAAGCGAGGGGGCTGAGCCAACCTTGGATCTTTCTAAAACACTTGTGCGATTCTTGGCAGGGATAACTTCAGATTAGCGATAGCCGCTCGTCGTAAATGAACTCCCGGGTATGCCTGGCCACCCTTTCCGGTTCCAGGTGAATTCTGGCCGTGCCGGATTCCATTCCCGCCCGGGCCACCGCCTCGGCGACGGCCGGGGGAACTCGGAAATCCATAGCGCCCGGCAGGATATAACCGGGACTCAATTGATTTCCTACCAAACCGGCGATAGCGTGTGCCGCCGCAATATTCATGGCATTATTGATGGACCTGGCCCGGATGTCCAGGGCGCCGCGAAAGATGCCTGGGAAGGCCAGGCAGTTGTTCACTTGATTGGGGAAATCCGATCTACCGGTGGCTACTACCGCGGCCCCGGCCATCCTGGCTTCCTCTGGATAAATTTCTGGATCTGGATTGGCCATGGCAAAAACAATGGGATCAGGCGCCATGGATTTTACCATTTCCTGATTGAGAACGTTCGGCCCGGAGAGCCCGATGAAGACTTCTGCACCCTTCAAGGCATTAGCCAGGGTGCCCTTTTGTTTTTCAGGGTTGGTGATTTCCGCTAACTCATTCTTGATGAAATTCATCCCCTTGGGACGTCCTTTATAAACCACGCCGGTGGTATCGCAGATAATGATGTTTTTAGCGCCGGCCAGGATCAGCAATTTAGCCACGGCTATGGCGGAGGCGCCGGCGCCGTTAAAGACAATCTTCACCTCTTCCAGTTTCCGGTCGACGATCTTCAAGGCATTGATGATGGCTGCCAGGGCGACCACCGCCGTGCCGTGCTGATCATCATGGAATACCGGAATATCCAGCCTTTCATGTAATTTTTTCTCGATTTCAAAACAACGGGGCGAGGAGATGTCTTCCAGGTTAATCCCGCCGAAGGCCGGAGAAATGTTTTCCACCAGTTGCACCACTAGGTCGGTGTCCTGGGTGCTGATACAGATGGGAAAGGCTTCCACGCCTCCGAAGGTTTTAAAGAGAATGGCCTTCCCCTCCATGACCGGCAGAGCCGCCCGGGGCCCGATATTCCCCAGCCCTAAAACCGCGCTGCCGTCCGACACGATGGCCACCAGGTTACTTTTGCAGGTATATTCATAAGCGGCCATGGCGTCATGAAGAATTTTCTGACACACCTCCGCCACCGCGCCCGGAGAATAGAGCCGGCTGTAGATGACTTCATCCTTGATAGGAACTTTGGTGTAAATCTGCACACACCCCTGATAGCGGCGATGCAGTTCCAGGGATTCCTCATCAATACTCAGCTTCCCGTAATCCTGGCCTTCCGCGGGCAGCCAGGCCAGCTCTCCTTCGTAAATATATCGTTCGGTCCGCTCATAAACCCGGTCAGGGGTGATGTCTTTCGGAGACAGTGAGGCCACGCCCGTTTCTTGAGCCGCCTGAGCCACCGCTTTGGCAACTACCGGGGAGATACGCCAATCCATTTGCCGGGGAATAATAGTGGTGGGGGATAATTTTACTTCCGGAATCATGTCGGCCAAGGCCCGGGTCGCAGCCAGGTACATGGGGATATTGACCCGATTGGCCCCCACATCCAGACATCCCCGGAAAAACCCCGGGGTTACTAGAGAGGAACGTATCTGATTTTCGCTATCCGCCAGGGCGGTGGCTACCACTGCTGCTCCCCCGGCTTTGGCTTCCGCTTCGCTGATCTCCGGTTCCGGCAGGGCCAGGGCAAAGACGATGGAGTCTTTGGCCATGCTGGCCACCATTTCCCGATTGACCAATCCTCCGGCGGAGAGGCCGATGAACACATCTGCCCCTCTTATGACCTCAGCCAGGCTGCCTTTGAATTCCCGAGGGCCTACTAAACGGGCGATTTCCGATTTGGCCCAATTCATCCCGGCCATACGGTAAACGTGGAGAGCCCCGTGCCGGTCGCAAAGGACAATGTTAGAAGTACCTGCCACAATCAGTCCTTTGGCCACGCCAATGCCGGCGGCGCCGGCGCCGCTGATAACGATGCGCACGTCGGCAAAGTTTTTGCCTACCACCTTGAGGGCGTTAAAGAGAGCCGCCAGGACGATGATGCCCGCGGCATGGTATTCATGGTGCAACACCGACAGCCTTATGGCTTTTCTGATCCGGTTCTCAATGGTGAAGCATTTGGGGGCGGCGATACTTTCCAGGCAAAATCCCCCAAAGGAAGGCGCGAGGATGCGGACAATTTCCACAATCTCATCGGCGTCCTGGGTCTTCAGGGCAATGGGCACTGCATCCACGTTGGCGAAAGTCTTATAAATAACCGACTTGGCCTCCAGCTTGGGCAATACTGCCAAAGCCCCAATATTGCCATATTCATACACTTGACTGCCGTCGGAGATCAGGGCAATGGAATTTCCCCGGCAGGTGTAGCGGTAGGAGGCGACGGGATGCTTATCAATCTCCCGGCAGATCGCCCCCACTCCGGGAGTGTAAATTCGACTTAGCACAGACACATCCCTGATGGGCATCTTGCTCTTGATGCCGATCAAGCCGCGATAACGCCGCCGATAAGATAGGGCGTCCGATTCGTTAGTCATTTGGTTATCCCTCCACTGTCTAAAGGGGCTCTTCCGCCTTTATTCGCACACCCAATGGGAAAGGCGCACCTCTCGGAAAAACCGAGAGGCACCGCGTCCATACAATACCACTGGCCCGGGCCGGCAGGAAAGTATTTCCATGCCGGATACCAGGGGCGCTTGGTTCTTTAATCCACTTTGTCGTGGATCCGGTAAAGAACCTTATATTTGCTTTCCAGCTCCTTGAACAGGGCCCCTTCATCTTTTACTTCTTTGGCGCGGATATAAACCTGCCGGAAGCCCGTAGGGGCGTCCTCATATCCGGTTAAAATGCTGGCGATGCGCCCGCCGTGCGCCCGAATGGCGTTGGTAACCTCCGCAATGGACCCCGGCCGGTCTTCCAGCTCAAAGCCCATGGCCAACTCTGCCTGCCGAATGCCGGAGATGGAGACAAAGGCCCGAAAAATATCGCCCTTGGTAATGATCCCCGCCAATGCTCCTTGCGCGTCAACCACCGGCAGGGCGGAGATCTTCTGTTTCAGCATGACCGCGGCCGCTTTTTCCACGGTTTCCCCGGCAGTGATCGTAAAAAGAGACTTAGGCATGAGGCTCTTGACCGAGACCTTGTCCAGCAGATAGTACATTTCGTGGATATCCAGGGTCGTGGCCTTGGACGGCTGGGCCTCCTTCAGGTCCCGGTCGGAAACGATGCCCACCAGGCGTCCCTTTTTCAGAACCGGCAAGTGTTGAATATCGTTTTGCTTCATAAGTTTGGATGCTTTCATGATGGAAGCATCTTCATCTAGGGTAATCAGGTCCTTGCTCATCCAGTTTTCCACCGGCATGACCAATCTCCTTTCCGGCACTTTCACCGGTTAGTTAAATCCCCAGGAAGGCCTGTTTGACTTCCTCGTTTTCTAGGAGTTCTTTGCCTTTGCCCTCCAGGACGATCCGCCCGTTTTCCAAGCACATAGGCCCGGTCGCAGATGGCCAGGGACTGTTTGACATTCTGCTCCACCATGAGGATGGTCAGGCCTTCCCGGTGGATTTCCTGGGCCAGGCGGAAGATCTCTTGCGTCAACAGGGGGGAAAGCCCCAGGGAAGGTTCGTCGAACAGTATCATCTTGGGCAGGGACATGAGTCCCCGGGCAATGGCGCACATCTGTTGTTCGCCGCCCGACATGGTGCCGGCCAGTTGCTTCTGCCGTTCTTTCAGGCGCGGGAAGAGTCCCAGCACCCATTCCAGGGTTTCCTTCCTCTTGGCCTTGGCCCTGGGGGTAAGCGACCCTAGTTCCAGGTTCTCCTTGATTGTCATTTCAGGAAACAGTTGCCGCCCCTCCGGCACGTGGGCGACACCCACCTCCGTGAGGCGATAAGGGGGCAACTGGTCCAGGCGTTGATCCTCAAAGAGGATCTCCCCTTTCGTGGGGTGGATGAGACTGGAGATGGTCTTCATGGTGGTGGTCTTGCCCGCCCCGTTGGCCCCCACCAGGACCACAAATTCTTTGGCCGCCACATGGAAGGAGACGTCCCAGAGCACCTGGATGTCGCCATAACCGGCATCGACATTTTTTACTTGCAGCATCTTCCTATTCCTTTCCCAGGTAGGCCTCGATCACCGCCGGATTGTTGCCCACTTCCGCCGGCGTGCCTTGGGCGATTTCGGTGCCGAAATTTATACACAGCAGCCGGTCGCAGAGATTCATGATCACGTGCATGATATGCTCCACGATGATGATGGTGATCCCCGAATCCCGGATCTTCCGGATCAATTTCACGCCTTCCGCCTGCTCCTGGGGGGTAAGTCCGGCCATGGTTTCATCCAGGAGGAGCAGTTTGGGCTCGGTGGCCAGGGCCCGGGCGATCTCCAGTCTCTTGCGGTCACCCAGGGTGACGGCGCTGGCGGGAAGATCTTTTTTCGCCAGAAGTCCGCAAAATTCCAGGACTTCCAGGGCCTTCTCCTGTGACTGGGATTGGGTGGTAGCCCGATTGAACGCCGAAGTCATCACATTTTCCAAAATCGTCATGCGCCGGAGGGGCTTGACGACCTGAAAAGTCCTGCCGATCCCCAGCTTGCAAATCTTCCAGGTGGGCAGGCCGTTGAGCTTTACGCCTTCAAAGAAGATGCCCCCCGACGTGATGGGATAGAAGCCGTTGATCAGATTGAAGCAGGTGGTCTTGCCCGAGCCGTTGGGCCCGATGAGGCCGTAGATCTCTCCTTTTTCCACCTGGAAACTCAATTCATTGACTGCGGTCAACCCGCCGAAACACTTGGTAAGATTCTCGGTGTGAAAGAAGCTCATAATTTTTTCCTTCTATTTGAGCCTTCAGTCATCAGCTTGCCGCGGCCAGCTTGGAGAAAGAAGACTTGCTGACCCCTAATGTAACGGGTATAACATGGCCTCCGCGGTTTTGGCGGCTTCGGGCCAGACTATCTGGTTGAGCAGGAGGCTGACCAATTTCCCCTGGGCGTCTTTCTGCCACTGGGTGTAAATCATCTCGTGACCGATCTGCAGCCCGTGGGACTTGGGGTCCTGGTCGAATTTCACGCGCCCATAGAAAGTGAGCAGATCCATTTTATCCAGCGCTGCTTGGATTTTGGCGGTGTCGGTGGAGCCGGCGGTCTGGATGGCTTTCTGCAAGAGCAGGCCGGCCACATAGCCCCCGGCGCTGTGGTAGGACGGCTCTTTCTTATATTTGGCCTTATAAGCCCGGACGAAATCCCGGATGCTGGGGCCATACCATTCCAGGCCGGCCGCCTGGGCCGCTTCCGGGCTGTACTTGGCCAAAGGCTCCCACTGGCTGGGGCCGATGACCCCCACCGCCGCCTCCCCCAGGTCTGAAAACCTGGGCTCCGGCGGCGCCACCAGCAAGGCCACCATTTTGGCCTTCACGTTCTTCTCATAAACTTGCCGGGCCAGGGCTTGGCTGTCGGCAAAGTGGCCGCCCCCCATCACCGCTTCCACCCCCGGAGGAATTTTAGCAATCAAGGGGGCGAAGTCTCGCAGGCCGCTGTCGTATCCTTCCAGGAGAATGATCTGGTATCCCTTGCTTTCGGCATAAACCTGGAGGGCGTTTACCACCTCGGTGGAGAAGAGGTCTTTCTCATGCAGGATGGCCACTTTCCTGGCCTTGGGATCCAGCCTGCCCAGCAGGTCAAGGGCGCCGGTCAAGTAGCGGGAAGCCGGCGAATAGGTCTGGTAGATCAGAGTGTAGCCTTTCTTATAGGTGACGTCTGAGGCCGCGCCGGCGGTGATCATGAGCTTCCGGTGTTTGTGGGCTATGGCCGCGGCCACGTCCGCCAAGCCGCTGGAATAAGGGCTGATCAGGAAATCAGCTTTATCTTCGTTGATCAGCACGGGGTAAAGTTCCTGGACGCGTTCCTCTTTGCTTTCGTCGTCATAGGACTTGGAGGCGAATTTGACCACCGTACCGTCGGCCAGCTTCACCCCGCCGGCGGCGTTAACCTGCTCCACCCACAGGGTAAAGCCGTTGACCTGGCGCATGGCCTCCACGTTAAACTTCCCCGTCTGGGAAATGGTGAAGCCGATGACCAGAGTCGTTGTTTTGGCCTCTGTGGCGAGGGCCGGCGGGCTAGGGGCCGTAAAGAGCAAACCCACCACCGCCAGGCCAATAAGCCAAAATCCCTGGCGTTTCATATGACCTCCTCGATTAGTTATCAGTTACCGGTTATCAGTTGTCATTCTCAATAAGTTAACTTTATTTTTCATACTGACTACTGACCACTGACCGCTGATTTGGCCCAGAGTCGTCTAACTTTCGGCCAGTCTCCCACAATGCCGTTGGCCAGGTAGCGGATGACAAAGATGACCAGCAACCCGAAGGCCAGCACGTGCGCCTCGCTTACAAACTTGGGGAAGATCCCGAAAAATGAGCTGCGGAAGGTCTCCTGCAGCAGTACCATGATGAAGGCTCCAAGGGCGGGTCCCCAGATGGTGCCCACACCGCCGATGATTCCCACGAGAATGGCCATGATGGAGATGAAATAGAGGGAAAAGACCACCTCCGGGTCAATGAAGGCCATATAGTTCATATAAAAGGCCCCGGCCAGGCCGGTAAAAAAAGCGCTCACCATCAGAGAGATACTCTTGTAGCGAAAGCCGCTGACCCCCATGGATTCCGCGGCATCCTCGTCTTCCCGGATGGCCACAAAATAATACCCCCACTTGGAATTCACGATGCGATAGATGACAAAGATACATAAAGCCGCCAGCCCAAGGGCCAGGTAGTAATAGGGGACCTTGCTCCTGAAGGTCTGTATGATTAAGATGCCTTGCATGCCTTCGGTAAGATCCTTCCAGACGATGGCTATCAGCCGGAAAATTTCGCCGATGGCCAGGGTGGCCAGGTTAAAATAGGGGCCCCGCAGACGAAAGCAGAGGCAGCCGATGAGAAAGGCCATTATCATGGCTACCGGCCCGGCCAGGAGCATGCCCCACCAGGCGGAGATCTCCAGTTGGGTGACGCACAAACCCGCGGTGTAGGCTCCAGTCCCAAAAAAGATGGCATGGCCGAAGGAGACCTGGCCGGTGTAGCCGGCAATCAGGTTCCAGGCGGAGCCGATCACCACCCACATCAGGGCCATAATAAAAATGTGGCGATAATAATCCGAAGGGATTATCAGCGGGAAAACCAGCAGGAGGAAGATGGGAACCAGAATGTTCCAGCGAATCGATTTCATGACCGCTCCTCTGTTAAACCTTGGTCAGGGCTTTCAGGCCACCCGGCAAGAAAATGAGCACCAGCAGGAAAATCACCATGCCCACCGCATCTTTTAAGGCCATGGAGATATAAGTGGCCCCCAGCGATTCCGCCATTCCCAGAACGACACCCCCGACGATGGCCCCCACGGTGCTGCCCATGCCGCCCAGGACGGTAATGACAAAGGCTTTCAGAGTAAAGGGGCCACCCACATCCGGAAACAGGTAGAAGATGGGCAGCAGCAGAGTTCCGGCGCCGGCAGCCAGGGCGGCTCCCAGGCCATAGGTGAACATCATAATCCACTCGGAATTAATTCCCATGAGCAGGGCGGCCTCTTTATTCTGGGCCGTGGCCCGCACGGACCTGCCGGTATCAGTCTTCAGGAGAAAGAAAAAGAGTCCCGCGGTCAACAACATGGCCAGGCCGAAAGCGATGAACATCGGCACATTGATGGAAATGCCACCCACGTATAATGTCGCCGAGCTATACGAGGTCTTCACGGATTTATAATCAGAATGAAAAATAAACCGCATGATCTCCGTTAACACCATGGCCACCCCCACCGTCATCAAGAGCTGGTTTTGGGGCAGGATGGTCTCCACTTTCAGTAAGGGGGTGAGCAGATATTTTTGAATCAGCCCCCCCAGCAGGAACAGCATGGGCATGGACACCAGCAAGGAAAAATAGGGGTCCAGGTGTAGGTGGTGAGAGAGCACAAAGGTGATATACATGGCAATCATCATCAACTGGCCGTGAGCCAGGTTGATGATCCGCATCACCCCCATGATCAGGGTCATGCCCAGCCCCACCAGGGCATAAATACCGCCGATCAGGATTCCCGCCACCAGCGTCTGAATCAGAACTTCCATGGTTTATGGACCTCTCATTTATTCAAGTTGCCGAACCGGGGGTTGCCCCGATTTAAGGGCAACCCCCTTCCCCCGCCTTATTTCCAAACCTTTTCCCAGTTGATGGGGTAAACGTAAGGCTTCGAGGCAACCTCCTTGGGCCAGACGAGTTCCAGCTTGCCGTCGATCCATTGCACCAGATAGGTGGGCAGCTTGTTTTGATTGGTCATCTTGTTGTAGGCCGTGAACTTCACCGGACCGAACACGGTCATCATGTCGGTGGCCAGGAGCGCCTGCTTGACATCATCGGGAGCCGTGGACTTGGCGCGTTTCAGTACATCGGCAATCACATAAGCCGCGGCATAAGCTTCGGCCCCGTGATACTCCGTCTCCATCCCGTATTTTTGGAGGAATTTGTCATAGTATTCCTTGGCCCCCGGATAAGGCAGCGTCTGATACCAGAGGGTGGCGGAATATACCATGTCCGAGGCCTTGCCGGCATTCTTCTGGAATTCGGGTAAGGTGAAGCCGGCGGCACCGCCGATGAAAAGCTTGGGGGCCAATCTGAGTTCCATGGACTGTCTCATGAGCATCGAGGCGTCCATCAGATAAGAGATCATATAGACCAGGTCCGGGTTGGCCTGCTTGACCTTGATGAGCAGGGGTTTGAAATCCACTCCGCCGCTCTGGTACCCTTCCGACATGATCACCTTGATCCCCAGGCGCTCGCAAGTCTGTTTAAATTCTTTCGACCCGGAAGCGCCAAAACTGGTGTTTTCGTGCAGGATGGCGGCGGTTTTGGGTTTCACCACCTCGCTGAGAAAGGTTTCCAGTCCTCTGGCGTAGTCACTCACCGGCGGATTCAAACGGAAAATATATTCCCACTTTTGCGTGGTGATTTTGTCATCCGAACCCGTATTGACCAGGAAAGGAATCCGGCTCTGCTGAGCCACCCCGGAAATGGCGAAGGTTTCGGAACTGCCGTAACCGCCCCCCAGCATCAGCACCTTGTCCTTGGTGATGAGTTTTTCCGCTGCCGAGCGGGCGACATCCGGACGGCCGGTGTCATCTTCGAAGATAAACGCCAGCTTTTTCCCGTTGACGCCTCCCGCGCCGTTGATTTCCTCCATGGCCATCTCAAAGGACTTCTTTTCAATCTCCCCGAACTTGGCTTTTTCCCCCGATGAGGGAAGAATAATACCGACTTTCAAGGTTTCTTCCGCCAGGGTTGGCATCGGCGAGAAGGCCGCCACCACGGCAAACCCCGCCAGAATCAGGAGAGTGAATCCTTTACGCATTGCTCCTCCTTCCGCAGACCTGCATCCACCGCCCAAGTCCTGGGGCTGCAGATTGCTGGATAATTTTTTCCGGTGCCTGATTTTTACTTGCTTCTGGTTATATGAATACCAGGGAAAAGGAGGGCGGCAAATCGGACGGTTATTGATTCTTTTGTAGGTAATTTTCCTAGGGGGCGGGATTAAAGGCCATCCACCACGCCAATCTTCTTAAATTTGAAATATTATGTCCATAGCGAAACAGATTTGAAGTCAATAAAATAGCGGATATAGAGCAGATAAAAACACCCAGACTATGCTTTACCCCTCATATAGGGCGCATCAGTTTGGCGGCCGCAACTTATCCATCCAAAAACTCGAATAAGCGGTGCCGATCCCAGAGAGCAATACCACGATCCTTTGCAAAGGCAATGGCGTCTGCAGTAAAACCGCTGGGACAAACCAACACCCCCCTGGTTCCGGTTGCTTGTCTTGGTAGAACTCCGTTCAGCTCACGCACTACATCCACACCAACTGGAGAGGCGTAATTTTTACACTGCATATAAAGGATTGATTCTAACCCTATTTCATCATGTCGTCGTGCGATTAAATCTACGCCCCCATCTCTGGTCGGCGGGGTTCCTTCCACTTCCCATCCTTTGCTCTCCAATAGCTTCTTAACATACTCTTCGAACTCGATACCACTCATCTCTGTGAAGTTTGCTGGAAATTTTTCTACACGTAGAGGAGTTTTTGCTTGTTCTGGTGGCTTTAATCCAAACAATCCAAAAAGTTCTTCGCTGGATAGTAAGGACTTTAAATCTATGGTTACTTCGTCGATCAGTTCATCAAAGAGAAGTTGTTTTTCTTGAAGAATATTGTCAATCCTCTCTTCTATAGTGCCTTCAATTAGGTATTTATAAACATGTACGGGGTAAGTTTGGCCAAGACGATGAGCTCGATCCTCGGCCTGTCGTTCAACCGCAGGATTCCACCACCGGTCGAAGTGAAAAACATAAGATGCATCTTGCAGATTTAATCCTTGCCCGCCGGCTCGTAATGAAAGTATCAAAGCCTTATGTGATATATTTCCCTTAAATTCTTTAATTGTAGCTTCCTTTTCAGAAGCAGAAAGGTTACCAGTATAAAGTAAGGGCCGCAACCATTGAAGTTTGGCCGCAATTGCCGTGGCGCCATGTTTCTCATCAGTAAACTGTGAAAATATAAGAGCGCGATGTCCTTCAGATTCAAGGGTTCGCAAGCGCTCACTAACATCTTGGAGTTTAGCCGATTGTCCAGTCGTAGGGCAGAAGTTGCAAATTTGCTTTAATCTCAAAATTAGCTCTAAGACGTTTTCAATGCGGACCGTTTCACCGCGTTCCCGCAACTGTATGATACCTTCCTTTTCGGCTTTCTCATAACTTTGAAGCTGGGAA
>Ga0194126_10004881_pt1 | contig 20148 bp, 14 predicted proteins | sample TA2KigC150mmetaG_FD_148641 | JGI IMG/M metagenome (GOLD analysis project Ga0194126, IMG submission 148641) | Freshwater microbial communities from Lake Tanganyika, Tanzania - TA2015035 Kigoma Deep Cast 150m | ecosystem: Environmental > Aquatic > Freshwater > Lake | place: Tanzania: Lake... | reverse complement strand
CCGGCGCGAACCCGCCCGATTCCGGTTGTTTGTCTTGTTGATTCATGAACCCTCACTCTCAAGTAATTATTGGACCGAGACTTGAGTGTGCTTTGCAGCCTCATGAAAAGCAAGGATTTTTCGCTGAAATTGGAAGCATAACTCACGCCATGAGCACCAATTTATGGGAAAGCCTAATTAGGAATCGCCGCCTACACTCGTTGTCTAGTATGATTGGAACAACCACGCCCCCTTGCTCACCAAAGCAGGAACTGTTCTTGCCTAAAGCTGAGCGCCTCAGTCATTGTTAAGAGCGAACATTACCAGTTGACAGTGCTACGCTACATTGAAATCAATACGGTGCCGGCGGGGATGGTGAGAAATCCGGATGAGTATCCCTGGTCAAGTCATGGTTGTTACGCCAACGAGGGATCAGGCGCCATTGCTTATCGATTGCCCCCCGTCCGGGGTATCTGAAACGTGTGTTAAATGACCCTTATCTCCAACCTATCTATCGGGGGGCTTTCAAGCAGCCATCATCAACTTATGACTTGGTGGGTGTCCCGGAACTTGTATCCGCAATGGCTGGCCGCTGGGGAGAAGCCTCAAGGAACGAATCGAAAATCCTGGACGAAGGCGCGCAAAGTCGAAGTGAGTGGATGACCGAGAAAAGTCATTGTGTTTACATCATTTTTCCATGATCCATTGAAACCCAATGTACTGCCCAGCACACTTCCAGGTAGACAGGCCCATCGATCTTATCAGCCTGATTGAGCAGTTCCCCTTGGCGACCGGTCCATGCGATCTCATGGCTGACCACATCCCGCTGCTTTATGAAGCCTGCCCAAGCTCAGCAGGTAGGCTTGTTGGTCATCTGGCCAAGAGCAACCCGCTTTGCCAGTACCCGGGCGATGAGGAGTTGCTCGTCATTTTTCAGGGGCCTTCGACCTACATCTCACCGAACTGGTATGCCGCCATACAAGAATCCGGTAAGGTCGTTCCAACCTGGAATTAAGCGGTTGCTCATGCCCACTGCAAACTGACAGCCGTCCATGACCCTCATCAAGTGATGAAAATCATCACCGAGCTTACTTAACGCCACGAGGCGTCTAAGGCCCACCCGTGTCATATCTCGGATGAGCCAACCGAATTCACCGAACGGTTGCCAGCAACATCGTAGGCATCGAACTTAACATTTCGCGCATACAAGGCAAGTGGAAGGTAAGCCAGAATCAATCCTCCCAGAATCAGAAATCCCTGGTTCGAGGGCTGCTGGCGGAGGGCGGTTACACACAAACCCACATGGCGCTACTCATCGAATTCCATGGAGCCAAAGCCATAGAAGGCTGCACTGAGAACACCTGCCATGACACTGGCTTAGGCCAGTCACGGGCGAAATGACTCAAGCCGCCAGAACCTCCATCCAACGCCTGGAACATCCGCCCGTCATCCTCTGCCTATTGACGGGGGGAGGAATCTTGCTCACTGGGCAGGAATGGCATTTTCTCGCAATTTTTATCAAGCAAAATGAACACGGCTCGCAGGCGCGGGGCTGATACAATCCGAATGGCTTGCCTAGAGGCGGACGCCGAAGCAGGGCTTCCTTCACTGGGAATGGCCAACAATCTATCTTGAAGGGCACGACATGAAGAAGCCCGTATGAAGCATTGCGGAATCCGGGAGGATCATGAGGCCGGACGCCCGCATTCATCTTGTTGCATACGGCTTCATCCTAGCTGGAACGTGGTAGTGCGTAATATATATGGTCAGCAGGAGCGCAAGACATACAGCTTACGTTACAAGAATAGCAACAGCATGATTCGGCAAATCAAAGGATGAGTTGAATAACTCTTTCGTGTATCGGGAGGAATATGAAGCTTCATGGGGTGAGACATCTGCCTTGTGGCGAATTCGTCAACGCCAGCGAGAAGAACGCAGTAGAACGCTTGCGGAGCAAACTCGAAAGCAAGGGCGGCGATTGGATTCTCCTTTCTAATCTCAATCATTCACAACACCCGAATATCAGGTCTGATGAGATCGATATTGTTGTCATTGGCGCCAATGGCGTCCATGTAATTGAGGTAAAACATTGGGACACGGTCTACCTGAAGCAACACCAATCCACAGTTGAGTATGAAGCCGAGCGTATCAATACCAAGGCAAAGCGAATCGCGGGAAAGTTGAGACAGAAGTTGGATCCGGGGTTTGTGGTACCCCGTCTGTTGCTGACGCGGGGAGAAATTAAATTCGATGCGGCCAAGCGTCCGCAGTTCAGGGGGGTCTCCATCTTCGGTTTGTCCGATTGGTCTGAATTGCTTACGGTTGATGCTAAATCAACTCTCAATCCTGACCAGATCATGCTGGCGGCAACATTGCTTGTGCCGACAGCCAAAGTAGCCCTGAGTGGTGATGTGCGCAGTTTCGCAAATCTAATCAATCTCGAACGTATTTCTGATGCCTCAGACGCGTTCCACCGCGTATTTCGTGGGCAACACCCCACCAGGCGGGATCGCGTAGTTCTGCATCTCTATGACTTGTCCGCTAGCCAGGACAAGCAGGCGCTGGAACTAGCCAAGCGCGACTTCGAAACCATGCAGCGGTGGCAGAAATCCCCTTACGTTCCCAGTCTTCTTGATTCTTTCCAGGAGGCTGAGGGTTATCCAGGCGAGTTGTATTTCTACTCGATGGTAGATCCCTCTGCACCTCCATTGAAAGATCGAGGGAAGGATGAAGTCTGGGATAGCCATGCCAGGTTAGTGTTCGCTTGTAAAGCGATTGCAGCGTTGGCCCAGTTCCATAATCCGGATGATCCAAGCCTGACACCCTTGATTCATCGACGCATTACGCCGGAATCGCTCCGTGTCCGTCACAACGATTGCCCCCTTTTCACGGATTTTTCCCTCAGCCGCCTGCAAGACTCTCAAACCATTGGTATGGCCAGCGTTAATCTGGGTTCCCTGTCCCCATACCTGGCGCCTGAGGTTCAAGCCGGAGGCCTAGGCGTTGCCGATAGCCGTTCTGATGTTTACTCCTTGTCCGTGACCTTGTTGTCGATATTTCAGGGCGAAGATACGCTAGCGGGTCAAGTTCGACCAATCCTAGAGGGAGGCTGTCGCCAGAAACCGGAAGATCGATTCTCCCTGGCAGAGTTATCTGAGTCTCTGAAAGGCCTGGACTCGCTGGAACCCACTCCGATCCCGCTTCCCGCTCCAGATTACTGGGATGAAGACACCGTTGTACCTTTTCAGAACTCCCGCTACAAGATCGTGGACCGCCTTGGGCAAGGTGGCGTTGGCCAGACCTTCAAGGTCGTCGAGTTGGACGCACAATCCGAAGAGAAATTTGGCACCTATGTCGCCAAGGTTGTGCGGCATGAACAGGATGGCGTCATGGCGGTGCGCGCCTATCGCAAGGTGCGATCGTATACCACTCACTCACACTTATCTGCAATTCATGAAATTGCGCCGGAATGGAGCGCTAAAAGCTTCGTCGCGTTGATGAAGTGGGTCGAGGGTATACCCTTGGAAGACCTTATAGGCGTTTTGCCGCTATATGCCGGGGATGTTGGCGAAGCATCGGTGGAGGAACTCGCCATCCGTTGGCTCGATAACCTATGTGATGCACTGGGTGAACTTCACAGAGTTGGTTTGGTTCACGGCGATGTAAGTCCCCACAATATCATTGTCCAAGGTGGTACTGTAATCCTAACCGACTTCGACACCGTATCTGATACAGGTTCCGTGCCCCTTGGGGGGACTTTGCCCTATTCCAGCCCAGACGTTCAGAGTCGAATCGCGATTCTGCCGTCCGATGATGTTTACGCCCTTGCGGCCACGTTCTTTCATGCTCTGACGGACCATGACCCCTTCACCTTCGGTGCCGAACGGCGCAAGGAAAAAGGTCTAAATTGGGATGGGGTTGTTGGCATGGATTCCTTGCGTCCTTTCCTCGACCACGCCACATCTCCAAACCCTGCAGAACGTTTCAGAGATGCGTTGGCCGCGCGGCAGTACTTGCTGATGTCGGTTGATGCACCGGGTGCCAATAGACAGAACGCAGATCTGGTGCCACCGGCGTTGACACCGAACCAGGTTCCATGGCTGCGATCTCTGTTGAGCGCCTATCCCGGCTCGCGTCACGGCAACAGCGAGACTCGGGGTTTGGATTCCGACTTCGCCTTAGCCACCTATGTTGAAACCCGACTGGATGAGGTGCTGTTCGATGAAATTGAATCGGGTAAGGTCAATCTGGTGATCCTTTTCGGCAATGCCGGTGATGGTAAAACAGCCTTCTTGCAGCACCTCGCACAGCGTTTGGGTATTTCCAATATTCATTCCTCAAGTAGGGTCTGGAAGCTGAAACTTGATAATGGCAAGCGGCTTAAGGTTAACCTGGATGGTTCCGCAGCCTGGCAGGGCAAGAGCGCTAATCAGTTACTCGACGAACTATTTCAACCGTTCCACAATCGCGATTACCCCCGGAGCCGTTTGCACATTGTGGCTATCAACAGCGGCAAGCTGCTAGAGTGGATAGAGACACAGCCAGAAGACAGTTACCTGACAGGGCAATTCCGTCAAGTGCTAATGGGGGGTAAAGTCGAACTTGATGAAGGTTTTCGCCTGATTGACCTGAACCAGCGTTCACTGGTTGGCGGCATCGATTTGGGCAGCCGAGACCTGACCACGCATTTTCTCGAATTACTGTTGGATCGTTTCCTTAATGGCAACGGCGAAAACCCCTGGCAGCCCTGTGCCACATGTACAGCTCAGAGTCGTTGCACCGCTTGGCATTCGGTCCAAGCACTGCGCGACCCGGATAACTCGCTACGCCTACACTATCGGCTTACTGACGCCTTACAAGCCTGCCATCAGCGGGGCGAGATTCACATCACGGCGCGAGAACTACGCGCCGCGTTGTCCTACATCTTTTTCGGTGTTCATGACTGTGCCGATCTGCACGATAACCCCGATTTGCGCCCGGTTCGGTATTGGCAACGTGCTTTTGATGCCCTCTCGCCTCATCGCCAAGGCGAACTGCTGGCGGAATTGGCCCGCTTTGACCCGGCCCTAGAAACGCATCCCCTATTGGATCGTGCTTTGCTCAAGGATGCCACCTTAAGTTCTGGTCCAAACCGATTAGCCGAGGGTCGCCGCCGCGCCTGGTTTACCTATCCCGCTGGTAACGGCGAATTGCCCATCCTGCTCGCTAACGGTCGACACTTCACGCGGTTTCGTGATGTCCCGACGATGAAAAGGGATGACCATGACTGTCTATTGAATGATCTTTGCTTGGGAATCGCAAATTTGGAAGATTTGCCGCAGATCGCCTTGAGCAAACAATATCTTCGGCGGGGTGTTCCATTACGCATTACCCCGCGTACCCCGACCGAAACTGCGCTCTGGGTGGTGAAGCCTTGGGATCGTTTCCGACTGGATGCACCACTGCCCCATACAGCGGAAGGCCTGGAAGCCTTGCACACACATTTACAGCTAATTTACCGCTATAAGGACAATAATGAGGAGGCTCTATTGATAGGCTTGGAGTTGTTCAACCTGTTGCTAGAACTGAAAGAGGGGGTACAGCTTTCCGGTATTGCCCAAGAAGGAATATTCGCCAATCTTGAAGTGTTTACTCAGCGCTTGGCCCGAGAGGATGCTCGCGAACTCTATGGCTGGCATCCCGCCGAAGACGAGCGGGTTTTCCGGCTGCGTGTCGAGGCAAGGGACGGTCGCCAAGTATTGTTAAGGGATGCTATCTGATGCCGCGCACGGTCAAAACCATAGTTGAAGAAGTGTTGGGTATTCCGCGGGCCAGGGCACTCTGGACAGCCAACTATCACCCGGCCTTTCCTCTCACACCCCAAGATTTTGATATCGCCGCCCTGTTGCCGGCCATGTTGTATATGGCCCGCAGGGGGGAACGACGTGGTAAAGGTAATTTCGTTTCGACATTCGGTCAGATACACAATGGAAAAACCCAACCGCCCAGTATTGCCAATGTAGTCAGCGGTATGCTGGTGCGGCCTGAGAGTGCCTTGGAAGGCTTTGACGGCGAAGTTGGCCAAGCGATCCTAGGGGATTTACTGCTGGCATGGTGTCTTGAAAACAAGAAGCACGCCGAGGGTCACAGAGAGCAGGTACAGCGTATCTTCCCAACGCACTATTTGGCGAGTTGGATTGATTTACCAACGGCATTAGCAAACCTCCGCGGAGCACCGGAATTACTCACCAGCTTGTTGGCAAATCAAGATAAGGGGGAATGGTTGGTTGCAGGGCCCTGCCGGACCCGCTTTCCTGTTGGTGTTACCTATGCTGAAAACGATTTACTATCGCTGTTCGGTAGGCATATGTCGGTTCGTGGTCCCTATGTCTCAGATCTGGCCTCGGATATCTTTTGTGAAGAAAACGCAACCGATATCGGTGTTGACGAGTTGTTGGCGGTTCGACTTGCGCAAGCTTGTGTTAGTGCACCGCTCAAGGCCAGAGGCCAGAATGAAAGCGAGCGCATTCCCAATCGGCATCCTATCGCTAAACAGGCCGCTAAATCCTTTAGAGATGACCTAGCCATTTTCATCGAGGTGTATGGCGAATCCATCCCCCGCCAAGCCTTCTTACAGATGCTGGAGGCGGGGATTGGTCTGGGTTTGACCAATCTTACCCTTTCGACCCTGAATTTGCTTGTTGAATGGGAGCATTCAGGCCAGGTACCCGAAGCCACCATGCAACAGCCTTGGCCACTTTTTGTGGATGCCTCTCAGGGCCAGGACAAGTCTTTGCGTGAGCTTTCCGAGTCCATCATGACCGAAGCGCTGCGGCGATATGAGCGTTTTCCGGTGTTAATGACACTTCTGCGCGTGCTGGATGATCGAGCCCGCTTTGACCGCAAACTGCGAGAGGAGTTGCCCCCGACGTTTCCGGATTCAACTAACTTCATAAACCTGCTCGGTAATATCTACCATGAACGCCACAAACGTGCGGATTCAATTTTGAATAGCCTTGATGAGGATTGCCAGCGCTTGTCCAAAGAGTTGGAAGCCGAGAAAGAATTTCCGGAAATTATGGAGAATCTGCGTAATGGTTCGGGTAGTCCTGCTTTGCGGCTCGCCGAATCCTTATGTGAGCTGATGGGTGATAGGAATCAGCGGGGGAATTACTTAATTGTGCTTGAGAGTACCCTTATGCCTAACAGGCCCAATGGCCTTGCCATAAAGCGTAAAGTCCGCCGTAGTCAAAATGGCATTCAAAGATCACTAGATCTGCGAGCAATAGTATTGACCCCACCGCTGATCGACTTTTTAGTCCACCGACACCTACGCAAGTCCGCCAAGGGTAAGCCTTTTCAACCCTTATCGTTCCAGGAATTCTTAAGAACATTGCGCGATCGCTATGGCCTTTATGTGGATAGGGACCTCCCAGGTCATCCAATCCCGCAGGAATTGCTCCTACGCAATAAGGCTTGGCTGGAGCGCCGGTTACGTGACCTTGGACTGCTCATCGGGGTCAACGATGCGGAAAGCATGAAGCAGTTAAAGCCGCGATACCAAGGGGAGGCTAAGCATGTTGCCTGACAACGCTTCACGCCTGTTGGCACAAGCCTTCCAGCAACTTCTTGGACATGCTGAACCCGGTAGTATGGCTTTTGTGCGTTGTTTGCCATCGGCAGTGACACGAGGTTTGGCCGCCGATACCGATTTCAGATTATCTGACTGGCAAGTTGCCGCCGTAGTAGAAAGCAAAGATATCAACCAACGGTGGATTACTGCCGATGAAGCAGTGGAGTGGCGCGAGGACAAGTCTGATCCAAGATTGCTTTTGGTAGATGCCTCCGTTGCGGGGGCGGGCATGGATGGTATCTATAGCGCTGCACGAGAGATCGGCGAGACCGAACTATTCGAAGTGGCCTTGGAATTGGCCCGTCAACAATTACCCTATGGTTATAAAAGCTATGCCAAGCGTGCCCTGGACAAGGCCCGGCAACAGTCACGTCAGAGGCATCTAGCCCCTTGGCGAGCCTTTGAATATCTTTGTCGCGCTGTCATGCGGGTTGAAGATGTTGGTGGGGCACTGCCTCTGATTGGGCTATGGCCTGTGGCGATTGGTGACAACAAACCGGAAGAAGGTGACCTGGACAAGGCAGCGCGCATAGCCGACCGGTTGTTTCCTATGCATGGTGCCCGTTCATCAGCCGAGCAGCGGGTGGCGGGGTTAAAGCTTGGCGAGGATGGGGGTGGGATAGGGCAGCGGTTGGCGGGCTTCCTACGCGAGGTTGAAAGCGTGCCTCGCTTGGAAGCGCTGGGCCGTTTGGAAGATCAGCCCGAGTTCTGGCTCAATAATATGCGCCCCGGTTTATTCGATGAGCAGACCTTGCAAGCTATCGAGTGGGTTAATTGGCGCGGAAAAACGCACAAACCGCAAGCCTGGTCTGGTCTTTTGGAGAACGACGACAAGCGGCTGGAATTGCGCCTGAATCCAAATGCCGATAACCCCAAGGACCGTGCACGCATGGAGGTCCGTTGGAAATCCGATCCTGACACCCTGGCTAAGGGAGCAGTGGACTTCGTGGTGGAAGTTCAATCCGGCAACGACATTTTGGCGGAAAAGACGATCGCCTATGGTGGCAAGTCGCCTCAGAGGGTCGTTTTTACCCAAGATGACTTCGAAGACATCGAGGATGATGCCCGGTTCGAGGCGCAAATTGTCATTCGAGCTCTGGGTGAAAACCCATGCGAAGCTGTCAGTGATGATTTCGTCCTTTGCTATGGCGAAACCAATAAGCCTGCCAAGAGCAGCGCCGGTAGGGTATTTACTACCCTTGCTTTGGCGCTAGCACATATCGCGCCGAATAGAGATGCCTTTAGGCAGTTGGCTGACTCACCGGGTGACCGCAATTTATTTGGCAGCGATGCGAAAGGGTACCTCACCTGCCGCTGGGAAGGTAAGGTGGGTAAGGTTTTTAGCCCGCAATTATTGTCTCGTTTGGGCAAAAACTGGGTAGATCGTAGCGGTGCCGTAGGCCGTTGGCGTATGAAGATTCGCTCGGATGGCACGCAAGTCGGCGAGATCGAATTTATCGAAATTGCTAGAGAGCCCGGGACTGAACGTCTTGTCGATGCCTCACGGCAGTTGGCGAAATGGCTCGGCAACAGCCAAGGTCCGCTTGGCGTGATTTACCAGTACGATGGTTCGACTGTGATCGATAAGTACATCCTGGCAAGCATGGAAGCCTGGAAGGATTGCACCCCTGACCTGACCCTTGTGCATACCCTGGAGGTGGTATCGCTGACCGGGCAATGCCTTGGCCTGATTGTTTTACCTACCCATCCTTTACGGGTGGCTTGGCAACAGAGCTTTGATTCGCTGGTAGCCTATCACCGCTATGAAGAAGACTTGCCAGCCGCGAAGGTGGAATTATTGCTAGGAAAGGTGACGGGCGCACACTACCCTGCATTCTTGCCGGGGTTGGAGCCAGGCAAGACCTTTGTGTTCGCCGATACTCTGGGTTTTCATGCTATTGCTCTAGTGCCTGCCGACGACCCGGAACCCAAGGCAACCGTGGCCTTACTAGGGCGCTTGATGGGAGGAGGCGATAGTGCCGCGCCAACGGTAGGCAAAGGGGCTGCGGTCGCTTTGGCTGGTGAGGTGACCCGGTATTTGCAACTCCATCCGCAATACCGACGCATACAGGTACACGCCTTGCGTGCGGGCGACGCCATGCCTGTGGTCAGAGCTTTGGGAAAGGCGATTCAGCCCCCTTCAGATTATGATGAAGCGGCAATTGACGAAACAAATAATCAACTCTGTTACGAATTGAACCTATATCCCGCCAGCGGCCAACACACAGAGCTAACGGGCCGATTCCTTTCGGCGACCGCTGAGCGACGTCGCACAGGGGCAGGCTCTATCCCAGAAGAAGATCGCTGGATGCTGGATAGTGTAACCCGGCCTGGGAACGTCAGCCTGCCACGCCTGCGCTGGGCTCGACGCATAGCCGTCATGCCGACAACGCCTGCGCATCTGGCGATTGCCTTTGATGTGTTCGCGTCGCAGGTTGAGTGCCGACGCCAGAACGATTTAGTGGGAAGCGGTGTGCTGGAAACACATGGCCTGATGTTAATGCCCAACCGGGAATTCAAGGCAACGCCCAATCCGTATTGGTTGAGCTACATCCCGCCTAATCAGGACGGCGAAAAACACCCGGTAGCTGGCCCTTTAACCAAGCGCCAAGTCAGTTTGCATACGTATATTCTACGTTGCACCGCGCAGCATTTAGGGGGCGGAGTCAATGATTGGCCTGTTTTGCTGACCGAGGTCAACCCTGACCAAGCCGAACGGCTACAAGATTTGCATGCCCTATGTGATTGGGTTATCACCGCTGACCGTAACGCCGGTATCGAGTATTTTGATTCGCCCGAAGATTTGCCTAAGGTTTATGAGTCCTACATCATCGATTGCGTACCCGAACGTGATGATCTTGGTTTCATGCAGCTCATTACTTCCACGAGCAGCTTTGATGAAGTGGTCAACCTGCTGGATGAGGCCCTGGGAGAAATGGGACTGTCATCCAGCCCACGGAATTGCAAGTTCCTGCTCGATACCCTGAAAGCGGTCAGCGGCCGTCTGGCTCTCCGATTAGCCGGAGCGGGTAATGCAGCACAAGAGATGATCGCGATGGCCTTGGCATACAGCCACTGCGCCAAGGCGAGTGAACCAGAGGAAATTTGGCTGCCGTTGAAGGAGGGTTTCTTTATTCCCTTGGACGATGTTCCTGAGCTTTTTAGGGAGCAAGGCAAGGTCCTACAGGTAAACGACAAACGTGCCGACCTGCTATATGTGAATGCACAAAAACGTGGTGGCCTGCATGTGACTTTCGTAGAGGTGAAATTCCGGCGCTATTTGAAGACCGCACGTGCGCCAGATTTAGCGCGGATGGTAGAACAGCAGCTTAATGCCTCCTGCCAACGTTGGAATCAGCTATTTGGTACCAAAACAAAAAGTCTCGAAAAAACAGTCAACCGCGCCTGGCTGGCTCGCATCCTCCGTTATTACGCCCGCAAGGGCCAACGCCATGGTTTTAGTGAAGAGGCTTACCGAAATGTGATGGATGAGATAGATCGGATTGTCCGTAAAGAGTCCGATCCACCAGATTTGATTGATCTGAAGCGAGTAGGGTTTGTGTTCTGTCCAGAATACGGTGGGCGAAGACCGGCCCGAATTGAGCATGATGGGGAGACTCTCCTATGGCTTTTTGGACCTGACAACTTGCCTGAACCACGTTTTGAAGTACCCACCGTTTTGGAGGTGACTGGCCCGCCGGAAACTTTAGCAACATCACAAACCCAAATGGCACAACAGAGGGAACCTCATAGTGCCGAGACAATTTCTACGGAAACTAGAAGCACGGAGCTGCAGGCTGACACCACACTACCAGAATCAACAAGTGATAATACCAACACCTCCAATGAGGTAACTGTTCTGCTTGGCTATAGGGAACCAGGCGAAGAGCCTGTTGTTTGGCGTCCCAATATCAAATCCAACCCGCACTTGATGATTCTTGGTCTGCCTGGGATGGGAAAAACCACTGCCTTGATAAATATGTGTGATCAGCTTCACACTTACGGAATCACGCCAATTGTTTTCTCCTATCATCAGGACATCGACGAAAAGCTAGCAAAACGATTACCAGAACCACCTAATGTCGTGCGATATGCTGGTTTGGGATTCAATCCCATGGAGGTAACTGATGATGCGCCATTGGCTTACCTCGATAACGTAGGTATGCTCCGGGATATTTTCTCGGCGATCTTCCCTGACTTGGGTGATGTACAACTCGGGAGGTTACGTGAGGCACTGAAAACCAGCTATTCCGATCAGGGATGGGGGCCGGGAGGGCAAACAGGTGATGTGCCGGCCTTCAAGGCATTCCTTGACATTCTTCGCGCTGATTCGAAACCCGATAAGGGCCTACTTACACGACTTGTTGAGCTGGATGACTATGGTCTTTTCGGAAATGAAACCGGTGCCCCTAGTCTTCTGGATATGCAATTGCCGACGCTGATACAGATCCATGGCACACAGAATGAATATCTGCAGCGCGCTTTCGCAACCTTCGTGCTCCACAATTTGTATCAGAACATGTTCAGACGTGGGCCGCAAGGCCAGATTACTCACGCAGTAATCTTTGACGAGGCGCATCGTGCCGCGAAATTGAAACTGATACCCACCATGGTCAAGGAGTGCCGTAAGTACGGCATTGCATTTGTGTTGGCCTCCCAAGAGGCCAAGGATTTCGATCCTTCATTGTTTACGGCGGTGGCCAACTATCTTGCCCTGAGACTGAATGAGACCGATGCCAAACTTATGGCAAAGAGTTTCGCCGCATCTGACAAGGTGGGACTCTATACCGATCGCATTAAGCATATGCCGAAGTACAAGGCTATGTATTACGGGGAGGGGTTGCGGGTTCCAACGGTAACAGCTCTTGCAGAATATGTAGATATAAAAAGTAATTCAACCATGACGTAAAGCAGTTTTCATGGGCCTATGTGCAGAATCAAGTAACTGATTCCAGCATTTTTTGGGTCAGTAATGAACTATTGTCCGAGGAATACCCTTTCGTCGTATTAATGCAGGAACCCCGCTTTCGGGTTCTCTGCGCCAAGTCGAAGTCCAACCGGACCTGACCCACAACGCTATGGTTACGGGCTCCACAGCAATCGTCCACTCGTTGCTCAGGGCGTGACCCGGCCGGCGTGTCCTGCATTACTAACCCGGCCCTAGAAACCAAATACTTCATCCGTTTGGCAGGGATGATTTTCGAATGCAGTGCTGAGGAAGGATGGCTAGAACAGGTAGAATCCGGCGTTCATCACCACCAACCCTTCAGCACCCGAACTGATCATGGCAGAAATCATAGCCATCCTAGCCGCTGAGTTGACACTTGAGTCTGTGTACACTGCACAAACTAACCCTTGCCGTTGAGGCGGTGTTGGTGCAACCTGCGAGTGTCTCCCGACATCACTTCCGGAATTGGATCAATTGGCGGAGCCACAATCCACCCATGCTCGATCACTAACGGAAGGGGGAAGTTGGGGAGGGGAATTGCCGTGCAATCATATCAACAGCAATAACGAAAAAAGACTTACCTTGCCGTAAGCCTTTGATTTTATGGAGCCGGTGAAAGGATTCGAACCCTCGACCCGCGCATTACAAGTGCGCCGCTCTACCAACTGAGCTACACCGGCCGTTTGTAATTGGTGTCCTTAACTTTTTCTGAAAATGACCCGCGATCGATATCGGTCACGGTCTTTGTTAGACAGGACGTACATTTAAGCCACGTACATTAACAGATGATTCCTGGATAAGGCAATCCAGGGGCATTGTGCGCTTGCAAGAAACCAGGCAAGGGATGCAGGTACCCTGTAACGGCTGATTGAAACATTGCGGCCGGATTCCAATGTCCAACGGCTCGGGTGCGGTGGGCATCAAATACCGCCAGGCCAGATTTCACCGTGCCTGAGGGGGTTCGGGTTCAATCGCCTGCCAGCCACCGCCCAGCGCCTTGTAGAGGGCGACCAGGCTGGTTGCGATGCGGGCATTGCTGGCGATCAGGCTGCTCTGCGCCAGGTACAACGCCCGCTGTGTTTCCAGCACGTTGAGGAATGCGGTCAGGCCGCGCAGGTAACGCTCCTCCGCCAGCTTGACGGCCAGTTCGTTCGAAGCCACCGCTTGTTCCAGTGCGGCGCGTCGGGTCTGTTCCCGTTGGTAGGCCACCAAGGCGTCTTCCACCTCGCGGAAGGCCGTGAGGATCGTTTGTTGATAGTTCAGGAATGCCTGTTCCTGCTGGGCATTGGACTTATCGATATTCGCCTGTATGCGTCCCCAGTTGAAGATGGGCGTGGTGATGCCGCCCGCGATGGCCCAGGACTTGCCCACGGGGGTGAAGTCGGTCAGTTTCGTGTTCTGCATGCCGATGAATGCGGTCAGGTTGACCTTGGGATACAGTTCGGCGGTCGCCGCGCCGACATCCGCGGTCGCGGCCGCCAGTTCGCGCTCGGCCTGAAGAATGTCGGGCCGGCGACGCAACAGTTCCGAGGGTAGGTCGGCGACCACCGTGGTCGGGGCGGCCGGGAGCCTGTCACCCGCGTCCAGCAGGTATAACAGGGTATCCGGCGACTTCCCCATCAGCACCGCCAGGGTATGCACATCCTGACGGGCCGCGATTTCGTAAGCCGGGAGTTGCGAGCGGGTGGTCTCGGCCTGAGCCTGTTGCTGTGCGACCTCCTGTTCGCTGTCCAGCCCGGCTTGGGTTCTTGCCCGGGTCAAACCCAGTGTGTCTTCCTGTGTCGCGAGATTGGCCCGGGTGATGGCGATCTGCCGCTGATTGGCCCGCATGTCGATGTAGAGTCGCGCCACCTCGGCCAGCAAGGACACCCATAGGGCGCGGCGATAATCCCGGGCCGCCTCCAGGTTGGCCTGGGCCGATTCGATGCGCCGGAACAAGCCGCCCGCGGGATCGATTTCCCATTGCACGTCAAAGCCGGCCTGAATGATATCGATCAGGCTGTTACCGAAATAGCCCCCGGCCGTGGGATTGTTCATGCCGCCGGATCCGGTGATGAAGTCATTGCGGCGCTGACTCGCATTGGCTTTGCCGGACAGGCTGGGCAAGCCTGTGGCGATGACGCGCTGCCGCTCCGCGCGGGCGGCGAGGATGCGCTGCGCGGTCTGTTTCACATCCAGGTTGAAGGCAGCCGCCTCGCGGATCAGGCGGTCCAGTACCGGATCCTTGAACACGGTCCACCAAGCGTCGGGCGGCGGCCGGTTATGATGATCGCGGGCGCCGGCATACTTCCCGGGTGTCTTCACCTCCGGCAGGCGGTAATCCGGACCCACCATGCAGCCGGTCAGCCACACGCCGAGACCCGCCGCGATCAAGGCTTTCACGCTAAAAATCGGCCGTTGGAACGCGGAACAGCCATTCGTGCTGAGCACCGTCGAAGCATTCGCGCCGGGCAATGTCGAAGCATGAGCGGCTGTTCGATGCTCAACGGCCGATTTTAGGTTCATGGCTTACCGGTCGGCCCAGTGACGGGATCGGGTCGCGAGGACTTCAGCGAGTCATAACCCGGCGCCTCGATGAAGACATCCACCTGCTGTCCGACATAGGCGGGCAGATGGCGACGGTCGAATTGATACAGCGCCTGCAGGACCCGCATATCCACACGCTCGGTGCTGTCGCCGGTCAGCGAGCGTTTCGGCACCACATAGGGTTCCACATACGCCAGGGTCAGCGGCGTGCTGAAATCGCGGTTGCCGCGCAGATAGGCCACCGCCTTGCCCTCGGGCCGGAAGCGCCAGGCATCGTTCTCGTCGATGTCGACGCGCACATGCAATTGATCCAGGTTGCCCATGACCAACTGCGGCGTTGACACGGGGCCGGCCATGGCGAACTCGCCGGGGCGGATGTTGACCTGCAGGATTTCCCCATCCATGGGCGCCCGGACAATCAAGCGGTCCAGCGTGATTTGAGCGGCCGTCAGTTGTGATTCCGCCTGCAGCACCTGGGCCTTGGCGCTGTCCAGCCGGGCTCTGGCGATCAGGACGGCGTTACGCCTGCGTTCCAGTTCCTCGGTGCTGATGGCGCGCCGGTCGGTCACCGACTCTGCCAGCCGCTGCAGGGTCTGGGCGTCGGCCAGGCCGGCGGAGACCTCCAGTACCAAGGCCTTCGCGCGCTCCAGATCGGCGCGCCGGACGCCCAGGCTCGCCTGCGCCTCCCGATCATCGATGGTAAACAGCACCACCCCGGCTTTGACGCGGTCGCCTACCTTGACAGTGAGCGCCTTGACCAGGCCCGGCAAGGCCGAGCCGATGGCGATATTGCGCGTGCGCGCTTCGATGATGCCGGCGCCGGCGATGAACGTCGCGAACGGCGCTTGGGCGGGCTCCACTACGGCCGGGGCCACCGGCGCCGGCTGGTTGCCCTTCAGCACCGAGATGATGCCGAACGCGAAGCCGGCCACGGCCAGTATGGGCAGGGTGTATTTGGGCGGCATGGCTATCAAGGTCACCTATTCTTCAGGCTGTTGGAGGTCGCCATCCAAATCCTGATGACGCGGCCCGTGGCGATGGATGCCTACGGTCTGGACACAGCGGCTGCGCAAGTCGACCAATCCGTAGCCGGCGGCCACCGCCGCCAGATGGTCGGGTATGTCGGATGGGTTCATGGTCGATCCTTTCTGTCACGGGCTGGCAAACGGCTCCGCGGGAGCCGTCGGGGCGGCGCCAGGTTCACCGGCGCCGACGAGGTCTTCGCGGCTCTCCAGGCGGATGATGTGGCCATCGTCCATGTGGGCGATGCCGTCGGCGAATTCGAAAATGCGGGCGTCGTGGGTGACGATAACCAGAGCCTTGCGGGCATCCAGGGCGATGGCCTTCAGCAGTTCCATGACGCGGTGGCCGGTTTCGTGGTCCAGCGCGCTGGTGGGTTCGTCGCAGACGATCAGACGCGGATCGTGTACCAGCGCCCGCGCGATGGCCACCCGCTGCTGCTGGCCGCCCGACAACTGGGCGGGCAGGGAACCGAGCCGGTCGCCGAGGCCGACGCGGTCCAGCATCGCCGCCGCCCGCCGCGTGGCCTCCGGGCGCTTCAGGCCATTGATGATGAGCGGGATCGCGGCGTTTTCCGCGGCCGTCAGCGTCGGCAGCAGATTGTAGGCCTGGAACACGAAGCCGATGTTTTGCGCCCGGAACCGCAGGCGCTCCTTCTGCCTGAGGTGCGTCAGGTCCTCGCCGAACACCCGGCAGACGCCGGCATCCTGATCGAGGATGCCGGCGATGACCGAGATCAGCGTGGTCTTGCCGCAGCCCGAGGGGCCCACCAGCATCATCAGGCGACCGGTGTGAATGTCCAGATCGACCCCGCGCAGCGCGACGACCTTCTGGTCCCCCGTGTCGTAGGTCTTGAAGACATCGCGGCAATGGACGGCCAGCGTCGGCATGCCAGGCTTCAGCCCTTGAACACGACCGCCGGCTCCAGCGCGATAACCTTGCGGATGCTGATCAGCGCCGCAAACACACAGATCAACGTCACGCCCAATCCGCTATAGACCAGCAATTGCCAGGGAAACTTGAAGGCCAGGATGGTGTTGCGCATGGCCCAGCCGAACAGCGAGGTCAGCCCCACGCCCAGCCCGTACCCGATGGCCCCGACCAGCGTGGCCTGGAGCAGGATCATGCGTAGCAGCGTGCCGTTGCTGGCGCCCATCGCCTTGAGCACGCCGAACTGGCGCAGATTCTCCATGGTGAAGTTGTAGAAGGTCTGGCCGGCGATGGCGGCGCCGACGATGAAGCCCAGGGTCACCGAAATGCCGAAATTGATCGGAATGCCGGTGTTCTGCATGAAATAGTCATAGGTCAGCTTCTGGAAACCCTTCTGCGTGTAGGCGGCCAGACCGGTGCCGCGGCGAATGCGCCGGGTCAGTTCCGTCAGATCCTGGCCCGGCCTGGCCTTGACCAGGATGAACGACAGCAGCTTGCGCTCACGCGGGGCGTACAGCATGGCACGGGTATAGGTGGTGTAGATCACCGGCTGAGACTGGAAGGTGCGCGTGGTCTTGGCGATGCCGACGACGATGGCGCGGCGATCATTCAGCTCCAGGGTATCGCCCACCTTGAGCGGCTTCGGCTTGCCATCCGGCCCGGGCATGCCCAGCTTCTCGACCGCGCCGTCGCGGTCGACGATCACGGCGTCACCGCGCCGCAAATCTTCCAGTCGTCCCTCCAGCATCACCGCCGGACCGCCGATCAGGGTCGCGTCATCCAGGCCGATGACGTTGCAGGTCTGGAAATTGCCGTTGGCCAGGCGCGCCTTGATCAGTCCCTTGTACAGGGGCATCGCCCATTCCACGCCTTCGATGCCGCGCACCCGGAACAGCTTCATATCCTGCAGCGGCTTCACGTCGTCGATGAACTGCACCTTGGGGTCCATCACCCAGATATCCGGCAGGCCGACATCGGTGATGAAACTGTAGGAGCGCATCATGAGGCCGACGAAAATGGCCGGTTGTTGCGTCATGATCAGCGAGGCGAAGGTCAGGCCCATGACGATGCCCAGATACTTGCCTCGGTCGCCCATCAGCATTTTCAGGGCGATGTAATTCATGGCCGGGTCTCCGCCGTTTCGCCCAGATGCCGCAGCGCGGCAAGGGAAAATTGATGAATCAGCTCGGCCGTGCGGTCGATGGCGACAGGCCCTTCGATGATCTCCGGGCAGAGCCGGTCGATCATCGGCCGCGAATGCCGATAGACCAGGCACTGGCCGATGATGTTGTGGATGAACCGGTCAATGTCCTCCCAGGCCCAGTCGGGACCGGCCAGTTGCCGCACGATGATCCGCAACATCTCGAAGCGCGGCCGCAGGACTGTCTCGATGATGATGTCCAGCGCCCCGGTGGGGTCGGCGATTTCCCGCGCCATCAAACGTGCGTGGAAACCGAGGTGGCTGTCGTCCATCAGCCGCAGCAACAGGGTGCGAATGAACAGCCGCAAACGGTCCGCCGGCGGCAGACTGGCATCCGCGAAGGCGGTCTGCGGATACTTGCGCTCCGCCTCCTGGAAGGCATAGGTCAGCGCCTCGCGGTAGAGCGCCTGCTTGCTGCGGAAATGGTAATTCACCGACGCCACGTTCACGCCCGCCCGGCCGCAGATATCCCGGATGGTCGCGGACTTGAAGCCGCGCTCGGCGAAGATCTCCAGCGCCGCGCGCAAAATACGGTTACGGGTCGGGTCGGTGTCGTCGGTTGGTTGCATGGCGCAGTGGATGGCGAACGAACGTTTCAAACATGGTATTCAAACACCTGTTTGATCGTCAAGCGCAACCTGTAGTTTCCCGGTCAGGGCCGATCGGGCGGACTGCTATACTCTCGCCATTTCCCGATAGGCTGGTTCGGATATGTCCCGCTGGCGGCCCCCATCCCCCAAATCCTCCCCTTACATCACCGCCGCGGGCGCCCGCCGCCTGGAGGCGGAACTCAAGGCCCTCTGGGAGCGCCGCGCCGACGTGACCCGACATCTGGCCGCCGCCGCCGCCGAGGGCGACCGCTCCGAGAATGCCGAGTACATCTACCGCAAGAAGGAGCTGCGCGAAATCGACCGGCGCCTACGCTATCTGCAAAAGCGCCTGCCCGCGCTGACCGTCGTCGACCAAATCCCCGGCAACCGCGACCGCGTTTTCTTCGGCGCCTGGGTCACCCTGGAAGACGAGAACGGCGAGGAGAGCACCTACCGCATCGTCGGCGCCGACGAAATCGACACCCAGCAGGGCTGGATCAGCGTCGACTCCCCCATGGCCCGCGCCCTGCTCAAGAAAGCCGTGGACGATGAAATCCAGGTCCAGACCCCCTCCGGGCCGGCCAGCGGGTTTATCGTCAGGGTATGGTATGAGTGAAGGTTTCCAGAGCTTATGTTGGCATCAGTTTGAGAAGAGCCCAGGCATCCCGACACGGGAGGACCCGTCTGAAAGTCGCGGCCGCCACTGGGGCGACTTCAACCTTCATGGAGCAGATCGACCCACTGGGACGGTGGCGCGCCATGTCGAAGGGAATGGGCGGACCAAGGAAAGACCCATTGGCGTGTTTGACCCCTGTTTCTCAAGGGATTCGGTGCGGTTCGTGGAATGTGGCGAGGCCGTTGGAGCGACCATAACGCCAATGCTCAATCACGCGAGGTGCAAGCGTCCGCTAGGGCGCCGGGTTGGGCATGGTTTGGGACATAGGCAGGTTCGGCATGAAGCCTCAGACCCAGAGCTGCCACGACCTTGAGAATGGTATCGAAGCTGGGAATTCTCTCGCCGGAAAGCGCTTTATAGAGGCTTTCGCGGGATACCCCTGCATCACGTGCCACTTGCGACATGCCTTTGGCGCGCGCAATGTCGCCGAGTGCTTTAGCGATGAAAGCCGCGTCACCTTCCGCCTCTTCCAGGCAGGCTTCCAGGTAGGCGGCCATTTCTTCGGGGGTACGCAGATGCTCGGCAACGTCGAACCGGGAAGTCGCTGTCTTTTTCATGGGATTTCCTACAAATTACGGGCAAGCCGAAGAGCGGTTTTGATATCTCTTGATTGACTACCTTTGTCACCGCCAGCCAACAGTACCACCAGTTCTCGTCCTTGCTGTT
>Ga0194126_10004877_pt1 | contig 20159 bp, 22 predicted proteins | sample TA2KigC150mmetaG_FD_148641 | JGI IMG/M metagenome (GOLD analysis project Ga0194126, IMG submission 148641) | Freshwater microbial communities from Lake Tanganyika, Tanzania - TA2015035 Kigoma Deep Cast 150m | ecosystem: Environmental > Aquatic > Freshwater > Lake | place: Tanzania: Lake... | reverse complement strand
GTCTTTACTGCATAAGGGAAAAAATGATTATTATTGGTACCCCTCGAGCAGCTGGAACACGATGGAAAGTTTGGTGCAGGGCGACAGGGAATGGCGATTGCGCTTCTCTCCGGATGAGGTCGGCGACAGGGAGTGGACTTATCAGTTAAAGATGAAAGATAGTTCCGGGGAAATAACATTACCGACAGGATCGTTCCAGGTTAGTGATACGAACCTGCCCGGTCCGATCCGGGTATCGCCACAGGACAAAAACTATCTTGAAGACGCAAGGGGTAATTTCTTCTATGGAATCGGCACTAACAATAACGTTTTGTCGTCGATCGCCTTTGGCGACCCCGCCAACACCAGGTGGTGCCGCGGCACTTACATTTTCGAAGAACAGTTAGAGGAGCTGAAGAGCAACAAAATGAATGTCTTAAGACTAGGGCCGGGAAATGGATGGGGTTTCTCTTTTGAGTGGGGCAAGGGCGGTCTTGGCAATTACGACAACCGCCAAAAGCAAGCTTGGGCGCTGGACCATGTAATTGACTTTGCCAAAGAGAGAAACATTTATGTAATTCCCGTATTTGAATGGCAGGGATTTTTCCAGGACTGGACTCCCGCGCCAAAACCTACCGGAATCTACAATGAGTGGCCGTGGAACCCTTATAACGAAGTTAATGGCGGTCCCTTGCCCCAAAATTCGTCTCCGGCCTTTTGGACCGATGCCAAAGCCCAGAAGTATTACCAATGGAAACTCCGCTACCTTTCTGCCCGCTACTTTTATAACCGCAACATCCTCTTTTACGAGTTCTGGAATGAAACTCAAGTAAAGACAGACTGGCTAAGGAAAATGTATGACTACCTTAATGACCAAGATGTCACGCCACTACCCCATAAGCGCCTTTTGACCTTAAGCTACCACGGACTATATGACACTTTGGGCAGCACCGTAAAAGGCAACTTTTCTATCGTTGATGTCGCTAACTGGCACTGGTATGGCTGCAGAACTATTTATGGCCATGAGGGCACAGAGCCTGACGCAGGTTGCGAAGCTGGCCAAACAGGAGTCATGACGCTTTACGATAAACTAACTAAGTTCTCTCGCGATTATTTCGACGGCGGCAATAAACCAATTGGGTTAACCGAAATAGGCCTACTCGCGAATGAAGCGGCCGGATCGGATTACGCGTGGAACTGTAAGTATGATTCTAATTGCAATATATCTGGAAAATGTTGCTATCAAGTAGATGAGTTACGGCAGGCGGTCTGGACCACACTTATGGCGAAAGGTGCTGCGGTGGCTCCGTTCTACTGGTGGCTACCCCACAACAACTTGATCGATCCAACCCTCAAGCAGGGATACAATTATCAGTTTTATAAAACCATGGCCGATTTTCTCGAAGGTGAAGACTTGAGAAATACAGAGAGGTTTAAGCCGGCGACCTACTCGCCTAATAATAAGCTTTTAAGCTTAGGGCTCCGGAAAGGGTCAGAAAAGCTCATGATTTGGACTTTAAACACCGATAGCGACTGGGTAGAGATGATTAGGAAGAAGGCCTCGCCCCTGGGCATCGCGGATGTCTCCTGCGGCGTGCTCGAAATACCAGATCTTTCTGGCGGTACTTATCATCTCCAGATCTTTAATACCAGTACGGGCGCCTCGCTCGAAGATCGCCAAATCACCGCAGGAAACAAGGGCCTACTCCTGAGGCTGCCCACTTTCTCCAAGGATATTGCTGCGAAATTAACCTTTGTCTCTGCGGGAGTGGCCGCTGCTTCGGAGGCGGGTGTCGCTTCCGCTGCTAATGCCCAGTGGATACCCGTGGGCATCGGTTACAATAATCCCCAAAAAAACTGCCCTACGGCTTGTGCGGCTCAAGGAATGAAGTGTTCCACTGCCTGTCAGTCGCCTGCCAGTTCCGCCTGCAATACACCAATCGCCTGTTCCTACCGAATTAATAGTGTGGCTTGCCCCCTCCAAAGCTATGTCTGTGCTGATCCTAACTGGGGAGCCTGCCAAACTTGGTCTACCAGACTTGGTAATGGAAACTGTTGCTGCGAACCAATCGGACCGACTCCCGCTCTGCCTTTCAGCCCCCTTGAGCGCTGCCGCGTACAAGTCTTGGGCGGAACAAAACATAATGCGAATGATTGTCTGGTGGTCAAAGTAAGCCAAAATCCCCTCTATGCCAATGAGCCGAGCTGCTACCAATCCCCCATGGAAATCAATGCCCGCAATCTAATTAGTGGTCAGCCCACTTCTCAGCCTGTTTGTACCACCACTGGCTTTGGCCCCGAGAATCGAACCCAATTTTGCGTTTGGAATACTGCCGGGAAATCACAAAGCGCCTATTGGCTATCCAGCGATTACGCTGGGCATGGCGATGGCTGCCTTTCCGGCCAACCATGCTGTGATAAGCGCTTTACTTGTTCTGCCTTAGTTGGGCTCGGTCAACTACCTGGCGACCTCAATAATGATGGCCAGGTGAACGGAGCGGACGCGAAAATTATGCTCTCTCGCTATGGCACTACCGACCAAGAGGCCGACTTGAACAAAGACGGTGTTGTTGACGGCGCTGATTTTGCCGAGTTGAGGGCACTGCTATGAGAAACATGAATAAATACTGGGCAAAAGGGAACTTCTGGTGGGGAATGATTTCCTATCTTTTCCTTATCGGCGGGCTTGTAGCCGGCACGGTTCTCACTTCCCAAAGACAGATCATGACCGAGAAAGCTACTCTCGAACCAAAGGCGACCACCCAAGCGGCCATCGGAGCCAACGCCAATCTTTCTCTCGCTCTTGCTCCCGGCACGACTGCAGTACCTGTCGGACAAGAATTTGATGCCTATGTTAGCCTCAACACCGACGGGGCAGCCGCGATCGCTGCCGATCTTGCCATTACTTTTGACAAGACTAAGCTCCAACTGGTGAGTGTCACCCCCCAATCTCCCGGCAACTTGAAAACATTCACGCCAAGTGACGCCAACGGCGATTTTAGTCTCAATAGCCCGGCAAACATCGCCAAGGCTAATGATACCGGTAGAATCGAATTCGGAGCCAGTTCCTTTGACTGGGAAACCACCGCTGTTCTTGATGGCTACAATGGCTCTGGCGCCCTAGCCAACCTTCGTTTCAAGGCTCTCTCTCGCCCTGGCGCAGCCACCATCGGTTTTGACTTTGCCAATAACAGCCTGATTGAACAGGATACTAAAAACAGTATTCTGGTTAAGGCAAATAACCTCTCTTTTAATATTGACTGCCCCTTTTCGGGCAAAGTCAGCATCAAGGACCAAAATGGCAATCTCATAACTGATCCTCCCGCCCCGGGCTTTTCTATTACCAGCGTTGTCACTGACGCTAATGGCCAACCAGTTGGTCAAGCCACTCCCGCTCCCCAGATAATCAGCGGCGGCACCTTCTCCACCAGCCTTAATCTGCCGCAAAGTTATCTTAACGCCACTGCGGCGGTTACCCTTAGTTATCCCGACAACTACCGCATTGCCAATACCTGGTGCGTGAACACCGGCGAAGGAGGCTGCCCTGCTCTTTCCCCTGCGGCGGCTACGCTAAGGGGCTTCAAGATGGTCTGCGGGGCGAAATATGATTATGGCTGGGGATTAAGGCCTTGCGTTGAGAACTATGAGGGGGTTGGCGGTCCGGACGAAAAGTCTCTCTGTTGCTCAAAACATTGCTTGCCCATAGCCGGTGCGGGCATTTGTCTTTGTCTGCCCCAAGGAACCACTTCTGTTCCGCCCGGCACCTATTCTCTCCCTGCCCCTCTTCCTTCTCCTTCCTCGTTAAAGAGCGGTTCTCAGGAAATCCCTGCGGCTGACATCACTGATTTTGATCTTAATCACGATAAGAAGCTGAACTCGCTGGATTGGGGTATCTTGGTAGAACGGTGGAATCAGGGCCTAGTCAATGCCATTGATGTCTCCAGGTTCTTAAGCGCCTGGGCCAGCCAGAAAACGTCATAATCCCGCTTCCCTATTCGCGGTTGATTTCCAAGAGCCAAACTGGTATATTCTCCCTTAGAAAAACTAAATAGGGCCCGTAGTATACCGGTAACACGCCTCCATGGCATGGAGGAGTAGGGGGTCCGATTCCCCCCGGGTCCACCTTATTTTTCCACTTTGAATCCGGCTTGAGAAAAGTGGCGGTCAAAAGTCGCCACCCGCTTTAGCCCCACTCTTTCCATCAGGGCAAACGAGACACAATCGGTAAAGGAGAGATCGCGCCAAGCCTCTAAAAACCAGTTCCAGGCATTAGCCTCATCGGCAGCGGTGACGCGTATAATCTTTAGACTGGCAGCGTTCTGAATCACTAGCTCGCGAAATTCCTTCACTTTCGCCACCCCGCTTCGCTTGCGGATTAAGGTAAAAACCTCATCAAGAATATAATTGGAAGTCAAAAGAGAGGCATTTTCTGCCCGAAGTTTCTCCCAAATCCCCAGCGCTTCTTTGTAAAAATCATCTTTTTCGTCAAGAATCGCCTTAAAGAAACTGGTATCGATAAAAACAGGGCTTTGGGGCGCTTTAGCCATAAATCAATTTATCCTCTGCCGAAACGCCAAGCGGCTTATCCTTCTTCTTGGCTAACTTAGGTAAATCCCAGATAGTTAAAGTTCCCTTTTGCGGTTTAAGCCAGCCAGAAGTAAGGGTGCGCACGTTGTTTAATCCCTGAATCAATAACTTGAGATATTCATTGGTGCTCATGCCCGCCTCGGCCGCCAAGGTCTTAATTTGCAACCAGTCGGTATAAGGAAGCCGTAAATTGGTAGTTATCGTTTGCTCCATATCATACTAAAAATACCATAGTATAATTAGTATGTCAAGAGGAAATTGCATATTTGGCGACGAAAAACATCTGCCAGAGCCAGTAAGTGGGTGAAATCAGGAGTAGGAACAGCATTTTTTATCTTTTCGGCAGGACGATTATGGCAAAAAGGCTGGTAGTTCTTATAAAAGGCTTCTTCCGCTTCTATGTATTAATTAATACATAGATACAAATCATTCCGGCCACTTATCCTAGCTTAAGCGTTTTGAGATAACCTCGAACCTGTTCTTCCAAAAAGGATTGAATTTCGGCAGCCGAATATTTATCTCTGATAAACTCCATTGGCGATTCTTCCATATCCTCAAAATAGGATAACTGCTCTAAAAATAGCGCCTCGTTAAACTCTCCGGCGAACTTCTTTTTCGCTAACCCCACTACTTTCTTGAGGTTAACAACTTCTTCTTTTAAGAGAAAAAAGAGATCCACATAATCACGCCACATCGCTCTTCTACCAATCGTATGAGCTTTATCGGCGGCAATATCATAAACCGAGGCGAGGCTAATCGAACTCGTTTCCACCAAAGGATAAAGAGGCTTGTAACAATACCAAAAAAAAGTAATATCAATCATATCTTTTGTTTTAAAACTTATTTGGTCCTGATTGCTAACATAAAAGTCGCTTCTGCCAAAGATTTCCTTTGTCTTGAGGCGAAGGTAATTACCGACAGGGCTTTTAATAAAAACGTCGAAATCTGCCGACTTTCTGTGTCTTAACTGTAAGGCAAGCGCGGTCCCGCCGGCTAAATAACCATATTTTTTGAAATAAATAAGCCGGTAAAAAATCTCCTGCCGTTTTTTATCTAAGATCTCGGGGTATATTTTTGACATAATGTCTTTCGTCCAACTGTTGATTTTTAAGATTCAAAAGATAGTTTTTGACAAAATTAAATCTCGAGGCTTCGTAATCTTTATAGGGATGAGTGGTAAAAATTTTAATTATCTCTGCCTTCGGAAAAATTTTGAATAACCAAGCAATCTCTTCCAACCTTCCATAGGAAAATATTTGGTGAATAATGTAGCCCTTATCTTTCTCAAGGTCCAAGTGATTAACATCCACCGACCAAAGAACGCCTTGGAGTTTTTTGGGGATTTTTCTTTTGGCCATACCCTTATTTTATACCACTCTGCTTCGATTTTGCAAATTTTGGTATATACCTACCGTAGCTTTCAAAAATGATTATCCCGTCATCGGAATCAAGTTTCGTTAGAGAATCAAAGCTCCGTTAGGTATTACCCCCTCGTCTGAAAGCGAAGGGGTATATCACTTTCCTAAGGATTAATAAACACGCAATACTTTTAAAAGGATAAAGGCTAAGGCCAAAAAGAGAATAACCTGGAAGAGAGGAAGAAAGAGGGTAAGGACGAGACCAGCGAAAAAAGTGATAAAGACGATTGGGTCATAGGCGGGAAGAATACTAGCCTTAGCGAAAAGGAATAAAACGGAAAGAACTAAAAGATCGTAAGGATTAAAAAGCGGAAAAGAAAAGTCATAGCGAATGGCGGCAAACAAAAGCCCAGCAGCCAAAATGATAAAAAAATCGCGTTTTTGAAAATAAAAAGGGCCGATGTACATTTTAATTCCCCACCATTGCTGTCTGATATCGATTATACCAGCCAACACCGATAAGAGTAACCCCTGAATTAGTCAAAACTGCCTTATGCCCCGGACTCCCCCACCAGCCATCAACAATCGCTTGAGGCGTAGGATAACCGCAGCCAACCGTTTCGCCATAAAGACGACCGGTAAAGCCAGCCGCTTGAGCCCGGCTAAGAGGAGTAGAACCATCGCTGCCGCTATGACTGCAAAGACCATGCTCGGCCATATCACGGCTATGACCCCGGGCGGCCGCCACTAACTGAAAATTTACGGCTAGCTGACCAAGTCCCATCGCTTGACGACGTTGATTAATAAGGCTAACAATGTCCTGCTCTTGTTGGGTAAGATTGCCAATTACGGGCGGAGGTGTCGCTGTTGGCGGCAAACTTGGTTCGGTGGGAATTGGAGTTGGCGAAGGCTGGGGCGGCTCAGTTACCAAAGTAGGGGTCGGGGTTCCTCTTTCGGGCGGCGGTAAAGTTCGCGTCGGGCTGGGATAATTTATCGGCAGGCGGGTTGGGATCGGTAAAGGAGCACTTCCTGGCGATTTCCACGGAGGAGGAAGAGAAGGCGGAGTTTTTTTGGGTGCTATTCGTCCAACCAGAGAAGCTAAAAGCTTCGGAGAATCAACAATTCCCTGCCTAAATTCCGGCCGAACCATGGGCGTATTGGGATAGGTAACGTAGCACACTAGCAAAAAAGAAATGCCCAAGGCCAAAATCAAACTTAAAAGTATTTTCCTCGAGAGCTCTGGGGAAATCATACAATTGCTATCTTGAGTTTATCCATCAGAAGGCAGCTTTGTCAAGAAAGACATATTGACTTTTATGCCAAGCTAGACTACTTTCAATATGGGCCATTGTCAACAAAGACTATGGAAAGAGAAAAGTTTCCTAAATCGACTCTTCTGAGCCACAAAAACATCTTTCTTATTTCCGCCATCCTCTTCTTCTTCACCGTATCATTCATCGTCGCCAGTAAAATAAAATATCGCCAGGAACTCCGAAGAAAAGCGGTCCAGAGTCTGGCAACTGATTTCTACGGCACACCCATAAATTTTCTCACGGTTTTTGGCCAGCCCAATTTTAAAGAAGCTTCTGAGGATACGGTCACCGCTAATAAAATCTTCCATGCAGCTGGCATCGTTGTTGACACAAGCGTTCGACCTAACCGCATTTATGTAGCCGACTCGGGTAATAACCGTATCCTAGGCTTTGAAAGCCTCGGAACATGTAGTAACCAAACAAACACTAAATGTACAAATGATACCGATTGTTCTGGAGGAACCTGCGTTATTAATATTCATAAAGCAGCAGATAAGATCATTGGCCAGTCAAACGATTGGAGTACCACTTGCAATGGAGATAATAATTTGGGAATTTATACCCACCCTAGTTCCAGCACTCTTTGTTTCGCCGGCTTCCCGCGGGTAACCAATACCGGTGAAAACTGGAGAAAGAAAAATATCGATGTTGACGGGCAGGGCAATCTATACATTCCGGATGATTATAACAACCGAGTCTTAAAATTTAACCAACCTTTTAGCCAAGACACTTCCGGCGGCAAAGGTGATGCTATTGCTGATTTCGTCTGGGGTCAGGATGATTTTAACTCTAACCTGATCAACCGTGGCCACGGAAAAGATAATCCAGATAATCAATCACTTTACTTAAGCGAAGGCGGTTTCGATCATGTCTCCGCTCGAGGTGTTTCCGTTGACACGAACGGCAATGTTTGGGTCGCTGACACTTTCAACTATAGAGTCTTGCGCTTTGCGAGAGACACAAAAGCAGCCAATTTGGTCCTTGGCCAGGCCAACTTTGGGGCGCCAGATTCCAGTAATTGCCCTGCTTCTGACCTTAAAACGGCACCACTTAATAAAATGTGCACGCCCATTCTTGCCCGGATTCATCCCCAAACAGGCGACCTATTTGTCCTTGATGCCTATCCCGGGGGATTTCGTACGAGAATCCTGGTTTTTACACCACCATTCAGTAATGGGATGGCCGCCTCCAAGGTAATCATGCCCAATCAGGATAGGCCTATCACTGGCTATGACTATGTTTTCCGGGCTACTGGTCTTACCTTCAATACCTACAAGCAAGGCGACTATGCCAATGGCGAGGTTTGGGTCGACGAAGCTCTTGGGGGACTAAACAGAGTGAGTCTTCTTGATCAAAACGGGAACATTCTCAAGGTTATCGGCGCCATTGACAAGTACCATATGGGTTGCGATGGCGGCCTCTACGCTCAATGCAACCAAGAAATCTCCAAGAATTTTAACTTATGTTGGCCAGGAACAATCAGCCTAGATAATGCCAACAACATCTATATCGCCGACGAAAACTATCATCGCATCGCTCGTTATGCTCTCCCCTACCAAATCACTAACGGATGTCTGCCAAGTACCAACGGTGGTCTTTTCGATGGTGATTCCGGTAATAGTGTCAGCGGCTACAAGTGGGCTGGTAGTGTGGGAACATTCATCTTTGCCAACCAACTAGTCGTCAGAGATCGCTACCGCTACCTAGTCTGGAATGATTATTTAACTAAACCAACTGGGGCAAAAGCCGATTTAGTAGTTGGTCAGGCATCTGATACTGTTAAGGTTGGTAATTTCTTAGGGGGGAGAGGCACACATGCTATTGATGATGGTAATCGCCTGTGGACTTCTAACTCCTCTGGAAAAATCGTCATCTATCAGCTACCCTTTCGGGGAAACGATCAGCCACTAGTTAATTTCGTCAAACTCTATTGGGCTGATGACCAGCAAGAGATAGACTACAGCAATTTTGAAAGCGGCCTAGCTTTCGATAAGCAAAATAAGAAAGTATGGGCAGTAGATGGGAAAAACCATCGCCTCCTCCGCATTAGTAATTATAATGACTTCAATAACAAGCTTTTCGTCGATATGGTGATTGGCCAGAGAAACAAGGCAGAAACTAAATGCAATCACGATCAAGAAGAAAAAGACGGGAGAGCACCGACAGCTGAAAGTTTATGCGGACCCTCTTATATAGAGTTTGATAACTTTTCGAATTTATATGTCGTGGAAAATGCTTACGAGTGTCACGGAAACGATCGGATTACAATGTTTGCGGCAGATGATATTAAAAATGCTACCTCTCTCTTCCCTGGTCTGTCCGCCAAGAAAGTTTTTGTAAGCCAAAGCTTTACCCAACCAAGAACCTGCGATGTCTTTAATAAACTTGAGGAGCCATTTTCTCCTGTTAGCCTTGCTTTTAACAGCCGAAACCAGATGGTTGTCGGCAATGACGGTTATTATGGAATCCACGACGAACGGCATCTAAGGCAACTCTGGTTTTATAACGATCCTTTGAAAAAAAATGACAACGGTACATTTGTCCAAGGCCAAAAACCAGATGCTTACTTAAAACTGCCCATGGGGGCAGCGGGAGAAATTAATTTCGACAATCAAGACAATCTAATAATCCAAGACCATACTTGGCCTAGGGCCTGGCTGATAAATTTAGAGCGGGATCCTGCCTGGCTGGTTTATCTACATGGCATTCCGCCTTCTCCCACTCCCCGTCCGACTGCCACGCCCACACCTACACCAACTCGTACGCCCACACCTACACCAACTCGTACGCCCACACCTACACCTACCAGAACACCATCGCCTACACCGACTCGAACCCCAACTCCTACCCCAGCTCTCTCTCCCACCCCAACTCCTCGTAGTGCGTGCGTAGTGAAAAAAGGTGATATTGCCCCCGTGGGAAAACTGGATAACTTTATTAATTCTCTCGACTGGGCAGTCCTAGTTCACTACTGGACTACCGCCGAAATAACTGCCGATCTAAACTGCGACGGCCGAGTTAATGCTCTTGATGCCAGCATCATGCTCAACAATTTCTTTAAAAAAGGAAGTTAGAGACTGGGCCCTAAAGGCAATGCCGCTGGGGAATACAAATGTTCCTTATCCCGTCCCAACACGGGCAAAGAGATTTGTCGCGAACAAAACACTCTCTTTCTCCTGGTTCATAAGTTCCACCGAATCCTTCCTTGCCATTGTAAATCGAATAGCAATCTTTTCCCTCCTCCTCATAAACTCCTTTGCAGTTGCCAGAATCACAAAGAACATTCCATAAAGGGGCACATGGCGAGCAAGCAATAAGCCGACACTTTTCCTTGAGCGGTTGAGAGTAATCCTTTCCGAATTCGTATTCTACCAGCTTTTTATCATTTTTAAGAGCCTGGCGAGAGATTGCCTCGGGGCAAGCGCAACATCTATCCAATCTAATAGCAAAAACGCAATCGTTATCCGCCTGGCAAATCTCCGAACCAGCCGCTCCATCAGTTTGCGATTGATCGAGGAATTTAAAAGTGGAAAGCATGAGGTTAAAAGTATCGCCCAGCTGCCAATCGCTTGGAGTGTTAACAGAACTTCGGTCTTTGTGTTGCACGTAATAGAGAATTTCATAAACATAGCTGCCGTGAAGAATTTTTACTTGTTTCATCGGTACTTCTCCGGAGGAATAACGAAAAGACTTTCTATAAGCTCGTTCTCCGCCGATGATCAATTCTTCCTCGTCAAAAACAGTATATCCCTCCGTTAAAATAAACTCCTTGCTTAAACTTTCAAAATTTTGTCTTTTTTCGATTCTTGAGACAAATAAATTGCCAATTTGTTCCCCCTTCTCAATATTTCGGTCGGCGGAGAAAAAAAGGGGTTTGTTCTTACCCAAGTGAGGTTCAAAAACTATCTGCCATTCAGGGGGATATTTTATAGAAAATTTTAGAATCTCCGGGTCACTATATGTCTTCCAGCTAGCCGCTTCGTCTTGGACGGCTTGAGTCGGGCACGGAGCAAATTCGCAAGTGGGGTCGGTTCTTCCTACTGCCGAGCCGTCGGGACAAATTTTGGCTTCTGTGCTGCAAGCCTTCTCCCAAGGCCTAACGGGAACGCCGATCCTGACTGCGGCGAAAGCTAAACTTCCGACTAAAGCTAATCCTAAAAGCGAAAATAGGGCGATCCTTAGCCGGGGCTTCGCCGACCGATTTTGGATCTCGGTTAACTGATCTTGAACAGGGCTTTCTTCCATCTAAAGAAATTCTACTCCATAAAAATTTCCTTTTCAAGACTTTTGGCTAAGTTAAGAAAAAAATCTTCCATTTCTTTTCTACTGAATGGTTTAAGCATTTTAGGGAAATCTACTTGATTCAGGTCTAAAACCCCCAAGAAGTGCTTTGCCAAAGTCTTTTTATCAACTCCAAAATCAAATTTATTTCTGGCATAGGCAACTAAGGTCTCAAGATTAAAGTCCGGCGTATTCTGGAAAATAAAATAAAGGTCAATATAATCCCGTAGCCTTGGATGTTGAAAGAGGGTAAAGACTTTGTTGGCGGCAATATCAAAGACAGAGTCAATTCTCAAGGAATTAACTTTTTTGCCAAGGTCGGCTCTTATTCTTGGATAAGGATAGAAAGCAAAATCAACCTTGATCTTTTCCTTACCGGGAAAGTCTAAAAAATAGAAAAAACGATTAGGTTTCTCCTCGATGTCAAATTTCTTAAAGCCAATCTTTCTTTGATTTTTGCTTAAAAAGATGGTGATATAAGTCGTGTCGAATTCCTCTTCGGAGAAAAAATCCAAGTCTTCAGACAGACGATGCTGAAAATAGAATTCCGCTAAGGCAGTGCCGCCCGTTAAATAAAATCGTTTTGTCAGGGGCAGATAGGCGCTTATTTCTCCCAGAAGAATTTTCTGGGTGGGAGTGAGTATACTTTTCGCCATAAGAAAAACTCAATTAATCTTTTCTCTTCTGGATCAATTCTTTCCTTGAGCTCTCGCCAGTATTTCCTAATCTCTTTTCTACTAAGTTTTTCTCCTTGTGGGCCGTAATTTATCAACTGTTCCAGCCGCCACAGGCGAAAAGCCCGGGGGTTTTCTTTTTGGAATTTTTTAACATCCACGCTCCAATGCCAAACCATCTTGAACTTATTTTACTAAAAATCCTCGCCAAAGTAAACCTCCCCGGCCCTTTAATATTCCCACCCTTGCGGGCGGTTTTGGTACCAGGCGGTAAGCGAGCGGATGCTTTGCTCCAGGCTTCTTTTGGGCTGCCAGCCTAAGACCTTTTTTGCCTTCTCGATTGAGGCGACCATCTTAGCATATTCGCCTTGCCGCGGAGCGCTTTTGCCAATCGAAAATTTCTTCCCTAAAACCGCTTGAACTTGGTTGACAATCTCTAAAACCGAGCTGCCCGCACCAGTTCCCAGGTTTATTATCTCGCTTTGGCCACCAGAAAAAAGATAGTCGAGGGCTAAAAGATGGGCGCTATTTAAATCCACCACGTTAAGATAATCCCGGATTGGCGTCCCATCTGGAGTGTCCACTTTAGGGCATGTTAGAGAAAAAGGGGCCAAGTCAAGGGCGCCCCTAACGGCATTTTGGACTAAAAGCATCGAGGGTCTCTTGGAATCACCCAAGGCACTATCATCACTTGCCCCGCAAACATTAAAGTATCGCAAGATCACAAAGTGGAGATCTTTCAGCTTTCCCAGCCACTCGATCATCTTTTCTATCATCCGCTTCGATTCGCCATAGGGATTAGTCGGAAAAGTCGGGTGATTTTCATCAATAGGCACGTATTGGGCCTCGCCATAAACGGCACAAGTGGAAGAAAAAACTAAGTTATTGATACCGTATTCCAATATCTGTCGAAAGAGATTTTGCGAACCGCAGACATTGTTAGAAAAGTATTTCAGGGGATCTTCCATTGATTCGTTAACCGAGCAAGAAGCGGCATAATGGACAACGGCCTCAATTCCTTTTTCTTTCTTGAGGATCGGGCTAAGATCATCACGTAAATCAGCTTCGTAGAAGCGGAAACTCTTGGAACCAAACTTTTTTTGCAGCAGCTCTAGCGGCTGGCGATAGCCGGTGGAAAAATTATCAATTCCCACCACCTCAAATTCCTTTTTTAAGAAAAGATCCGTCGCCACCGACCCAATGTATCCTCCCGCGCCCGTCACTAAAATTTTCCTTTTGCTACTTGTCATTGTTTTAAGTTAACAATCAGTAACTAAAAAGTCAATGGTCTTTCAAAATTCCTTTGACAAATTCCTTCCTGTGCAACACTGTCACACCGGATCTAACTATAGCTTGCTGGTGAAATTTTGTGCCGTAACCCTTATTTTTACCCCACCCGTAGGCAGGATATTTCTTTGACAGTCTTTGCATCAGCTTATCCCGATAAACTTTGGCGATAATTGAGGCCGCGGCAATGGAAATTGACTTTTGATCGCCATGGATAATCGCCTGCTGGTGCTTCAGGCCGCCCGGCAGGTACTTGACATGAAAGCCGTCAACGAGGACAAAGAGATCATTAGCAACGTAACCATGTAGCAATGTAGCAATGGGGGGTTTGCCCTTAATATCATGAAGGGTCTTCCTCATCGCTTTCGCTGTTGCCTTACCAATACCAACTTTATTGATCGCGCTAACGCTAATCTCCGTCACGTCCCAGGCCAGGGCATTCTCTTTAATCCATAACGCCGCCTTCTCGCGCTCCCTGGGCCTTAGTCTCTTTGAATCGTCAATCTTGACCTCTGAATTTTCAATTTTAAATTTTAAATTTTTAATTTGAGGAGCTGGCGCAAAGACCACCGCGCCAGCGACGATCGGTCCTGCCCACGCTCCCCTTCCCACCTCATCCACTCCCGCCACATACTTAAATCCCCTCCGCCAAGCCTTTTTCTCATAACGAAAATCGGGCTTATTCATAAACTGACTTACATTATACTCGAGTTGATTTTATTAAGAGATCATGATAGGCTACGGGCAGATTTTAGAAAGATACTATGGTAAGAGAAGAGGGAAAAAGGGAAACGGCAACCGAAGATGAGCCTATTATTGGGAAAAGTGCCTTTACCTTAACTAATGATCGTGTAGCAAACGCAATAGCATCTGAGAGGGAAAACATCGCTTATTACGAAGAGCACCTAGACGATCCTAGTTCATTAGTAAGAGAGCAAAACGAAAATTCTCTCGCGCGGCATCGACATTCACTTGAAGCTCTTACGGCTTTACCCCCTGAAGAAATTATACAAATGCACAGAGTTATTTTCCATGAGGTGCAAGCGCTAGAGCAACAAGGCATGCATAGCCTGGAAATCGCTCGTCAAATTAAAAAGGAATATCCTGATATAAAGGCTTATAGCCTCTCGTTCGTGGGGGGGGCGAGGGCAAGGGACCAGTATGGTGGCTTGAGCGTTTAAATCTCCGCGTTCTTTTGTTGGAAGAAAGGGACAAAAAGGCACCAAAATCATCCCATTAGTTTTGTGGCTCGAGGTTGAACCTCGAACGGGGCTATAGTTCGCGCTGATCTCCTATCACTTTTATCATTCGACTTTCAACCCGAGCGATAAATTTATTTGAGCCGAGAAACTGACCCCGACCAACATTTCCAAAAAGGTCATCTTGGGTAACCTCTAATCCTCCCTTAATAAAATCCTTGAATTCCTCAACCGCTTTCACCTGATCTTGGGAAAAATTACTCAAAATTTCTTCTCGTTCAACTAATTCCCTCTCTTTTAGACCCACAATTTCTCGATAACTACTATATTCCCATTCCTCCGCCTCGTCTACCAATCCGGCTCGAACAGGATTAAGATTAATGTATCTTATGAGTTCAAGAAAATAAGGATCCTTTTCTACAAGAAGCCAAAAATACCTTCCTTCAAAAACATGGCCAAGATGAGCATATTTCTTATTGAAAAACATCGTTTGGCCAGTTTGCAGTGCCTGCATGATTTTTGAGAGAGGAACTTTTTTAACCTCAAGTAAAAGGTGAACATGGTTTGGCATCAGGCAATAAGAATAAAGATTAAATGGAAACTTTTTCTTGACCTGAGCAACTCTTTTCAAATAACGCTCGTAATCTCTCTTATCCAAAAAAATATTCCTTTTCTCTATCCCCCGAGCAGTGATATGGAAGAGGGCGCCGGGAAAATAAATGGAATAAGGCCTTGGCATTATAATTAGTAAGCCAGAAAAATCGGCCTTTGTCAAGTTGATAGCAAAACGGGCCTATACCACCGCCCGTTCGAGGTTGAACCTCGACGCAAAAACTAGGGCTTGCCAACTAAAAAAGCCTATGATATTATTTGTAAAATGGCGACAAAAAACCCGATTGAGTTTCTAAAAGAAGCCAGAACGGAGCTGGAAAAAGTCACCTGGCCAACGAGAAAAGAGGCGGTTAGGCTAACGACTGTCGTTATCTCTGTTTCTGTCCTGGTAGGAGTCTTTATCGGGGTTGCCGATTTTATCTTTACCAAATTAATGGGCTTAATTGTGCAAAAATGAAAAAAGCAGTCGAACAAACAAGCGATCAGCCAAAAGATCAGTCAAAAAACCATATTGTTATCACCAACTCAACTGACCCGAAGGCCAGATGGTACGTGGTCCACACCTACTCCGGCCATGAGCTCAAAGTGACCCATGCCCTCTGTCAGCGGGTGGAAACGATGAATCTTGCGGACCGAATTCTCGAGGTTCTAATTCCTACCCAACAAGTGGTGCGCATTAAGGCAGGTAAGAAACAAGAGGCAACTGAAAAAATCTTCCCCGGCTATCTTTTAATTCGGATGATTTTGGATGATAATAGCTGGCTGGCCGTGCGCACTACCCAAGGGGTCACGGGCTTTGTCGGCATCGGCAATAAGCCGACTCCTATTTCTGACGAGGAAGTGCAAACCATTGAAAAGTTCATGGCCATGGAAGCGCCCAAGTACCGCGCCAAATTCTCTACCGGCGAGGCAGTCAGGATTATCGATGGCCCGTTTTCTGAATTCCTGGGAACGGTTGAGGAAATTGACGAAGAAAAAGGCAAGGTTAAGGTCCTGGTCAGCATCTTCGGCCGAGAGACACCCGTCGAGCTAGACTTTTTGCAAATAGCGAAAATCTAAGTAACCTAAGCGACTTATGGCAAAAAAAATCAAAACCGTTATCAAGCTGAATTTACCTGCCGGCGAAGCCACGCCCGCCCCCCCGGTCGGCCCGGCCCTGGGCCAACACGGCTTGCCCATTATGGACTTTGTCCGTGCCTATAACGAGAAAACGGCCGACCTCAAGGGAGATATTATCCCGGCGGTTATCACCGTCTATGAGGATCGCACCTTCTCTTTTATCACTAAGCTGCCGCCGGTCGCCGCCCTGATTAAAAAGATCCTTAGCCTCGAAAAAGGCGGTGCCACTCCTGGCAGAGAAAGCGCTGGAGTGCTAACTAAGCAGCAAGTTGAAGAGATTGCCAAGCAGAAAATGGCCGACTTGAACACTCAAGACTTAGAATCAGCCAAAAGAATCGTTGAGGGAACAGCGAGAAGCATGGGAATTAAGATAAGTTAAATCTCAAAGCTTAAATGTCAAAACTACAACTCAAATCTTAAATCTTCACGGATTCGACACATAGATTTACGTTTTGCGATTTGAGTTTTAAGCTTGAACGACCGAAGGGAGGAACATGGGTAAAAAAAGAATTGCGGAAGTCGGACAAGAAACTAAAAGAACGGCCAAGATAGCCGGCTTGAAGGGCGGCCAACGGGTCGTGGACATGTCTATGGCTGCCGAAAAAGAACAAAAACCTGTAGCGGAAAAAGAAGCGCCGGTTGAAGCGACCCAGAAAGAAGAAGTAAAAAAAACGACTGCCGCAGTAGTCAAAAAGCCCCGCGCCCGAAGCAAGGCTTACCGGGCCAGTCAGGCAAAATTAGAGCCAAATAAACTTTATCCCCTCCTGGAAGCGATTAAACTCTTAAAAGAAACCTCGCTGGCTAAGTTCTCCGGTAGTGCCGAGGCTCATTTCAATACCAAGAAAAAGGGTATCTCGGGCGAGGCAAAGTTGCCTTATTTTGCCGGAAAGGCGAAAAAAGTAGTGATTGCCGACGAAAAAATACTGGAGCAAATTGCCAAGGGTAAAATTGATTTTGGCGTGCTCTTGGCTACCCCGGCCTTAATGCCTAAAATTGTTCCTTTGGCCAAAATTTTGGGGCCAAAAGGGCTGATGCCCAATCCCAAAAACGGCACGATCGTGGAAAAACCGGAGGAAGCGCGGAAAAATTTTTCCCAAAATTCCCTGTCTTTCAAAACAGAGAAAGATTTCCCCTTAATCCATGTGGTTTTCGGTAAGATTAGCCAGAAAGAAAAAGAGCTGGAAGAAAATCTGGCGGCCCTTATTAAAGCCATCGGCGCCGGCAACATCAAGAAACTGGTCATCAAGGCCACTATGGGGCCGGGGATAAAAGTAGGGGTGACGAGTATTTAGTATGTGGTATGTGGTATACAGTATGTGGCATTTAGCGGGGGTTGACAGGGGTGGTATACTTTTGTAGAATAAGGTTATGAGCGATAGCGTAAGAGGTGGCTGCCGCGAGAACAGCGCCTGCCACGAAACCAGCCACTGCCACGAGGGCAGTATTGGCTGCCAAAGCGAGGGCGGCGTTGGCGAAACATCCAATTAAATAAAATTAACAAGCCAAAGACCGTAGGTCGCCCTAAACCGAACTTGTTCTGGTTCAGGGATAAATCCTACCGAGGCAAGTGTAGTTTCGAGTCTATGTAGCTACATAGCTATATAGCTAAATTGCTCGCAAATTTGCCTCGGAAAGCCGGGGCTTTTTTATTTTAATCTTGAGCGAACGAAAGGAGTCGAAGGATGAGGAAAGCAGAAAAATATTTTTTAGTTGAGGATTTGGCCGCCAAAATACAGGCGGCGAAGGCCATGATCCTGGCCGACTACAAAGGCTTAACCGTCGAGCAGTTAAGAAAACTGCGCGAGGAGATCAAAAAAGTAGGCGGTAATCTTTTTGTGGTCAAAAATACCCTGCTCAAAAAGGCCATGGAACAGCTGAAACTTACCAAAGAAAATTTTGACTTTACCGGACCGACCGCCGTAATTCTAGCCGACGAGGAAATGGGCGCTCTAAAAGCGATTGCCGGATTCGCTAAGAGCACTAATCTCCCTTCCCTGAAGTGGGGATTATTAAACCAGCTTTTTACTGATAAAAACGCCCTTACGCGCCTAAGCACCTTGCCTACTAGAGAACAGCTGATGGCCCAGCTGACTGGCTTACTCGCCTCCCCCCTGCCCCGCCTTGTTTACAGCCTCAAGTTTAACCCGCAAAAATTAATTATAACTTTAAAAAATAGGGAAACCCATCCTTCGCCCTCCTAAATCGGAGGGCTACGGAGGGTGAAAGGTGGTGATAAATTATGGCTGATGAACCAAAAGAAGAAAAGAAAGTATCCGAAAAGCTGACAAAACTAATTGGGGAGATTGAGAAGCTTTCCGTCTTGGAATTGGCGGATCTAGTTAAGGCCCTGGAGGAAAAATTTGGGGTGGCGCAAGTTGCAATGGCAGCGCCGACAGCCCCAACCACTCCAGCCGGTGCCGCAACCCCGCTTAGCGGGGCAGGAGAAGCGCCGGGCGAAGGCGAAGCAGGGCAAACAACCTTTAACGTTGTTCTGGCCGCAGCAGGAGCCAACAAGATTTCCGTCATCAAGGCGGTGCGGGAGCTTAACCAGACTTTAGGCTTAAAAGAGGCTAAAGACTTAGTCGAGGCTTGTCCCAAGGAAATCCTTAATGGTGTCAACAAAACCACCGCCGAAGAGGCCAAGAAAAAGCTAGAAGCAGTAGGGGCTAGCGTCGAGTTAAAGTAATCCTTTAAGGACCCTCTCTTTTAATTTTGCCATCTGGTAATCATTAAGGCTTATTTCCTTCAGCCTGACTGTGGCTTGGAAAAGGTCCTTTAGTTTTTTGATTAATTCTTCCTGTCCAGTTTCTTTTAATGCTTTTTGGTAAAAAGGAAGATCTAAATCTAGAGTTAACAGGCTAAAAATATCGAGCTTGTCCTTTTGCCCCTTAATCGAGGCTTTCCTTTCCTCAAAAACTTTTTGCTTTAGGATTAAGAGAATCTCGGGACGAGGCACGCTGAAACCTTCCCTTTTGCGGGCGTACTTTTGAATAAGCTCTGCGGGCAGGCCGGGATTGGAATAAAAGGGAAGATAAATATCCAGATCAACTTCGGCAACTTTTGCCTCATATTTCTTCAGGCGACCATTCTTGCTAACCTCAAATATCCTCTTCAGCTCGCCTAATGCTTCATAGCCAACAATAATATCGATGTCTTTTGACTTTAAGGCGTGTGTATAAAGCCAGACGGCCCAGCCGCCAATAAGAGTAAAAGCAAATTTCCCCTGGAGGTTTTTTAAGACCTGCCAGCTTTTTTGCGTAATGATTTCCTGATAAAAGTTCATCGGCCTAATTTCACTAACATTTTTTGCCAAAGCGCTTCTTGATATTCTTTGGCGTACCAATCGGGAAGGTTCCAGAGATCAACAAAGATTTGGGGTAAGGGTGGCGTGAGTCGGTAAGTTTGGAGAAAAGAGTCGGTCTTGAGGATAAAAATATTCGGCTCTCCCCTACTTTCGGGAAATCTTTCTTTTAGCGAAATAAGGTCGGCAGCATAAAAATAAACTTTAGCGTAATCGGCCGACGCTTCGCCAAATAGGAAGCGGTAGGCGGTATAGGCGGTCGGAATAACAACCGGCGGCATTAATCCCTCAATTTCCATGACGGGTAAGCCGCTCGAGGTTTGATAAATAATTTCTTTTGGCAAATCCCTTTCGGTTGCCCAAAGAAAAAGCAATTTCTCAAAATCACAAAGCTCAAAAAAACGGCCGCCCACCTTAACCGCCCCGATCTCTCTTGGCTTTTTTAGGCT
>Ga0194126_10004876_pt1 | contig 20159 bp, 17 predicted proteins | sample TA2KigC150mmetaG_FD_148641 | JGI IMG/M metagenome (GOLD analysis project Ga0194126, IMG submission 148641) | Freshwater microbial communities from Lake Tanganyika, Tanzania - TA2015035 Kigoma Deep Cast 150m | ecosystem: Environmental > Aquatic > Freshwater > Lake | place: Tanzania: Lake... | reverse complement strand
CGGCCATCACATATCTGTTTAGGGTCATGACTAGTTTAGCGCATGAAAAACGTTAAACTACACTGTCATGACGCGGCAAAATCGATACGTGCATCGTGCCCATGTTTCTGCGCGCCAATTTCGGGCCCTCGTCCGCCTCTTCGCCCTGGATCTGGAGGCTACGAAAGTAGCGGTGCTGACCGGCCTCAACCGGAACACGGTCAATCGGTACTTCATGGCCCTCCGGCAGCGGATCGCCCGAGCCTGTGAACAGGAAGCTCCGTTGCGCGGGACCGTGGAGGTCGATGAATCGTACTTCGGGCCACGCCGCGTGAAGGGGAAACGGGGCCGGGGGGCGGGCTGCAAAACGATCGTGTTCGGCATCTTCAAACGCAACGGCAAGGTCTACACGGAGATCGTCCCCGATGCGAAAAAGCGCACCCTGCAAGCCATTCTGCGCGGCAAGGTCGCACGCCGTAGCATCATCCATTCGGACGGCTGGCGGGGCTATGATGGGCTGGTGGATGTCGGGTACCGCAAACATCATCGCGTTCGTCACGCCGACAATGTGTTCGCGCTCGGGTCCGGCATTCACATTAACGGCATTGAGAGTTTTTGGGGAACCGCAAAGACGCGGTTGGCCAAACGACGGGGCATCCGGCCCCACCTCTTTTACCTGCATCTGAAGGAGTGTGAATTCCGGTTCAATTATCGCCATGGCAACCTGTATAACAAACTCCTGGAGATGCTCAGACAAGACCCGCTAAACTAGTCTTGACCCTACCATAATATCATGTGCTTCTTCGGCTGACAGCGACCGTGTAGAATTTTTGAGTGTCCCGGGGTCTGCCGATCCCGTGAAGTCGAGCGATTCCCGGCGGTTGTGCTGTGATGGAGTGTCGCTTCTTTTGGCTCACGCGAGAAAGGCTTTGCGAAGGCGGATCAGGAAGGCATTGACTATTTCGGGGTCTGGGTGGTGCGTACAGAGGGTCAACCTTCGAGTCGCTTCTTGGGTCAGACCCTCCCCCAGGTCGATGATCTGGCCGGTGCTGAAGGCTCCAGCTTTGATTTTCACGATGGTCTCGCCGATCTGAGTCTCACCGATCCGAATGGTAAAGGTGCCGGTCGCAAGCAGCTCGCAGAGACCGTGCAGCACCCGCACGTATGCCACGGCATACTTTGCCGGGCGGGAATCCTTTTTCTCCAGCAATTTTTTCCGCTGGTTGACGGCATAGCCGGTGAACGCCTCGTAGGCGCGCTCCGGCTCCCAGCAGGCGGAGAAGAGCGAACGGAGCTCGGTGCCCCACTGATCGATGGAGACGATCGGGGCCAGGAAGGTCTCCAGGATCAGCGGATGGCTTTGGACGGCCAGCGAAAGGAACCGACCGACTTCCCAGGAAGTCTCATCTTCGTCTCCCTCGCTCATCCGGACTCCCTGGTACTTGGCGTCCAGACGGAGCAGTTCGGCGGTGGGAATCACAAAGACGCTGCGGTAGTCGGCATCACTCTCAGGCCCGGCGAGCCCGTGGGCCTGCGAACCGACGAGCACTTTCAGGATGTGATGGGATGCTTGCATGGGATCGAGTTGTCATACTATACCGATTGTCTGCTTCTGGCTAGGGGAGGGGAGTAGAAGGCTCTTCCTCTCCTTGCTATACTGAACGCCCTGGCCATCAGTATCAGCGCGCCGCCAGAGGGTGACGCGCTTCGGGGATCCGGTCATGTCAGCGTTGTTTCGACTCATCGTTGCGGTGTTCTTGCCTAGCTTCTGGGGTCTTCCTCAGCCGGTGTTGGCCTTCACCATCACCGCCCCAGCGAAGGGCACGGTCCTGCACGCGGGACAGGACATTACAGCCAGCGTCGACCTCGGCTCTGAAGTCGGGGTGCGACTCGTCCAATACTACTGGTATCGCCAGGGCGATGAACCGTTGGTTTCTCAGCAGGCGCAACCGTCCCTGGTCGCGACCTCCTCTTCCATCCCTCCCTATGGCGGCAGGCTGAAGGTGCCGCCGGAGGCGATCGGCCAGATGCGCCTGCTGGCCGTCGGTGAGGTGACCAGGGGCCGGCTGGCGGGGCAGGAAGAATTCGATGAGATCCTGGTCCAGATCGAGCCGCCGGCGGACCTGACCGGCATCGAGTTCGAGGTGGAAAAACCCTGGCGCCTGGACACCTTGGGCAAGATTCATGAGATCCCTGTGGTCGGACAGTTCGCCGATGGAGTCGTGCGCCGGATCGGGGGAGCCTCTGCCGGCAGCCGGTTTCAGAGTTCGAGCGATCAAGTGATTATGTTGCTTGCCGGCGGTCTGCTGCGGGTCGTCGGCAATGGGAGGGCCACGCTGACCGTAACAAACCGAGGGAAGGAAGGCACGCTCGACGTCGTTGTGAAAGCGAACGCCGAGCTCAACCAGATCCCGATCGCCCGCGCCGGTCCTGACTTGACTGTCAAGGCCGGGGCGACGGTGCAATTGAGTGCGCTCGGAAGCTCCGATCCAGATGGGGACCCCCTCAGGTATGAGTGGGAGCAGATCAGGGGCAACAAAGTCTCGCTGCTCGACGCCAACAGTCCCAAAGCGACGTTCGTGGCCCCCAGGGTTTCAGCCAAACGTCTCTTGACCTTCAAGCTGCGGGTGACCGATATGAAGGGACCGGATACGGTGAAGGGAGCGGACAGCCTCCCTTCATACGTCAACGTGTGGATCGATCCCTGAGCCTCCAAGAGCCTTCCCCGCTGACCGATCGTTTGACTGAATGGATCTGAAGGGCTGCCGTCTCCCACGTAGTTCGCCTCAATCGGATGGGTCGGAGGGCGGTTGCAAGAACAGGCCGATTCGTGCTAGATGGTGCCGCGAGGGGTCCGGATGTGTCGGGACGTTGATTAAAAGCTCATTCGCGGAAAACGAACTAGCCGCCGCCAGTGGACCCGGCGAGAGCCTCTGGGTCGAGCGATCAAAGTGAGCGGTTCAAGCAAGCGCGGAATTGACGTTTTACTGGAGGCGAAAGAACTCTCCGCCCGCATGTGATCGAAGCGGGCGGTTCTAGCAAGCTTGGTATGGAGGGGGGCATGGCGACGAAAAAGGCTGGCAGACGGATGATACGCAAGACCGCCAAGAAGAAAGCGAAATCCAAGGGCAAGGCAAGAAAGACCAAGTCCGCAACGAGAAAGGCAAAGACTCGGGCAGCAGGCAGAAAGGCGTCCGTCAAAAGGGCCGCCCCGAAGCGTAAGAAGGTCGTCAAGAGAAAGCCGGCCAAGAAGAAGACCGTTGCCGCGGCTCGGCCCAAGCCGATGAGGACGAAGCCGTCCGGTCCGGCTGCCAAGGCCGAACCTCCGGCGCTGCAACGGTCCCTGTTTGGAGGAGAACCGAAAGCGGTCCACGACGAGATGGCGGAAGACATCGGGCTGCCGGAGGATATGGAGGAGGAGATGCCGGAGGAAGTCTCGCTGGAAGACGAGGAGTCCGAGTCGGAATATTTGGACAAACCGGATGACGTGGCCGGCGACAACGACGATTATCACGGGTCCTGACATTGTCGCGGGCAGAGACGGATGTGAAGGGAGTAACGATGGTGGAAGGGAACAGCCTGCCGAGGATCGGGGATACCGCTCCTGACTTTCAGGCGGTCACCACCCAGTCGGGCGAGTTTCATTTCAGCGAATGGCAGGGTCAGAGTTGGGTCGTGCTGTTTTCTCATCCGGCCGACTTTACTCCGGTGTGCGCCACTGAGTTGATGGAGCTCGCGCGCCAGCACGAGACATTCAAGGCGAGGGGAGTCAAGCTCATCGGAATCAGCGTGGACAGTATCCACTCACATCTGGCCTGGCTCCAGAACATGAAGGAAAAGATGGGGGTCGCCATCCCGTACCCGATGATTGCCGACATGGATATGAAGGTATCGCAGCTATACGGCATGATCCATCCCGGCGCCAGCACCACCGCGACCGTCCGTGCCGTCTTCGTCATCGATCCCAAACGAACCGTCCGGGCGCTTATCTACTATCCGATGAACGCCGGTCGCAATGTTGATGAGATCATCCGCCTGGTCACCGCCTTGCAGACAGCCGACAAGCATGCCTGCGCAACTCCGGTGAACTGGCGGGAAGGTGAGAAGGTGGTGGTTCCGCCGCCCAAGACCGTCGCCGACGTGGAGGAGCGGTTAAGTCACCAGGACCGCGAGATCAAAGACTTCTATCTCAGCCTCAAGGACCTTCCCGGCTAACCTTCGCTCAGGCGGCTGCATCTCCGGCCTCGTCTGCCGCCCTATTGCCTCCCTGATTATGAGTCATTTCCTCTTCGTCGCCGGTGCGTTACGAGAGCGGAGCTCGCAAGCCAGCGTTGAGATGCAGCTTTCGTATGAAGTCTGGGGGCTCCGGACGGCTCTGATCCGAGACAACTTGCGCATCTACCTGACGGCTGAATCCTGCGGTTTGGTCTATGCGCTCAAGCTGGGCATTTGCGCCGGGTTCAGGATCCTGTCCGAGGTTCTGCCGCCCGAGGCACTCGATGGGTTCGTCCGGGAAGAATTGCGGGCGGAAACGGGTTACGGGTTTGTGCGGGTCCAGGTCACGTCACAATGGGCGTCCACCCCTGAGAGCAGCCAAGCCTTGCTGCACAGGATACTGGAAGTTCCCGACCAGGCAGAACTGACCCGCCGCCTCGCCCTGGGCATGCATCGACTGACCCTTGATCAGTACGGAGCTCTGATCAAGGCGTTGGGTTGAACGTGCCCGACGTTCTCGCGCCTGGGGTCGGACGAGGCGTCCTTCCTCATAGCTTGCGGCCGGTCATCAGCTCGTAGGCTTCGTCGATCGTGCTGACTTCTCTGAGCGTCACGTTGAGCTCCAAGGCCAGCCGGCTGAGGCTCCAGAGGGGGTCGTAGAACTGCCCCTGTGGGATGAGGATCGTTCGATAGCCTTCGCGAGCCGCCGCTCGGATTTTGTCGGGAATCGCACCGACCGGTCCGATCCGGCCATCTGGTTCAATCGTGCCGGTCATGGCCACACCTCGTCGCACCCGCTCACCCTTAAACAGGGCGATGAACCCGACTGCCATGGCGGCTCCGGCACTCGGGCCGTCGGAGCTCGTCGGCACATAGGCGACGCCGCGGACCGACACCGTGCCGCTGTGGCGGACCGACGGGGTCCGTTCAACGGCGTACCTGAAAGCCACGGTCATGGCGCCCAGGTGCGTCTCCCCAAGTCTGACCCCCGCGTTGTACCACTGGAGCGTGACCAGGTCCGGCTGAGGCTTCTGGTCCCACCAGATCAAAAGCATCTCGAACACGCCGCGGTCATTGGCGTTGATCGCGGCCAGGACCGGCAGCTCCACGACTGCTTCCGCCAGGGCGGGATTTGGATTCAGCGAGAAGAGCGTAGCCAGCGAGAAGAGGACAGCGGGCAGGATCGCCCCGGAGGGTGAAAACCGACGAGCGGTCATAGGCAAGCGCCGTGAGTCCATGCGAATAGGGAAATTGTAAAAAGAAGCCCGGCTTTTGTAAAGCCTGTTGCCCGATCCTTGCTTTCATAAGAGTCGTTTCGTATAAGTCTTCCTATGGGCCAGGGAACTATCCGGGGCCGCGCCGCTCGCCGTGCATTCCTGGCTTCCTTGCTGGTCTATCTGCTCGCCTGGTTCCTTCTTCCATCCCGCGCGGATTCTTCGGCCGAAGCTGCCTGTTCAGTGGACCGTTCGCCTGCCGGTCCCGTCGCTTCCATGACTCTGCATCTGGGCAAAGATTGCACTCGGCAAGACCGCGACGCGCAGGTCGTCATGGCCGACGACCTCCTGGCGGCGATCGCGGAAGGAAAGGGCATCGACCTGGTTGGCGCTGTCGTGGCGGGGGACTTGCTGTTGGATCGGCTCCCTGTGCAGACGGTGCGTGCCTTGCCCAATCTGCCGGCGTCCATTCAGGCGGCCATCGAACGTCAGGGCCTGAAAGAAATCCGGGTGATCACAGTCCCCATCTCTATCCGCGATTCGGTCGTGCGGGGGGCGATCAGCACGAGAATCAAGGACGGGCTCGTGGTCATCAAAGAACCGCTCACGATGGCAGGAACGACCTTCGAGGGGGCAGTGGATTTGTCGCAGGCGGCCTTTGCCGGGCCGGTGGATTTTTCGCAGGCGATCTTTCTGAAGGAAGGGTTTTTCATTCATGCACTGTTCACGCAAGCAACCAGGTTCGAGAAGACCGCATTGGGTCTGCACTCGCGCTTCCATCGGGCGCAGTTTTTCGCGCCGGTGACTTTCCATCGCGCCGGGTTCAACGGGCTGGCGGAGTTCATCCAAGTCACGTTCGAGAAGGACGCCAGCTTTGCCCAGGCCTACTTCAGGGGCGGCACCGGCTTTTCCGGCAGCCGTTTTCAGGGCTTGTCGGATTTTTCCGAAGCGGTGTTTGAGCGGGAAGCGTTCTTCATGTTTACCGTCTTTGAGCAGGATGCCTACTTCCGCCGTGTCACCTTCCGGGCCGAGACCAACTTTTCCGACTCGGAATTTAAAGGATTGGATGACTTTTCCAAAACGTTCTTTACGACAGAGCCCAAGTTCACCAGGGCAAAGATCAGCGGGACCCCTCCGAGGCGGGGGGGACTGCAGGATCCCCGCGTCCTCTATATCATTGCCGCCGCTCTCTTGGCCTTCACGCTGGTCTTTGTCTTTGTCCTTCGCAAGCGATAGAAAGTGGCGGTTCCCATCCCGACCCCCTACATATAGGAATCTTCTTGCCTTTATCCCCATAAGATAGTATAAGTGACCGTCTTTCCAGGCCTGGAGGTCAGCAGGACGGTCGCGATGGAACAGCTTGAAATTTCATATCAGGTCAAACTTGAGCAGTTTGAGGGGCCGCTGGACCTTCTGTTGCACCTGATCAAGAAGAACGAGATCAACATTTGCGACATCCCGATCGCCCTGATCGCCCAACAGTATTTGGACTACCTGCGGCTGATGAAGTGCCTGAACCTGACCGTGGCCGGCGAATTTTTGGTGATGGCGGCGACGCTGATCCAGATCAAGTCGCGGATGCTCCTGCCGGCCGATGAGACCGAAGGCGACGAAGAGGACGGTCCGGATCCTCGGGAGGAGTTGATCAGGCGGCTGTTGGAATACAAGCAGTTCAAGGAGGCAGCGGGGCAATTAGACAACCGGGGGCGACTCTGGCGCGAAGTCTTTGCTCGGGAACAGGCGCTGGCAGTCTCGGCCGAGCCGAGCGAATCGCTGTTGATGGAGGATGTGACCCTCTTCGACCTCGTGGATGCCCTCCATAGCATCATGGTGCGGATTCCGGACAGGCGGCTGATGGAGATCACGCCGGAAAACATCACTGTCAAAGACCGGATGAACGTCATCCTGGAAGCCTTGGAAGGGAAAGAGTCCGTTACGTTCCTGTCATTTTTCGAAGGCCAGGGCCATCGCCTGCGCATCATCGTGACGTTTCTGGGGCTGCTGGAATTGACCAGGCTGAAGCTGGTCCGGCTCTTTCAGGCGGAACCCTTCGGCCCGATCCTGGTCATGCGGGGGGTCTCGCTGGTAACCGGCGCGGAACTGGAAGGGCTGGAGGAAGCATAAGAGCAAAGGAACTATCCGCTCACAATAAGGAGAAGTTGTCAGTCCTCAGTGTTCGGTTCTCAGTTTCATGACTGAAGACTGATGACCGAAAACTGACTACTCTCTAGCAAGCTTGGTGTGGAGGGGAGTGTATGCGTGCAGCATCCAGGGTGTCGCAGAAGGACGTCGAAGCTCTAGAGGCCCCGACGACCACAGCGCTGTTCGACGAGACGGCAGAGGTGCCAGACCGGGATGGTCAAGAAAACGGGAGTGTCTGTGACCCATCGGCGCCGGACTCTCCGGGAGGCATTGAGGAAGGGGAGTTGAAGGCCGTCCTGGAGACCCTGCTCTTCGTCTCGCACGGGCCGGTCACGGTGGATCGTCTGGGCGCGGCGCTGGAAGGGGCGACCAAGGCGGAAGTGAAGCAAGCCCTGCGCCGGCTCCAGGAAGACTATGACACAGCAGGACGAGGGTTGCAGCTCGTCGAGGTGGCGGGCGGCTTTCAATTGGTCACCAGGCCCGAATATGCCCCGTGGATCAAACGGCTGGAAAAGAGCAAACCGGCTCCGAAACTGTCGCGGTCGGCGCTGGAGTCGCTCGCGGTCATTGCCTATCGGCAGCCGATCGTCCGCGCTGAGATCGAGAAGGTCCGCGGGGTGGAGACATCGAGCGTCCTGAAAACCTTGTTGGAGCGGAAGCTCGTGCGAATCGTCGGCCGCAAGGATGAGCCGGGGCGGCCGATCCTTTACGGGACGACCAAGTACTTCCTTCAGCATTTCGGGTTGCGGGACCTGGCAGAGTTGCCTCCCTTGCGTGAGTTCAAGGAACTGGGTGAGGCGGAACAGGCTCTGTTGCCGGTCGGCGAGGATCCGATGGTGGTCGGCGAGAACGGTGCCTCGACCGACAAGGACCTGCACGACCCTGCTCAGCCGGAGCCCGCTCATCAGGCCTGACCCGTACCTCCTCGGCTGCGCGTCATCATCCCCCGTGCCAGCTTGCTCGCGTGCTGCTTGTCAGCCCCGAAATCCTGTTAGAATAGGCGTGAACGCTGCGTGAGGCCAGGCTGATGGAACTCCTCCTGCCCCAGAAGACACGCGCCGTCGCGGCCGACTTGCGGCGCCTGCTCGATCCTGAGAAGGTGCGCGACGATGTTCCGGCTCTGACCGCCTATGCCGTCGATGCCAGTATCTACAAGATCGTTCCCCAGGCGATCGTGCTGGCTGGGTCGGACGCTGATATCAAAACCGTCATGGCCTATGCGGCTCGCCAGGGAGTGCCCGTGACGCCGAGAGCGGCCGGTACCAACCTGACCGGCTCGGCGATCGGATCCGGCATCATCCTGGATATCTCCCGCCTCGACCGCCTCCTGGAAATCAATCGGGAAGAAAAGTGGGCCCGGGTCCAACCAGGCCTGGTCTTTGCGGAGCTGAACAAGCAACTGGCTGCGTCAGGGCTCTTGTTCGGTCCCGATCCCTCCAGCGGGGACATGTGCAAACTGGGCGGCATGCTGGCCAATAATTCATCCGGTCCTCATACGTTGCGGTATGGCTCGGTCAAGGACAACGTGCACGCCTTGCGGATTTGCCTCCAGGCGTCCGGGTGGCTCGACGCCAAGTCCTATAACCTGGACGATCCGGCTTTTCACGACCTGCAGACTGCGCATCCGCAACTGCGGGAGGTGCTGGCTCTCGTCCAGGCGCAGCGTGAGACTATCCGGGCGAAGCGGCCGACCGTGAGCAAGAACAGTTGCGGGTACAATCTGTTCGGCTTGGTCGACGGCTTGGAGCGGGGCCGGTTCGACCTTCCCAAGCTCTTCGTCGGCAGCGAAGGGACCTTGGGAGTCGTCAGCGAAGCGACGCTTCGCTTGGTGGATCGCCCCAAGATGAGCGCGACCGCGCTCATCCATTTTCAGCGTCTGGAGGAAGTCGGCGAAGCTGTACCCCTCCTGTTGACCCTTGACCCCAGCGCCCTGGAGGTGATGGACCGCAACACCCTGAATCTGATCGGGCGGAGCAAGCACGGCATTCCGGCTGATGCGGCGGCCACACTCCTGGCCGAGTTTGATGGAGACGGAAGCCGGCATGATATTCGGGAGCTGGCGGAGCGCGTGCGGTCGATCTGCCGGAAGTATGCGCTGTCTTCTGATCCGGTACTGGCCTTTGAGCACGAGCAGCGGGAGCAGCTCTGGAAGGCGCGCAAGGCCCTTTATCCCACCCTCTATCGGTATGACCCCAAGAAAAAACCGATCAACTACGTGGATGATGTGGTGGTGAGGGGCGAACGGATCAGCGAGTTGATCCGGTACCTGGAAGGTTTTTTCACCGAGCAGCAGATCCCGGTCGCGATCTTCGGCCATATCGGGAACGGAAACGCGCACATCGTCCCGCTGCTGGATGTGAACGACAAGGGAGATTTTGCCCGGATGGTGGAGGGGTACCGGGAGATTCACCAGACCGTCCTGACCCGGTTCGGCGGCTCGATCTGCGGGGAACATGGCGACGGGCGGGTGCGCGCCGAGCTCGTCCGGCGTATGTTCGGGGACGATCTCTATGCGCTCTTCGTCCAGGTCAAGCGGAGCCTGGATCCGGCGGGGGTCCTGAATCCCGGCGTGAAGATCAGCGACGCGTCCTTCACCGACCACATCGACTTTACTCGCCTCTCGAAACCCTGCGCGACCTGCGCCAAATGCAACTCGGTCTGCCCGGTCTACGACGTCTTCCAGTCCGAAGACATGAGCTCCCGGGGCTGGTTCGAGATCGTCACGGCCAAGGACTACAGCTACCTCGATTCCAAACGGGTGGTGGAGGCCTGTCTGAACTGCAAGTCTTGCCGCACCATCTGCCCGGCCGGCGTCGATGTTTCCGATTTGATTCTCAAGCGCCGGGCCGAGCATCCGAACCGCATGGCGGGGCTGATCTTTGCGCTCCATGCACGACGCTGGCTGTTCGATCCGCTGCTGAAAGTGCTGGCTGCGACGCAACCTTTGTGGGATCGTCCGAGACCGCGGGTCTGGCTGGAACGGCTCACGCGGCCCTTCATGCGGCTCATTGCCGAGACGGCTCGCATTCCCCGCGAGATGCTCTTGCCGCGCCTGGCCGTCTGGCATCTGCGCGACCGGTATCCGGAACTGACGAGCCGTATCGGAAGCGGGAACAAGCCGGCGGTGGCCTATTTCCACGGGTGCGCCGCCAACTATTTGGACGACGGAGTCGGGGATGCGGTCATCGCGGTGCTCCGCCGACACGGGATCGAGCCGGCGCTGCCGCCTCAGCGATGCTCCGGCACGCCCATCCAGACCTACGGGCTGGTTGATGTGGTCCGGCAGCAGGCGCGATTCAACCTTGCTTCGCTGGCGCCCTATGACAGGGTGGTGACCGGCTGCGCCTCCTGCACCCTGATGTTGAAAGACTACCCCCAGCTCTTTCCCGAAGGTCCCGAGCGGACGGCTGCCGAGCAGTTGGCCGGCAAGGTGACACACATTGCCGAATTGGTCGCCGAGTCTCCCGCTCGGCCGATCCGTCCATCCGGACAGGCAGGGCAGTCGCCGCCTGCTCGGAAAGTCACCTACCATTCTTCCTGCCATCTGCGGGCAGCCGGGGTAGTGAAGCAACCACGCCAGGTGCTGGCCGGGTTGCCGGGAGTCGAGTTGGTCGAGATGCAGGATGCAGACCGTTGCGCCGGAGGCGCCGGCACCTATATCCTCAAGGACTACGAGACGTCGCAGAAAATTTTCGGGCGCAAGGAACGGGCGATTCAGGCGAGTGGAGCGGGAACGGTGGCGACGAGCTGCCCCGCCTGCATGATCCAACTGAAGAACGGACTCAGGGGGCGGGTGGCGGTCAAGCACGTGGCGGAACTGCTGAACGAGGCGTACCAAGCCTCCGGCCATGACGGTGGAAATGGTCCGCCGGCCCAGTCATGATGCTCCAGCGAGCCGATTGGGCGTTCCTCTTCGCGGTGGTCTTGGTCGTCTTGCTGGTGTCGTTCTTGCCGTCGCCGCGTGATCAGAATCCTCCGATCCCGGCCGATCAAGACCATCGGACCCTGGCGGAGGAGAAAACCTGTTCGGCCTGTCATGCAGCGGGGCGGAGTCGTCCTTTGAGCGACCGGCACCCGAAACGGCGGGATTGCTTCCGCTGCCACAGGCAAGCCTAGGCAGCACAAAGAAGCCATCAGCCGTCAGCTTTCAGTCGCTTTTTTGACGCGGTGACACGGAGATCCCCGCGTCCCCCCCCATCACCCCTTCTCCGCGTCGGGTCACGAAGCGCTGATAGCTGAAAACTGTTAGCTATTTTGTAGGAGATTATGAAATGGTGACGGTTCTCTTATTTGGGGAAACCTTGCGTCAAGCGGTGGAGGAATCCGAGCTCCAGTGCGCGGTCACGGGGGCGACGACCGTCAAGGGACTGCTGGAAACCAACCAGGAGAAGCTGGCTGGACTGCTGCCCTTTATGCAGAGGAGTGAACTCCTGGTCACGGTCAACAAGAAGGTCGGAACCTTAGATACGGTGGTGAAGGATGGAGATACGGTCAAGCTTACGCACCAGTTCAACCCGACTTTCGACGGCGCAACATGGCATAATCCCTGATTCGGCTTATGATGGGTGCTGCGGCCCGTGCAGGAAGGTCGAGCGGCTCAGGAGGACGGAGGGGCCGGCTCCGCCACCACTCCCATCTTGCGGTATTTCTCATGCCGCAAGGTCAGGAGCCGGTCTTCCGGCAATTCTTCGAGTTGGGCCAGATGTGACGAGAGAGCCTTGGTGACTCGTTCAGCCGTGGTGGAGGGGTCCCGGTGCGCCCCGCCTACCGGTTCCGCAATCACCTCATCGATGATCCTCAAGGCGAGGAGGTCGGTCGCCGTCATCTTCAATGCTGTGGCTGCGTCGGGGGCCTTCGTGGGATCGTCCCAGAGGATGGCTGCGCACCCTTCCGGGGAGATCACCGAGTAGATCGCGTGCTCCAGCATCAGCACCCGGTCGGCCATCCCCAAGGCCAGCGCCCCGCCGCTGCCTCCTTCTCCGATCACCACGGAGACGATCGGGACCGCCAGCCGCGACATGACAAGTAAATTTCGGGCAATCGCCTCCGCTTGCCCACGCTCCTCGGCGCCGATGCCTGGATAGGCGCCCGGGGTATCGATGAAGGTCAGGATCGGGCGCCTGAACTTTTCCGCCAGCCTCATCAGACGCAGCGCTTTCCGGTAACCTTCCGGGTTCGGCATGCCGAAATTCCGCTGCATCCGCTCCTTGAGAGTTCTTCCTTTCTGATGGCCGAGCACGAGGATCGACCGGCCTCCCAAGCGGGCGAACCCGCCGATGATGGCCTGGTCGTCTCCGTAGGCCCGGTCCCCATGCAGTTCGACAAACTCGCGGCAACAGACGGTGACGTAGTCCAGCGCCGACGGTCGCTGCGGGTGCCGCGCAATCTGGGTCCGCTGCCAGGGTGTCAGGTTCGCGTACAGGTCCGTTTCGACCTGCGCCAGCCGGTTCTTGAGCTTGCGAATCTCTTCCTGCGTCGACGCTCGGGTGGGCCCGCCGCTGGCAAGCTTTTCGATGCGTTCCTCGATCTCCCTGATCGGCTTTTCGAAATCCAAATAGTCCTTCATCGTACCTCGGCGAAGAAGTTGTCAGTGATCAGTATTCAGTTCTCAGTTCGGAGGCAAAGCATCTGGCATTGTTTCCTATCTATGTTTATTACTGATCACTGACAACTGACAACGGATTACTCCCTTTACAGCAAAGCGACCGCGCCTTTGCCAAGCACCGCTTCCACGTCAGCCACAAACTGGTCGCTCGGCAAGACGGTGACGGAGGGAAGAGGACTGGTGTCGGCTTCCAGGTTCGGGGTCAGGCACAAGGTCAGGTAGATCCCGGCCGGGCCCGGGTGTCGGCGCAACACCGTCTGGAGCTGAACCAGGCGGCTGCCGGTCTCGGCGGTTTCGCCGACCCGCAGGTTCACTTTGGTGACCGTACGGGCTTGGAGTTCCGTGAGAGACTCGATGCGCGTGCCCTTGAGCCTGGTGCCGGTTTCCGCCCGATCGACGGTGCCTGTGACCTGGACCAGGCTGTCCGGGGTCAAGAGCGGCCCCGCCGTACGGTACAAGTCGGGGAACGCGATCACCTCCACGAGGCCCTGGGGGTCCTCGATCTGGACGTAGGCCATCCGGTCCCCCTTCTTCGTGGTCAAGGTCTTGACCGTCGTGACGATGCCGCACAATTTCACTTCCTTGCCGTCGGCCGCTTCTGAGAGGGTGCCGATCGTGATGCTGGAAAACTTGCGGATGGCCGCTTCATAGCGTGTGAGAGGATGGGCGCTGATGTAGAAGCCGGTCAACTCCCGCTCGTACTTCAGTTTTTGCCCCTGATCCCACTCCGGAAGATCGGGGAGGGGGAATTCATTGAAACCGGCGGCGCCGGGTGCGTCTTCAGCCAGGTCGCCGAAGATGTTCGTCTGGCCCTGCGTCCGTTCGCGTTGCGCCGCGGCTGCTTCTTCCATGGCCCGGTCCAGCACCGCCATGAGCTGGGCCCGGCGGGCGCCGGTGCTGTCGAAAGCTCCGGCCTTGATGAGTCCTTCCAGAACCCGTTTGTTGACCTTGTGCGGGTCGATGCGGCGGCAGAAGTCGACAAAAGATCGAAACCGTCCCCCGTCGGTTCTGGTGGCAATAATGGATTCTACCGCTCCCTCGCCCACGTTCTTGATCGCGGCCAGACCGAACCGGATGCCGCCTTCCACGACGGCAAAGTCCTTTGCGCCCTCGTTGACGTCCGGCGGGAGCACGCGGATGCCCAACTCGCGGCATTCCGTGAAGATGCCGACCATCTTGTCGGCGTTGCCCATTTCGCTGGTCAACAGGGCCGCCATGAATTCCGTCTGATAGTTGGCCTTGAGGTAGGCGGTCTGGTAGGTGACGAAGGCGTAGGCGGCGGCGTGGGACTTGTTGAACCCATACCCGGCGAATTTCTGGATCAGATCGAACAGCTTCTCGGCTTTCTTCTCTGAAATCTTGTGGCGCTTGGCTCCCTCCAAGAACTGGGTCCGGAGCTTTTCGAAGCCCTCGGGCTTTTTCTTCCCCATGGCGCGCCGCAGAATGTCCGCCTGTCCTAGAGAAAAGCCGGCGACCCGGTTGGCAATGGCCATGACCTGTTCTTGATAGACGATGACCCCGTAGGTCTCCTTCAAAATAGGCTCGAGGTCCGGGACCTCGTAGGCAATCGGAATCTTTCCCTGCTTGCGTTTGATGAAATCGGGAATCAGATCCATGGGACCGGGGCGGTAGAGGGCGATGATCGCGATGATGTCCTCAAACCGGTCGGGCTTGAGGCCCGTCAGCAGGTCCCGCATACCCGAGCTTTCCAACTGGAAGAGTCCGGTCGTATGGCCGGAGGACAGCAGCGCGTAGGTGGCCGGATCGTCGAGCGGCACTTTGCCGATGTCGAGCGGGGGCTGGGTTTCCTTGCGGGCATTGATCAAGGCTACGGCATAGTGGATCATGGTCAGGGTCTTGAGGCCCAGGAAATCAAACTTGACGAGCCCGACCTTCTCCACGTCGCCCATGGAATATTGGGTGACGATTTCGTCGTTGGCGCCCTTGTAGAGAGGCACGTGGTCCGTGAGCGGCTGCTGCGAGATCACCACGCCGGCCGCGTGCGTGGAGGCGTGTCGAGCCAGCCCTTCCAGAGAGCGGGCGGTTGTCATCAGCTCGCCGATCTTGGGGTCGGTCTCGGTCAGCTCCTTGAGGCGGGGCTCTTGGAGCAAGGCCTTTTCCAGGGTGATCTTCAGGTCGTTAGGGACCAACTTCGCCACCCGGTCCACTTCCGCGTAGGGGATCTCCATCACGCGTCCGACGTCGCGGATTGCAGCCTTCGCGCCCAGGGTGCCGAAGGTAATGATCTGGCAGACATGGTCCGACCCGTACTTGTCGATCACGTAGTTGATCACCTCGCCGCGCCGGTCCATGCAAAAGTCCATGTCGATGTCGGGGAGGGAGATGCGTTCCTTGTTGAGGAACCGCTCGAACAGGAGGCCGTACACGAGCGGGTCCAGGTCGGTGATGCGCAGCGCATAGGCCACGAGGCTCCCGGCGGCGGAACCGCGGCCCGGCCCGACCGGAATCCCCTGGGAACGGGCGAATTTGATGATGTCCCAGACGATCAGGAAATAGCCGGCAAAGCCCATCGCCGTGATAACGTAAAGCTCTTCCCGCAGGCGCAGCTCATAGGATTCCCTTGGGAGGGCGCTGGGCCGTTCGCGCAGACGCTCGGCCAAGCCCTGCAGAGCCAGTTGCTCCAAATAGCTTTCCCGCGTGAAGCCGTCCGGCACGCGATATTCGGGCAGGTAGGGCTTGTCCAAGGTCAGGGTAAGATCGCATTCGTCGGCGATCCGGCAGGTGTTCTTGATGGCGTCCGGCAGCTCGGCGAACTCCGCCACCATCTCGTCGGTGGACTTGACGTAGAGTTGATCCGTGTCGAACTTGAGCCGGTTGGGCTCGTTCAGCGTCTTGCCGGTCTGGAGACAGAGCATCACATCGTGGGGTCGAACATCTTCTTTCTTGAGATAGTGACAATCATTGGTGGCAGCCAGGGGAATGCCTAGTTTCTTGTGAATCTCGATGAGCCCGCGATTGGCGATGCGCTGGTGCTCCAGACCGTTGGCTTGAACCTCCAGATAATACCGCCCTTTGCCGAAGATCTCCTGATAGTCGCCGGCAGCTCTGGTGGCTCCCTCCAGGTCGTTCTGGCCGATCAGGTAGGCCACTTCGCCGCTCAGGCAGCCGGACAGGGCGATCAGTCCTTCGTGATGTTGCCGAAGCAGGTCCTTGTCCATCCGTGGTTTGTAGTAGAAACCTTCGAGATAGGCCTTGCTGACCAGCTTGATCAGGTTCTGATAGCCGGTCCGGTTGGCGGCCAGCAGAATCAGATGATAGTAGTCGTTATGGGCCAGGTGCCCTTCCCGGTTCAGCCGGCTGCCGGGCGCCAGGTAAGCCTCGCAGCCGATGATGGGCTTCACTCCCTCGGCCTTGGCCTTCTGGTAGAACTCCACGACGCCGAACATATTGCCGTGGTCCGTGATCGCGACCGCGGGCATGCCGAACCCCTTGACCTGCCTGATGAGCGGATCAATCTGGTTCGCCCCGTCCAAGAGGCTGTATTGCGTATGGAGGTGTAGGTGGACGAATTGAGACGGCACGGGGGGAAACCTCGTGGGAGATTGTAGTCGGAAGGGGAGGGGAAGTCAAACGGAAGATACCTCGGCTGACGAAGGGCAGGCAGGCCCGTCGGGGTGGTGACAACTCGCTCCGGCGCGTGCGCGCCTAGCTGCTGTAACTATCGGCAGAACGGCTGCGGCTCCCCCCATCCCTCACATCAGAATGCGTGGGTTTTCCGATCCGTCCATGCCTGATTGCCACAGGCAAGGGCGGTCGGGCCTCACTCGTTCTGCCGCCACGCACATCAGCACGGCGCGCCCACAAAGTCGCTCGTTGCACCACCCCGACGGACGAAGTGTGTCTAGTGGCAACAACTTCCTAGGCCATCCCTTCCACACGAGGTTTTGGGAAGAAGAAAATAGAAAAGAATAATCGCTCCTCCGGCGGGTTTGCTCCGATCCCTGGCACACCAGATTCTTACCCTCGCTCGGGGATCCGTTGCTCTTTCCGTTGCACGGGTGATGGGAGAAGGGTAGGGTGCGGGTGCCTTGCTTTTCCTGGAGCACCGGCATAGACTTTTCTCACTTTTCTAGGAAGTGACTGTTGTGCAAAAAAGAGGTGAAGGCCAATGACCATACTACACGCTCAATTGATCGGCGACAAAGCTGTGCTTCCGCGAAAGGAGTTCGAGCGGCTTGTGGAGCTGGCCCGGCGAAGTGAAGAGATTGCTTTGCAAACGGAAACCGATGAAACACCGACTGCGGGGATTGTGAAGCTCGCGGAGCAGGGCGGCGCTTTTGAGTGGCTTGCCGAGGAAGAGGACCTCTACACCGTGAATGACTTGAAAGTGCGCTATCAGTGACGGGATGGACCTTGCTGAGATTCGCAACCTCGTCAGTGAGGGTAAGTACGAGATCAGTCTTCATGCCCAACAGGAACGATTAGACGATGATCTGGATGTCACAGATATCGAGAGCGCTCTTGCCTCGGGGGAGATCATCGAAGAGTACCCTGCTGATCCGCGAGGACCTAGTTGCCTGGTGGCCGGCTTTGCTGATCAAAGACCGGTGGCATATTGTGGTAGGATGGGCGCGAAGACGACAAGGAGCTGAAAGGATTCTGAGAGTGATCACGGTGTACATTCCTCAGCCACCGAAGTGGGCTGACCATCGGACGAGGGGGAGGGGGACATGACCAGCTTTGGGGATTGCACGTTCTGCGATGGGGAAGTCGAGGAGCGGCGCGTGGACTATGATTACCGGCGTCGCGGTCACCTCCTCATCATGAAGAACGTCCCGGCCGGTGTGTGCCGGCAGTGCGGGGAAAAGTATTTTAAGCCGGATGTATTGAAACGAATGGATCGCACCTATCATGCCATTGTCGAGCAACGTCAAGCGCCCGATCAGATCGTGGAAGTGTCGGCTGTGTCCTTTTGACCTCGATGGACAACGCCTACAGCGTGTGAGGCTTTCCGTAAAAAAGCAGAATGTCCCTATTTCTCGATCTGGAGAAGGATAGCTCGGTCTTCATTTATTACTCCGGCCACGGTACGCCCAACACCAAATCCGGCGATGCGTACTTGGTCCCCTATGACGGCGATCCGACCTTTATCGAGAAAACTGGTTATCCTTTGAAGCGGCTCTATGCGGCGTTGGAGAAGTTGCCGGTGAAGGATGTGACGGTCGTGTTGGATTCCTGCTTTTCCGGGGCCGGAGGCCGCTCGGTGCTGGCGCAGGGCGCGAAGCCCATGGTGCTGTCCGTGGAAAACGCGATTGTGGCGGGAGGGAAGACCGTGGTTCTGGCAGCCAGTTCCGGCGACCAGGTTTCCAGTGCCTACGTGGATAAAGGACATGGGCTGTTCACCTATTTCTTCTTAAAGGGCCTGCAAGGAGAGGGGGACGTCAATAAAGACGGGATCATCGAAATGACGGAACTCTACGGATACCTCAAGCCGCAGGTCCAGCGGGTGGCCCGCAAGCAGTTCAACAATGAGCAGACGCCGCAGTTGCTTGCCGGTCCCGAATTGCTCCGCAAGGGGGCTGGACGCTTGCTGGAACGCACACAGTAGGAACTTCCTGCAAGCCTCCTCTCAGACCTCCACTCGCCTTGAAACTTCTGCAAACTATCTGCTATTCTGGCGCCGCTTTTCAAAGCTGTGAGCTGACAGTTATCACCGCTCAGCCTTATTGGTGAAGGAGCATTCATGGCCGGGGTGAAGCGGGCGTTGATCAGTGTCTCGGACAAGACCGGCATTGTCGAGATGGCCAAGGGGCTGGCGGCCCTGGGCGGTGAAATCTTGTCCACGGGCGGGACAGCCAAGGCTTTGCGGGAAGCCGGTGTCACCGTTACGGATGTGGCCGCTTACACCGGTTCGCCGGAGATCCTGGACGGCCGGGTCAAGACGCTGCATCCCAAGGTTCACGGAGGGTTGCTGGGTCGCCGCAAGGACCCCAAGCACATGGCTGAGATGCAGCAGCAGGGGATCGGACCGATTGACGTCCTGGTGGTCAATCTCTATCCCTTCGAGGCCGCGGTCGCCAAGCCGGACTGTACCTTCGAGCACGCGATCGAGAACATCGACATAGGCGGGCCGTCGATGCTGCGTTCTGCTGCGAAGAACCACGAGGATGTGCTGGTTCTGGTCGACCCGGCGGACTACAACCGGGTGCTGGAAGCTCTCAAGGGCGGAAGCGTGACGCGCGAGCTCCGCCGCGAGTTGGCTGCGAAAGTCTTTCAGCATACAGCCCGGTATGACAGCCTGATTGCCGGCTACCTGGAAAAGCAAGCGTCAGGGGAGGCTGCCAAGTTTCCCACGATCCTCTCCTTACAGTATGAATGGGCCGAGACCCTGCGGTACGGCGAGAACCCACACCAGCAGGGGGCCTTCTACCGCGAACTGGGCTCACGCGAGCCGTCCGTCTCCCGTGCCAAGGTCCTGCACGGAAAAGCGATGTCCTACAATAATTACCTGGATGCGAACTCGGCGCTGGAACTGGCCAAGGAGTTTGCCGAAACCACGGCGGTGATCGTCAAGCACAACAATCCTTGCGGGGTGGCTCTGGGAGCCAGTCCGGTCGAAGCCTACGTGAAGGCCCGTGAGACCGATCCAGTGTCGGCTTTCGGTGGCGTCATCGCCTTCAACCGAGCCGTAGATTTGGCCACGGCCAAGGAGATCACCTCCACCTTCGTCGAAGTGGTGGTGGCGCCGGGCTATCAAGTCGAGGCGCTGGCAGAGCTCAAGCGGAAAAAGGATCTGCGTCTGCTGGATATCGGACCATTGACCCTGACAGTCCGCGACGGGCTGGACCTGAAAAAGCTGGTCGGAGGCCTCATTGTGCAGGATCGCGACCTAGGGGCGCTGGCCGATTTGCGGGCGCTGAAGGTGCCGACCAAGCGGAAGCCGACGGATGAGGAGTACGCGGCCTGCGCCTTTGCGTGGAAGGTTTGCAAACACGTGAAGTCCAATGCCATCGTCTATGCCAGAGCCGGTCAGACGGTCGGCA
>Ga0194126_10004872_pt1 | contig 20168 bp, 20 predicted proteins | sample TA2KigC150mmetaG_FD_148641 | JGI IMG/M metagenome (GOLD analysis project Ga0194126, IMG submission 148641) | Freshwater microbial communities from Lake Tanganyika, Tanzania - TA2015035 Kigoma Deep Cast 150m | ecosystem: Environmental > Aquatic > Freshwater > Lake | place: Tanzania: Lake... | reverse complement strand
TTCTTACCCCGTTGCGTGGAATGAATGGGGATTTACCGTCATAAAGCGAGGTGTGCGATGGAACGCAAACTGATCATGCACAAATCACCCAACCTTATTCTCGCCGGTTTTGGCGCTCTGGACAAGATGGGCGAGGAGGCCAGAAACCTCGAGGCCAAGAAGGCGCTCCTGGTCACCGATCGGGGCATTATCGATTCGGGGGTCAGCGCGAAGGTCGAAAAGGTGCTGACGGATCAGAAGATCGCCGTGGATCTCTTCGATCAGGTCATCCCCGATCCCGACATCGCCTGCTGCGAAAAATGCATCGACCAGGCCAAGGCCGGTGGCTACGATCTGATCGTCGGCGTCGGCGGGGGGAGCGCCATGGATATCGCCTCCGTGACCTCTACCCTCTGCACGAATCCCGGCAGCGTGAACGACTATTTCGGCGTCAATCTTTTGAAAAAGCAGGGAATCCCCACCTTTCTGGTGGCGACGACCGCCGGGACCGGCGCGGAGGTCACCCCCAACGCCATTTTGACCGACACGGTGGCCAAACTCAAGAAGGGGATCGTCAGCCCTTTTATCCTGCCCCGTGCGGCCGTAGTCGATCCCGAGCTGACCCTCTCCATGCCCCCGCGGGTGACCTCCTTCACCGGCATGGACGCCCTTACCCACGCCATCGAGTCCTTCACGTCGATCAACGCCTCGCCGCTCACGGACCTCTACGCCCGGGAGGCGATACGGCTCATCGGCCGGAGCCTCCGTATGGCCGTAGCCCGGGGTGACCGCCGGGACGCCCGGTACGACATGTCCATCGGGAGCCTCTACGCGGGGATCTCGCTGGCCAACGCCGGGGTGGGCGCCGTCCATGCACTGGCCTATCCGCTCGGAGGGCAGTTCAACGTACCGCACGGTATCGCAAACGGCATCCTCCTTCCCCACATCATGGAGTTCAACCTTCCCGGAGACATCGAAAAATTCGCCGAGGTCGCCGGTCTTATGGGCGAGCGGGTGGAATGTCTGTCGCCCGTCGAGGCTGCCTACCGCGCCGTGGAAGCGGTCAAGAACCTCCTTAAGGATGTCGATATGCCGACGACATTGACCGAACTGGATATCCCCCGATCTGCGATTCCCGAGATGGCGGCCGCGTCGATCAACGTCACACGCCTCATGGGCAATAACCCGAGGCGGATGACTGCGAAAGATTCCGAGAAGGTGTACGAAAAAGCATTCTAAAGGAAGGCGCGATGCGTTTTCTCTTTTCCGATCCTTTCAGCAAAGTGGCGGGGAAGGAACTCGACTTTCCGATCTCGGGTCCCGTCGCGCTGCGCGCTTTGATCGGCCGATTTCCCCCCGACCTCATCAAGCTGATCCACCACGACCCATCGGGTTCCGATGTCGAACTCTGGGCCCACGTCATGTTTTTCAACAAGGAGCGGCTCTTGCGACTCGACGACATGATCGATGACGAAGAAACAATAAAGGTTCTGCTGCCGGCGACGGGAGGCTGACCGGAAAAGAGGTAAAGACCATGCTTGGCTACAATAAGAAAATTCTGAGGGTTGATCTGACCAACCGAAAAAGCGAGGTTCAGGACCTGGATGATGCCCTGCTGGAAAAATATGTCGGCGGCGTCGGTTTGGGTGCGCGGCTGCTCTATGACGAGACAAACTCCGATACCGATCCGCTCGGACCGGAGAACATCCTGGCGGCGATGACCGGGCCGTTTACCGACAGCCGTGTCCCCTCGTCGAGCCGGCACCACGTCATGGGGCGATCGCCGCTCACGGGGATCCTGGGTGAATCGAACGTCGGCGGCTCCTGGGCGGTCCATTTCAAAAAAGCGGGATACGATGGGATCGTTGTCACGGGGAAGGCCGATGGGCCGGTCTATCTCTGGATTCACGAAGGCGGTGTCGAGATCCGGGACGCCCGTCCCGTCATGGGCAAGGATTCCGTCGAGTCGGCCGAGTGGCTCAAGGGGCAGACGACGGATAAGGCGAGCGTCGCGGTGATCGGTCCTGCCGGCGAGAAACTGGCCCGGATCGCCGGGATTCCCCATGTGGGAACGATCGTCCGGCAGGCGGCGCGCTGCGGGCTCGGCGCGGTGATGGGTTCGAAGAACCTGAAGGCCATGGTGGCCTTCGGAACAAAGAAGGTCGCGCAGGCCGACGAGGAGGGTCTCAGGGAGGCGATGAAGACGGTCCTCCCCCATCTGCGGAAAGTCACCGAAACCTTCGGCAAATACGGGACCTCCGGCGGCGTGGAGAATTACGAGCGGCTGGGCAATTTCCCCCTCCAGAACTGGCGGTCAAGCCGCTGGGCCGATGCGGTCAAGATTTCCGGGCCCACCATGTACGACACGGTCCTGAAGAAGAGAACGGCCTGCCTGCTGTGCCCCATCGCCTGCGGCCGCCACGTCCGCATCGAAGACGGACCCTACGGGCCCATGGAAGGCGAGGGCCCCGAGTACGAAACCATGGGGACGATGGGCGGCGAATGCCTGGTCTCTGACCTGGCTGCCATCTGCAAGGCCAACGATCTGTGCAACCGTTACGGCCTCGATACCATGTCCACCGGGTCGGTGATCGCCTTTGCGATGGAGGCCTTCGAGAAGGGGCTGATCACGACCGCGGATACGGACGGGGTTGAGCTTCGCTGGGGCAGCGGCGCGGCCCTTGTGGAGATGACAAAGAAAATCGGTCTTCGCCAGGGGATCGGGGAGCTCATGGGCGAAGGGGTTTTGCGCATGGCCCAAGCCCTGGGGCGAAACGCCATCGAATTCGCCATGCATGTCAAGGGGCTCGAGCCTTCGGCCCACGACCCGCGGCGGTTCTGGAGCCAGGCGCTCTCCTACGGCACCGCGGCGCGCGGCGCCTGCCACAACGCCGCCTGGAGCCATCCGTATGAACTGGCCCTGTTCATGTCCGAGCTAGGATTGGACAAGCCCCATCCCTCCTGTCAGGTGGAAGGCACGGTCGAGATGACCGCAAAGCTGCAGTCCTATCAGTCCATGAACGACACACTGATCATCTGTCGTTTCACCCAGGTCGGAAAGGCCGTGACGGCGACGAACATTGTCGACTGGTACAACATGATCACGGGCCGGCGGGTGGATATAGGCGAACTGATGACGATCGGCGAGCGGATCTTCAATCTCAAGCGGCTTTTCAACACCCGTCTGGGCATCAGCCGTAAGGACGATTTCCTTCCCCCCCGTTTCATGACGCACAACCGCAAGGGCGAGGGGATCACCACCCAGTTGCCCCCCATGGGGAAGCTGCTTGCCGACTATTACGAATACCGGGGGTGGAGCGAGGAAGGCCTGCCGACACCCGAAAAGCTCCGGCAACTGGGGCTTTAACGGCTCCTTCTGAGGAGGATTTATGAACGACAGGATGCATTGCCGGGAGTTTGACCTGTCCGGCAAGGTGGCCGTCGTCACCGGCGCCGGAAGAGGAATGGGCCGGTATATGGCGATGGACCTGGCCCGCTACGGTGCGGACCTGGTCCTCTGCAGCCGGACCCTCTCGGAGCTGGAAGCGGTGGGCGGCGAGGCGGAGGCCCTGGGAAGAAAGACGCTGGTGGTGAGAACCGACGTTGGGCAACCCGGCGAGATCGAGCGGATGACCGCCCTGGCCGTTGAGCGCTTCGGCCGTATCGATATCCTTGTCAACAACGCCGGGATGAACGTGCCCCAGTGGGCCGAAGAGGTGACCGAGGAGGCCTGGGACCGGGTCATGAATGTCAACGTGAAGGGGGTTTTTCTCTGCGCCCAGGCGGTAGGCAAGGTGATGATCCGGCAGAAGAAGGGCAAGATCATCAACATCTCCTCCCAGTCCGGCAGCGTCGGGCTGATCAAGCGGTCGGCCTACTGCTCGAGCAAGGGCGCCGTCAATCAGCTCACCCGGGTGCTCGCGCTCGAATGGGGCAAGCACAATATCTGCGTGAACGCCCTGGCCCCCACATTCGTCGAGACCCCCATGACCCGTCCGATGCTCCAGGAAAAATCCTTCCGGGACTATGTGATGGGGAACATCCTCCTGGGACGGCTCTGCAAACCCGAGGATCTGACCGGGGGTCTCATCTTCCTGGCGTCCGACGCTTCGGACATGGTCACGGGGCACATCCTGCACATCGACGGCGGCTGGACCGCCCACTAACAAAATGGAAGGAGTACAAAAGCGGAGGGGCTGTGGGCGGTCTAAGGGATCGCCTGCAGTCGATTATAAAAGGAAGACACCATTTATAATAAAAGGAGGACATCATTATGTTGAAACGTTTGGCTGCTTTTTTCACACATCTGATGAGACACTACCTTCCCGACGCCTATCTCTTCGCGATCCTGCTCACGTTCCTTTCCGCCATTCTTGCCCTGATCTTTACACCCGCCGGTTTCACGAAACTGATCACAACTTGGGGAGACGGCATCTACGGGATCATCGCCTTTGCCTTCCAGATGATCCTGATACTGGTCACGGGCCACTGCCTGGCGCTGACCCCGGCCGTCAACCGGATTCTGGTTTCGATCGCCGGAATCGGCAATACCCCGGTCAAAGGCGGGATGATCGTCGCATTTGTCGCGGGGATCTGCTCATGGATCAACTGGGGATTCGGCCTGGTCGTGGGTGGGCTCCTGGCCCTCCAGGTCGCGAAAAAGAACAGGCAGGCCGATTTTCCCTTCCTGATCGCGTCCGCATACAGCGGATTCGTGGTCTGGCACATGGGGCTCTCGGGTTCCATCCCCCTGGTCATCGCCACATCGAAGAGCGCCCAAAACTTTATAGAGAAAATGACCGGCGCGGTGGTACCCGTCTCCCAGAGCATCTTCCAACCGTTCAATCTCATACCCGCCATACTGCTCATCATCACCATCCCGATCCTCATGGCCCTGATCCACCCCAAGGAGGACGAGATCCAGACGATCCCGGAAGACAAGCTCACGGATCTGTGCGGCGACTGCCCACATCTGGAAGTGCCGCAAAATCCGACGCTGGCGGACAGAATCGACCACAGCTATGCGATCAACATGATCTTCGGTCTGATGGGTCTTATTTACCTCTACTACCACTTCTCCACGAAAGGGTTCGATCTGAACCTTAACATTGTCATCTTCATCTTCTTCATCGTCGGGGTGATTCTCCACGGCAAGCCGGTCAACTACATCAAGGCGATGAACACGGCCATCAAAGGGGCCGGGGGGATCGCCCTGCAGTTCCCGCTCTACGGCGGGATCCAGGGGATCATGGTCGGGACGGGCCTGGCTAAGGTTATCGCCGGCTGGTTTGTGGTCATTTCTTCGGCTGAGACGTTCTATATGTTCCAGTTCTGGGCCGCCGGGGTGATCAACGTGTTCATCCCGTCCGGCGGAGGGCAGTGGGCCGCCCAGGGGCCGATCACGATGGAGGCGGCCAAGATGATGGGGATCGACCCGGTCCGGTCGGCTATGATGGTGGCCTGGGGGGACCAGTGGACCAACATGATCCAACCATTCTGGGCGTTGCCACTCCTCGGCCTCGCGGGTCTCTCGGCCCGGGACATCATGGGATACACCACGGTGACGCTCCTTTATAGTGGTGTCATTATGAGTATCTTTGCCCTGCTCATCGGGTTCAAGGTGTTCTAAGACGCGGTACAAACTGCGGAAGGGGTTCGGGGAGGAGGCCTGCCGCCGCCTCTCCCCTTCCGCAAACCCCCTTTCCGATTACCTCCTCAAGCCCCTCCGTGCAATAAGGGAACTTCACTTATCCGACTTCATCCGGCGTCTTGTTTCTTCTGTCGTTTGTGATAGGATCAACTCTCTTTTTTCCGGCTGCTCCGGATCAATACGTGCGGCCGGCGGAAAGATGAGGGCAAGGCGGTGACGTGCGGGTTGAATTTCGGGTGAAAGGCACGGCGGCGGTGCGGATGCGGATAAGATGATGAAAGAATATGGAAATAAAATGCCGGTCCCGGTCTCAAAAGGAAAGGAACCGAACCGGTGTCTCTCCTGCGGAACAACGGAGAACCTCGGCCGGCGGCGTTATTGCTCCATCGACTGCCGGCAGAGGCTCCGGCAGAAACTGGATATGCGCTGCGGTCTTCTCCAGGCGCTGAACACGCGGTATGCCACCTTCTACTTTTCGGACCTGCTGATCATCATGGACATTTTGCCTTGCGGCCATAAGGAAATCCGCAGCTTCTTCTACCCCCGGACGCCGGGGAGGTCGCCGGGTGAAGATTTCAGCCGGATGTCGGATATCCTGGGAGAGACATGGTGGGCCGAGCAGCGGCGGACGAAAAAGCGATACTATGCCTCGCTCCATGTCCTGGAGCTGGCCGTCCGGAACCATGTGCCGCCGCAGTCGGTCAAACCGCCGATCGTCCACACACCCGCCGTCGCACCCGCCTCGCTGGTCTATCTGAATCTGGAAAAATCGAATCTCGATTCCCCGGAGCTCCGGAAGATCGTCAGGAACGCCTATCGGCGGCAGGTGAAGATCCATCATCCCGACCTCGGGGGCGACGCGGCGATGTTCCGAAAGATTCACCAGGCTTACGAAGACTTGATCCGCTGGGCTGAAAAACCAAACTTCATCCGGCATCGCGGCTTTCCCGACAAGTGGTTCTATGAGGGGGACAAGAACCGCTGGATTCAACCGACGCCGCTCCAGCCCCAAGGCCGGTGAAGGCAATACGGGAGGGGTCATATTCCTTGACGGACGGGGATCGGTCCATTATGATTGGTTTCCATTGGAGCGGTTCTCACCGAATCACGGCAGGAAAGACGGTACAGGAGGGATGCGATGAACGGAATGTCCTATGATCTGGAGGGGAAGGTGGTCGTCGTGACGGGGGGAAGCCGGGGAATCGGCCTGGAAATGGCCCGGAGCTTTCTCGCCCAGGGGGCGCGGGTCGCGATCTGCGGCCGGAAACAGGAGAACCTTGCCGCTGCGATGGAAAATCTCGGCGGCGGCGAAAGGCTTCTCGCCCTGCCGGCCCATGTCGCCCGCGAGGCGGATGTGGAGACCCTGTTCGACAGGGCCGTCGGCCATTTCGGCGGCCTCGATGTCCTCATTAATAATGTAGGGATGAATCTGATGACGGCCTCGGTCGCCGATGCGGACCTCGCCGTCTGGAACAAGATCATCGAAGGGAACCTGACCGGCGCCTTTCTCTGTTCGCGCAAGGCGGCCCGGATCATGCGGGAAAAGAAGCGGGGAAAGATCGTCAGCATCTCCTCTCTCGCCGGCGCCAAGGCCTCTCCGGGGATGGGGATCTATGGGATCGCCAAGGCCGGCCTCGAGATGCTCACACAGGTCCTTGCCGCCGAGCTTGCCCCCTTCAATATCCAGGTCAATGCCATCGCCCCCGGGGTGGTGAGGACCGATTTCAGCAAGCCCTTCTGGTCGACGCCGGCCATCTGCGAGCAGATCGTCAAGGCGATCCCGGCGGGCCGTATCGCCGAAACGGCCGACCTGATTCCAATCGTCCTTCTGCTCGCCTCCGGTTTTTCCGACTACATCACCGGTCAGACGATCATGGTCGACGGGGGGGCCTCGGCGATATGAGCCATACGGCCGGCATCGACATCGGCTCGATCACCGCCAAGGCGGCAATCATGAAGGACGATCTGCTTCTGGGATCGCGGGTGATCTTTACCGGCTATAATTCCGAGGCCGCGGGTCTGCGCGTTTACGAGGAGCTCCTCGGCGAGCTGGGGCTTGACCGTGCCGAAGTCGTCCGGATCGTCGCCACCGGCTACGGCCGCAAGAGCGTGACGATAGCCGATAAAGCGGTTACCGAAATCATGTGCCATGCCGCCGGGGCGCGATTCCTTCAGCCTTCCGTCCGGTCGCTGATCGATATCGGCGGGCAGGACAGCAAGGCCGTCGTCATGGACGAAAACGGCCGGGTGACAAACTTCGCGATGAACGACAAGTGCGCCGCCGGGACCGGCCGTTTTCTCGAGGTGATGGCGCGGGCCCTGGAGGCGGATCTCGACGAATTCGGAGCGCTTTCCCTCAAGGCCGAGCATCCGGCGAAGATCAGCAGTCTCTGCACCGTCTTTGCCGAGTCGGAGGTGATCTCGCTTATCGCAAAGGGCGAGACCCGGGAAAACATCATCGCGGGGATCCATGAGGCGATCGCCTCGCGGGTCTCGGCAATGGCAAGCCGGATCGGTCTTACGGCGCCCATCATGATGTCCGGAGGTGTGGCCCGCAACGGAGGCGTCGTCCATGCACTCGAGAAGGCGATCGGTTGTCCGGTCGTCGTCTCACCGTACGCCCAGGTCAACGGGGCTATCGGCGCGGCATGTCTCGCCCGGGAGGTGAAAAATGTATGAGGATCTAAAGGGCAAAACGGCCCTGGTTACCGGGGCGGGGAAGAAGACCGGCATCGGGTATGCCGTCGCGGAGCGCCTGGCCTCTCTGGGCTGTCGGGTCGTCATCGCCGATCTCGGCCGCCCGCCGGAGTTCGTAAACCCGGTTCGGACAGGGACGAGCGAGGAGATGGATGCGATCGCCGCCGAGCTTGCCGAGCGCTTCGGAGCGAAGGTTTCCACCGTCGATGTCGATGTCACCTCCCCGCCCTCGGTCAGCGCTATGGCGGAGGTCCTCCGGGAGCGATGCGGACATATCCATATCCTTATCAACAACGCCGGCGCCTCCTTCGGCGTTCCCGCCGACATCCTCTCTTACGACGAGTCGGCCTGGATCCGGACCGTGGACGTCTGTCTTTTTTCCGTTTTCCGCGTCAGCCGGGCACTCCTGCCGCTCATGCTGGGCGAGCCCGGCGCGATCATCAATACCGCCTCCCGGGCGGGAAAAGTCCCGCCGTTGTTCAACAGCGCCTACGCAGCGGCGAAGGCCGGGGTAATCATGCTGACCAAGACGATGGCGAAGGAGCTGGCATCCCGAAGCATCCGGGTAAATGCCATCTGCCCGGGACAGATCCGGACCGATCTGGAGCAGTGGCGCTTTGGCCTGGAGGCCGCATTTTTCGGGAGCACGGTTGACGCGCGGGAGCAGGAAATGTGCCGGACGATTCCACTCGGCCGGATAGGCGATCCGGGCGATGTGGGGAGGCTCGCCGCCTTTCTCGCATCGGAGAGCTCGGGATACATGACGGGACAGGCGATCAACGTGGACGGCGGCCAGTGCATGGAGTTGTGATGACTGATGGCCTCTGCCAGGCCGCTGGACATTTTTCGACCCTGCACGTCCTCGCTGCGCTGCCGGAAAACCAACTCGCGCCTGACGGCGCTCAGACATGTTTTCCGGCGGGCGCTCCGCTGCGGCGGCAGGGTGGCCCGAAAAATCTCCAATGCGGCCCTTCCAGAGACCATCAATCATAGGGAGATATTTCTTATTAAAGGGAGGAGAAATGGAGCAGGTGATCGGCGGCAGACTGGCCGCGGAGGCGCTCATTGAACAAGGCGTCAAGTATGTGTTTACCCTGAGCGGGGGGCACATTACCCCAATCTATCAGTATCTTGAGGGATCGCCGGTTGCGCTTTTCGATACCCGGCATGAGCAGGCTGCCGTCTTCATGGCCGAGGCCTGGGCGCGGATGACCCGGAAACCCGCGGTCGCCATGGTGACGGCCGGGCCGGGATTCACCAATGCGCTCTCCGGGATCGCCAATGCCAGGCTCTCCAACGCCCCGGTGGTCCTGATCTCGGGTTGTGTCGGTCTGGAAAGCGCGGAGAAGCTCGATCTCCAGGACATGAGTCAGCTTCCCGTCATCGCCCCGATGGTGAAGAAGGCCTGGGTCTGTCACATAGCCCAGAGAATCCCCGAGTTCATCGACCTCGCCTTCCGGACCGCCGCAGCCGGCCGGCCCGGGCCGGTCTACCTCGAGCTCCCCTGCGATGTCCTGAATAAGGCCGTTGATCCGGCCGGGGTAAAACGCCCCCGGAGCCGTGTGGATTCCCGACCGACGGATCCCGAAGCGGCGCGGGAGATCCTGATGATGCTCCAGGCAGCCCAGAATCCGGTCATCATCGCCGGGAGCGGCGTCTGGTATGCCGATGCGGGAGAGGCCCTCAAGGGCTTCGTCGAGCGCTCCGGCATTCCCGTCTTCACGGGCAACTCCGGCAGGGGGGTGATCTCCGATACCCATCCCCTCTGTTTCGAGTCTTCGCTCGCCATCCGTCCCGGCGCGGCATTCCTGGCCCTTGCGAGCGCCGACCTGGTCCTTTTTCTCGGGAGCCGGCTCAGCCTCTTCTTTCTCTTCGGCGACATCTTTCGGAAGGATGCACGGTTCATCCAGGCGGACATCGAGGCGGAGGAGATCGGTCGGAACCGCTCCGTGGATCTCGGTGTCGTCGGCGACGTCCGCGCCCTGCTGGAGGAACTCAATCGGTCGATCGATGCGCAGGGGATCGGCGGATCCCTTCGGAGCCGTTTCCAGGGTTGGGTCGAGACCGTTCGGAAGGCCGATGGGGAAGGGAAGGCCCCGACACAACCGCTATGGGAAAGCGATGCCGTTCCCATCCACCCCCTGCGCCTTGCCCGCGAGGTCGATGCCTTCATGGACCGTGATGATGACATCGTCGTGGCCGACGGGGGCGACACCCAGGTCTGGATGGGGATGACCAGGACCGTCAGAGGGGGCGGCCGCTATTTCGACTCGGGGCTGTACGGCTGTCTGGCGGTGGGGCTCCCCTTCGCCAATGCGGCGAAGCTCGGCCATCGGGAGAGCCGCGTCCTTCTGATCTCCGGCGACGGGTCAATCGGGTTTAATTTCATGGAGTTCCACACGGCGATCCGCAAGGGACTCCCAATCGTCGCTGTGATCGCCAACGACCAGAGCTGGGGGATGATCGCCCATAGCCAAACGCTCCGCCTGGGGCACAGCATCCCCGATGGGACGTGGCTCGGACGCGTCGATTACCATCGCCTTGTCGAGGCCCTCGGGGGTTTCGGCGTCCTGGTCGAACGGCCCGAGGAGATCCGGCCGGCCCTGGAGGCGGCCTTCGCTTCGGGGCGGACCGCCTGCGTCAATGTGATGGTGGATCCCACCGTGATCAGCCCGGGGAGTGTTGCGCTCGCCAATATTGGCGGTTATTGCGCCAAACAATGACGGCTACGTAAAAAGCCCGGATGCTGCGTTGCGCTTCATCCCTCGTCGCTGCGGCGTACGCAAAAGTACGCCTCGAATGGGGACAGATTTCAAATCTGTCCCCACGCGCGCCTTGCCTGCGGGCTTTTTACGAAGCCGTCCCCAATGCAAGGCTTTGTTACGACTTTTTACGAGGTCATAAAACAATAAAGGAGAAAAACATGGGAAGAAGGGGTTTGATTCTTGTTTTGTTTGCGCTGTTCGCCTTCACGAGCGGGTGCGATATGATCAAGGATGCGACAGACATCGAGTTTACCATCATACGAAGTCACGTCTTTACGATTGATGCGAACCTGACGACGTTCCCATACGACGTCGACCTGACGACGGACTCGGACTATCAGCGCTACAAAGGCAAGATACGGGATATCGACATCGATTATCTGAGATACTCCATCACATCCAACACGGGCAGTGGCGGAAAATCGGATTTTTATGCCAATTCATTCGGGGGAAGCTTTGCCACCGCTACAAAAGTGGCCGAAACCATCAGCTTTGCTGCCGGCGAGACCCGCGGCGCCACCGATGTCGTGTGGTTGAATAAAAATTACATGGAAAACCTTTTGATCACGGGGAAGCTGAGTGTCTGGGCTGTCGCCGAGGGAACGAATGTGCGGCTTACCATACCGGTTGAAATAAAGGTAAAGGTGACGGCGAATCCATTCGAATAGCCGTAACACCCGGTTGCGTGAACATCAGCTCCCGGAAGCGCGCGGGGGAACACGATTTTCAAGCAACCGACTCGATTCATGCGGTGGCGCAGGCCTGTGCGACCGAGGTCCAGTAGGGGGACATGTTCCGCAGCCGCTCGATAATGGGCGGCAGCTTTTCCGTCACGAAATCGATCTCCTCCTCGGTACTGTAAACGCTCAGGCTGAATCGGATCGAACCATGCGCCATCGTGAACGGAACCCCCATGGCCCGCAGCACATGGGAGGGTTGAAGCGACCCCGACGTACAGGCCGAACCGGAAGAGGCGCAGATTCCGTACTCGTTCATGAGCAGGAGAATTCCCTCCCCTTCGACGAATTCGAAGCTGATGTTTGTCGTGTTGGGCAGCCGCCGGAGTAGGTCCCCGTTGACCCGGCTTTGCGGGATTCTTTTCAGAAGGACCGCCTCCAGCCTGTCGCGCAGGCGTCTCACGGTCGTGTTTTCCGTCACCAGGTGGCGGGCCGCCAGTTCGCATGCCTTTCCCAACCCGATGATGCTTGGGGTGTTCTCCGTGCCGCCCCGGCGCCCCTTCTCCTGGTGCCCGCCGATCATGAACGGGGAAAACTTGGTGCCCCTGCGGACGTACAGCACGCCGATCCCCTTGGGGGCGTGGAGCTTGTGCCCGGAGATGGAAAGCATGTCGATGGCATTTTTTTTCATATCGATGGGGATCTTCCCGGTCGACTGAACCGCGTCGGAATGGAAAAGGATCCCCCGTTCGCGGACCAGTTCGGCCGCCTTCTCCACGGGAAAAATCACCCCCGTTTCATTGTTGGCCCACATCAGGCTGACGACAGCCGTGTCCGGCGAGAGGCTCCCGACAAGATGCTCCAGGTCCAGGACCCCGCTCTTGTCGACGGGTAGTTCCGTGACCCGGTACCCCTGACCGGCCAAATTTGCGAAGAGCGAACGAATCGCGGGGTGCTCGACCCGGCTGGTGACAAGATGACGTTTTTCCGGATTCGTCGCAAGGGCCGAGCGGATGGCGGCGTTGTCGCTCTCCGTGCCGCAGCTCGTGAAGATGATCTCGTCGGGCGTTGCGCCGATGAGCGCAGCGACCTGCTCGCGCGCCTCGCGGAGTTTCTGGGCCACCTGACCGCCGAAGGAATGCATGCTCGAGGGGTTGCCGTACAGCTCGCTGTAGTAGGGCAGCATCGCGTCGAGGACCTCGGGCGCCACCTGCGTCGTGGCGTTGTTGTCCAGATAGACGGTTTTCATGGGGCGACCTCCTCGATGGTCAGGTCGGGTGACACCAGATCCCGGAGTTTCGCCTCGACGAAGTGCTTCAACGTGATATCGGACGCCTTGCAGACCGCGCAGGCGCCGCGCACCGCCACGATGACGCGATCGCCGATGACGTCGATCAGTTCGATGTCGCCGCCGTCGTGCTTCAGGGAAGGCCGGATCTCCCGCTCGAGCGTTTCCTCTATCCGCTTGATCTTCTGAATGTTGGTCAGTCGGGGCTGTGCGGCAGGTTTTGCCTCGGCCCGCACCCGCTCGATGATCTTCCGGATGGCGTCGTGGCAGTTGCCGCAGCCGCCGCCCGCTTTGGTGTAATTGGTCACATCCTCGACCGTCGTGAGGTTGTTCTCCCGGACGGCCCGTTCGATCTCCCGGTCCGTCACACCGAAACACTCACAGACGATTTGCATCCCCGGCTCCTTGACCGGCGCCCCCTGGTAATTTTCGATCGCCTTTTCAAGGGCCTCCTTCCCCATCACACTGCAATGCATCTTCTCCTGGGGCAGACCGCCCAGGAAGGCCGCGATGTCCTGATTGGTCACCTGCTTTGCTTCTTCCAGAGTCATTCCCTTGATCATCTCGGTGAGCGCCGAAGAGGAGGCGATGGCGCTGGCGCAGCCAAAGGTCTTGAACATCGCCTCTTTGATCCGCTTGTTCTCATCGAGTTTGAAGGAAAGCTTGAGGGCGTCTCCGCAGGCGATCGAACCGACCTCCGCCACACCGTCCGCATGTTCCACCTCCCCGACATTCCGGGGATTGAGAAAATGTTCCCTGACCTTATCCGTGTATTCCCACATAACCTGCTCCTTTAGCTGATCTGCCGAAATGACCGCGGCAGTTCCGGGTTATTAAAAAATGAACGGTCTACGATGACGCAATGGACGTTTCCGTATGGGCGATTGTGAAATCACTCGCCGTCGCTTCTTCGCTTTCTCTTTGGACTGTATTTTATGTCCGGCAGGCCGGATTGTCAACCTATTATGCTGCAACACCTTTTTTCCTGTAAAAGAGAGGACGCAGAAACCCGCTGCAGCGGTGGGGGGATGGAGGAGAGTTTCCCGGGAAGAACCGGTTGAGTGCGGTCCCGTCCGCAGGGCGGGGTTTCCGGCAAGGAAATGTATTGTCAGGTTTCACCTACCATTAGCCATCCATTTAATCATGATTGTCTTTCCCCTGGACCGATGTTAAATTTAATGTAAGGATAAAGCAGATGGCGGATTATCTCATCGGAGTTTCTTTCATACACTCAGAAAGGAGGAGCGAATGACCAAACAGTCGGGAATTTATAAATGTGCGGTGTGCGGGAACATTGTGGAGGTGGTTCACCCCGGCGCCGGGGAGCTGGTTTGTTGCGGCCGGCCGATGCAGTTGCTTACGGAAAATACCACCGATGCCTCGCGCGAGAAACATGTCCCCGTCATCGAAAAGACGCCGGACGGAGTGAAGGTGAAGGTGGGGAGCGTTGCCCACCCCATGGAGGAAAAACACTATATCGAGTGGATCGAGGTGATCGAGGACGGCAAGGTCTGCAGGCAGTTTCTCAAGCCCGGTCAGGCGCCGGAAGCCATTTTTACCGCGAAGGCCGGCCTGGTCACCGCCAGGGAGTATTGCAATCTGCACGGCCTGTGGAAGGCGTGATCTCCTCTGTGCATAGATGGAGGTGCTGGAAATGAGCGAAACCCCCAAGGCCGTCAGGACACTCGACTGTCTGGGGCTTTACTGCCCCGAGCCTCTGTTTCAGACACGGGAAGGTATCGATCAGATCCAGCCCGGCGAAATTCTGGAGGTCATCACCGACGACCCGGCGGCGAAAGAGGATCTCAAGCGGTTCGCCAAGCGCGCCGGCCACGAGGTCGTCTCCTACGAGAAACGCGATGACCATATGCGCTTCTTGATCAAGCGAAACAGCTGACCCTTTGCCTGGGTCGCGACCAACCCGAATAGGAGGGTAGAGACATGCCCGAGAAGAAATGTATCCTGTACGTCCAGACATGCGATACGCCCGAGAGGCAGTATTCGCCCCTGGTCCTGGCGCAGACCGCCGCGGCCATGACGATCGATGCCAAGGTCTATTACCTCGGTATGGGACTCAAGGTCCTGCTTCCCGGCGCGGCCGAGGCCATTCAGATGGGATCGTTCCCGACCGTGAAGGAGATGATGGACAAGGCGATGAAGATGGGTGTTGAGTTCTATGCCTGCGAGGCATCCAAGCAGATGCTTGGTTGGGACAAGGTCACGCTCATGCCCGGCGTCAAGGTCGTCGGCGCGGGGACGCTCAATGACCTTGCGCTCGATGCCGACGCCGCCATGTGGTTCTAAAAGCGGTAGGGACGTTTAATATGCCATCGCGGATTTACCTGGACTATCAGTCGTCGAAGCCCGTCGACCCCCGGGTTGTGGACGCGATGCGCCCCTGGTTCACCGAGCGTTTCGGCAACCCGAGCTCTCTGCATCTTGAAGGCGACGAAGCCACCGAAGCCCTCGATGGCTCGCGCGAAAGCGTAGCGCGGTTTATCGGCGCCGACCGGGACGAGATCATCTTCACATCGGGTGCAACCGAGTCGAATAACCTCGCCATTATCGGATATGTCACCCGCAACCGCAGGCGCGGCGACCACATCGTCATCGCGGAGAGCGAGCATATCTCGATCCACAATATCGCCAAGGCGCTGGAAAAACAGGGCTTCAAAGTCAGCAAGGTGGGGGTCGACCAGTACGGCCGGGTGAGCGTCGAGAAGCTCCGCAGGAAGATCATCGACACGACAATCCTCGTGAGCATCGGCTGGGCGAGCAGCGAGATCGGCACTATCCAGCCCATGCAGGAGATCGCCGCCGTGCTTCGGGGCAGGGGCATCGTCCTGCACAGCGACGCGGTTGCAGCAGAAGGGCTCGTCCCCATCGACGTCCGCAGGGTCCCCGTCGATCTGCTGACGCTCTCCTCAAATGACATATACGGCCCCAAGGGTCTGGGCGCCCTCTACATCAGGAAGGGTGTGAACATCGCGCCGGTCATGCCGGGCGGCGGCCAGGAAAGGGGCTTGCGGTCCGGCACCGAGGATATGCCCGGCATCGTCGGCATGGCGGCCGCGGCGGGGATCATGGCCGCCGAGATGCCGGCGGAGACGCTGAGGCTTGCGCAATACCGCGACCGGCTGATCGAAGGCGTGCTCGACCGGATTCCCAGGTCGTATCTCAACGGCCACCCCAAAGCGAGGCTCCCCAACAACGCGCACTTTCGGTTTGATGCGATCGAAGGCGAGTCGCTGCTGCTGTCGCTCAAAGACAGGGGGATCGCCGCCTCAACGGGTTCCGCCTGCTCGTCGAAGACCCTGGAACCCTCGCATACGCTCATCTCCTACGGGCTTCTCCACGAGGAGGCGCACGGCTCGCTGGAGTTCACCTTCGGCAGGTGGAGCGGGCCCGCCGATGTGGACCGGGTTCTCGAGGTACTGCCGGGCATTGTCGAGAGGCTGCGAAGTCTGTCACCGCTCTATGAGAAAGAGGAAAAGGCATGAAGTCGACCAGCTACAGCGAAAAGACGCTCGACCACTTCCGCAACCCCCGTAACGTGGGCACCCTTGAGGGCCCCGACGTGGCTGTGGGCAAGGTGGGAAACCCCGTCTGCGGCGACCTGATGTATATGTACATCCGCGTCAGCGATGACCGCATCGCGGAGATCAGGTTCCAGACCTTCGGCTGCGGCTCGGCAGTCGCCACGTCGAGTATGACGACCGAGCTCGTCAAGGGCCTTACCCTCGACGAGGCGATGAAGGTGACCCGCACGGATGTAGCCGATGCCCTCGAGGGTCTGCCGCCGATCAAGATGCACTGCTCCAACCTGGCCGCGGATGCGCTCCACGACGCCATCAGGTCCTGGCGCGAGGGTCGCCGCGGAGAGGCGCCGGCGCCTCCCAAGGCCGGCGAATTCCGCACCTCCTGCGGGCCTCCCATTGCCGAGCCGGCCGTCATCGAGGGAGCGGAAGAACTGCTTGCCAAGGGCGTCTACCATGGGGTCGAGGATCCCGCGGCATTTGTCGATAAGCGTGTTCTCATCGTCGATCGGGGCAAGCCCTCCGTCGATGCGGCGCTCGCTCTGACCAAACACACGGGCCGTGTCATTTTTATGTCGGCGAACAAAGAGCCCTCTTCGAAGGATGACCCGCGCGCTTCGCTCAAAAGGTCGGATGTGAAGGCGATTTACGAGGCCGAGCCCGTCGCCGTCCTGGGCGAGGGGGAGGTGGAGAAGGTCCGCGTGCACGACATTCGTGAAAACGAGGAGTATGAGCTCTTTGTCGACGCGGTTGTGATACTCGCTGAGGCCGACAATTAAAAGATCACGTTCAAGACCTGATCGGTTTCGCGAAGGACCGCGATAAGCGAGGCGGCAGCCGTCGGTTTTAAATCGTCGGGCCGCACCGCCTCCAGTATCCGGAAAAGAGCGTCGAGGGCGCCCCTTACCTCCAGGTCCCGGTCCATCTGCTCCCGGAAGGCCCTCCTGATCACCGGCGCCCGGTCGTCGACCCCCGGCGACGATGTTTCCGCCCTGCTTTGAATCTTGGAGACCTGCAGGCGGACGCGCCTCAATTTTTCCGCCGCCGATTTCATTCCTTTGTCCGAAAAGGAGAGCTTTTCCCGATAATGGCCATAGATGAGAAAAAAACGGATCTCGGTTGCGGTATATCCCTGCGCGAGCAGATCGTCGGTATAGGTGACGGTACCGCGGCTCTTGGACATCTTCCTGCCCCCGACGAGGAGATGCTCGCCGTGGAGCCAGAACCTGGCCATGGGATAGGGACGGAGCGATTCGAGGACGGCAAGGGAGTAATCGTGGTGACGGTAGAGGTTGTCGATGCCGCCGCAATAAATGGAGAGGGTCTCCTGGAAATGGCTGCCGACCATGCTCGGGTCCTGGATGTTCCAGGAGGGCCTTCCCCGTCCGAGCGGGGTATCCCAAAACACTCTGTCCTCTTCCCGGTAGCCGTGCCAGAGGATGAAATCGCCAAGGTTCCATTGGGTGCCCGGGTAGGTGTCGCGGTGAAAGCGTCGCTTTACGGCCGGCCATCTGCGCATATCGAGCCCGAAGAGTTTTCCGAAGCCGGGAAATTTCAAGGGATCGAAGTACACGTTGCCGGCATGCCGATAGGCGACCCCGAGCTCCAGAAGGCGTTCGATCATTGCGGCTGCCGCTTCGACATGGTCCGATGCCAGGGGCAGACGGTCGGGGATCTTGATTCGCAGGAGACGCATCTCGCGCAGGAAGCCGTCCATGTTTTCCCGGGTGAGCGTCTCGACGGCGACCCCGCTTTTGAGGGCTTGCTTGATGGCCTTGTCCTCGATGTCGGTGATGTTCATCCCCCGCTCGACCCGCCAGCCAAGATATTCCAGATAGCGGACCAGAATGTCCTCGAACAGGAAGGTCCTGAAGTTCCCGATATGGGCCCGCTGATAGACCGAGGGTCCGCAGGTGAAGATGGTGACGACCCTCTTGTCGACGGGCTCGAATGCTTCGATTTTCTTTCCAAGGGTGTTGAAGAGGCAAAGCACGGCTCGTTATCTCCCTCTGTTCTACTCCAGTTTCAGATGCTTCCATTGCCCCGAATGAAACCGCCTAGCCATGAGCAGACTCTGACAGACCACGGAGATCACCATCGACCACCAGACCCCGGTCGCACCCAGGCCCAGGGGAAGGGCGAGGGCATAGGCCATGGGAAGGCGGATCAGCCATGTGGCGATGATGATCACCCACATGGTCCCGCGGGTGTCGCCGGCGCCGTGGAGCCCGCCGCTGAGCGCCAGGCTCAGCGCGATGAAGGGCTGGGCGATCATATTGATCTGGAGGTAGCGGGTGGTCTCCGCAAGGACCGCCGGGTCTTTCGCTACGATGGCGGCAAAGCCCTCCGCCCAAAGGAAGACCAGGATGGCGAGAATCCCCAGGGTGACAACCCCCGCCGCGGCGATCCGCCAGACCACCCGTTCTGCGCGCTCGGGGTTTCCGGCCCCCAGGTTCTGGCCGATCAGGACCGATGCGGACATGTTGAGTGCGAATGCCGGCAGAAAGATGAGCGATTCGATCCTCAGCCCGTTGGAACAGGCCGCCATGGCGGTGATGCTCTCCGCTCCCAGACGGCCGAGGATATTGTAGAGGATGATCGTTCCGGCATTCCAGGCGATCTGGAGCATAGCCGCAGGCCAGCCGATATCGAAGATCCTCTTCATCGTCCCAAAAGCGAGCGCCCAGGATCCCCTGTAGATCGAACGCCAGCGTTTCCCAAGGAAGAGAATGAGATTGATTCCCATGCCGAGCGCGACCGAGACCGCGGTGGCGACGCCGATCCCCGCGTATCCGAGACGGGGAAATGGGAACCAGCCGAAGACCAGGGCGAAGGCCGCCAGGATATTGACGGCGCTCACGATGAACATGGTGAGGAGGGGGCGGAGCGCATCACCGCCGGCGCGGAAGATGGCATTGGAGATGATGAGAAGATAATTCGCCCCGAGGGCGATCGAGAAGATTCTGAGCAGGACTTCAGCGATCTCACGGATCTTCTCGGGAAACCCTGCCGCGGCGACGATCTCGCGGGAGAGGAAAACGCCGACCAAAGTGAGAACGGCGGCGACCAGACCTCCGAAAAGCAGGGATTGCCTGGCCACTACCATCGCCTGCATCAAGTCATCGGCCCCGATGGCCCGCGAGACCAGGGCTATCGTCCCGATACTGATCGCGTTGGCGATGATGATGACCAGAAAGTAGAGGAGGCTGACGAAACCGACCGCGGCCTGCACCTCGGGGCTGATGAACCCCGCCACGTAGACATCGACGAAGCCGACGAAGAAATTGAAGATCATGATAAGCAGCATCGGCCAGGAAAGCTGCCAGATGTTGCGCCACAGGCTTCCGGTGGTCAGGTTGGGAGCGGAGTCTTCTGCCGTAGATGCCTCCTCAAGCGAAGTAGGTATACGATATCGCCGAAGTCCGGGGTCTTGTCAAGTCAGGATTCCCGGGGGGCAGGGTTGTGTCAGAGTCGACGCCATATCTCTGATGTGGCTGGAAGATGGTCCCGCCACTCACCTGGTGGAATTTTTGGCCCGTTCTACGGCTCGGCCGCTCCACTTCCCAAACTCGCCCT
>Ga0194126_10004863_pt1 | contig 20181 bp, 17 predicted proteins | sample TA2KigC150mmetaG_FD_148641 | JGI IMG/M metagenome (GOLD analysis project Ga0194126, IMG submission 148641) | Freshwater microbial communities from Lake Tanganyika, Tanzania - TA2015035 Kigoma Deep Cast 150m | ecosystem: Environmental > Aquatic > Freshwater > Lake | place: Tanzania: Lake... | reverse complement strand
GCCTTATCCCACGAAAATTCTTCGGATGCCATGCTTTATTCGTTTTGTGTTGCGGCTGAAATTAACGCGAATAATTCGGGGCTTCGCGGGTGATGTCGATCCCGTGAGGATGACTTTCCCGCAACCCTGCATTGGTAATCCGAATCATGCGGGCCTCCCTCAACGCTGCCAAGTCAAAGGCACCGCAATACCCCATCCCTGCCTTGAGGCCTCCGATGTACTGGTACATAACTTCTGACAAACTCCCTTTGAAAGGAACCCTACCCACAATTCCTTCGGGAACCAATTTCTTGATCTCGTCCTCGGCGTCTTGAAAATACCGATCCTTGGAGCCTTCCTTCATCGCTTCGATGGAACCCATACCCCTGTACGTCTTGAACTTACGGCCTTCGTAGATAATCGTTTCGCCGGGAGATTCTTCCACCCCGGCAAACATCGAACCCGCCATGATGCAATCAGCCCCGGCAGCCAAGGCCTTCACAATATCTCCGGAATACCGTATTCCCCCGTCAGCGATCAAGGTAACCCCGGTGCCGAGCAGGGCTGCTGCAACCTCCATTACAGCGGTCAATTGAGGAACACCAACGCCGGCTACAACCCGTGTTGTGCAAATACTCCCAGGACCCACGCCCACTTTGACAGCATCAGCACCGGCATCCACCAACATACGCGCGGCTTGCCCGGTAGCAATGTTACCAACCACCAAATCAATCGACGTGCCGACAAGCTTCCGCACCGTGGCCAATGCCTCCAGAACACCGCGCGAATGCGCATGGGCTGTATCAATGGTGATGGCATCCACTCCTGCTTGCACCAAAGCCTGGACACGTTCGGCCAAATCCCCCGTGACCCCCACCGCTGCCCCCACTCGGAGACGGCCCATGGGGTCCTTGCAGGCCATCGGAAAATCTTTGATCTTGAGAATGTCTTTGTAAGTAATAAGACCCACCAAATGCCCTTTTTCGTCCACCACCGGAAGTTTCTCAATTTTGTGCTCCTGCAAGATACCTTCCGCCTGCCGCAGGGAGGTTCCTGCGGGGGTAGTAATCAAATTTACCTTGGTCATCACCTCCGAAACAGGGCGATGGGGGTCAGTTTCGAATCGCAAATCGCGGTTGGTCAAAATGCCCACCAATTTTCGATGTTCATCCACCACCGGAATACCACCGATTCGGTTTTCGGCCATCAAATCCAGGGCCTGGCCTATCCGCGCATTCATCGAAAGGGTAATCGGATCCACAATCATCCCGCTCTCGGAGCGCTTGACCTTGCGGACTTCCTGAGCCTGCCTTTCGATGCTCATGTTCTTGTGGATCATGCCCAATCCCCCGTTCTGGGCAATGGCAATAGCCATTACCGACTCGGTAACCGTGTCCATCGCCGCAGAGACTATGGGAACCTTGAGCTCGATATTCCGGCTCAATCGGCCGGTAATGCGGACATCCCTGGGCAATATTTCGGAGTAGGCGGGCAACAAAAGGACGTCATCGTACGTCAAGCCTTCCCCTACAATTCTTTGGCTAAAATCCAGCATGGCAAATGTTTTATTTGCCAAGCAAATTTAGGGCGTTTAACCTGCCCTTGTATATCAAATTTACTTTTAAGGGAAACGATGCCTTGTCCCCACGTGATTGTATGGGATAATGCCCAGACAATGCCTACAATTTGTAGGATCCGTGGCTTTGTTTTCTTTTTATTCAAACAGAAGATGAATTTCACTGAGCGTGCTTCCTACACGCAATATCCGGGAATTCCTTGGCGAAGGCTTCCCATTGGGCATCCCGTTGCTGTTCAAAACGTTGATGCGCCTCACTGCCCTCAAAGCGAGGACGATGGGCGTCCGCCGTGAACAAGGACTCAATGCGAGGAAGCAAAGCAGCGGCTTCGGCTTGCATGCAATATTCGGCCAAACGATCGTAAACAAAAGCCGTGGAGGCATAATTCGGGTGCACCAAATCGGTATCGTAATATCGGTAATCCCGTAACACATCAATAAGCCACTCGTACGATGGGATATAATGCGCGTTTGGAAATTGCTCGCAGAGCCCATGGGCCAAATCCAACAAACGACCTTTGCTGCGGTTATTTTCGATAAGGCCATCTCTAGAATGTCGTACCGGGCTTACGGTCAGCCATATCTGCAATGCAGGCTTCCAATTCATAATTTGTTGCAACAAGAGGGCCCAAGATTTCAACATTTCTTGCACGGGCATTAACCTTCGCTCAAAAAGATTCGCCGGAAAGCGATGGCAATTCGCCACCGGTTCACCGCTTGATCGGAGAAAATACACATAGGCTGTCCCTAGCGTAAGCACCAAAGTGTGAGCCTTTTGAAGCGCTTGTGCTCCCGCATCGATGGCATGCACCGCTTGTTCCTTGGCTTGTTCCAAGTTGGGGTGCGATAGCTTGGAATGCAAGTTCCAGTGATGCCAGACCCCATCCAAAAGTTGCCAGTCATGGAGATTCCAGGGGATTTCTTGTCCCTGGGCTCGGCACCAATACGCTTGGAGGTGGTCGTGCAAGGAAACAGGATCGAAAATGGTCCCTGTGGGTTGCCAGCTTACCTCAAAAAGATGACGCTGCAACTGGCTTCCCATCCGCTCGGAGAAGCATGAGCCCATCAGCAAGAGCGAATCGGCATGGCCGATGCGTTCCCCTCGGTAGGTCCACTTCAGGAGCAAACGTTCCTCCGGCGCAAAGCCCATCAATGTCCTTTGGGACCGAATTGGATTTTCACATAGGCCACCACCGCCAGCATTTCCTGCTCTTTGAGAACGTTCTTGTAGGAGGGCATGCTGTTCTTGCCCTTCATGAGCAGTTCCATGATTTGGGTCTTGTCCAAGCGACTTTCATTGAGATTCTTGGCGCCTCCCAGGCCTTTCTTTCCATCATCGCCGTGGCACAGGGCGCATTGCGCCAAAAAGACGGATCGGCCATGGGCAACCAAGTCGTATTTGGGATTTTCTTTCCCGGATTTGTCTATGGGATCGGTCACCACTTGAGCAAGTTCGGGATTGGTCTGGAGGGCTTGATGAAAATTAGCTTCCGCAAAATCTCTTTTGATCATTCTGGGTGATCTGGTTTCGGAAACTCCGTAGGAATAGAGGATCAAGAACAAAGAGAGGGTGGCGAGAAATTTGTTGTTACGGCGATAACCGACCACGGCTACAGGGATGGCCAAAAAGACTGCCCCCAATTTGACCCAGAACCAAGAACCCACCCCAATGCTTGCGTTGTTATAGGCCAGATAAAGCCCGGTGATCAGAAATAGGCTGGAGACAATCATTTCGAGGATACGGGTTTTGGCGGTGAATTTGGTCAATGTGGTCGGGCTGATCCAAATCAAGACGCATTTAATGAGGTAAATCAACAAAAACAAGACCACCGTCAGGGTGTGGGTATGGAGCATTCCGGTTTGCATGGCTGGCTATGGGGGGTTAGGAGATGGTTTACGCAAATTTCAACAAGTTCTCCTTAACTTGGTGCATGTTTAAAAGACGTTTTCCGAAAAATTACAGCACCATCGTATGGGCATGTTGCATAATCGCGGTATTCCTCGCCGCCCAAAATGCGCGGGCACAGGCCCACCTTCCTTTTAACGGGGTCAGGGACTTAAGGTCCCCCGCTCATTTGCTCATCAACGGTAGAATCTACCTGGGGGCAGGTAAATCCTTGGACTCGGCAATGTTATTGGAAAGAAATGGCCGTATCGTCAGTGTGGGGAAGCAACTCGCTTGCCCCGCCGATGCGGTGACCGTAGATCTCCAGGGTCAATGGGTCTTTCCGGCATTGATTGAATTGATCGCCGAGGTCCCCACCAACAAAGCCTCCGGGGCCTCTGCCCGAACTTGGAGGGAAAATCCACAGATGTTTCCAGGGAGGGCCGGGGCCTACGGAGCCAACGATGCCATCCGTGCCGACCAGGTCGCTGCAAATGAATTCAAACCGGATGCCAAATGGGCTGAAGGTTATCGCAAAGCCGGTTTTGGGGCGGTCAATGCCCACATCGCGGACGGCATCGCGCGGGGTTCCTCGGTGCTGCTCAGCCCCCAGGGTCCTGAGGTTTTGGCACCTACCGAATCCCATGCACCGGATGGACCCACGGCACTGCAGGCCATGCTGCGCAAAGAGGCAGCGGCTTTCTGGAGCTTCGAGAAAGGAAGCAGCACGCAGGATTACCCTTCTTCGTTGATGGGTTGCATTGCCTTGATGCGTCAAACGCTTTATGACGAGCAATGGTACCGCGGCTTAGGTTCCGCCAAGGGATTTACGGATTTGAATTTAGAAAGTATTGGCCGTCTTGCTTGGTTGCCTCAATTCTTTGTGACCAACAACAAATACGATATTTTGAGGGCCGAACGAATTGCCCAGGAATTCAAACGAAATTTTGTGTACAAAGGCTGCGGGGAGGAGTACATGTACTTGGATGCCATTCGGGCTTTGAAGAGTACGATTGTTCTACCCTTGCGTTTTCCGGAAGTGCCCGATCTGGGTGATCCTGTGGAGGCCAAGCGTATCGGCCTGAATTCTTTGGTTCATTGGGACCAGGCCCCGGCCAATGCCTCGGTGCTTCGCAAAGCCGGAGTCTCCATTGCCCTCACCTCGAACGGCTTGGACAAGCCTGAATCCTTGCCCACCGCTGTTCGCCAAGCCATTGCGGCCGGGCTTTCCTTTGATGAGGCCGTGGAGGCCCTGACCAACACCCCTGCACGCTTACTGGGTGTGGATTCCCTATTGGGCTCCATCACCCCCGGTAAATTGGCCAATCTGATCATTGCAAGCGATTCCTTGTTCAAGGAGGGGAGCGAAATTCGTTCGCTGTGGTTGCAGGGCCAGCATTACCCCTTCAAGCCTTATGAGGGTCCGGCGCGCTGGGCAAGCGGTAAATACAGGGTCACCGAAGGACCGCTCACCGGCCTGCACCTCTCGATTCCTTCCAAAGCCAGCGGCGGGAAATCCACCATGCCCACCTTTGTCCTGCATGCCACCGATAGTACCCGCCTTGATGCCAAGGCGGAACCAAGAGGTGAATTTTATCAATTAATGTTTGAACATAAAGTTGCAGGAATTCCTTCTCCGTTGCGTCTGCTGTTATGGCAAAGTGGAACAAGCCTCTTTGGCCGAATGAATAATGCGGACGAAAGTTCCCAGCCCTTCGCCGCCGTGATAGATTCTGCAGGATCAGTAACGGCTCCCAAATCGGACTCCTCTGCCAAGGGAGCCACCGCAACCAAAATCCATTACCCGGAGCCTTGGGACAGTTTGAAAATTTTTCCGTATACCGATCTTGGGCGTATCCACGATCCGGACGGATCTCCTTCGCCTTCCTCGCCGCGGATACCCACAAACTGGTTAATTCGGGAGGCGACCGTTTGGACCAGCAGTGCAAGCGGCAAGCTGGAAAACACCGATGTGGCGATTATAAACGGCAAAATCGCAGCCATTGGTCCCAAACTTGATCCCAAAGTCCACTTCAAAGGGCTAGACTATCGAACGATTTATGCGGCAGGCCTGCATTTGACCCCGGGTCTTATCGACGAACACAGCCATATCGCGATCACCCGAGGGGTGAACGAGGGGACCCGTTCGATTACCTCCGAGGTGCGGATCGGGGATGCCCTAGACCCGGATGATCCGAACATTTACCGCCAACTAGCAGGAGGGGTGACCGCCAGCCATTTGTTGCACGGTTCGGCCAATTCGATTGGAGGCCAAACCCAGCTGATCCGTATGCGTTGGGGGGTCATGGATCCCGAAAAGCTTAAGTTTGAAGGCGCTCCAGGTTTCATCAAATTTGCCTTGGGCGAAAACGTCAAGCAATCCAATTGGGGCGATCGCAATACGGTACGTTTTCCGCAAACCCGAATGGGCGTGGAGCAAACCATCATGGACGGATTTCTTCGTTCCATCGAATACGAACGCCTGCGGCAAGAGAATCCCGGAATTTACCGCAAAGACCTGACCATGGAGGCCTTGCAGGAAATCCGTAACAACAAAAGACATATTACCTGCCATTCGTATGTACAATCCGAAATCAACATGCTGATGAAGGTTGCAGATTCTATAGGCTTCAAAGTCAATACGTTCACCCACATTTTGGAGGGATTCAAAGTGGCCGACAAAATGAAAGCGCACGGGGTCAATGCCAGCAGTTTTGCGGATTGGTGGGGCTACAAGTACGAAGTCATCGACGCTATTCCCTACAACGCAGCGATTTTGCATCGCATGGGCGTGAATGTGGCGATCAATTCCGACGATGCGGAAATGGCCAGGCGCCTTAACCAGGAAGCGGCCAAGGCCGTTCGTTACGGAGGAATTGACGAAGAGTCTGCGCTTCAAATGGTCACCATCAACCCGGCACGCATGCTCCGGGTCGATCACCGTATCGGCAGCATTGAAGTCGGAAAAGACGCTGACCTTGTGTTATGGAACGGTCACCCACTTTCGGTGTACAGCCATCCGTTGCGCACCATGGTCGAAGGTCGAACAGCCTACGAAGCAGAAGCGGACCGCAAAGACCACGAGGCTCGCGATATCCTTCGCAGTCGCTTGGTCCAAAAGGCCCTCAAAGCCCGCAGTGAAGGAGCAACTACCGGGCCTGCCTTCCGTAGAGGCCGCCGCATGTACCACTGCGAAGACCTTGGAGGCTTGCATGATCAAGATTTGCTCTCCGAGCAAGTCCACGATCAAAGCGGAAACCACGGTTCCCATGAATAAACCGGACTAAGCACCGATGAACCGCCCCTGGAACGAATGGTTTGACCTCACCCTCCCTCTAGAAAATGCTGTAGCGGCATTCACGGTGGTGTTGGCGGTCATGCTGCTTGCCCCGCTTTTGTTCAACCGTTTGCGGATGCCGGGCATTGTTGGCCTCATCCTGGCCGGAGTGGCCCTGGGGCCCTACGGCTTCAACATCATCGACAGCCGTCAAATCACCCTATTTTCGAAGGCTGGGCTTTTGTACATTATGTTCCTGGCCGGGCTCGAACTGAATCTTCAAGAGTTTCGCAAAAGGCAAACCCAAAGCATCCTCTTTGGATTGCTCACCTTCGCGGTCCCTTTTGGACTAGGCATGTTGGTGTGCACCTCGGTGCTTGGCTTTGATCATCTCCCTTCGGTGCTGATTTCATCGATGTTTTCGACGCATACCTTGGTGGCCTATCCGCTGGTGAGCCGCATGGGTCTAACGCGTTATGAAATTGTCACGGTAGCGGTTGGAGGAACCATTATCACGGACACCCTGGTGCTCCTGATGTTACCGGTAATTACCCGCATGCAGTCCGGCGGTACAGACCCTCTTTTCTGGGGTGGACTCTTCCTGCGTCTTGTGCTGTTCGGCGCGGTTGTTTTCCGAGGCATACCCCCCTTGGTGAAATGGTTTTTGCGCAAAAGCGATGTGGGGCCCTATACCTCGTACCTGCTGGTCTTGACCCTGGTTTTCGCAGGGAGTCTGGTGGCGGAATTGGCGGGGGTGGAGGGCATTATCGGAGCCTTTTTTACCGGTCTTGCCCTGAATCGACTCATCCCGCACGGTTCTCCCTTGATGCAGCGCATTGACTTTGCCGGAAATGCCCTGTTCATTCCCTTCTTCCTGATCAGTGTGGGGATGTTGGTGGATATCAAAGTCCTCTTTCGTGGACCCCAGGCGCTATGGATCGCCCTTGTGTTAAGCAGCGCGGCATTGGTGGGCAAATGGTTGGCCTCCCGAATTAGCGGGCTTTTATTTCGCTACACACCCTATCAGCGCAGGTTGCTTTTCGGGCTTTCGACGGCCCATGCGGCGGCAACGGTTGCAGTGATCTTGATCGGTTACCAAATCGGTTTGGTCAACCTGGACGTGCTGAACGGAACAATAATTCTTGTGTTAATTACTTGCGTCGTGAGCTCCTTTGTGGTGGAGCGGAATGCCCGCGTGATTGCGCAACAGATCAAACCTTCCAGCGATACGGAACAGGATATGGACGAAAACATCATGGTCGCCCTCTCCAATCCAGCGACCGCTCCTCCCTTGTTAGAGCTCGCCATGTCCTGCCAGAATCCTGATCTTCCCGGGAATCTGTATGCCATAAGTATTGTTACAGATAACGATCCTGACTCATCGTCAACCCGCCGTGCGCGTCAAATCCTTCAAGATGCTGACCGCATGGCCGAAGCCAAGGGGCGGAATCTTGAGAAAATCCTACGGCATGATCTTAACATCGCTTCTGGCATTGTTTATGCCGCCCGCGAAAAGGAAAGTCATGAAATAATCCTTGGCTGGAACCCTGACCCTCAATTCTTGGAACGCTTCTGGGGTGGCGTTCTTCCTTCGATTCTCAAACACAGCAATCAGCAAGTCCTCATCCTGCGTGGCTCGGTATCCCTCAAAGAATTCAAAGGACTGAGCGTATGGGTGCCGACCCACTTGCCCTTGGAGCCCGGTTTTCTGTTGGCCCTCAAATCCATTCAACATATGCATCGATCCATGGGGGGCTCCTTGGATTGGTACCTCGATGAACAAGAAGAAGCGATGCTGCATCGTTTGCAAGCCGAGGGCCTGGCTCAAATTCCCGGAAATTTCAAGCGCCTCCCATCGCAGGCCATGAGCGTTGAATCCATCTTGCCCTTATGTTCTTCGTCCGAGCACCTGCCTCTGCTCATCTGCCCCAGGGAAGGCTCTATCTCCTACCATCCCGAATACGCTGACCTCCCTAAACATCTTGGCAACTCCGCCCTCTTGATGCTTTATCCTTCGGTTCCTTCCAGCGAACCCTTGCAGCGCCTAAATAACATCGAAAACGCCTTGCCCGATGGCCTGCGCCGTCCTATGGAACGCCTTCAAAGAGCCGCCGATGCCCTCAAAGAATGGCTACCCGAGGTGTATACTAAAAAGAACACAATTTAATTTTTCCACATATTGTTCTAGAATAGAAAATAATTTCTTTACCTTTGACGGTGGAGTTGATACCATAAACAAGGCGGAACCGAAAAGCCTCATGAGTAGGAAAACCTAAACCCTTTTTTATGAAAAAGTTTTTCTTTTTGATTGCAATCATCGCAGGAACTTTGACATCTGTCAATAGTTTTGGGCAGGGAAAAGGCCAAATATGGTTGGGCGGAAATGCTAATGCCAACATTATGCTTTCTCCCGAATTTGCTTTAACCCTCGGAGCGGATGGTCATTACTTTTTGATGGACAATCTCTCCTTGGGCGCTAATTTGGGTATCGCTATGATGGGAGATGAAACCACAACAAGTTTAACACCAATGGCTCGTTATTTCATTGGTAATATCTTTCCGCAAGTTTCATATCAAATTATGCCCGAAGGTGGTGGGCTTGGGGTTGGTGCTGGTTATTGGTACAATTTAAATGACAACGTCAATATTACTCCAGTTTTAAATTACGATATGGAGACAGAGGCCATTGGGTTAAATATTGGATTTGGAATTAAATTGAAGTAACTCGATTTGAATTGAAGTAACTCGATTTGAATTGAAGAGTCCAAAGGGCGGTGGCTTCCAAGCCATCGCCCTTTTTTTTGGGAAAATGAAATTTACTCTTCCGCTTTCTTGAAGCCGAGGCTCACCGAATTAATGCAATACCTTAAACTGGTGGGTTTGGGGCCGTCATCGAAAACGTGTCCCAGATGTCCATCGCAACGGGTACAACGCACTTCGATCCGAATCATCCCGTGGCTGTAATCCTTGATTTCACGGATACGGTCCGTAGCGATTCCTTCATAAAAGGAGGGCCAACCGCATCCAGCATCAAATTTGGTTTCCGACCTGAACAGCTCTGCACCGCACCCCTTGCATACATAGATTCCCGCCTCCCAAAACTGTTCATAAACGCCCGAATAGGGCCTCTCGGTGCCTTGGCGCCGTAACACACGATACTCTTCAGCACTTAGCTTCGCTTTCCAGTTTTCGTCGGAAAGGACCTTATAATCCATGGGCGTATCGCTGGTTGAATCGGTAGACGAAACGGTAGACGAAACGGTAGACGAAACGGTAGACGAATCGCTGGGCATGTCGTGGGTTGAATCGTGGGATTGAGCTTCTTGCGTCATCATAGGAGGGGGGCCAGAGGGTGAATGTTGAGCCAAAAGACGGTAAACAACCAAACCGGCCATACCCAAACCTGCAACCAAACCCGCACCCACTGCCAAGGCGCCAAACAAGGTTTTCCAGCGGCGGGTTTTCATTGCTTTCGATTAGCGTTGCCTAAAGGTCCACGTAAAACGAAATTCAGCCATCAATTGTTTTTGATCATTGAAACATTGGGAAACCAGCAAGGCCGTGCAAGTATCCCCGCTCTTTTGGAGGCTTTCAAGACTGTCTAGAAGGTCTTTCATGCCCTCAAAGCGAAAATGGACCAGGCCTACAGCTTTCTTGTGATACACCGCTTCCATTCCAGATAACAACAAACTAACGCTTTGACGTCTTCGGCGTAAATGCGTGTAGGCGGGTAATCCCGTGGACATTTCTGCACCCATGGCCATGGCCGCAAAATACATGGACCCAAAGGGGTTCTTGTTCCAAAAGGAATGCCTCATGCGTATTTCGCACCCTCTGCTGTCGAGGTGATTGATCCTCAATCCAGCCAACCATGCCAGGGGCAACTTCCCAAGTAGAAGAGCCGGAAAAAGACGAATCTCCCACGGCTTCAACCAAGATGCGCTGTTTTCCTTCACTTGGTAGGTTGCGTTAAACGATTCATTAGAGCTCGTCCAGTCCCAAGGTTTCGGGTCGTGGGTACGGGAAATAAACAAAGATGGGTTGCGATGGCCTCACCACAAAAACACACATAAAGTCATTGGGGTCTTTCCAGCTTTGTTTGAAGGTCAGAAATTGTTCCTTGGTCAAGAGGCCTTTCTTGATAAATTCCTCCATAACGGAGGCCCGAACGCTCCAGCGGGTATCCAATTGGCGATGATCCAGAAGGGGCCTGCCCAGATCCAAATGCTGATCCTCGTAAGCGATGAAAACAGGGTATTTGGAAGTACCGCTGTCCAGCACTTCGTGCGCTATTCCCTGGAGATAGGAGGCATAATACCCCAAATCCCTTTCCAATTCGTTCCATTCAGCCTCTTGTTCCATGAATACGACCTTCGTTGAGCTTTCGTTGAGCTTTCGTTGAGCTTGCAAATTTAACGCCTGATCAGAAGGGCGATGTTTTCGATATGGGCCGTCTGCGGAAACAAATCCACTGGACGAAAGCGCTCCAGGCGGTACAACTCGTTCAGGGCCTGCAAATCCCGCGCTTGGGTTGCGGCATTGCATGATACGTACACAATGCGCTCAGCATTGCTCTTCAGCAGCATTTGAACAACATCTGCATGCATGCCGGCACGGGGTGGGTCCACCACCACGACATTGGGGCGACCATGGACGCTGTAAAAGTCCTCGTTCAAAAGACGGGCCATATCCCCCGCATAAAATTCGGTGTTACAAATACCGTTGGCTTCCGCATTGCGCCGCGCATCTTCGACAGCGGCCTCTACATATTCAATACCAATTACTTTGGCTGCATGTCGGGCCAAGAATAAGGCAATGCTGCCCGTTCCGGTGTAGAGATCGTACACCAGTTCATCCCCTTGCAAGGCACACCAATCCAAGGCCAATCGATACAAAGCCAAGGCCTGCCGGGGATTGGTTTGAAAAAAAGAGGTGGCGGAGATGCCAAATCGCAAACCGTCCAGGGTTTCGGTCAAGCGGTTTTGGCCTTGATGCACCTGTATTTCAAGGCCTTCCAAGCTATCATTGGCTTTGGTATTGACGGTATAGAGCCACTGATCTACTTGGGGCAGATGGGGCCTCAAGGCCTCCAGGTATGGAAGCAGGATCTCGGGCTTGTCCTCCGATACCGAAAGCAAAACCATCCATTGTCCATCCACAGTGTTTCGTAACATCAAATTGCGAAGGTATCCCTGCCGCGATCGAATGCTGTAGAAGGATAGATTCATGGCCACTGCCTGACAGTAAAAGGTATTGCGAATCAAGTCCGCCACCTCGTCCATCAAATAACAAGTTTCGATATGCAGGATTCGTTCAAAACGACCGCTCAAATGAAAACCCAGTCCCGTACCAGGAAAGCCATGGGTTGGAGCATCGATGGTCACGGACTGCTCTTGGGATTGTAGCAGTTCTTCCCTAGTCAACCAACGGCGCTCGGTGAAGGTGAACTCAAGTTTGTTGCGGAATCGATAGATCGCAGGGGCAGGTAAGGCGGGCTCAGCGTGCACGCCCTCCAAGGATAAACCGCCGATGCGGGTGAGAGCGTCGTGCACTTGTTTGGTTTTGTACACCAATTGCGTGGGGTAATCCATGTTTTGCCATTTGCAACCACCGCAGGTTCCAAAATGCTGACAAACCGGACTGACCCGATGGGATGAAGGTTCCAACAATTCCACAACCCTGCCTTGCGCGTAGCGGCCTTTGTTTCGGTAAATCTGGACCTGTGCGCGGTCCCCCGGCATGCCCCCTTCCACAAAAACCACCTTTTCATCAACCCTGGCCACCCCCAAGCCATCGACCCCCATATCGGTCACATGGCATTCCACAACAGGCATTGGCTTGGGATGGGTTCGTGGCATCGTTATGTTTTTGAAATTCAGGATTAAGCCTAGTGTTGGTCCAAGGATGGAGCCGAATGTTGGTCCAGGAATTGAACCAATATCGGCAACAAGATATCGGGGGCATCGGCATGGACCCAATGGCCCGCCCCGAGAACGGTATGAAATTCAGCGTGAGGAAAACGTTCGTGGAAGGCTTGCCAATCCTCATCTGTAACATAATTTGATTTCTCCCCTCGCACCAACAAAGCAGGAAGGTCCAAAGGGGGATGCGTTGGAAGTGCACTGCCGATGGAAGACAAGGATAGGCTGAGCGGGCCCAAGGCAATTCTCCATCGAAAACGTCCTTGCTCATCGCGCTCTATGTTCTTGAGCACAAACATTCTGGTGGAAAGTTCGGGGATATCGTGCCTCAAGGCTGCATCCAAATCTCCTCGGCTTTGACAAGCCGACAGGTCCAGGTTTTGCATCGCGGCGAGCATTTTGGCGTGATGATCCATGGTATAGGCCTTGGGGGCAATGTCCACGATCGTCAGGGAAAAAAGTCGAGTTGGATACAGCGCCGCAAAGCGCATGGCCGCCTTGCCGCCCATGGAATGGCCAACGAGGTGAATCTTGTCCAGGCCCATCCGATCCATCCACTGCCTCAAATCCTCGGCCAACAAATCATAACCAAAATCATCCGAATGAAAGGATTTGCCATGATTGCGCTGATCGGGAAGAAAAACCCTGTAACGATGCTCCAATCGCCGGGCCAAGGTCAGCCAATTATCCCCTGAACCAAATAAACCGTGCAGGATCACCACATTCGGACCTTGGCCGCTTTCCCAAACATGCCATACCGGAACTGGAGAGGATTGGGCGGGAGAAGATGTGGCGGGAGGAGAAGATGAGGGGCTTTCCATGGGGAAGTGGCAAAGGTAAGGCTATCTTTTTGTTGGGATTCCCAAAACCTTTTGGACAGACTTTGGTCATTATAGAAGACCGTTTGCCACTCATGACGCCTCGCTACCCCTTTATCCCCTCCTGGGAGCCTCAAACCAGCATTTGCGATATCCTCAAGCTGTTCCCAACCGCAGGAGTGGAGCTGGAGCGCTTGGGAGTTCCCCCCGCTGCGGTCCATGATTGCATCACGGTGGGCGAAGTCGCCAACCATGTCGGCTGGAACCCCTATACTTTGCTTAGTATCTTGATTCCCACGGCGGATCCTCATGCCCCAACCGATTCCAGACCCTCATCCCAGGTTGATCAGCGGGAATCCTGTGTCGCGATCATTCAGGCCCTGAGGGCTGACCATGTACGGCTTTTGGGCGCCTACATTGGGCCTGTTCGTGAGCAGTGGGAACATTGGGAAAGCAAGGGTTATCCTCCCGACTACCCTCAACTTGGCCTCCTGAGGGACGAATTCGAAACCCTCTGCGCAGAAATTTCCTGCCATTTTCTTTTGGAAGAAGAAGAATTGTTTCCGTACGCCATCGAGCTCCACGAGGCCTGTTCTGCCAAGGTTTCTGCCCAGGATGCGCTCAAAGTTTTGGAAAACAAATCCCTCACCGACGATGGAGAAATTATCGCTTTGGTGGATTTGCTTGAACATTTGTTATCTCGATTTCCGGAAGCATACAAAACCCCTTCTGATGCGGTATCCAAGAGTTTGAAACCGGAGAACACCCAAGATACAGGTCGCCAACTATGGGCCAATTTGGTGGCCTTCCGTGAAAGCTGGATGCTGCACGAGGCCAAGGAAACCACCGGGCTTTTTCCCCGCATCCTGGAGCTGGAAAATCATTTGCTTCGCAAAAACTAATTGAACTATCTTTGAGCATCCCGGCTCTTCAGCGCCGGGCATTCTTTATGTCTGATAGTCAAGTTATTGAAAGGCTCCAAGCCTTTGAGCGGCAAGCTCCTAAAATTGTCTTTGAATGGAACGATGCAAGCACCGGAGCAAAGGGTTGGGCGGTCCTTAATTCTCTAAGAGGGGGTGCAGCAGGAGGCGGAACGAGGATGCGCAAAGGATTGGACCGTCGGGAGGTAGAATCACTGGCCAAAACCATGGAAATCAAATTTACCGTTTCGGGGCCGGCCATTGGCGGCGCCAAATCAGGTATCGACTTTGACCCATCCGACCCCCGCAAAGAAGAAGTCTTGAGGCGTTGGTACAAAGCCCTTGACCCGCTGCTCAAAAATTATTACGGCACCGGAGGAGATTTGAACGTGGACGAAATTCACGAGGTTATTCCCTATACCCTGGCTAACGACCTCCAACACCCCCAGCAAGGCGTTGTTCAGGGTCATTTTGGACGTTCGCTACGCGAAATGCGCATTGCTCAACTCAGGGAGGGGGTAAGCCTACCGGTACATGATTGTGAATTAAGCCCATTGCATCCCTTGGCCCCCCAGGGGACCTATACCGTGGCGGATTTGATTACCGGGTGGGGGGTGGCGGAGTCCATCCTTTCCTATTATGCCCACCGAGCAGGCGCAGTGCTCCCCGCGGGCGGCGAGGGGTCATGGATTCTGCAGGGTCACTCAGCCTTCGAGGGTCGCAAGGTATTGATCCAAGGTTGGGGAAACGTCGCTGCAACCACTGCCTATTATTTGTGTTATGCAGGGATGCGGATACAGGGCATTTTGGACCGAGATTACGGTTGGTTGGCCCAAAGCGGGGAACCTATGGATTTGGGCCAATGCCTGAGCATGCTTCAAGGCCGTTTGGGGAACGCCATGAACCCCGACCAAGAAGGTGTTGAACCGCGTCAAGCCATGGAGGCGCGATTTTGGCAACAAAAAGCCGATGTCTTTGTCCCAGCGGCCGCATCGCGTTTGGTGACCCTTGACCAAATTAATTCATTAATGGACCATGGATTAGAACTCGTTTCCTCCGGGGCAAACGTGCCCTTTGCCGACCCTGAAATTTTCATGGGCCCCATTTCCAAGGCCGTGGATCAACGCATCGCATTGATCCCTGATTTTGTGGCAAATTGCGGAATGGCCAGAGTTTTTGGTTACCTTATGCAAGAAAATATACCGGTGAATGCGCGGGCCATTTTCAAAGATGTAGCGACAATCGTCCGTGATGCCGTTGGGTCCTGCATACCCGCCGTACCACCCCATTCTTCAGAAGGCGGAGTGACTGGTCTGAGCGTTCGTGCTTACGCCAAAGCCTTGGACCAACTCATGCCCTCTTTCAAATCCTGAACCCAAAATCATGCTTGCATTCCTTCATTCACAGTCCTGGGCCGGCCAAACCTATTTCCAATGGCTCATGGCCTTGGGCTTGGTATTGGGGACTATTCTGCTGCGCAGGCCCCTGGCTAATTCGCTGAACTGGTTGTTTTACAGAGCTTTTAGCGAAAGAAGCCTTGAGAAACGTAAACGATTTCATGACCTTACCGGCCAAAACTTGAGGCGTTTGTTGGTGCTGTTGGCGTTGTACATAGCTCTCAGCGTGCTGAGCATACCCACGCATTTTCAATGGTTTGGGAAGCCCTACCGCCTGGCTTTTTATTTGGATATTCTCTTGCAATTGGGCTTGGTTTGGACCGCTTCCAAAATATTGTTACGAATTGCAGATTTCGTTGCGGGGGTTTGGCAAGACAAGAGCGAAATTAACAGCGATCCTGCCAGAGCCCAATGGGTCCCGTACATCAAGGACGGCATCAAGGTGGCCGTTATTTTGTCAGCCTTTCTCTTTGTTATCGGTATTGTGTTCCAGGCCAATATTGCGGCCTTGGTGGGCGGTTTGGGGATAGGAGGACTTGCGGTGGCCTTGGCCGCGCAGGAGAGTCTTGCCAACCTCTTGGGGTCCTTCACCATCTTCCTCGACAAACCCTTTACGGTGGGGGATACCATTGAATTCAAAGGAATTACCGGAACAGTTGAGCATGTGGGCTTTCGTTCAACCCGCATGAGGACCCTGGATAAAAGTTATGTTACCGTTCCCAACAAGGCCTTGGTCACCGAGCCCCTGAACAACATCACGGAAAGCACCCATCGCAGGGCCGCCTTCAAATTGGGCCTCGTTTATCAAACCAAGCCCGAAACCCTTCGAGCGATTATTCGGTCCATACGGGAAATTCTGGAAGCCAATCCCTTGATTGAAGAAAATCCTACCGTAACTTTTTTTGGCTATGGCGAAAGTTCCCTTGATCTTCAAATCATTTATTTGGTCAAAACGTCGGATTATGACGAATACCTTCAGGTGAGAGAGGTGGTGAATTTCGAGATTTATCGCATTGTGGATGAGCATGAAACTGATTTTGCCTTCCCCACGCGCACCATGGTGACTGTACACGAAGATGGTTCCAAAACTTAATTTCCAAAAGGTAGCCTGGGGGAGTGCCGCCTACGCCCTCACCGTGGCTCTTCGTTACGATATGTTACGGGAGCCTCTGGGTTTGCATTTTAACTTGAACGATTTGGATTACGAACAGGACTCGGTGCATTGGGCGGGATTTAGCGAAGAAGGCGAGGTCTTGGCCTGTTTGGTCCTGCGGCCTGCCTCCACGACTTCAGTTCTTCCCGAGCGTTATTCCATGGAAGAAGCCTACCAAATGCGCCAAGTGGCCGTTAAACCCAGCTACCAAGGCCTCGGATTGGGCCGTGCATTGGTTCTTCATTCCCAGAATTGGCTTCGTGATCAGCTCAAGGCCCGCCTTGTTTTTTTGCATGCCCGGCCCCAAGCCGTGGGTTTCTACCAAAGGCTGGATTACCAGACCTACCACGAACCCCTTATGGAAGTGGGCCTTCTGCATACCCGGATGTTCATAGATCTCCAATCCCCCGTCTAAATCCTGATGAACGCCATCGCCCTCATCCCTGCGCGTTTGGAGTCTTCCCGACTCCCTCGCAAAATGCTCGCCGACCTGGGTGGGAAGCCCCTGATCGTTCGCACCCTGGAGGCTGTTCGTCGCGCTTCGTGTTTTGATGAAGTTATCGTTGTTACGGATTCCGTGGAAATTCTGAAGGCCGTCCAATACCACGGAGGTTCGGCGGTTCTTTCATCTCCCGATCACTGCAGCGGCAGCGATCGCCTGACCGAAGCCTTACAATCCCTTTCCCTAAGCAACCGTTACGATGTTGTGGTCAACATTCAGGGTGATGAGCCCCTGGTCCCGGCCTCGGCTTTGGATGGCCTGGTGGCATTGTTCCAAGACCCTGCGGTTCAGGTGGCTTCGGCTTGTTGCCCATGGCCCGAAAACGAAAGCGCCCATAACCCGGACCGGGTCAAGGTGGTCCTGGACGCCCAAGACCGTGCCCTCTATTTTTCGCGGGCGGCCATTCCGGTTCAACGCTCGGATTCCGATCGACCCGCCGAGCGATTCCTGCATGCAGGCCTCTATGCCTATCGACCTGCCCGGCTTTTGGAATTTACACGTCTGCAGCCGGCTCCTTCCGAAGAATCCGAAAAACTCGAGCAGTTGCGCTTTTTGCACCACGGGATCCCGATCCACATGCTCCGACTGCTCGAGCCTCTGCCATCGGGGGTGGATAATCCCGATGACCTCGAACGAGTGCGCGCTTTTTACGGAAGCCCCAGCTCTTTGCGCTGAATGGGGTCGATGCCCGATGGGGCATCAATCATCACATCTCGACCGGCGTTGTTTTTGGGGAAGGCAATAAAATCCCGGATACTTTCCTGGCCTCCAAACAAAGCGCAGAGCCGATCGAAACCAAAGGCAATGCCCCCATGCGGTGGTGCACCGTATTCAAAAGCTTTGAGCAAAAAACCGAACTTGGCTTGGGCGTCGTCGGCCTCAAAACCAAGGAGTTCGAACAATCGGGCCTGCAGGCTTTTGTCGTGTATACGAATGGAGCCTCCGCCAATTTCTGTGCCGTTCAACACCATATCGTAGGCATTGGCCCGCACCTTGCCCGGCTCGCTTTGCATCAAGCCCATGTCTTCGGGCAATGGCGATGTAAAAGGATGGTGCATCGCGACCCATCGCCCACTTTCGTCATCCCAATCCAACAAAGGAAAATCCACCACCCACAAGGCTTTGTACGTATCAGGCGATCGCAGTCCGAGTCGCTGCCCAATTTCAAGGCGTAGTTCTGCAGCGGCTTTGCGCGTCAATGCCTCGGGGCCAGCCAAGACCAACATCAAATCCCCAGAGCCCAGGCCCGCCCTTGTCATCCAATCCTTCAAATACGCTGCTCCATAAAATTTGTCCACCGACGAACGGTACGCCCCGTCGGCGCTTTCGCAGCGCACCCAAACCATGCCTTTCATGCCCATTTGTGGTCTTTTGACCCAGTCGGTTAAGGCGTCCAATTCTTTGCGGGTCCATGAGGCGCCGCCGGGCACAGGAACGGCAATCACCGCTTCAGCCTCCTCAAAAACGCCAAACCCTACCCCCTCTACCCCCAAACCAGCCCCGGGAACCGCCCCATAGGCCTGACCCCCTTTGAGGGTCAACAGGGGAGCGGTCCAACGCAAATCCGGTTTGTCGTTGCCGTAGAGCAGCATCGCGTCGGCATAGGTCATCACCGGAATTTCACCGATGTCCAAGCCTTTGACCTGCAAAAACAAATGGCGAAAAAGGCCTTCGAACATGGCCAAAATATCCGAACGCTCAACAAAAGACATTTCGCAGTCAATCTGGGTGAATTCGGGTTGACGATCGGCGCGTAAATCTTCGTCACGAAAACATTTGACGATCTGAAAATACCGATCCAGGCCCCCAACCATCAAGAGTTGTTTGAAAGTTTGGGGCGATTGGGGTAAAGCATAAAACTGTCCGGGGTGCATCCGCGATGGGACCACAAAATCACGGGCCCCTTCGGGGGTTGTTTTGATCAAAACGGGGGTTTCTACTTCAATAAACGACTGGCTATCAAGGTATTTACGCACCTCTTGGGCCATACGGTGACGCAATTCCAGCTTGGATCGCACCGGGTTTCGACGGATATCCAGATAACGAAACTGCATGCGCAAATCTTCACCGCCATCGGTTTGGTCCTCAATCAAAAAAGGAGGTAAAGCCGACTCGTTGAGAATCTCGAGGGAATGCACACGGATTTCAATTTCACCGGTGCGGAGGTTGGGGTTTTTGTTATGACGCTCCACCACCAGGCCGCTGGTACGCACCACAAATTCCCGACCCAAGGATCGCATGATCTCCAAAACGTCCTGCGCTGTCTGGCCTTCTTCGGCAACCAATTGGGTGAGCCCATAGCGGTCCCTCAAATCCACCCAGATCAAGCCCCCTTTGTCCCTGATCTTACTCACCCATCCGCAGAGGGTTACGTTATGGCCTGTATGGGCCAGGTTCAATTCATCGCAGCGGTGAGTTCGTAGCATAAATAAGGAGTATAGCCCACAAAAATAGAACTTTCGTCCTTACAGCGCTTCGCTGAGGGCAGGGCTCAAGCCTATCTTTGAAAATGCTCGGTCCCGAAAGCGACGAATATTACATGGAACAAGCCTTACGCTTGGCGCGGCAGGCCTATCGCATGGGCGAAATACCGGTGGGGGCAGTCATTGTCCACGGAGGCAAAATTATCGGGCGGGGTCATAACCGTTGTGAGCAACTCAACGACCCCACGGCTCATGCCGAAATGGAGGCGATCACCGCCGCCACCCACCAACTCAGCTCCAAATACCTCAACGAATGCACCCTCTATGTGA
>Ga0194126_10004856_pt1 | contig 20208 bp, 18 predicted proteins | sample TA2KigC150mmetaG_FD_148641 | JGI IMG/M metagenome (GOLD analysis project Ga0194126, IMG submission 148641) | Freshwater microbial communities from Lake Tanganyika, Tanzania - TA2015035 Kigoma Deep Cast 150m | ecosystem: Environmental > Aquatic > Freshwater > Lake | place: Tanzania: Lake... | reverse complement strand
TCGCCAGACTTCGTTGCTTGCTCCTTACAGATCCACTTCGGGATATGCTCGTCGCTCGCGCCTCGTCTGGCCGAAAAATCCCTTGCCGCGAACGTGAGCGTATTTATGAAATGGACCACTAAGGATCGGATCGGTCTCATTTACCGAGAAGCGCTGCAACACGGCAAAGTGGTTTACGAGGCTTGACACGGTGTATCACCGTCCGAGCAACCGTTGGATGAAAGACCGTCTCCAAGTCGTCGAAGGCGACATCACCAAGCAGCAAGTCGATGCCATCGTCAATGCGGCGAACACGAGCCTGCTTGGCGGCGGGGGCGTGGACGGAGCGATCCATCGCGCGGCCGGGCCGGAATTGCTCGAAGAATGCCGCAAACTCAACGGCTGTCCCACCGGCCAGGCCAAAATCACCCAGGGCTACAAGCTTCCCGCGAAATGGGTCATTCACACCGTGGGCCCCGTGTGGCGCGACGGGCGGCATGGCGAAGACGAATTGCTGGCGAGCTGTTATCGGAGTTGCTTCGCCCTGGCCGAGCAACACGGCATCCGCACAATCGCTTTCCCCTCCATCAGCACCGGCGCGTATGGTTTTCCCATGGACCGCGCCACCCGGCTCGCCCTCATCGAAATCAAAAAATTCTTCGCCCGCAATACTTCGGTCGAGAAAGTCGTGCTGGTTTGCTTCGGGAAGAGCGCCTGCGAGACTCACCTGGCGGCGGTGCAAGTGATCGTGGGTTGAAAGGCTCGCAGAGGCCTTCGTTAAGAAATCCCTGCCGCCTTCAGCCCCTTTCGGCTCAAATTGCGTTGCAGTTGCTGCAATTTCTGCGGATTTCTGCCCACGTTGACATTCGGTGCGAATCGCCTTTCAATAACTGAGGATTATGGCCGTTGAGACATCGTCACCTCGAACCCCTCAAACGCAGGCCTGGTTGCAGACTATCTACAACCGCCCGGCGGAGTTTCTGGGGCAAACCGTTGCGATCCTCAACGATGAAAAGATCGTGCTGGTTGCGCCAACGTTTAGGGCTGCTCGCGAAGGCGTCGCCAGGCTCGGCTTGCCGTCCGGGGCTAACGTCACCTACTTTCATGTGCCTCAGTCGTTGCCCGAGGTATGCATTCTCACTCTGCGGGTGCGCAGCCTGAAAGAGTCGCTCTGGCTGCCGCTTTACTCGGTAGAGTTACGCGGCCCGCAAGGCGCCATTCTCCAGTGCCAGATGCTCGTAGATTCGGGCGCGGACATCAGCTTGATCTCCTTCACTTCTGGGCAGGAACTGGGACTGCATCGCAGCGATGAAGAAGTCCTGCTGACCGCCCAGGGCGTCGGAGGCACTGTGGCGTATTGTTTGCGACGATTGGAACTGATCATTGATCGTGTGCCCTTGCACGCGGCGGTGGCTTGGTGCCAGGATGCAGCCGTGGATGAGATGATCCTCGGACGCAAAGACGTGTTCGACGCATTCTTTATCGAGTTTCGGCAGCCGGAAAAGCAGGTGGCTTTTACACCGACGAAAACCAAACAAGCCTCCGCGTAGGCACGGCTTCCAATTATGGCAACAGCCATCAAACCAATCAAACCGCCTCGGCGAATTCCTCGCAAGCGGCCTGCAATGCGGCGCCTTGTCGAGCCTATGGAAGATGCTTGCGACCGTTTCGACATGATGCTGACTGAACTGCATGACGTTGATAGACGAACCTATTCATTGGTGGAGGCAAGAAAACGCCTCGGTCTCGGTGACTGATATTCGCTGGCATCCCAGAAGATTCAGCGATAACCCATCAACAGCTTCGGGTCCATCATCTTCACCCTGGATTTGCTTTCCGTCTCATGCCGCCGATTTGCCGAAGCCCTGACGGTGGTCCGATTGATTGCGCTCCCAGAGACCGGGGCTTACTTCGCCGCGTGGGGGGATGCTGCAAGAGGAAGAACAAATCCATTGAGTTTCGTCGTGACGAATGAGAATCCGGGAATTTCTGCTCTGTTTGCGCCGTTGAACGCTAACCAGGTTGCCCTGGCTGTTATCGAAAATGGCTTCGGAACCGTCGCTGTAACTCCCGCGACGAATGTGTTCACCAAGGGGCAGGCCGTTTCCTTGCTCGCCTTGCCGGAAAAAGATCAAACATTCACAGGCTGGAGTGGTGATGCTTCAGCGAGCCCAAACCCGCTCTTGATCACGCTGGACTCCGATAAGAGAATCACGGCGAATTTCACACGCAGACCGACTTTAGGTCTTCAACCCGGTCTTCGCGGATTGATCGAGGATGGTTTTCATTTCCTGATCAACGGCGAAGAAGGAGCAATTTATTCCGTGGAGACTTCCAACGACCTCGTGAATTGGAAGCCTCTTACGGCAGTCACAAATGTTTTTTCAACGATGCCATTAGTGGATTCGAACGCTGCCAACAGGTTTTATCGGCTTCTCTTGCTCAAATGATAGCGGAGCGCAACGGTGAGCCATCTCATTGCGCTGTTACCATGAACAGGCTTGAATCTGGGTATGGTCAATCTCGCTCCTGTCACCGAGCGCGAAGTCGATTTGTTGGATCAACTCCACCGGATGCACGAGCGGCCGCTCTATTTCGTCGGTGAACGGCTGGCCGGCGCTTTGACCGGATCGACCGGGTTGCGCGAGCCGCAGCGTTCGCGTTGGAGGGACCTGGTTCACCTGGAAGCGCCCTCGGGCCAGCAGACCGGCGGCATCGTCACCATCGAAGGCGCGGAGCAGACCGATCCGCTTCATCTGGGGCGTTTCGGGACATTGGGGAATTTCGAAATGACAAACACGATCGAAGTGGCCGGCCGGGTGATGGATGAAAGCGCGTTGCTGGGGCGCGTTGGCGCTTCGGCCGTTTTGGCCGCTTATCCTTCGTGGGACAAACTGGACTCGAATGAAGCCCGCACATTCACGCAAAACCTGCGATTGACCGGCGGAGGCGATGCGGCGTCCGTGCAGGAGCGGAAGGAAATTTTTCAAAATGCCGTGTGGTGGTTGTTGCGCTGTATTCGCGCGAGCAATTTGAATCTGAAGTTTGAAGAGCTCACGGACACACCCGATCCTGCGAAGGTCGGCGCTGAATTGACCTACACGATCAAGATCGGGCATTCGGGTGGCACGCAAGCCACGGGAGTGATCGTGACGAACCTCTTGCCGCGCGGCGTGGAATTCATCAGCGCGGAATCGACCCAAGGCAGTTGGAAGCACGAAGCGGGGTTGTTGACATTCCACGTCGGCCGCATGACCAGCGCTTCGACCAATCTGATCAAGATCACGGTGCGCCCACAGCAAAGCGGCGTGCTGACAAACTACGTCGGCATCGTGTTGAACGAGGCCGATGGGAAAGAGGACAACGGCGGCCGCATCGTCACGACGGTCGCAGGCGGACCGAGGTTGACGGTCGCGCGCCTGGGCAACGGCCAGTACGAACTGCGCATGGAAGGCGAAGCCGGCACAAGCTTTCGGATTCAAGGCTCCAGCGATCTGCTCAACTGGCGCGACCTCACGAATGTCACCGCCGCAACTTGGAGCATGCCGTTGTTCGATTCATCGGGACAGGCGTCCGCGCCAGCTTTCTATCGAGCCGTCAGTTCAAACTGACTGGGGAGCACACGCGCCCTCGCGTGTACCGACTGGCGCCTCGCCGGTCGGTACGTCGTTGAACCCATGGCGCTGAGTGGGGACGGTTGGTCCGACTGAATGTGGCCGGCGAGGGCGCCGACCACAGCACGCGAGGCGCGTGCGCTCCCCATTCGAGTTGGACGCGAAGGAGGGCGAAGATCACGAATCTTGCGATCTACGCGTTCTTTTGCGGCTCAAATGTTCGGTTGAGTTCCAGGGAGCCCGAACAATTCCGAGATCGTAATTTCAAACTGAGGCAGGAGTTCCTCGCGGAGCAATTCGCGGCTGGCCAGAATTCCTTTCAGCATCAGTCCATACTGGCTGGCCTGATAGACCTCCACGTTGTCGTAGCGCGGGTCAATCATCCAGAGGCGCGTCAGGTTGATCTCCTCGTAAATCTGTTTCTTCATCACCGTGTCGATCCGGTGGTCCTGGGTGTTCACGATTTCCGCGGCCAGCCAGAGCTTGCCGGTCGCGATGGTGATAAGAGCCAGATCGGGCCGCACGAGCGTTCCGGCGCCGATCTGAACGACTGAACGCGGCGCGAGGAGGCGCGTGGTGTTGCCCTGGCCGACGCTCTTCCCCACGTGCAGGTGCAATCGTTCGCAGACCGCTTCGTGCCGGGCGTCGGGCGGACGCCGCATGATGCGTTCGCCCTTTACGATTTCTTCGAAGGACTCGGCCATGAATTTCGGAGGCAGCTCGGTTCAACCGCGAATGGACGCCAATGCACGCGAATAATTCCCTCTCCCAGCGGGAGAGGGGATCCTTTCGTTGGATTCGCGTTGATTGGCGTCCATTCGCGGTTACTCGACGCGTTTCAATTGGCGAGCACGTTACGGAGGAAGCGTCCTGTGTGCGAGCGCTTAATGCGCACAATCTCTTCGGGGGCGCCTTGGGCCACGACCTGTCCGCCGGCCGCGCCGCCTTCCGGTCCCAGGTCGAGGACCCAATCCGCTTCCGCAATCAAATCGAGGTTGTGTTCGATCACCACCACCGAATGGCCCGCATCCACCAGGCGCTGCAACACCTCCACCAATCGGCTTACGTCGGCCATGTGCAATCCGATGGTCGGCTCCTCGAGTATGAAAAGGCTGCGCCGCAGCTCGCCGCGCCGTTCCGCTGAGTTGCTGAAACCGCTGAGCAGGTGCGTCACGAGCTTCAGCCGTTGCGCCTCGCCGCCGCTCAGAGTTGGACTGATCTGGCCGAGCCGCAAATAACCCAGCCCGGTGTCGCGCAGCGCTTCGAGCGGGCGCCGGATTTTCTGGAGGGCGCTGAAGAAGTCGATTGCCTCCGCCACGCTGAGTTCGAGAATGTGGGCGATGTTTTTCCCGCGATACTGAATGTCCAGGGTTTCGGGGTTGTAACGCGAGCCGTTGCAGGTCTCGCAACGGACGTAAGCGGCGGGCATGAAACTCATCTCGATCTTGATCGTCCCCGCGCCTTCACACGCCGGACACCGTCCTTGGGCGCTGTTGAAAGAAAACCGGCTCGGCGAATAGCCGCGCAGCCGGGCTTCGGGGGTTTCGGAAAACAGACGGCGAATGTCATCGAAGAATCCGACGTAAGTCGCCGGGATGGACCGAGGGGTTCGGCCAATGGGTGATTGATCCACTTCGTAAACGGCTCTGAGCGATTCATGGCCTCGCAACCCACAGAGGGTAGCGTGAGGCAAATCCGCTTTGTTTTTCGCAAGGGCGGATTGCAGCGTGGGCCAGAGGCACTCCCGGATCAGCGTGCTTTTCCCGGAACCGCTCACCCCGGTGACGACGACCAGCCGGTTCAACGGAAAAGCCACGTTCAGATTTTTCAAGTTGTTCTTCCTGGCGCCACTCAAGATCAGCCAAGGCGCACTCGGAAAACCCTGCGGTTCCGACGCCGAGCGCGCCGCCGGTGAGTCGGGGAGGGCGAGCCCGTCCCGGCGAGCCGCTCGACGGGCTTGGAAGACGTCCGTTTCGGCTCGCTGAGGACAGGCTCGCCCTACCTTCAGGTTCATGGGAAGCACCACCGCCCTGCGCGCACCGCGCGAAGGAAACTTCCGTTGTTGCCGCAGCCAGCGGCCTGTGACGGAATCGTCATGCCGCATCAATTCGCTGAGCGTGCCGCCGGCTACAAGCCGTCCTCCGTGGATGCCCGCGCCGGGTCCGAGATCGATGATGTAATCCGCATGGCGCATGGTTTGTTCGTCGTGCTCGACCACGACGAGGGAATTGCCGCGCTGCTTGAGCGTGGTCAGCGCGGCGAGGAGTTGTTCGTTGTCGCGGGCGTGCAGGCCGATCGTCGGTTCGTCCAGGACGTAGAGCACGCCGCTCAGGTTCGAGCCGAGTTGGGCCGCCAGACGGATGCGTTGGGCTTCGCCGCCGGACAACGTTGTGGCGGACCGCCCCAATTGCAGATAACCCAGCCCGACTTCGGCCAGGAATTTCAAGCGCTTGGTGATCTCAGGCAGAATGTCCTGGGCGATGTCCGCTTCGCGTCCTCGCAGTTTCAGCGGCGCGAAAAAGCGCAAGGCCAACTCAATGGGCGCGTCGCACACCGTCACGATGGTCGGCGCCGCATTCCGGCCTCTGCCGCCGAACACCGAGAGATCCGCAGCGCGTCCGGCCGCCAGGCGCACGGAGCGGGCGATGGGATTCAAGCGGCTTCCTTGACAGTCGGGACAGGTCTCGCGCTTGCCTTCCTGCCATTCGAACCAGGACTCTTCGATGGCATCGGCGCGCGCGCCGCGATCGACCTCCGGCAGGTAAAACAACTCGCCGAAGCCCCGGCATTTCGGACACCAGCCTTGGGAAGAATTGTAACTGAAATTCTTCGGATCGAGCAGTTGGAACGATTTGCCGCAGCTCGGACACGCCCGCTCCGTCGAGTGGACCGCAACCTTCCCGTCGTTCCCCAGCGCGAGCAACGTGCCGTGTCCCAGTTCCAGGGCCTCGTCGATCAGTTGCTGGGGAGACTTCGTGGCTTTCGCGGCGCGCGCCGCTTTCCGATCCAGCACACCGACGACAATTTCCACATCATGTTCGCGGAAGCGATCGAGGCGGAACGGCTCGGCCGTGCGAAAGATTTTGCCGTCGGCGCGGATTTCCGAATAGCCGTGGCTCGCGGCCCATTGGGCGACTTCGGTGTGAAAGCCTTTCCGGTTTTTCACCATGGGCGCGAGCAGGAGCAGATCGCCCCGCCGGTTCAATTCGTCTTTGAGCCGCCGGCCCAGTTGATCGCGCGTCTGGGATTCGACGGCGACGTGGCATTCGGGACAGAATTGCGTGCCGAGCCGCGCGAAGAGCAGCCGGAGGAAATGATACACCTCGGTCACCGTAGCCACGGTGCTTTTTCCGCCTCCGCGCGAGGTGCGTTGTTCGATGCTGACGGTCGGCGGAATGCCGGTGATCAAGTCCACGTCCGGCCGCGCCAACTGCTCCACAAACTGCCGCGCGTAGGCGTTCATGCAGTCGAGGAAGCGGCGCTGTCCCTCGGCGAACAACAGATCGAACGCCAGCGTGCTTTTCCCCGAACCGCTCACGCCGGTGACGACGACGAACTGGTTGCGGGGAATCGAAAGCGAGAGGTTTTGCAGATTGTGCTCGCGCGCTCCCGAAATAAAAATCCCTGCCGGACGGGCTGACATAGTCATAGGCAACGGGTGACAACCTATCCCAGCCGTCTTCTGAGCCAAGCCGGATTTCTTCGGCATCCGGAATCTGGACCCGGTAGGGCTGCGTTGCTGCGCAGCCCGGTTTTCAGTCGGTGTGGCAGCGCAGCAGCGGTGCCCTACCATCGACGGGTTCACGAGCCGTGTGCTTGCCGCCGTCGCCAGGGCAACTTCCCTGGAACCTGACGGCAGGGCGAGCCTGTCCCCAGCGAGCCGAGTCGGACGTGTCCCATGTCCGTCGAGCGGCTCGCCGGGACGGACTCGCCTTACCAATTCATGGGCCGAGTGCAGGTTCGCGAGAAACAGGAAGCACCGACCCTTGGCTGGATCGGGCAGTAACGGCAGTGCTGACAGGAACCGGAGCGTGGCGCGTTTCTCCTCTCCATACGGCGTAGTTGTGGACAGCGAAGGTAACGTGATTGTGGCAGATGGCACCGTGGGGGAATTCTCATCGGCAAACGCGCGATTCGAAGAATGGCTCCTGGCGGTTCCGTGTCAGCTACCAATGGAAGCGCGACGGAACTCCAATACTTCAAGCGACAAATCCGCGCCTTTCGTTGTTACATACGATGGCGGCACAGTCGGGCATTTACACGGTTGATATCAGCAAATGAGGTGAATTTGCCACCGGTGGTTGCTCCAATCGCCGATAAATTCTGGAGGAAAAAGCATGACTTGAGTTCCAAGTGGAAGCCACCGAATCACCCAACGCGGATAACTGCAATGGACGACGGGGCCAATTGCCCGGCGAAGTATTTCCAATTGGGCTGACCAGGGGTGGGTTGCCTGAATGAGTTGCCTTGAACAAAGACACGCGGCTTGTCACACGCCTCCGCCAAAGTCGTCCGGATCGCTTCTTTCAGGACCTTGGGAACGATATCCTTGACGCAGTGTGGCCGCGAGTATCGGCACTGCCAGTTGCAGCCGTAGCATTCCAGCGGCAGACACACGATTGACGTCAGCGGCGAGTAAGGCACGAACCGCCCGAAGTGGCCCCCACCGAGCACGATGACGTTCGGCGTGCCAAGCGCGCACGCGATGTGCGCCAAGCCGGTCTCGGCCCCCACCGCAAGCCGGCAGCGTTTGAGGATCGCAGCCGATTCACGCACAGTGAACTTCCCGGAAATATTGCGCGAAGCGCACGGCAACGATTCGAGATTCCTTTGGTTGATTTCATAATCCGCTTGCGAGCCCAGCGCGATGACTTTCAACGACCCCACCCACCCCTTCGCCCCTCCCAGGAGGGGAACTGGACCCTGCGACGAACGAACGTCCCCTCCTGGGAGGGGCAAAGGGGTGGGTTCGTCGAGAGGAGAGCAGACTGTCTTGGGTTCGGGCCTGCAAATCTCCGCCAGAGCCTCGCCATAGCGAAGATAAACCCGGCCATCTGCTTGCGCGCCTGCGAAGAGAGCGATCGTGGATTCGGGCTCCAGGCCATGCCGCTGGAAGAAGTCCTCGGCGCAGGCTTCATCCTCGTCCTTCAGCCAGATGCTGGGCTGCACGAACGGCGCGTTGATCCCGATTCCTTCAAGGAAACCCCGATGGCGGTCCACTTCGAGCGCGGATCGCTCCGGGCACGAAATCAACATCGAATAAAGGCGGTCGTGGCGGTCCTTGACGCCGGCGGACATGAGTTCCGTGCTGCCTTCGTGCGCGACGCAATGCTGTGCCTGCGAGGCCAGGGCGAGAAAATCCGTCAAGGGCTCGCGCGCATAGACCGAGTTCAGACAAAGATCGGCGCGGAGATCTTGGAGCTGGCGAGCGATGTGATTGCGATAATCCGCATCGTCGATGGCCCTTTGCCGGTGGATCGGCAGAACGCTATCGACAAGCGGGCAAGCTTCGTAAATTGCGGCCACGTGTTCCTGGCAAACCACGACGATCTTGGTGTGCGGATGCCGCTCTCGGATCGGCGCCAACATTCCGGCGGCAAGAATGGTATCTCCGATTGAGTCCGTCCGAACGAACAGAATCGTATCGGGGCCGGTAGAAGCTTCCTGGATCGGAGAAGCATGCTCACGAAGCGAGGACCCGGTAGGGCAAGTCCGTCCCGGCGAGCCGCTCGACAAGCTGGCCCCACGTCCGGTCCGGCTCGCGGGGGACAGGCTCGCCCTACCTTCAGGTGCATGGGAAGCAACCTCATGCGATCGGAAGCGCCAGTGTCCGAGAACATTTCTTCGGGCTACCGGCCGAATCTTCTGGGAGGCGGGCCGATCGACGAGGGTTCCGTCCTTGACCCAGGGGAAAAAACTGTCGAGGCGCAACGGGAGGGTTTCGGTGGATTGAAGTTTCTTCCAATGATTCACCGCTCCACGGTATCCGTAATAGGTCTCCTTGAAGCGCACCTGATCTTCCGTCGCATAAGCGTAATGCTGGAAGACAAGGTTTCGGGCCTCAGTCTCGGCGTGGAGGAATGGATTGATTGAGGCCACGTCGGTCCATTTTCCCGATTCGGTCTGTTGGCAAAGGCGTGGAGGTTCGTGAGTAAGCCATTGAAAGCCGGGCCGGTAACGCCACACCCGGAGCCACTCGTAGCGCGTATGGTTGCCATAAGTGTCGCGAGTGGTGGTGACAAGGTCTTCGCCGACAAAATAGTGGCAGTAGAAATAGGCCACCGTCTTGTCAGTATGCGCCCGGAATAACTCGCGTGCCTCGCAAATCTGCTCCGCCGTCCACATCTCGTCGGCATCGATCTGCCACAGCAAACAGTGTTCGGTAATCCGAGCCAGCGGCGCACGAACCATTTCGATTTTTCCGTCCCAAAACGCTCCGTCCGGCTTGCGGTAGATCGATGTATTTTGCGGAAACGACTGTGCCAGCGCGTCCAGATAGGCGGTCGTGCCATCCACGCTCAGACCGCGCCTGTGGAACTCCGGACTGATCGTTCCACCATTGTGCCGGCTCCAGGCCGTGTCGTGATTGAGCGCGGCGACTCCCTCAATGACGTGCCAGCGCCAGGGGAACGCGAGTTTCTTGAACACGTCGATGTGGTGGCGAATGAACGGTTCCCCGTTCAAAACGATCGTGAAGAAATGGATGGGCAGAGACGCGTCCAAGTTCGTCAAAAGAGTTACTGGGTTAAATCGTTAGATCTGATCGCTCAGTTAAGGTGGAGCGAGGCCTCCTGCCGTTTCCTCGATGGCAATTGGCTCGCCCCACCGTGAGTTAACTGAGCGATACCCAATCTGTTCCGGAACATCGCGGATGCTCGCATGTGTCCATGACCACTTAGCCTGGAGCAGCCGAGATTTGGAAGCAGAAGTTTGACGAACGGGGAAGGGTGGTGAATAACAGGGCTGATTCGCATGTCTTTCGCTCAATTTCGCGAGCAACAGACCGTCGTCAACCTGCTCCAGCGAAGCCTGGACCGGGGACGGCTCTCGCACGCTTACCTTTTCGCCGGAAGCACACTCCCGGACCTGGAACTGATGGCGGCGACGCTGGCCAAAACGCTGACCTGCGCGGACCCGCCTCGACGAGGCGCTTCGGGCGTCGCTCTGGATTCTTGCGACCGCTGCATGAGCTGCCGCAAAATTGACGACGGTAATCACGCCGATGTCCAGTGGGTGCGGCCCGAATCGAAATCGCGAGTCATCACCATCGACCAAATCCGCGAACTGATGCGAACGATCCACCTCAAACCGCTGGAAGCCGCATCGAAGGTCGCGGTCATCGTTGCCGCCGACCGGTTGAACATTCAGGCCGCAAACGCATTTTTGAAGACGCTGGAAGAACCGCCAAGCCGGTCCACGGTTCTGTTGCTTTCGACGGATCCCGAACGGGTTCTGGAAACCATTGCCTCCCGTTGTTTGAGGCTCAACTTCGGCGGAGAAGACAAATTTAAAGCCAGCGGGGCCCAAATCGAGTGGCTGGCAGGTTTCACGAAACAAGCGGCGGGGGCGCAGAAAAGCTTGCTCGGGCGTTACAGGCTTTTGAGCGCCATTCTCGCGAGGTTAAGCCAGATCAAGGCCGACATTGAGAAAGTCCTTGCGGTGCGTTCGCCGTTGAGCCGGCATCAGGAGATTGATCCGCAGTTGAAGGAGAAATGGGAAGATGAACTGACAGCCGCCATCGAAGCGGAATACCGGCGCCAGCGTGCCGAAGTGCTCCTGATGCTTGAATGGTGGATGCGAGATGTCTGGCTGACCAAACTGGGTCTGGACAAGGAGAGTCTTGCTTTTCCTGGTTCGGCCGACGACACCCGAACCGTCTCCACGCGGCTCTCGGCCAACGACGCCGCCTGGAACCTGAGGCTCATGGAAGAAACTCACTTGTTACTCGGCTCGAACGTGCAGGAGGCGCTCGCGTTGGAAGTGAGTTTCCTCAAAATGAAATTGTGAATCGCAAGCGGGAGGTCAGGCATGCTTCTTTAACTTACCTGCATTTGCGTGACAACAACCCGTCGCCCCAAACCAGCCACCGCTTCTATGGCGGCAAAGTCCGAGGATACTCCTGGACAGAAGCTCTTCGCAGCCTTTGCAGGAGCGCTCCTGGGCCTGGCGCTGCTGAAGTTTGGGAATCCTGTCATTTTTGATCGGTTGATCGATAGGCCTGACGGATTCTGGGAAATGGTTTTCCAGCCCTGGCCGATTGCCTGGGGTTACTTCATGCTCGTGATCCTCGCCCTCTTGGGCGGGATAGTGATCCAACGTCCCGTTTGCCTTCACCATAGCTCTTCCAATGAACCATTCCTCCGGACCGAGGCCTTTAGGCCGCTTCAACGCTCGACTCCGGAGAGTGCGCAGAAGCAGCCTGAAGGCTGCGGTCCGCACGGTTTTCGGTTCATGGGCCGTGTGCATGGTTCTGAAACCAAGGAAGCTTCCCGTGAACCCGCCTCCGCCCCCTCCCAGGAGGGGAACTTGCAGCATCGGAGCGACACAAAGCTCCCTTCCTCGGAGGGGCTGGGGGTGGGTTCGCGGGCTGCTTCACCCAACGGGAGAGCGCCACGGTGGCTCTTGGCGCTGCCGTTAGCTTGGTTCATTTGGCAGCTTATTGCGGGTCTGAGCACGGTCGATCCGACTCTGACCCGGACGACCCTCCTCCACTTCGCAGCGTGTGTTTTGTGGTTTTACCTGGGCGTTTTCGTTTTGAGCCCCCTGCGGAGCTCCAATCTCTTTTGGGTGCCACTGATGCTGGCCTTCGCCATCGTGTTGTGGGTCGGATTCGAGCAGCATCACGGCGGATTGGAAGCCACGAGGCGCTACTTCTACGAACAGCCGGACTGGCAGAAGTATCCTCCGGATTACCTGAAGAGAATCGCCAGTGACCGGATTTTCTCTACGCTCGTTTATCCAAATGCTCTGGCGGGGGCGATTCTCATGTGCGGCCCGGCAGCCCTGGCTTGCACCTGGAATTTGACCCGACGATTACCCAGGCTCTCGAGGAGTGTCGCCACCGGTTTGGTCGGGTACATGGCGCTGGCATGTTTGTATTGGTCGGGATCCAAAGCAGGTTGGTTGATCGCGCTCGTGCTGGGAGTCGTAGCCATGATCAGTTTACCGATTCCAAGATGGACCAAGTTTGCGGTCGGGTTGGCGATCTGCCTCGGTGGTCTGGGGGCATTCGCGATCAAGTTTACTTCCTACTTCCAAAAAGGCGCTACTAGCGTTGCTGCAAGATTCGACTACTGGCGTGCGGCAGTCACGATCGTCCGAGAGAATCCGATTCTGGGCACGGGACCTGGAACGTTCTCCGTGAACTACGCCAAGATCAAACCACCTGAGGCTGAAATGGCGAAACTGGTCCACAACGACTACCTGGAACAAGCCACGGACTCTGGCCTGGCCGGTCTGGCCCTGTATTTGGCGCTGGTTTTTGGCCATCTCCAGTTTCTTTATCGAAAACGTATTCTTCGAATACGTGACATTACGTTTCCGGTATGGCTGGGGCTGTTCGCGTGGGGACTACAATCGTTTGTAGAATTCCCTCTCTACATCCCGGGCCTCGCGTGGCTTGCCTTCGCGTTGCTCGGTTGGCTCAGTGGGCTCAGTGGGCTCGCCAAACTGAATGCATTCGACACTGAGGCACGAGTTGGCTAATTTGCGCGCTCGCAAATGAAGATTCTGTTCCTGAACGGCCCAAACCTGAACCTGCTCGGAACCCGCGAGACCAAAGTCTATGGCCAAACCACGCTCACAGAGATTGAGCGCAGAGTGCGGGACCGTGCGGGAAAACTGGGGGTCGAAGTCGATTTTCGTCAGTCCAACTTGGAAGGCGAGCTTGTCGCGTGGGTCCAGCAAGCCCCGCAAGATTTCGCGGCCATCGTCCTGAATGCGGCCGCGTACACCCACACGAGCATCGCCCTCAGGGACGCCATAGCCGCGGTGTCAATCCCAACTATCGAAATCCATCTCTCGAACGTCCACGCGAGGGAAGAATTCCGCCACACATCAATGATCGCGCCCGTGTGCCGAGGACAAATCGCAGGTTTCGGAGCTTATTCCTACATTCTAGGATTGGAAGCTGCCGTTAACATTAACGGATAACTTGATTTGGCGATAAACCGGCCATTTCACTGAATAATTCAGCAGAATCCTGAGCCGAGGCAAGCGCCAGTAATGGCTTGACGGCTTGATTTGGGCTAACTACCATCCATTCCAGTTTACGTTAACCAGGCAGAGCAGAGTCGAGTTTCGGCTGCTGCTTTTTTGCTTAATGAACACGGCAAAGAAACGTTCATCTGCATGACCCAAGGACCGATTCTGTGGACCTGAAAGACATTAAGGCTATCATTGACTTGATGAAAAAGAATTCCATCTCGGAATTCGAGCTCGAAAAACAGGACTTCAAGATCAGACTGAAGCGCGGGTCGAACGGTCTCCCTCAGGCATCCGGAATGGACGAGAATCCCGTCGTGGCGCTCCCGGGTGTCCAGTCCCAGCCCGCCCCGATTTCGTTGCTTCCCGTCGGTTCTCAATCAAGTCAACCAACCTCTGAACTCGAGATCAAGTCGCCCATGGTCGGGACATTCTACCGAGCGCCTTCCCCGGAGTCGGCCAACTACGTTGAAGTTGGCACCGAGGTTAATCAGGACAGCATCGTTTGTATCATTGAGGCGATGAAAGTCATGAACGAGATCAAGGCCGAGGCCAAAGGTGTGATTACGCAGGTGCTGGTGGATAATGCAAAGCCAGTTGAGTTCGGGCAGGCTCTGTTCAAGATTCGCCCAACCTAGCCTGGGAGACCGACCTAAGACTGTTTTTCCCTCCAATCCTACTGATGTTCGAGAAGATTCTGGTAGCCAACCGCGGGGAGATAGCCGTTCGTATCATTCGTGCCTGCAAGGAATTAAATATCCGCACGGTGGCCGTTTATTCGGAGGCGGATATGAACTCAATGCACGTTCAACTTGCCGATGAAGCCATCTGCATCGGCAAAGCTCCCAGCAGCGAGAGCTATCTTCGAATCGACCGTATCATTAGCGGCGCCGAAATCGCTGATGTCGATGCCATTCACCCGGGATACGGATTCCTTTCCGAGAATGCTCATTTCGCCGACGTTTGCGAGAACTGCAACATCCGGTTCATCGGTCCGAATTCGCAGGCCATGACATCGTTGGAGAACAAAGCCGTGAGCCGTGCCCTGGCGAAAAAGGCTGGCGTGCCTGTTCCGCCTGGTTCGGATGGAATTGTCGAGAACGAGCAAGAGGCCCTCTCCACGGCAAAACGGATTGGCTATCCCGTCATGATCAAAGCAGTTGCCGGGGGAGGCGGACGCGGGATGCGCGCCGCTCACAATGATATTTCCTTGGTAAAAGGGTATCACACCGCCCGGAACGAAGCCGAAAAGGCCTTCGGGAATTCGGCAGTCTATATCGAAAAATACATTGAGAATCCGCACCACATTGAATTCCAAATCCTTGCCGACAACCGCGGCAATATCATTCACCTTGGGGAACGGGATTGCTCGATCCAGAGGAGAAATCAGAAAGTTGTCGAGGAGACCCCTTCGCCGCTCGTGGAGAATAAACACAAAGACCTGCGGAAAAGAATGGGCAAGGCCGCAATCCGCCTCGCCGAAATGGCTCATTACACCAACGCAGGCACGGTCGAGTTCATCGTGGACGACCACGGCAACTTCTACTTCCTGGAGGTCAACAAAAGAATTCAGGTCGAGCATCCCATCACGGAAGAAGTGACGGGGATTGATCTGATCAAGCAACAGATCCTGATCTCGATGGGGGAACCGCTCCGGCTGTCGCAGAGCGATATCAACATCAAGGGCCACGCCATCGAATGCCGAATCAACGCGGAAGACCCGTTCGATGACTTCCTGCCGTCCCCAGGCCGGATTGAAATGTATTACTCGCCAGGGGGCCGAGGCGTGCGCCTCGATAGCCACGCCTACGCCGGCTACGTGATTCCGCCCCACTACGACTCAATGATCGGGAAACTCATCACCTACGGGAAAGATCGCCGGGAGGCTATGGACCGCATGAGCCGGGCGCTGAGTGAGTATATCATTACCGGGGTTAAGACCACGATCCCGTTTGAGCAGGCCATTCTTCAGGATCCCAATTTCCGCCGCGGCGTGTATTCGACGAACTTCATCGATCAACTTCTGGGCGGGGCACGGCGGGAACTTATCGAGGAGAAGGCGTAGGGCTCCAATGAACCGCAAATGATGGCGAACGTTTCCACGGCAGGGCGAGTCCGTCCCGGCGAGCCGTGTCCGACGTATTGGGAACACGTTGGAGGCGGCGCGCTGCGGACAGACTCGCCCTGCCGACTGTCGCCGGGATGAAGCCCCTAAACGAGTGCTTTCTCTATACCTTCGTCGATCTGGCTTATCTCGCGAATAGGCCTCCGGAGACGGTTGCGGAACGGCTTTGCCAGGGAGGGAGCGATCTGATTCAGCTTCGTGCCAAGAACCTGACCGAGCCTGAGGTGCGCCGGGTCGCGGAGAGAATCCTCCCCATCACAAGCCGCGCCGGAGTTGGGCTTGTAATCAATGACTTTCCTGAACTCGCCCAATCGGTCGGCGCCCAAGTTTGCCATTTGGGCCAGGAAGATTTCTTTGAGGCGAGCCATGTGCATCGCTCCGCCTGGCCAACGCTTCGGGATCCTTTGAGACTTGGCCTTAGCAGCCACTCCCCCAGCCAGGCGAACCGTGCCGTCGCGGCCGGAGCGGACTATGTAGCCGTCGGCCCGGTGTTCCGAACCGGGACCAAACCAACCGCGGAACCGGTGACGTTGGAGCTTGTCCGGTGGGCGGCCCACAATCTGACGTTGCCCTGGTTCGCAATTGGCGGAATCAACCTGGGCAATCTCGGCAGCGTTTTGGAGGCCGGCGCGCGCCGGATTTGTGTCGTGTCCGCGATCCTCCAAGCCCCAGACATTGCGGATGCGTGCCTTCAGTTCAAGCGCCAGCTCGATTGTCAGCCCGGATGATCCTATCCAACCCGCCGCCTCAACGGACAACTTTGTGTTGCCTATGCAACACAAAGTTGTCCGTTCACTGAATGTCATCCGCCGAGAAGTTTGTCACGATTGCATGGACTGGACAGCGCCCGGGATTCCCCGCTTAATGCATCGCAATGAGCGTCTTGATTGTTGGTTCAACAGCACTGGATTCAATCTTCACTCCCAAAGGGAAACGCCCGCGCTTGTTGGGCGGGTCGGCCAGCCATGCGAGTGTCGCGGCGAGTTTCTTTTCGCCGGTACACCTGGTCGGCGTGGTGGGGGACGACTTCCCACAGGCCTACCTCAATCTCTACCGCCGGCACGGAATCAATCTGGAGGGACTACAGATCGAGCCGGGCAAGACTTTTCACTGGGCCGGGGAATACGAAGTGAACATGAACAACCGCCGGACGTTAAAGACCGAACTCGGCGTCTTCGAGAAATTCAGCCCCGAACTGCCCGAATCGATGCGGAATGTCCGATTCGTGTTGCTCGCGAACATCGCGCCATCCCTCCAGCACCGGGTGCTCGATCAGATGCGCAAGCCCAGGTTTGTCATCGCCGACACCATGGACCTCTGGCTCAACATCGCCAAAGACGACCTGCTCCGGTTGCTGCGCCGGATCGATGCGCTCGTCCTCAACGACAGCGAAGCGCGTTTGCTGACGGGCGATGATAATGTGATTTCCGCCGTCGAAAAGATTCACCGCCTGGGTCCCAGGCACGTGATCGTCAAAAAGGGCGAACACGGCTCGTTCCTGTCGTCACATCGAGGCTTCTTTTTGGCGCCTGCGTTTCCCCTGAAGAAGTTAGTCGATCCCACCGGGGCCGGGGATTCTTTCGTGGGTGGATTGATCGGCTATCTCGCGAGCCGGCCCGGCCCAATCGAAGCCAATCTCCGGGGCGCGATCATCTACGGCACTGCCGTGGCATCGTTTTGCTGCGAAGGTTTCGGCCTCGAGCGCACCACGGCGATCAATCGCAAGGCCATCGACCAGCGGGTGAAGCTCCTCGAAAGACTGGTGCGCTTTTAGTTTTCGACTGATTTTGCATGACCACCATGCCCGCACTGCTCGACCTCGAAAAGGTCACGAAACGTTACGATTCACCCGGCGGAGAAGCGCCCCTGCCGATTTTGAAGGACGTTCGCCTGACGGTCGCGTCGGGCGACTCGGTCGCGATCATCGGTCCTTCCGGTTCCGGCAAAAGCACGCTGCTCAATATCATCGGCACCCTGGACAAGCCCACGGACGGGCGCGTGCTGCTGGAAGGGGAGGATTTGAGCGCGCTGGATGAGGATCGCCTCGCTCAGATTCGCAACCGCCAGATCGGCTTCATTTTCCAGGCGCATCATTTGCTCCCCCAATGTTCGGTTCTCGAAAACGTGCTCGTGCCCACGCTGGCCAGCAAAGACACCGGAATCCGCAACACCGCCGAGGGTCGCGCGCGCCAACTCCTGCAACGAGTTGGCCTGGGCGAAAGGTTTTCCCATCGGCCTGGAGAACTTTCCGGCGGCGAACGGCAGCGCGTCGCGGTTGTTCGCGCCTTGATCAACCAGCCCCATCTGCTCCTGGCCGACGAACCCACCGGCGCGCTGGATCGGGCCTCCGCCCAAAACTTGGCGCAATTGCTGGTGGAATTGAATCAGGAGACGGGGGTGGCGTTGATCCTGGTGACGCACGCGCTCGACCTGGCTCATCGAATGCGCCGCGTCTTCGAGTTGCGGGACGGCGCCTTGCAGCCCGCGGCAAGTAATCAGTAATCAGTATTCAGTGGTCAAATATCAGTTGTCAGTGTTCAGGTGGAACTCCGCAGTCGGTGGAGCGAGGCTCCTGCCGAGCTTTTCTTCGATGGCATTGGCTCGGCGGAGCCTCGCCCCACCTTAAAACTGAAGGGACGCGTTCCCTGAACCGTTTCAGTTGACACACCATGAAGACCGACTCTCTGCTCCACGCGTTTCTCATCTGCTTTGCCCTGGGCTTGATCGATGCGACGGCGGCGGCGCCCGCGTCGAGGCCGCCGAACATCATTCTGTTCGTGGCCGATGATCACGGACAGGATGCCGGTTGCTACGGAAACAAGATCATTCAGACGCCGAACCTCGATCGCCTGGCCGGCGAAGGCACGCGCTACACGCGGGCGTTTTGCACGACGGCTAGTTGCAGTGCCAGCCGGTCCGTGATTCTGAGCGGCCTGCACAACCACGCCAACGGACAGTTCGGCCACCAACACAGTTTTCACCACTTCTACACCTACAACTCCGTCAAATCACTGCCGGTCATTCTCGCGGAGAACGGGTATCGCATCGGGCGCATTGGCAAGTTCCACGTCCAACCGGAGGAAGTCTATAAGTTCCAGACCATCCTCGGAGGCAATCCGGGCGGCGCGCGCAATCCGGTCGGCATGGCCGAGAGATGCCGCGAGTTCGTCAGCCGCACCGACGCGCCGTTCTTCCTCTACTTTTGCACGGCGGATCCGCATCGCAGCGGCGACCGACGCGAGGATAACCCCCATCAACCCGACGCCTTCGGCAATGGTCGGCGTTACGAGGGTGTCCAGGAAACCGCTTACGATTCGAAGCAGATCCGCGTTCCGCCGTGGCTGCCTGACACGCCGGAGAGTCGCGCCGAACTTGCCGAATATTATCAATCCGTCTCGCGCGTGGACCAGGGCCTCGGCCGATTGATCGAAGTGTTGAAGCAGAGCGGCGAGTACGACCGCACGATCCTCATCTACACTTCAGACAACGGCGCCGCGTTTCCGGGTTCCAAGACGACGCTTTACGAGCCGGGCATGCGGCTGCCGCTGGTGGTTCGCAATCCGTTCGCGACGAAACGCGGCCTCGTCAGCGATGCCATGGTTTCGTGGGTGGACCTGACGCCGACGATTCTGGATTTCGCCGGCATCAAGGAAGTGCTGGCGCCGCCGTTGGTGGCGGGGAATCCGGAGGTCGCAGCACCCCGAAAGCAGCCGGCGACGCGCTACGCCTTTCACGGACGTTCGTTCGCGGCGACGCTCGAACAGGAGAAGCCCGGCGGTTGGAACGAAGTCTTTGCTTCTCACACCTTCCACGAAATCACGATGTACTACCCGATGCGCGTGATCCGCACCGAACGCTACAAGCTCATTCTGAATCTGGCGCATCCGTTGCCGTTCCCTTTTGCCTCGGACCTGTTCGACTCAACGACCTGGCAAGCGGCGCTCAAGAGCGGCCGGGGCGTTTACGGCCAGCGCCGGATTGGAGATTTCATCCAGCGCCCGCGCTACGAGCTTTACGATTTGGAGACCGACCCGCACGAGATTCGAAACCTGGCGGACAAACCCGAAGCCCAGGCCGTGTTCAAGGAACTGAGTGAGAAGCTCAAAGCCTTTCAGCAACGCACCCGCGATCCCTGGATTGTGAAATACGAGTATGAATGAGTCTTAGTGGTCCGTTTCGTAAATACGCTCACGTTCGTTGCGCCCAATTTGGCCTGGGGCAAGGCGCGACGAGCGAGCATCCCCCGCCAGTGGGGCTGTGACCGAGGAGCAACGCAGCCCCAGGCAA
>Ga0194126_10004855_pt1 | contig 20208 bp, 16 predicted proteins | sample TA2KigC150mmetaG_FD_148641 | JGI IMG/M metagenome (GOLD analysis project Ga0194126, IMG submission 148641) | Freshwater microbial communities from Lake Tanganyika, Tanzania - TA2015035 Kigoma Deep Cast 150m | ecosystem: Environmental > Aquatic > Freshwater > Lake | place: Tanzania: Lake... | reverse complement strand
TCTGAGACCTGTTTGAGGTTGTGCCAATCCCCAAGGGCGACGTAGTCGACCTCCGTCCGTGGAAGCGCAGCCAGATCCATCAGGTTGTTAGAGCCCGCCTGAGCTTCTTCATCCAGCCCATAGTCACGAGCTCCAAAGCCGTGCACGCCCCCATGGGCTAAGACGACTCGCGGCTTGTTGGCATCCAAGGCTCCCCAGTCGAAGGAACGCAGCCAGAGCGTTGGGTCGGTGCTGTCTTGATTGCGCAGCAACGGGCAAGGCAGAAGCACCACTTGATCAAGCTCCACAGGCTCTCGCTCAAGGAGCAACCGGAGGTTGGGCGCCATCTGGCGTTGATGCCTCAAGAAATCCTCGCGATGCCACACCGTGCCCAAAGCGCCGTGGTCGTGATTACCCGGGATCACTAGAACCGGGATCTCCATCTCGCCAATCGCCTCGAGCACCTCAAGGACCGCGGTCGTCGGGGGTGTCGGCGAATCAAACAGATCACCGGCTACGACGACGAAGGCTGCGTCCTGGATGCGCGCGGCATCTCGGATACGGCCGATGGCGTTCAAGCGCTCCTGCTGCAGCTTGAAGCGCTTCTGCTCATCGGCGATCTGGCGGTAAGGCTTGCCGATCTGCCAGTCGGCCGTGTGGATGAAACGGGTCACGCGCCAACCTCCTGTCCTTCCAAGGCTGAGTCTGCCGCCATCAGGCTGCAGAGCCGGCTGAGGCGTTGCACGTTCTGAATGCTGTTGCTGATCCCCGAGGCCAGCTGGGGGGAGCCCACGACGATTGAGAGGCACTGGGCCCGGCTGATTGCCACGTTCAGGCGGTTGGGGTCCAGCAGAAAATCCAGGCCGCGAGGGGCACTGTCGCCATCACTGGCAGTGAGCGAGTGGATCGCCACTGGCGCTTCTTGCCCCTGGAATTTGTCCACCGTGCCGATGCGGGCCTTGTGGCCGATGCGTTTCTGCAAACGGTTCACCTGCAAGTTGTACGGAGCGGTGATGAGGATCTGCTTCTGCCCCAGGACACCGCTTTCGATCGTCATCGTTCCGTTGACCAGTCGGGCCCGCTGATAGGGCTGGCCATAGAGCTGATCCACGAGTGAGGCGATGCGGTCCACCTCCTCCTCGCTTGCGGTGCTGTTGCCGCTGTGGTGCACCGGATCAAACATCAGTCCCTGGCCTTGCCCGGTCCACTCCACGCGGTTGGCGTTGTTGGCCTCAGCCCCCTGCAATTCCCCGGCGTAAAACAACGTCGACACCAGCTGCGTCAGCGACGGTGGCATCCGCCAGCTGGTAGCGAGGAAGACACCACGATCCCGCGGAACCACGGGTTCATTCGCCATGGCGTAATCCAGGCAGCTGAGGCCGCTGTCATCCGGGTGAGCCGCCCGGTTGGGTTGGGAGAGCTGCTGCTGATCGCCAACCAACAGGATGTTGCGAGCGACTCGGCTGAGATACAGCAGGTTGCTGAGCGACACCTGCCCCGCTTCATCGATCACCAGCAGATCGAACGGCGCTTCGTCATAGCGCTCCTTCACCAGCGTGAAGATCGTGCCTCCGAGCACGGCGGGGTTCTCAGGCAGGTTTTTGTCCTGAAGCGCCTGCACACGCGTGCCCGCGAGGGCCTTGACATCGCTCTTCTCACTGGAGCTACTGGCGACCTTCACCACCAAGGCAGCGTTGCTCGTCTGATCCAGACAGTCCTGCACCTTGAGGAGCAGGTTGTTGATGGCTTCGTTGGTGGTGGAGCTCACCGCCACCCGCTGGCCCTTGGCCACCAACGCGGCAATCAGTTGCCCCGTCACGGTTGTTTTGCCTGTTCCCGGCGGCCCCTGCAAGGACAGGCCAATGCCATCGGCCTGGGCGAGAAAGGCAGCGAGTGCCTCGGCGGTGCGGGTGGGCTCGCTGCGAACGGTGGCGTTGAGCTGCTCCAGTTCGGGAATGGAGCGGCGCTCCAACAGGTGCAGCAAGGCAGGCGGCAGTAGCTTGCGCTCGAACACCCAGCCCTGGGCCAGGCGAACCAAGTGCTCAAGCATGAGCCGGTAGATCGCCTTAGGGAATGGCACCAGATCGGCCTGCTGCGGCAGACCTGAGCCACTGAGACCCTGGGCTTTGGATAGGGCGTCTTGAGTCACCGTCAGCGTGAGCTGATCTGCGGCGTTCTCATCAAGCTGCCCGTTGGCACCCCAAGCTTTGCCATCGGCGGTGAGGAGATGGGGCAAGGGCACGAGCCGCTCACCGCTGCTGAGCAGTGGAACCACCGCAAACCGGGGCTGGCGACCCTCTTTGGCTGACAACTTCAGGGGCTGCTCGCCATCAAAGCGATAGCGATAGCCCAGAGAGCGCTTGACCGGATCCACGCTCTGAAGTCGTGCGCCAGCAATCACCTCGCTGTCGTCGTTCCGTTCCTCCGGTGTCATCTGGAGGCGGTTGAAGAACTCCCACCACTCCACCTTGCCTTCACGTTCGTGGAAATCGATCAGCTGGGAGATCAGCTTCTGAAGGCGCCAGCTGTAGCCCCGCGGCCCGATGGCATCGGGATCGGTGAGTGGGGTGGGCAGCTCATCACGGAGCTCGCGAGCCGCCACTTCCAGATCCTTCTCATAGGCGATGGCCTTCTGCTCATGGGCCTCGTCCTTGGCACCGATGCCCCACTTGTTGGAGCGGAATGGGAGTTGCTGGGTTTCGGGGAGCTCCAGAAGGAAGCGATGCAACCCTTCGGTCACCTGGCAGTCCTTTTCGTTGTAGTCACGCAGGTCTTTGAGGATCTTGGGGTCAGCGCTCTTTTTCCATTCGGCGTATTGCACCACCGAATCCGCTGCGTTCTCCACCTCTTCTGCCCGGGGCGGACCATAGAGCCGCTCCACCTTCTTGATCGAATAGCTGGGTGCGCCCACCAACACGCCATTGCGCACGATCGGATAGAGATCCACCAGCAACTCCTCGCGCAGCCACTGATCGATCAGGGGCACATGCACCTGATGGCGTGAGGCGAGGGTGCCGAGAGCCGTCTTTTCGTAGCTGGCGTAGTGGTAGACGTGCAGATCGGGATAGCGTTCGCGGCGGTTCTGCACCCACTGCACGAACGCGTCAAAGGCTTGCTTTTCTTCCTGGGGGTGATGCGCCCACCAGTCCGCGAATTGCAGCGCACCCTGCTCATCGCGGTAGCAGGCGCCAAAGAGGTATTCGATCTTCTCCCCGCTCACCGGGTCGGGGTAGCCCTCCATGTCGAACCAGATGTCGCCGGCATCAGGGGCTGGGAGCATCTCGAGCCCCTTGGCCTGCTGCGCAAGAGGCCGCACCTGAAAGGCAGGGCGCTCGTCATCCCGTGACGCCGAGGCCAGCTGAATGCAGGCCTGATCGCGCAACCGGACCAACATCCCCGGATCAAGACCCGCCACGGAATGATCATCAGGGCAGGCGGCTAGCGCGTCGATTGTGGTGATGCCGGCGCTGCGGAGCTTGCTGCGCTGGCTCTGGCGCATCCCAGCCACCAGGATCAGATCACGCTTGTCCTCCAGGCGTTGCTGAATGAAGGGCTCCCAGAGGCCATGGTCACCAGGGGCGTCTTCGGGTTCTTGGCTGGGATCAAACGCAGCCCTGAAATCGCGATAGCGCTGACGCAGTTGGTCGTACCAGCTCCAGAACTCACCACTGGCGTACTCGAGGAAGCGGCGACCACCGAGATACAGCTTGAAGCGATCAGGACGCTGTCCCAGGATCGGCGTGAGCAGTTCGCAGTAAGCGCAAGCCTGTACCAGGTAGATCGGCTTGGAGTGGCTGGAAAGCTTGCATTCAATGGGAATGTAGCTCCAATCGCCAAGGGCCGACGGTTCTTCGATCCGCTCCAGCAAGTCGGCCGAGCCCCGCATCTCCTCATTGCGCATCGAGGCCTGCCAGATGTAATCGGCACCAGATCCCATCGCCTCCAGCGCCTCCTCGTAGTCCGAGGCGTCCTGCTTGCCCCTCAGCTCAGCAACGCGCTTGCCATCGCTCTTCAGCTGGGCAATGAGAACCTTTTCGTGTTCAAGGCCTGCATCAAACAAGAGCTCATCGAGAGCCTTGGCCTTGGGGCGAGGCGCCCGTTTGGGATCCGAGGCATGCACCTCCTCCCACCAGGCGCCGATCACCGGGCTCCTGCTGAAGAGAGCGAGCTGGGAAGGGGTGATCCGGCGATCGGACATGGCTCAGTTGAAAACAGCGGTGACGCTCACGACGCGAGCCGTGGGATTGCGAGCGAGTGCGGTTAGCCGGGCGTCTGCGTAGTTGCGGGCCTGTACGACTTCATCAAAGACCTTGCCAGCAACATAGAGGGTGACCTTGATCTTCATGGGGCAGCACTAAAGCGGAGGGTTTTTCTGGTGGGCTTGGGCTATTCGATCTGACCGGCCAGAGCAAGCTCTGCCAACTCTCTCTCGCCGGATTGAATTGCCTTCAGCAACGGCCGTGAGAGCTGCAGGAGCTGAATGCCAGCCTGCTCATAGGCATATGCAGGGGAGATAAACGAGTGGGTTTTCTGGTACTTCACCAATCGCTTGTTCTCCTCAGGCAGAACATAGTTGAATTGGCCATAGCTCTTCAGGTAACGATCCAGCACTTCCTGTTCAGGCTCATTGATGCCAGACCAATCCAAGGCGAAGAGCTCTGCTGCTGCAACTTTGCGCGGGTAGTGATGATCCTTAGTCAACTTGACGGCCTTCGGGGTGGGGCTGTCAGCAAGCGCCCTAAGAGCCTCAACAGAGATAGATCCTGTCCAGAGCTCATCGGATTGTGGGAAATACCAAATAGCTGCTCCCACCATGGTTTCGAGCAATTGCCGCTGGTTAGCGCTGCACAGCTCCGATTGATAGAAGCCCTGTTGGCTCAGAACGGTGCGGGCAACAACGTCAGCGCGCTCGAGCAAACGGGTTGCGGTCAAGTCTGGGCTCACAGGTCGATGCTCTCCAAGAAGATGCGGCAGTGCATCAAGCGGTCGGCGTCAATGGCCCAAGCAGCGATCTGGCTGTGCTTGGCCTCGGCGTCTTCTTTCATCTCCTCCACAACCCCGTCGTGGAAGCGCTCGAGGTGCCGCACGATCGCTACTGCAATTTGCTGATCTTCACTGGAGCTGGTTTCGAGCCTCTCCATCAGATCGAGCACCTGCTTGACCTTGGCGCTCTGGTTGCGCTCAGGCTTCTCGGGGAGCTTGGCTTGGTCGTCCTGCATCGCGATCAGCTCATCGGGGCTATTGGGGATACCGCTGGCAAGTGGGGCGCCATCCAGGTCGGCCATCTCGGGGTGGACACCCTCATTGGGATCCACGAAGCGGCCACCGCAAAAGCGGTAGCGCCCGCCGGTGGAGGGGCTGGCGTTGTCGGGGGGCTGGCTCATCGATTCTCTTTGCTTGTGAGCACCAGGCTGCCGAACAAAGCCCTTTACAGCTTGAGCCTCGTGCGAAAGACGAGAGCGAGAAAAGCGAGGAGCAGGCTCCTCTACGCGTGACGCCGCCGCCGCCAGTCTTGGCTCGGAATGGTTAACAAGCGAAGAAACCAGCCGGTAGCAAGAGATCGAGGCGCCCCTTTCAAACAGGTCCAATCCGCACCCAAGAAAGACGCAGAAGAGATCGCTCTTAGGCACGAAGCGACTGACAACTTCACTTAAGGCCCTAAAGAAAGAATCAAGCCAGAGCATCTCAACAGCAAGGATGATTGAATGCCCGGACAAAAACAAATGCCTCGCCCATTCTCGAACCAGGTAGAAGACGGACCTTAAACACCAACCCCTAGCATAATGACGACTAACAGAGAACCGCATATCGCTTCGACCCATACAATGAAACGAGACGTCTCAGCAAAATAGTGGACTAAGCGTCACGACCCCACATCTGCACATCAAAAAGTTGCGCCAACTGATTGCCCAAGAGGTCGGCCCGTCTCGCAACCGTTGCAAGCATGACCCGGAGGGCAGAAACATCCAGCGCGACGACACGTCGCTTACAGGTCAGCACCACATCTGCTTCATGATGAAGTGCAAAGTAGCAGTCAACAAGATCCATATTTGCGGTCAGGCAATATTCAAAAAGACCGTGGGCTGAACCCTCTGGCAACCTAACCATCACCGCCGAGACTTGCACAACCCATTCCCCTTCAGTCTGACCATGATCCTTAAAGAGCATAAGCAGGAGGTTGGCACTGCCTTGACTAAACCTCCAGCAGAAGTAGTCATCCTCCACATCATCAGGCTCCGCAGGAATTCCCAGTTCAAGCAACACAGAGCGGATCACTCCAAGCCCTGCTTCATCTCCACTACCCCGCAAAGACGAACCGTAATCAAAAATGCTTAACAGGTCTTGCCAGAAATTAGACATGAAGACAACGCACCTACATCTAGTATCCACCCATATCCATACCAGGTCAATTAGACATTCGCATTTACGCAAAAGGTAGGCCAATGGCCAAACTTGATATAGAGCATAAGCACTGCTAGCTTACAGAGCATCCCAGGCAAGACTTAGACTCATATAAGCACTGCAGAATATGGCCTCGTCCGATCAACTGCTGGGCACCGGACTAATCCAGGACCCTGGCAGCATTCCTCTAGTTGTGGCCGTGGCAGGCCATCGTGACCCCCGCCTCGAAGACATTCCCCTTTTACGGAAACAGTTTAGATCACTGATCTCAGCGCTAATGGCTCAATTACCGAGCACACCCATCATCCTCCTCAATGGGTTAGCAGCCGGGATGGATAGTGAAGCTGCTGAGGTGTTTTTAGAACTTGTCGCTGATGAACGACGGAAACCTGACCGGCCCCGCCATCAATTGGTCGCAGCCCTGCCCAAACCACGCCAGCTCTACGTCCGCGAGGACTTCAATTCAGGTGATCACGAGCACGCAAGGCTCAACCGACTCCTCTCAATGTGCGATGCCGTACTTGACGGAAGCAACTGTGTTGAGCTGGCGTGTCCCAGTGGTTCTTATCACAGCAGCCGTTGCTATGGAAGGCAAAGTGAATTCTTGGTCCGGCACTGCTATCTGCTTGTAGCCTTCACAAACGGCGTGGACTCTGAACAGACAGGAGGGACCAGCCAGACGGTATCAATGCAGCGCGGAGAAGTGTATCCGCTCTTCATGCACGTCAACGAGGTCATCGCAGCGCGCGAACCAGGCATTGTCGTAGAAATTGCAACTCCACGCATCTCGGACGTAGGCCCAACATGTACCGCAGGCGAAATCAGCTACTGGGGCGAGAATCTGGATGGTGGCCGGTTTGATTTAGAAACCGTTGAGTCACTCAAAGTACCCGATCTGACAGCACTTCTGAACACTCCGCATATCCCAGCACGCCTCGAGGCAATCAACCGGGAATTGCATCGATACCCCCCCGCAGCGGTTTACGACACTGGGATCCAGAGCAGTCTCTGGCTTTATGCAGATGCTATGGCCAACGAGCAAAAGCAAGCCTATATGCGCCTTTGTCGCGCAGTCATGCTGGTCAGTGTGCTGCTCGGCCTCAGCATCTCTCAACAAGAATGGCAGGCCATCGGCCTTCTCATTGTTCTGGCTGCTGTGATTATGTTTCCCAAGCTTCAGCAGGGTCCCAAACTCGCCTTCATCCAGTGGCGCTGCCTTGCCGAGAGTCTCATGGTCACCGATTTCTGGTGTGCAATAGGGATAGAAGCCGACACAGCAGATCTCTTTCACAGTCAGACGAACCAGAATTTCGCCTGGATTCGCACAGTTCTTCGGGCACGTCGGCTCCAGCTGCTATCCGCTCACTCGCACCCAGAAAACATTCCTGGATTTTCTGCAGCAATCGATTGCTGCAAACAATGGATCAGCGGCCAGGAGAGGTGGCTCGGCAAGACAATTTCCCGACAACAGAAATGGGATCAGAGGTATCTGACCCTCGGGGGAGTGAGTTTTCTATTGGCGCTTCTCATGGCGATTGCTTACACAGTCTGGGCGCAGAGGATTCCACAATTGCTGCCCGAAACCTGCATCGGTCTTGCAGTGGCTTTTTTTGGATACAGAGAATTAATGGGCTACAGCGATACAAACGCTCGGTACGGCCGCAGCCGCTCCCAGTTCGCACGCGGACGAAAAGCACTAGCCTGCGCCAAGCCCGATAGGAATGATCCAGACTTATTGGCCTTCAGGAAACGACTGGTAGTAGAAGCTGTCGGACGCGAGAAGATTGACGAGTTAAACGACTGGGTTGGCGATCAACTACAGAGGGCTTATCGACCTGGTGGATGACAGCCTCTCTCGGAATAAGAATATCAACGTGATTGGACTACGCCACCAAATTCCGTGGCGGTCAGGCGAGCAGGAGCGACACTCGTATCGACACTAAACGAGCGCTTTTCTCTCTGGATTGAGCCATCTGGCCAGACGAAGTTCACAACTCCACTGAGATTGACAGTAGAACCTACGCTGCCATTTTCCTGCAAATCCTGGACACTAACCCGGTCAAACTGACGGAAGAAATCAGGCTTAAACTGCCATGCAATATCTGGGCTAATACGCTTCATTGCCTGTTCATATTGTCGATCTGTGAGCTGGAGGTAGAGCCGTCGAATAGTTTCGACTGCCAAATCCACGGACTTACTATTTCTTTGCGCCTCGTTCAAAGCAGAATTGGATGGATAGGGTACTCGTACACTCAAATGAGGAATGGCAATCGCAAGGATGACCACAGACACCACAGTGCCAGCAAAACCAAAGATCAATCCAGGCTTCCACCGCTGTGATGTCGCGATGGAGACACTTGAATTGATGGAAGGAACCACACCAGAAGGGAGATTGTGAATTACTCGCTCACCCAGAACAGAAAGCTTTTCTTTCCATTTATTGCCGGCAGCATCGAGCCAATGAGTCTTATAGAGGTAATACTTAAAAGCCCCTTCTGGTTCGATCTCTTCAAGACGAAAAGGGATGATCATTACCCCAGAACGATCAGCAAGCGTCAACTCATTGATCACCTGACTCGACTTCATCGAATCACTAGACCATAGCAAGACCATGATGCTCGACTCGGGAATCACCCGCGCGATTGCCTCTGCCCACTGCTCACCAGGCGGAATACTCTCAGGCGCCATCCAACAGGTGATCCCCAAAGAAGAAAGATACTTTCTGGTGGCAACAGCTAATTCTCGATTTTTCGATGAATAACTTATAAAGACAGGCCTGCTAGAATTATTTGCCACCACGGCAACTCAAAAGTGCTTCCCAGCATAGCACAAAAGAGACAATTCAACTATCAGAAGCGGCCATTCACAGAACACGATTAAGCTCGCGCAGCTTATCTTTCGCCCAATAAGACTCGCGCCCTTCCAGAAGAGACGCGAAATCCATATTGATCGAAGGTCAATATGGCTATAGCCAATGAAACGGAAATGAAATCATATGGCTCTGGCGGTTTAGACAAGCTTCCGCCCGCAACTTCGCGATTAAATTGGGCCTCGTGCAAAGGATAAAGCTTGCTGCCTTATGGCTGCCGATAGCAAGCAACCAAAGCCTCAGCTCGCTCCAAGTGCTCCTGCCGCAGGATGAATGGTGACTCCACCAACACATCAGCTCCGTAGCCGAATAACCAGCGCCGAAAGTCCACATCCCGAGAAACGGTCCACGGCGGAAGGTCGATTTCGATTGGGAACGGGTGGGTCTCACCCTCGATCGGCTGTAGAACAAGCGGTGCCTTGGCCGGCTGGCGCCAGCGATCGCCGGGCAGGGGCTTGGACAGGCGCATCTGGCTGAGCGGGTAACGCTGCAACCCCTCTCGCAGAAAGCGGTAAACCCGAAGCGTGCACCGAAAATGCACGGTAGTTAACAACTCCGCGAGTTGCTCAGCGTTGGCCTCGCTGAGCTGCTCCTGCAAAGCAACATCATCACCGAAGTAGATCCCGCCACTGAGCTCCATCAGCCGGGCAAGACGCCGCACTGCGTCGGCCCGTTGCTCCGGCGTACGACGAAAGCCACTATCCACCTGACGCAGCGCGAGCCGATCCAGACGTTCTGTCCTGATCAGTCCACGCTCATGACCCACGGCGTCGTCTTCAAAGGCGAGATACCAACCGATGTTGTGAAACAGCAGCTGCAAGGGCCAAACCCGAATGGGCTTCTTGGGTTCCTCCCCGTGATCGGCTGCATCGGAAAAGCGCTCCAGCAACACCCGCTGGCCCGATGCAATCGCAGCCTCCAGTCTTTCCGCTTGCTCTGGCACTGCCAGGGAATCACGTCGCACTAGATCGGGGTGCACGATCGAGCGGTTCGCAAAGACCCTCACAGGCAGCTCGTCTTCACGCAACACGCCGCCCCATCGCAGCCGCTCGTCGAGCTCGGCCAACAAGTCCTGCGCCGAAGGATCGCCAAGACGGGACACCGCCTGGCTCACCACCTGATGCACTTCCCGCAGACGCGCTGCCGAAAGCACCGCCGTACCAAGGCCATAGCCATGGCGCACGTTGTCGTTGCGGGTGCGGAAGCCATAGGGCGTGAGCACACGCTCCACGTCTTTGCGCAGGGTTCCGGCCTCACCTTGCATGTAGACACCACCCAGCTGGCTGATCAGGTGCTCCTGCAGTGGTACGCCCTTCTCGCAATCAAAGGGCTGGTGCAACAGATGGCGCAGCAGGCTGAACACCCGGATGAACACGCTCCGGTCAGCCATCGGTGGCCAGCCGCCCAGGTTCTTCTCCCTCAGGCGTTCTGGGGCAGCGGGTGGCTCAAGTGGTTGCTGTGTGGGTTCCGCATCGAGAAAACCCTGGCTTTGAAGCCAGAGCAGATCAGCCTCCAGAGCATCCACATCGCCATAACACTCACCACGCAGGCTCGCGAGGTAGGAAGCCGCTTGCTGTGCCATCGAACCTTCCGGCAGCGGGTTGCAGATCGCCTCCAGCTCGGCTCTGGTGGTCACATCACCGGCTCGGAGGCCCGGAAAAAGGCTGAGTATCTGCAGCAAATAAAGCAGTCGCTCCAGATCCAACAGCCGGGAATAGCGATGCAGCTCCTTGGCCTGCTCGCGGTTACGGGCGGCTGAGATGCGTTTATCGAGCCGCGCGAGTTCTGCAGCGAGCTCCTCGGCTGGATCACCGCCTGCGGCCGGGTCGTAATCCACCAGCGCAGCAAAACCCTCACTGCGATCGGGTTGAAAGTCACGATCGCCCAGGGCTGCTGCAAATTGCTGAACCACCAGCTCGGGCACCTGACGCGCGCGCCGCTTGTTCCACTCCAGGCACACCTCGAGTGGGGTGCGCATCCACCAACCGATCCACTCCACAGGCCTGTCCAGCACTAGCCGCTGGGTGAGCGCCAACCGCCATGGCCGACGAGCATGGGTGGCATCGATCAATACCGAACGACCAGCGGCCACGCTGAGCTGAATCCCAGCGTGCAGCCGTTCCTCGACCTCATGCCAGTGGCCCTGGATCAGCGGGTCGCCGTAGATCTCTTCACGGATCTGATCGGTGGAGAACAGCTCCGCATCCAGCAGCGGGGCAAGCTTCGCCGCGATGGTGGTCTTGCCGCTGGCTGGTGGACCAATCAACAGATGGCAGCGCAGGGCCGGTGCCATGAACAAACCCGAGATTCCCGCATCATGGGCGTAGACGCATGTGATGGCCGGGCCTTGATGCGAAGAACGCTCAGCGTTCGCCGGGCTCGGGTTCTTCGCACGGGGAAAAGGATGCAGCGGCTGCGCAAGCCGAAGGCTGGGCACAGCTAATCCCCCTCCCCATGACTCCCAGTGATCCGCCAAGGCCCTACAGGGTTCCTGCGTCGCTGCTGGATCTGGTGATAATCGACCTACTGGAGCTCACTGGCAGTACATCCGCCACGGCAGAGGTTCTGACCATGTCGCAGCCGACAGTGAGTCGACGCTATCGATCTGTGGCCTGCGATTTGGGACTCAGGCGCAGAAAGAGCGCACCGGTAGGTCGCCGCTATGGCGATGCCCCATGGATGAGCTTGCTACGCAAAGGCGTGAACCATCACCGCCTGGCCAACGGTCAACTGCGGGTTGGCGGTGGACTTCAGTTTGAGCAAATGTTCTCGGTTGCCCCCTGGGCCCGCTGGGTTCCTCTGGGTCGGGAACAGCAGGATCAGTGGCGCTCGCTTTTAAAGCTTGAGTTATTGGATGCGGTAGTCATGACAGAGCGGCCCGATCTCACAAGCGAAGAGTCTGTTCAGCAGGCCTTTGTCGAGGTGCATCCATGGAGCGAGAGCCAGGTGGTGTTGATCTGCAGGGGCGACCCAATGGTGCTCGAGATCTGCAGCAGGCTGTGAGGTCATGGAGGCTGAAAAACTGCAAGATCCACCTCGTTGCAAGTTTCATCAGATCAGCACGCAACTGAAGATTCTGGCTGCGAAAAGTCCCTCACAAGAAGAGGGCCATCAAGCCTCAGTAATCCACCCCGCGCTTGAGATCCACGCCGCGCTCGGCGTAATGCTTGTGGCACACCATTTCGGAGTGCACGCTGGCGAGATCGAAGTAGGCGGGCGGATGCTTGCAGCGGCCGGTGAGGATCACCTCGGTTTCGGCGGGCTTGCGCAGCAAGGTCTGCACAATCGGCTCCACCGGAATCAACTCGAGATCCACCGTGGGGTTGATCTCATCGAGGATCACCGTTTTGTAGAGGCCACTGGAGATGGCGGCGCGGGCAATCTCCCAGGCGCGCTCGGCTTCCACGTAATCGATCGGTTGCTGCTGGCCGCGCCAGACGATGGCGTCGCGGCCTGAACGCAGATGGTCCACCAGATGGGGATAGCTCTCGCGTAGGGCGGCGATCGCCGCGTCTTCGGTGTAGCCGCTGCCCCCCTTGAGCCACTGCAGGATCAACACCCGGTGGCTCTTGTCTTGGCTGATGCCGCGGCCAATGGCCTGGAGGGCCTTGCCCAGGGCACTGGTGGATTTGCCTTTGCCCTCACCGGTGTAAACCTCCACGCCGTCGAGGCCGGCGGCCTGATCTGACGTGGCCTCCTCGGCGCGATCAGCGCGGCGATGGGCGCGCATCTCCGAATGGAGATCAGCGATCTGCACAAGCGAACGCGGAGCACCGCGGCCGGTGACGATCACTTCCATCCCAGGGGGCTTGGCCGCGAGGGTGCGCACCACCTCCTCGGTGTCGAGCAAGCCCAGATCGAGCACCGGGTTGAGCTCATCGAGCACCACCACCGAGTAGAGCTCACTGGCGATCGCTCCCTTGGCGATGGTCCAGCCCCGCTCAGCCTCCTGGATATCGATGCGGGTGATCTCATCGGCCCCGAAGAACTCGCCGCGGCCGGTTCGCACCTGATCGATCAGGTGGGGGAAGCCCTGCTGCAGCGCTTCGATCGCCGCATCTTCGTCGTAGGCGCGGCCGGGGCCTTTCAGGAACCGCAGCAGCAGCACCCGGGTCTGCTTCTGCTCACAGATTCCCAATCCGATCGTGCGCAGCACCACCCCGAGGGCCGCCTGGCTTTTGCCCTTGCCCTCTCCGTCGTACACATGCACCTGGCCGCGGCTCCGCTCATTGCCATCGGCAGCCGTGCGGATGCCAATACCCCGGCCGGTACTGCGGGAGGACGCGGCAGAGGTTGCCTGCGGAGCCATCAACGAGCCACGTACCGTTGGATCCTAACGAGGGCCTCTTGAAGCCAGAGCATCCCACCGTTGAGCACTTGGAGCCCTCGCTGAGCGAGGCCCTCGAGGGGTTGCGGCAGCGGATCCGAGCTCTGCAAACCGTGGTGGTGGCCTACTCCGGTGGCGTCGACAGCGCCCTGGTGGCGGCGATCGCCAGCGAACAGCTCGGCCCCCGCGCCTTGGCCGTCACCGGCCTCTCTCCCGCCCTCGCTCCCCATCTGCGCGAGGAAGCGAAGCTGCAGGCCGCATGGATGGGGATCCAGCAGCGGGAGCTTCCGACGCGCGAATTGCAGGATCCCGCCTACAGCAGCAACCCCATCGACCGCTGCTACGCCTGCAAGCGGGAGCTCCATGGCGTGATTGCTCAGCTGCGGGCGGAGCTCAGCGCTCCGTGGCCGCAGGCGACCGTGCTCGACGGGGTCAACCAGGACGATCTCGGCGACCACCGGCCCGGCCTTGCTGCTGCCCGTGAGCGCGGAGTGCAGTCGCCCCTGGCGGACCTCAGTATCGACAAAGCGGGGGTGCGGGCGATCTCCAGGGCCCTGGGCTTCCCCTGGTGGGACAAACCCGCCCAGCCTTGCCTGGCCTCGCGCTTCCCCTACGGAGAAACGATCACGGCCGAACGGCTCAGGCGGGTGGCCGCCGCGGAGGCCTGGCTGCGGCAGCAGGGCTTCTGCGAACTGCGGGTCCGCAGCCAGGGGGAATCGGCACGGATCGAACTGCCCCCTCAGCAGCTGGAAGCGCTGCTCGCCGAACCGCTGCGTCAGACCCTGGTGGAGGCCTTCCGGAGCTTTGGCTTCAGCGCGGTGAGCCTGGATCTCGAAGGCCTCGTGAGCGGCAAACTCAACCGTGAACTGCCGAACGCCGCAGGGCCTCAATCAGCTCTGCCTTACGCAGACGGCTGACCCCGCTGATGCCCTGTTGCCGGGCCTTCGCCTGCAACGCCGCCACGGTGAGGCTTTCGAGGGAGGAAAGCGCCTGGGCCGGGGGGTGAGCCACCACCCGATTGGAAGCCCGAAGCTGTTGGCCAGCAGCACGGGGCATCAACGCGAGCGCCGCGAAGACACCGGCCGTCAGCAGCCCTGCTTCCAGGGCGAAGGTGACGTCAACCATGAACAGAGGGAATGGATTGGCGGCATTACAGCCAACGCGGCCATCAGGCGCCAATCCTTGCCCTCGAGCGGATGGTTCAGGCGGCGATCAGCTCAGGTTCCCGCTCAGCTCCCGCCACGGCCACTGGGGTTTCGCGGCGGAAGCTCTTGAGCTTGTAGTGACCCGCGTTGAGCTCTTCGCTCAGCACGATGCAAGCACGCTCAGGCATGGTGTGGTCACCACAGGTGAACACATCCACAGCGGCGTAGCCCGATTCAGGCCAGGTGTGGATGGAGATATGGGATTCGGCCAACAGGGCCAGCCCCGTCACACCCTGGGGTTGGAAATGGTGGGTGATCAGGTTGAGAAGAGTGGCGCCAGCACGCTTTGCAGCGGTAGTGATGGCGTTTCTCAGAAAAGCTTCGTCGTCGAGCTTGGCGGAATCGCACTGATAGAGCTCGAGGATGCAGTGTTTACCCACCATCTCGGTGGCACTGGGTGCTTCAGGGCTAGCGGAGAAGATCTCAGCTCCGGTCCATCCCGGGTTGGGGTGGAGGCAGGCCGCTTGACTCATCAGGGTGAGGCAAAGAGCTCAACACCTTACTGGCTCAGGCGCACCGCTCCGGCCTCAACGGACACCACTTGGGAACCGCTGTTCCAGCCGCCACTGAAGGCCCCCAGATGGGTGGCGCTCACGAGGCATTGATGCCCCTCGCCGACCGCCTCCAGCAGCAACTGCTGACGGCCCGGATCAAGCTCCGCCAGCACGTCATCGAGCAGCAGCAAGGGGGGCTCTCCCCAGAGCTGGTGCACCAACTCCAGCTCCGCCAGCTTGAGGGCCAGCACCAGGGTGCGCTGCTGGCCGGCGGAGCCGTAGCGCCGGGCCGCCTGCCCCCCGAGCTGCAGAGCCACTTCATCGCGGTGGGGGCCCACGGCGCACTGGCCCAGGCGCAGCTCCTGCTCCCTCTGCTGCTGCAGTTGAAGCAGCAGGGCATCACGCCAGGGGCCTTCCGCTTCCTCCCCCTCCAGCTGACTACCGGGCTGGTAGCTGAGCTGCAACTGCTCACGCCCTTCACTGAGCCGGAGCTGCCAGGCCTGCGCCAGAGGCTCGAGACGTTTCAGAGCCCGGAGGCGGCGGCGGTGCAATCGGGTTCCAATCAGAGCCATCTGCTGATCGAAGGCCTCCAGCAGATCCCCCACCTGCCCCTGACCCAGGCCACGGCGCAACAGCTGAGAACGCTGCCGCAGCAAACGCCCATAGCGACTGAGCAACTCGGCGTAAACGGGCTCCAGTTGCAGCACCACCCGATCCAGCCACTGGCGACGCAGAGCGGGCTCCCCGCGCACCAGCTCCAGATCAAGGGCACTGAAGCCCACGCAGCGCAGGGGACCGATCAGCTCGTGTTGCCGCTCCAGCACCTTGCCGTTGCGGCGAGCCTGACGCCCCCCCTGACGCCGCAACTCCAGCTCGAGGCGATCACCACCTTCGCAATCGGCGACGATCACGCCCTCCCGCGCGCCGTGGCGAATCAAATCGCGATCGCTACTGCAGCGATGGGATCGGAGGCTACCCAGCAGTTCCACCGCCTCGAGCAGGTTGGACTTGCCCTCTCCATTGCGCCCGATCACCAGCAGGCGCGGAGCCTCCAGCTGCAGGCTGAGCGCCTCGTAATTGCGGAAATGACGCAGCTCCAGGCGATGCAGACGAATGGGTCTGGGGCCGTCTGACCAGTAAGGTAGGGCCCGTGAGGGTGGTCTGCTGCCTGCACAGGCCTCAAATCTGAGCAACTGAGGTTGCGCAGAGTCAGTGGGCATGTAGCTCAGTTGGATAGAGCGTCAGATTCCGGTTCTGAATGTCGGGGGTTCGAGTCCCTCCATGCTCGTGTTCAGGCCGCTGACCACTCCTTTCGTGCAGCCCCGCTTCGGCGGGGCTTTTTGCTGAGGATCTACAAGCGAAGCCCCATCGCCCGGATCCCGCCGGGATCCACCACAAACCCGTTTTGCTTCAGCGCCTCCAGGGCGAGGGCCGGAGCGGCCACGGAGATGCTGCAACCGGGAAGCTCCCGCCGCAGACGCACCATGGCGGCATGCACCAACACCAAAAACAGTTGAGCCTGCTGGGGATCGGTGGGAGTCACCGCCAGGTCCCAGAGGTTCGCATTGAGGGCCTGGTCACTGGTGGCGCGTACAAAACCCACCAACACACCCTGGGCATCGCGCAGGCTGAAACTCCAGGCGCTGCGCTCCAGGGCTAATCGCAGGCGTTGGGGAGCACGGGATGGATCCCCGCACCGGATCAACAGAGCATTGAGTTCATCCGCCCCCGGGGGCTGAACGCCATCGAGGCTGTAGCCCTCGGGCAACGGCGGCGCCTGGGGCTGGGCGCGAAAGGGAATCAGCAGGGAATCCAACACCGCAGAGGAGCCTCAACCGGTGTTGCGCATGCCGGCGGCGATGCCATTGATCGTGAGCAGGGCCCCGCGCAGCAATTCGCTGCGGCTGTAGGTGCGGCCATCCTGCTTGCCCGCCTCCTCGCTCATGGGGGGTTGGCGGTTCTGATCACGCAGGCGCCGCAGCAGGGCCACCTGCAGGAAACCCAGCGGAATGATCGTGCGGTTGCGCAGCTCCACCGAGAGCTGCAGGCCGGGATCCCCATCCAGGAGACGCTCATGTCCGGCGATGGCCAGCACCAGATCACGGGTGAGCACAAACTCCTGGGCGATCACTTCGAAGATCTGCTCGAAGGCCTCACGGGATTCGGGGCGACCCAGGCTCTGCACGTAGTGGTGAGCCAGATCGAGATCCACCTTCGAGAGGGTCATCTCCACCTTGGAGATCAGCATCCGGAAGAAGGGCCAGCGCTGGTATAGCTGCTGGAAGAGCTCCAGTTGCTCCGGATCGGAGTTGAGCTCCTCCTGCAGGGCCGCACCAACACCGAACCAGCTGGGCAACAAGAAACGGCTCTGGGTCCAGCCGAACACCCAGGGGATGGCTCGCAGGCTGGAGAGATCCTTGGCACCACTCTTGCGCCGGGCCGGTCGGCTGGAGATCTGCAGCTTGCTGATCTCCTCAATCGGCGTGCACTGCTGGAAGAAGCCCACCAGATCGGGGTTGTCGTGCACCAGAGCGCGGTAATGGCTGCGGGAGCAGGCCGCCAGGCGCGCCATCAAGGCGTTCCATTCGGGGGTGTCATCCACATGGCTGGTGACCAGGCTGTTCTGGATCACCGCCGTGGTGACGGTCTCGAGGTTGTAGAGCGCCAACTCCGGCAGGGAGTACTTGGAGGCGAGCACCTCCCCTTGTTCGGTGATCTTGATGCGTCCGTTGAGGGTGCCGCTGGGCTGGGCCAGGATCGCCTGGTAGGCGGGGCCACCGCCACGGCCCACGGAGCCACCCCGGCCGTGGAACAGGCGCAGGGCGACATCGTGCTGGGTGGCCAGATGCTGCAGGGCGATCTGAGCCTTGTGAATCTCCCAGTTGCTGGAGAGGAAGCCGGAATCCTTGTTGCTGTCGGAATAGCCGAGCATCAGCTCCTGAAGGGGCCGACCGGTTGGGCTCGTGCTGGCGATCAGCTGCCGGTAAAAGGGCGTGCTGAACAGGCGCTCCATCACCTGCGGAGCGGCCTTGAGATCCTCCACCGTTTCAAACAGGGGGATCACCAGCAAATCGGAGCGCTGGGCCATCGGATCCACCAGACCGGCTTCCTTGGCCAGCAGCAGCACCTCCAGCAGATCGGACACCGTGTGACTCATCGAGATCACGTAGGTGCGGCAGATGCGGGATCCGAACTCCTTCTGCAGGCGATGCACCACCCGCAGCACGTCGAAGGTTTCAGCGGTGGCGGGGCTCCACTGCACCGCGGCCGGAATGAGGGGACGCCGGGTCTGCAGCTCACTGAACAGCCACGCGACCCGCTGCTCTTCATCCATCTCCCCATAGGGGATGGGCATCTGCAGGTAGCGGGTCAGTTCATCGAGGGCATCACTGTGGCGAGTGCTCTCTTGGCGGATGTCGAGGCTCGCCAGGCAGAAGGCGAAGGTGTGCACCTGAGCGATCAGGTTCTCCAGGGGTTCGCAGCTCAGGCCGGTGCCCTGAAGGCTGTCATTGATCAGCTCCAGATCAGTGCGGAACTCATCAACGGTGGCGTAATGGAGCTCTGGAGCGGGCGGCGTCGGCATCACCCCTTGCCCGAACTCACCCTGATTCGGCCTGGGGTCATGGGGCACATCCCAGCCCGCATTGGCCAGCTGTCGGTTGCGCTGCTGGGTGAGCTGCAAACGCTCGAGCACGTAGCTGAGCTTGAGGCGATAGGGCTCGAGCCGATAACGCGCGGCGCGCTCCTCGTAAACCTCGGGGAAGCGCAACCGGTCCATCTCGAGGGACTCCAGCAGCGGAGCACTCACCTGGCTCCACTGCATCGAGATGCTGAGCTGATCGCGCAGGTCATGCACGGCCGCCAGGTAGCGATCGAGCATCAGTTGGCGCTGGTAAGCCGCCGTGCGCCAGGTGATCTCGGGAGTCACCGAGGGGTTGCCATCGCGATCGGAGCCCACCCAGGAGCCAAAGGTGCAGAAGGCGTCGCTGGGGGGCAACACATCGGGATAGTTGGCACCGAGGGCCGTGCGGATGCGCTGCCTGAGCTGCGGCATCGCCTCGAACAGCACCTGCTGGAAGTAGTGGAGGGCGTAATCCACTTCATCCAGCACCGAGGGTTTGAACTGGTGCAGCTCATCGGTGCGCCACCAGAGCCGGATCTCTTCTTCCAGCTGTTGCCGCAGGTTCTCGCGATCGTCGAGGTTGAGCAGCTGACTCTTCTGCAGCTGCTGGATCAGGGCCGCCACGCGACGCTGCTTGTGGCGCACCGTGTGCCGCACGATCTCCGTGGGGTGGGCGGTAAACACCAAACGGATGTCGAGCTCCATCAGGAGCTTTTCGATCTGGGCAGGCGGCACCCCCAGACCCCTCAGGCGGCTGAACAGCTCCCGGAAGGTGGCGGGTTCCGTCTGACTCGCCAGCGGGGGAACGAACGGATCGCTGAGCTCATCGGGATGGTGGTCACGAAGGCTGGCGAGATAGCTGTCTTCCTCGATGTGCTGCTCGAGGATGTTGACCAGCTGGAAATAGAGGGAAAAGGAGCGGGCTGCAGAGATTGCCTCCGCCAGATCCATGTCGCGGATCACCTGCACGATCTCGGCGGTGGCGGCTTCCGAGGCCTGATCGGGAGCCCCGCCGTCGATGCGGCTGCTCAACTCCTTCATCCTCAGCAGGCGCTCCGCCTGCTGAGGGGGGCATTCACTGCGTAGAACGGTCTGCCAGAGGTCTTCCACCAACTCCAACCGCTCGCCAAGCAGACGGGTGACACGAGGCTCAGCCGCAGGAGCAGAGGCTTCAGTTGCGGCGAGGGTGGGCCCCATGGAGGCGTTGTCAGCAGGGGTGGGAAGCATGATCATCCCAAAGTGCCTGCCGTCTGGGGGTGTGAACCGCCACTGAGCCGGTTTTCCAGCAGCTCCAGATCACGAGCCCCAGC
>Ga0194126_10004853_pt1 | contig 20215 bp, 20 predicted proteins | sample TA2KigC150mmetaG_FD_148641 | JGI IMG/M metagenome (GOLD analysis project Ga0194126, IMG submission 148641) | Freshwater microbial communities from Lake Tanganyika, Tanzania - TA2015035 Kigoma Deep Cast 150m | ecosystem: Environmental > Aquatic > Freshwater > Lake | place: Tanzania: Lake... | reverse complement strand
GCTGGGGGGCGGATGTCGTCCATGTGGAAGCCCCGGGCGAGGGGGATATGCAGCGGTACTCGAGCCATCGCCTCGGGGCGTGGACGCAGTATAGCGAGATCAATTACCTCTGGGAGCACGTGGACCGAAACAAGAAAAGCATTTGCGTCAACCTGGCGAGCCCCGAAGGTCAGGAGATCATTCACCGGCTCTGCGCGGGAGCGGACGTCTTTCTGAACAATCTCCGGCCCTATGAAATGGGCAAGTTCAACCTGACCTACGAAGCGATATCGGTCCGCAATCCCAAGATCATCTATGCGAATCTTACCGGTTACGGTCTGAACGGTCCGGAGAAGAACTCCGGCGGCTTCGACTCAGTGGCGTTCTGGGCGCGAAGCGGTGTGATGGAGATGATGCACGATCCGGACACGGCGCCGAACATCTCCCGTGGCGCCTACGGCGACAGCATTACCTCCCTGAGTCTGCTGGCGGGCGTCATGACGGCGCTCTTCACGCGGGAGCGCACCGGCATCGGCCAGCAGGTGGAGGTCTCGTTGTATAACACGGCCACCTGGGTCCTGGGGTTCGATATCACGGGGTGTCTGGTGACCGGGGAGGACGCCCCGCGGCCCCAGCGCAAATCGATGGCCAATCCCATCCGGAACCATTATCCCACCAAGGACAACCGCTGGATCATGCTGGGGATGACCAACGCCCAGACCTATTGGCCGGAATTCTGCAGGGCGATCGACCGGCCGGAGCTGGAGAAGGATCCCAAGTTTGTCGATTTCAAGGCGCGTCAGAGAAATTGCGTCGAGCTCGTCAGTATCATCGAGGAGATATTCAGAACCAAAACCTACGAAGAATGGTTGGCGCATCTGCGAAAGTTCAAGCTCGTGTGGTCGCCGGTCGTCACCCCGCTGGAGGTGACACGGGACGAGCAGGCGATCGCCAACGGTTTTTTCGGCGAGATGGATATCCCCGGGCACGGAGCGATCAGGGTCCTCAACAATCCCATCAAGCTCTCCAAGACCCCCGCCGAAATTAGCTGCCGGGCGCCGGAACTGGGCGAGCACACGGGCGAGTTGCTCTCGAAGCTGGGATACGACCTCGAAGAGGTGAAACGGATGAGGGAGGCGGGCATCATCGGATAGAATCGGAGGGCTTCGATTCATAGGTTGATAGGGGAGCATGATCAATGAACACATTGACGATTGGAGCGGACAGGTTGATCGCGTTTACCGAAGGGGTCCTTTCGGCCGTCGGCCTTCCCGCTGCGGACGCCCATCTGGTTGCCGACAGCCTGGTGCGTGCCGATTTGTGGGGCCATCAATCCCACGGCCTTATGCGTCTGAGCTGGTATGTGGCGCGCATCCGCGCGGGTGTTGTCCAGGCGGTGACGCAGCCCGAGTGGATTGTCGATGCCGGCGCCGTGGCTGTCCTGGACGGCAGGGACGGTGTCGGTCAGGTGATCGCCACCCGGGCCGCCCACGAAGCGATCCGGCGTGCCAAGGTTCACGGCATCGGTGCCGTGGCCGTTCGGAACTCGAACCACTTCGGCACGGCGGCCTACTTCACCCGCATGGCGGCGCCGGAGGGGTGTATCGGGATACTGACGACAAACGCCAGCCCCGCCATGGCGCCCTGGGGGGGTAGAAAAAAGACCGTGGGCAACAACCCCTGGTCGGTAGCGGCGCCGGCCGGATCTCACCCTCCCATGGTGCTGGATATCGCCAACACCGTTGTGGCGAGAGGAAAAGTCTTCCTGGCCCGGCAGAAGGGGGTGCAGATCCCTGCCGGGTGGGCGATCAACGCAGCCGGTGAATCGACAACGGACCCGGTCGAAGCCCTGGCGGGGATCATTCTGCCGATGGGAGAGCATAAGGGGTATGCCATCTCCGTCGCACTGGACGTCCTCTCCGGCATACTGACGGGGAGCGCCTTCGGGACCGGCGTTCACGGACCTTACCAGGCCGAGCGCCGCGGCGGTTGCGGCCATCTGATGATCGCCATGAACATCGAAGCCTTTCTACCGCTGACGGAATTCAACATGCGGATGGAAAGACTCATCGACGAGCTGAAAGCGGTCCCGCTGGCCAAGGGCTTTAAGGAGATTTTCTATCCCGGAGAGATCGAGGCCCGCAACGAGGCCCTTTATCTGCGGGAGGGTCTGCGCCTTCCGGAGGAGACCCTCGCCGACCTCGCCAGACTTGCGAAGGAGACCGACCGGGAAGCCCTCCTCCCGTTTTAAGGCTTCGGGCTTTTCCTGTGGAGTTCGCGGTAATCCCAAGAAACGGGATTTGCATGTCATAAATGGTCCGCCAGCCAGTCGGCGACATAGGTCGCGCCGGGGAAACGGTTGTCTCCCTGGCAGTGCTCGCTGCCGCCCTCTTCCGCGGTCACAAAGATATAAATAGTATGATATAGGAAACGCCCGCTGCGATATCCAGACGAGCGTTACTTGAAGACCGGACCCACGATGGATCACGATTTTCAAAGCTGTCGGTGTCGTATGGGCGGTAAACGGAGAAAGCAACATAAACCCGCACAACAGGGAAGGAACATGTACAGAGAATCTACAAAAGTACCTTGCAGGGAAGCGTGTCCGGCGGGGGTCGATGTGCCGCGGTATCTTCGCTTCATAGTCGCCGGCAAATACGCCGAGGCGCTGGCCGTCATCCGTGAGAGCATCCCCTTTCCGGCCGTCTGCGGCTACGTCTGCCCCGCCCCCTGCGAGCTGAAGTGCCAGCTCGCCCAGGTCACCGATGCCCCCGAGGCCATCAGGACACTCAAGCGCTTTGTCGCCGACAACGCTTCGGGGGAGTTGCACTATCCGCGGATACTGCCCACCGGGAAGCGGGTCGCCGTCGTGGGTTCGGGACCGGCCGGTCTGACGGCGGCCTATACCCTGGCCAGACAGGGGCACAGCCCAACCGTCTTTGAGGCGTTGCCCGAGGCCGGAGGAATGATGCGGACCGGGATCCCGGCCTACCGGCTGCCGCCGGATGTTCTCGATGCCGAAGTCGAAGCGATAAAAAAAGCGGGTATCGAGATAAAAACGGGGACCCGGATCGAATCGCCGGACAGCCTTTTTGCCCAAGGCTATGATGCCGTTTTTCTCGCTGTCGGCGCACATCGCGGGGTCAGGATGGGCATCGACGGCGAGGAGAGCCCCGGTGTCATCGACGCCCTTTCTTTTCTGCGCCGGGTCAATCTGGGCAAATGCCCGACGGTCGGCAGGCGCGTGGCAGTCGTCGGCGGCGGCAACGCGGCGGTGGACGCGGCGCGGACCGCGCTCCGGCTGGGCGCCGAAGAGGTCACCATCGTGTATCGCCGGACCAGGGCGGAAATGCGGGCCTATCCGGAGGAGGTTAGCGAAGCCCTGCGCGAAGGGGTGATGATCGTCTTCCAGGCCGCCCCCAGCCGGATACGCGCAAACGATGGTCGCCTCGAGCTGGAGTGTCTGCGTACAAGGCCGGGCAACAAAGATGCCGCCGTTCCTCCTCAGCCTGTGAAGGGCAGCGAATTTGCTGTGGAGGCAGAGACCGTGATCGTGGCCGTCGGCCAGGACCCGGATATCCCGGCGGGGTTCTCGCTGTCGCCGGCGGGAAGGACGATCTCGATCGACCCCGAGACCATGGCGACTTCAAAAACCGGGGTCTTTGCAGGCTCGGATTGTGTCACCGGTTCCAGTTCCGTTATCGAAGCGATTGCCGCCGGCAGACGGGCCGCGTTCGCCATCGATCGATACCTCGGGGGTCGCGGTGTGATCGAAGCGACGCCGGCGACGCCGGCGGCGATAACGCCGGTGGAGACACACTATCCTCCTCCGACGGCGATAAGAAACGAGACACCGCTGCTGTCCGTCACCGAGCGGTTCAAGGGGTTTCCCCTGGTGGAGCTGCCGCTCTCCCCGGAGGCCGCCGCCTTTGAGGCAAATCGCTGCCTGAAATGCGACCTTCCCATCGTGGTCGAGGAAGCGAAATGCACGTCATGTTTTGTCTGCCAGTTGGTATGCTCGCTGCGCTTTGAGGGCGCCTTTGACACGTCGAAAGCCGCCATTGCGCTTCTGCCGGTTAAGAAATCCGACGGCAATGTCGATATCCGGATCTCATTCGATGACAAATGCGATGGCTGCGGGCTCTGCGTCCGGTACTGCCCCTTCGGCGCCCTGACGCGGGGAACTATGGCCGTGAGCAAGGGACAAAAGCCGAACGCGGCTGGAAAATGACGACCTTGTAAAAAAGGTCTTAAAGACACCACAAAAAAGAGAGAACGGGAAAGGAGGCATCCGCCGTGTCAGCAAACACCATCTGCGGCTATGCCGGTAAGATACTCAGGGTTGACCTCACCAACGGGTGTATCACCGATGAAGCGATGGATGAAGCCGCCCTCAGGAAATGGGTAGGCGGGGTCGGCTTCGGGGCCAAAATACTCTATGAGGAGGTGCCACCGGGGGTTCGCTGGAACGATCCGGCCAACCGGATCATCGTGGCCAGCGGCCCCCTGGGGGGAACGATGGTGGGGGGCTCGGCCAACATCTCCATCAGCACGAAGGGCTGCCTGACCAACGGCGCCACCTCGACCCAGGCGAACGGCTTCATGGGCGCCTTCATGAAGACCTCCGGGTACGATGCGGTCATCTTCGAAGGGATCGCCCCGCGGTGGGTTTACCTCTACATCCACGACGGAACCGCCGAGCTGAGGGATGCCCGCCACCTGGTCGGCAAGAGCACATGGGACACCGAGGATGAGATCAAGGCCGAGCTGGGCTATGTGGATCGGCAGATGAGCGTTTTCTGCATCGGTCCGGCCGGAGAGAACCTGGTGAAATACGCCGGTGTCTTTGGGGACAAGGACCACGCTTCCGGTCACAACGGGATCGGCGCGGTGATGGGCGTAAAAAAACTCAAGGCCTTCTGCGCCCCGCTGGGCCGGACTCCGATCAAGGTCGCATCGCCCAAAAAGTTGTTGCCGGCGGTCGAGACGATCTGGCGTGAGATGCAGAAGGATCCGGGATCGAAGCGGATCTTCGACTTTGGAACCGGCGGCGATTACGGAACCGGCGATCAGCGCGTGGCAGTGGGGACGCTGCCGGTCAAGAATTACCTGACCAACCTCTATCCCGAAGCCCGGCTCATGACCTGCCAGCATGTCCGGGAACGCTGGAGTGCGACGCCGAATCCCTGTTGGGCCTGCGGATCGCACCATTGCCACATGGTCACCATCACCGACGGCCCCTATCGGGGATTGAAGGTGGAGGAGCCGGAATACGAGATGTTCGCCGCCTGGGGACCGCTTGTAGGCAATACCGACCCTGCGGAAGCCGTGGTGTTGTCCAACCTGCTGACCCTCCTGGGGCTCGAAGGCAATGAGGCCGGCTTTATCGTCTCGATGGTGATCGAACTTTACGAAAAGGGCGTCCTCACGAAAGAGGATACGGGTGGGCTGGCGCTGACATGGGGCGGCAACGGAGCCATTCGGACGCTGCTCGAACGGATTGCCCGCCGCGAGGGCGCCTTTGCCAACCTGCTGGCCGAAGGGATCAAACATGCCGCGGATGCCTTGGGAGAAGAGGCGCAGAACTGCGGCGTGTACACGATGAAGGGGCATGCCCCGCGGGGGCACGACCATCGGGCGTTCTGGCGCGAGATGTTCGACACGGCGACTTCCGATGCCGGGACGTACGCCGCGGGCTACCTGGGGCCAGCCGATCCCGACACACATAGCCTGAAGGAGCGGTATTCTCCCGAGCAGGTCTCCACCCACATCGCCAAAACCAAGGGCAGACGACAGATCGAGGACGCGCTGGGCACATGCAGCTTCTGCGTTCGCGCGCCGCTGCGTCACCTGGTGGACGCGCTCAACGCCGTCACCGGATGGGATTTCACGGTCAAGGAGGCCCAGGAGGTCGGCCTGAGGGCGGCCAACATGATGCGCGCCTTCAATCTTCGACACGGCGTCACCGCGGATCTGGAAAGGCCTTCGCCGCGGTGGAGTTCGACCCCTGTCGACGGTCCCGCCAAGGGTATCAGCATCCTGCCCCACTGGGACGGGATGCTGGACAATTACTACCGCCTGATGGGTTGGGACAGGCAGACCGGGAGGCCGTTTCCGGAAACCTTGAAAGCCCTGGGGCTGGATTCGGTTGCCGCCGACCTCTGGGGCGACACCGCCCGTTGAGTGCAGATCCGGGAGAGTCTGAAAAAATGAGCGCCGCCTCGCTTCGCTGCAAAGAGGTCACTCGCGCGCTTCCGGGGCATGATCTCCAAAGCGCTCGAGCAGGCGGGACGGGCGCCGGCGGTCACCGGCAAAGAGGGACGTGTGTCGGTCAGGATTTTCGAGGGGATCTACCACTCGGACCGGAGGAAATTTAGAATTTGTTCCGGATGATTGCGCCCTTGTCCGCCGATTCCGCCAGGCGCGAGTAAAGGGCCAGGTACCCTTTTCTAAACTTGGGCTCCGGCCGCTCCCATTCGGCCAGCCGGGCCTTGATCTCCTCATCGGAGAGATGGAGGTGCAGCTTCCTCGCGGGGATGTCGATGGTGATTTGATCCCCGTCCCGGACGACGGCCAGAGGGCCCCCCTCGGCGGCTTCGGGGGAAATGTGGCCGACGAAACATCCGTTGTTCGTCCCCGAAAACCTCCCATCGGTCACCAGGGCGGTTTTGAGCGCCAGCCCCTGACCGAACAAGAGCTTCATTGCCTTATACATCTCCCGCATCCCCGGCCCGCCCTTCGGACCTTCGTAACGGATGACCACGACGTCCCCTTCCACCACCTTGCGGTCCATGATTGCCCGGATCGAAGCCTCCTCCGAATCGAAGCAGCGCGCCTTCCCCGTGAATGTGCGGATTTCGGGCCGGATGGCGGCGGGTTTGGTGATGCAGGTGTTGGGCGCCAGATTCCCCCTCAGGACCGCCAGACCCCCCTCCGCGGCCCAGGGCTCAGCGAGGGTCTTTATCATTTTTAGGTTCATGATTTTGGCATCGGCCACATTCTCGGCCACCGTTTTTCCGTTCACGCTGAGGGCATCCCGATGCAGCAAGGGGAGAATTTCCTTCATCACCGCCGGCACCCCCCCGGCAAAATGGAAATCGGGCACATTCTCCGCCGCCGCCGGGAAGATCTTGGCGATCAAGGGGGTCCCTCGGCTCAACTCTTCAAACCTGTCCACATCGAGTTCCACGTCCGCTTCATAGGCGATCGCCAGAAGGTGGAGGATGGCGTTGGTCGAACCGCCCACGGCGGCGTTGAGGCGAATCGTGTTTTCGATGCTTTTTTGGTTGATGATCCGTCGGGCCGTAATCCCTTCCATGATCATGCGCACGATCGCTCTTCCCGACTCCTGGGCGGCCCGCAGACGGTCGGCCCGGGTGGCAGGGATGGTCGCGCTCCCCGGAAGGCTTAAGCCCAGAGCCTCCGCCAGACAACACATGGTATTGGCCGTCCCGAAGAAGGAACAGGAGCCGCAGCCCGGCCCCGCGCAATTTTCCAGATGGCGGTATTCTTCTTGGGTCATCTTTCCCGTTGTCAGCATTCCCAAGGCTTCCGTGAGGGCGGTGATGTCCGCCGCCCGACCGTCAAATTCGCATCCCCCCTCCATGGGTCCCCCCGCCACGAGGATGGCGGGGACGTCCATGCGCGCCGCGGCCATGAGCATGCCGGGGACGATCTTGTCGCAAGATCCCAGGAGCACCACCCCGTCCAGACGGTGAGCCCCGATCATCATTTCGATGTCGTTGGCGATGAGGTCGCGGGTGGGCAGGATATAGTGCATCCCGTCGTGGCCCTGGGCGATCCCGTCGCAGGCGGCGATCGTCCCGAACTCGACCGGCGTCCCCCCGGCCTGAAAGATTCCCTGCTTCACGTAATCCGAAACCAGGTTCAGGTTGTAGTGCCCCGGGACCGCCCGGTTCCAGGAATTGGCGATCCCGATCATGGGGCGGGACAGGTCATGGTCGCTGTACCCCATGGATTTGTATAGCCCGCGAACCATGGTCCCCTCGGGAAAGCGAAGAATGTCTTTGCTGCGCCAGAACATCTTAACACCTCCTTCTGATTTTTTTCGCTTTGCGTCTTTATGCAGGGAGCGCTCTCTCCGTCTTGATGTCAAAAAACCGCATGTTCTGCGGCGACGGATGAAGACAGATTACTGCATGCGGCTTCGCGGGTCCGATTAGATATTCAACCGTCGCTGTCATCATAAAGAATAACTGCGGCAAGGGTTGGTCAGACGGTCGAGACCTTTGATCTCCACGGCCACCGTATCCCCGTCCTTCAGGAACACCGGCGGGTTCCGAAAGACGCCCACCCCTTTTGGCGTCCCCGTCAGGATCACATCCCCGGGAACGAGCGTGAAGGATCGCGACAGGAAAGCGATCAGGGCGGGAACGCCGAAGATCAACTCGCTTGTGTGGCCATCCTGCATCAGCTCCCCGTTCAACCGGGACCGGATTTTCAGCGCCCCGGGATCGGGGATCTCTTCGGTCGTCACGATCCAGGGCCCCAGCGGACAAAAGGTATCCAATGCCTTGCCCCGCACGAGTTGACCCTTCTGGAGCTGGATGTCCCGGGCGCTTACGTCGTTGGCGCAGGCGTATCCGAACACCGCCCCCAGCGCCTCGCCTTCGGGGCAGTTCTTGATTGTCTTCCCGATGATCACCGCCAGTTCCGCCTCGTAATCCACCTGGCTGGTCACTGCCGTATCCCAGGTGATCGGATCGCCCGGTCCGATGAGCGTGCTGGGAAACATGGCGAATATCCGCGGCTCATCCGGCAGGGGCGTATCCTGTTCGGCGGCATGGTCTTTGTAATTGAGGCCGATGCCGATGATCTTGTCGGGCCGGGTGACCGGCGGCGCCAACTTCACCCGGTCGAGGGCGAGCGGTTGGCCGCGGAGAGGTTTGGCGACACCGCCGCTGCCGATGAACGAGACCATGTCCCCCTCAAAATCGAGCGGAGTGATGCCGCCGGACTGTATGACGCCCAGCCTGATCCGATTGTTTTCATGGAATTGCGCAATCTTCATTTCTCCTCCCGGGGCGCCGCGACCCAGTCGGCCTCGTGCGGCGGGTTGGTATAAAACTCCATGAAGCGGATTTCTTTTCCCGATTCATTGTTGATCGTGTGCTTTTCACCTGCGGAAACATAGATGATATCGCCGGCCTCGATAGGATAGTCCTTTCCCTCGATACTGATGCTGGCATTGCCGCTGAGGATCACAAAAATCCCCTCCCGTTTCTCATGGTAATGATAGCGCCCGTGACCGATCGGGGGCCGCACGACAAAAATTCCCTCGATCGCTTTGGCGCCATCGGCGGTGGTCAGGATTTTGTTCAGGGCCTCGCCGGTGGGCGTCGGGTCCTTCATGGTTACAAACTCGCCCGTTCTGAAAATCTTCATCGGATACACCTCCTATAAAATAATGGCAAACTCAATCGTGCTTACGTGCGACATGCTGGGTGACCGCTTCGAGGACGCGCTCGCCGCCGCCGGTCCTGATTTCGGTTCGCACCATGGCGGTGGTGCGCCCGGCGTGCACGACGCGCGATCTGATAAGGAGTGCAGCGCCCCGTCCCGGGCTTATATACCACGCCGAGGCATTGGACAACATCATTGTCGATGGCGCCGCCGCGCATCCATTGGTTGCCGCCAGACCGAACAGGATCCCGCCCTGCACATGGCCGATGCGATTGCCGATATGCGGCCCGATCGCCACACGGCTGCTCGCACCCTGCGCGGTGCGATGCGGCACGCCGCCCCAGAAGCGCTGGATAAACGAGGCCTCTCGCGACGCCTTCGCGAGCGCCGCCTCGCAGGTCTTGAGGATTGCAAGCTCCTGCGGTTCGAGCATGCCGATGTCGACCGGGACGGTTTGCGGGGCGCCTGTTTGCCTGCTCTCCCACGGCCGGGGCGCCAGCGTGACGCCCGGCGGCGCAGCGAGCAGAACAAACTCGCCGCTGCCGTGAGCGATGGGTAAGCCCTGCGCAGAGAACGTCGCCGATGAAAAGGACTTTTGCATCGCTGCTCCCTCGCTGCGACCGAGCATCCTTGATTCGGCGCTGAGATCCCCGGTGAGAGGCGCGCCGGTGAACTGGAGTTGCAGATGGACGGTCCCGAGCCGCGCGCCGGGCGACTCGCCCGAGCGGGTAGGGGCGGCAAGGACGTTGTCGGCGAGGATCCCCATGACCGCGATGTTCACTGTCCCGTCTGCATTCCGGCAGTGGTCTCCTTCGGGGATGGAAAATCGCGCGGTCTCCCGGGTCACTTCCCGGCACTGAATGTCGAGGAAATGACCCGCGAAATGGAGTCCGGGAACGCGATTCCGGGCGATCGCCTGCAGAACCCGCGCGCGGATGGCGTCGTCGTTCGCTCGCATCGGGTCGAACCGTTCAGGGGTCATCTCAGATACTTTGCCTGCAAACGTCGGGACAGGTCTTTGAGCCGGTCGTAGGTCTGCTCGACGGTTTGAAATCCATCGAGATTCATCAGGGCGCAGGTCGCCGGCATGAGGATGCTCTGGGAGAGAATCTGCTGGAGATCGAAGCCCGCGCCTTCCAGCTCACGCCACAGGGTTTCGATGTGATGGATGAGGCTCTCCGGGGACTCCCTGACAAACTCATCGGTGTTCGCCGGCACCAGTCCCCAACCGAACATCCCACCTTTATCGAGAAACCTTTTGATGCCTTCCCGGTATTTGACAAATATCTCTCCGCAGTTGTAAGCGTTGAACGAGAGGATGTCGAGATCCAGGTGGAGCAGAAAGTCCCAGTCGGGATTGCCGCAGAGGTGGATGCCCCGGGGATGGTCGATCTGGGCGAAGAACCCGTCAAGGTCCGCCCGGGCCGCATCGGCGGTGTAGCCGGAAAGCGCGCTGAAGATCGTTTGCAGCCCCGGCTCGTCGATAAAAAGGAAGGCTCGGGGATTTTTTGCCTTGAGCTCGCGCAACTGGCAGTTGGCCTTGCGGGCCATGAAGTCGAACAGAAGGGAGCGGACCTCGTCGTTGAAGATCACCGGCTTCCTCTCTTCGTCCAGGATATTCAGACCGAAGCTCACGGGGCCTTCCAACTGGCCGCGAATCGATACATAACCCGACAGATCATAGGTCAGGAATTGGGCGTAGGTGGCCGAGAACCGCGGCGATATGCGAAAAAAGTCATCATTCTCGAAGTTCATCAGGGTGTTTTCCAGCTCGGCAAAGAACTTATCCGTACTCAGGCTGATCTTGCGCTGTTCGGGTTCCAGGACGATTCCGGGGAAATTCTCGGCGGCCTGAACATACATGTCCTCATAATAATCCATCCTGGGCAGTTGCGGCCAGAAGGGGATGTCGACGCCCATCGCGACCGAGAAGGCCCTCTCCATCTCCCTGTGCGGGAGGATTCCCATCCCCGTCGTGAGCAGATCCCCTGCAAAGGGCATGCGGGTAGTTGCCATGGTCGAGAAGCCTTTCTACCAGTGGGGCTGGTTGCCGATGCGGTGGCCCATCACTTCGGTGGTGTCGGTGACGACGACAAAAGCGGCCGGATCGCTGCGGCGGACGATCGCCTTGAGGGTGGCCAGTTCCCGAAAGGTCATGACCGTATAGAGGATTTTCTGTTCCTGCTGCGAATATCCCCCCTGACCGCGCAGGATCGTCACGCCGCGGTGAATCTCGCGGAGGATGCCGCGGGAGATCTCCTCCCACTTGGGTGAGATGATGAAAATCGCCTTTCGCTGGCTCAGACCCGTGACCACAAGATCGACGATCTTCGAGGAGACGTAAAGGTAGATCAGCGTATAGAGGGCATCCTCCAGGGAGAACAGCAGAGCCGATCCCGCCAGGACCGAGACGTTGAAGGTGAGCCTGGTCGTTCCCAGCCGGACGGAAAAACGCTGGAGGAGGATGACCGACAAAATGTCCGTGCCGCCCGCCGATCCCAGCGACTTGAGGATGATTCCCGAACCGGCCCCCATGATAATGCCGGCCAGGATCGCGGCCAGTAGCTTGTCGTGGACCGGAACGGTCACATCCACCCAGGCGACGGCGCCGGAGAACAGCAGCGTTCCGACGATGCTGTAAAGGAAGAACCGGCGGCTGACGAAAAACCAGCCGGAGAGAAACAAAGGCACATTCGCGACGGCGTAGATCAGGGCGACGGAGAGCGACGGCACGAGATAGTGGAGGAGGAGCGAAAGCCCCGTCACCCCGCCGCTGACAAAGCGGTGGGGAATCAATATCCCGTTGATCCCCACTCCGATCACCACGCTCCCGGCGAACATCAGGCCGATGTTCCAGCCGACGCTCTTCAGGGCCGTCCAGCCATCCCAGGTGGTAAGTCCCTTCATTCCGCTCATCTCTCTTTCCGGAGAATCATCATGACAAATGCACCTTACGATTTTATTATCGCTCCGACAACGGCTCCCGCGACAATGGCTTCGACCCAGCTTCCCAAGAACCAGCTCCAGGCGAGCGTCAAAGGGATGGGCATATAGCTGTAGGAGCCGAACCCCATGGAGATGCCGGTGGCGAGTCCAAAGAGCGCTCCGAATCGAATGCCCGCGGCCAGCGATTTCTGTCCGACCAGAAACCGATAGATCAGGACGAAGCATGCCGTGAACACCAGGGTAACGAAATACATCAGCGGTACGTTCATCTGTTCCATCGGGCGCCACAATTTTGCCGTATTGACGTAGACGGGTCGAAGAAGCAATCCGTGCAGGATGAAATCCAGAATCGACCACGCGATAAAGACCGCGACAATCGCCCAGATTGTCCTTTTGACCATTTGTCTTCCTCCATTCTATTGTGAGTATCCTTGCCTATTCTGGGGCCTCTCGGATTTCCCTGATCATCCAGGCTGACGACCGAATTCCCGCCTTTAACTCTCTTTTTTACTAAACCTGTTTCCCGCGTATCCTGGTTGCCCGGAATTACCGCGATGGTGTTGTGATCCGCAATGTTGTCGGCCCATTTTCATAGCATGGTCGACATCGAACGAATGATACCTGCTTTATACGGGATCAGATTGAGAATATCAAGAAACCTCGATTGCTTTTATTGTGGTCAAGGAGGGAGGCCGGTTCGATTTCATAGTAGAGTACGACCCGTAAAGGTTAGCCTAAAGGACATGTGCCACCCATTGGCAACACTATCGGAGTATATGCTTTACCTTATGCAGGAACGACAATGAAACGCGAACGGATGGTGGAGAAGATCAAGTATTCCGAGAGGCAAAGGAAGCTCCCTGTTGTTTTGGATCCCACGGAGGTGGAATCTCTCTTTTCGGTCACTGCGAACCTCAAACACTAGGCGATGCTGATGATCACGTACACATCAGGACTTAGGGGTAAGCGAAACCGCACGTCTTACGATGACTGATAACGATATGAAATCAAGTATTTTCTTCAATGGAGACGTTTTATTGACTTCTGGAAGGCAACAATACAACCTCCCGCCCCTATTATCACGTTTTAAAATCTGCACTTTTCGTCCCGAAGTCAGATACCATAAGGGCCATCTCTCTGCACCAGTCCTCCTCTTTCAGGCCGCCGTTTTCAATGTGACATGCATACCTGCCCTCGTGGCAAGGGTGACAAGCATTTCAAGGCTAAACCTCTCCCATTTCCCTCTAATCAGGTCGGATATTCTCGATTGGCTGACACAAAGAATTTTCGCGGCACTGGCCTGCGTAAGTTTCCTAGCCTCAATGCACTTGCGGAGCTTCACCATAAGATCAGCACGCATCTGAAGAATCGCTGCATCTTCGGGAGAATATCCAAGATCAATAAATACGTTTCCGGATGACTTAATAATTGTCGCGCTCATATAGATTATCCTCCAATTTCTCTGTAACGTTGGCGAGCCAAATCAATTTCTTGTCTTCTCGTTTTTTTCGTTTTCTTTTGAAATGCATGAAGCACATAAACCGCTTCGTGATACTTCGCGACATAGACAACCCGCCACTCACCAAGAATATGAATACAAATTTCCTTCACACCAGACCCTATAATTTGCATCGGCTTCCAGTCACTCGGTTCAAGTCCTGACTGAATTGCATGAAGTTCAAAGCCCGCCGCCCGTCTCGCTTCATCAGGAAAGTTACGAAGATCATCGAGGCTTGATGCGATGAATTTCAGCGGCTTTATCTTCATGGACGTATTATATAAGTTTTTGTATATTTGGCAAGAATAAATTTCAACGTATATAAAATCGATGAATACCGTTTGAAAACATACAATTTTGTCAAGGGCGATATTTTACTGAGAACAGGAAGTTGCGGTTGACGCTGATCTTCCTCTAAAAATGCCACGTTTCAACTTTAATTTTTAATATCTTGATCACCAGAATTGCACCATTGCATTTAGAGGAGAGCGAGCGCGGTTCTCCGGTCATGGTTTTCTCATCGGTATTTGGCGATGATCTCCTCCGAAAGCGCAACCCCGAGTCCTGGGGCGGTAGGAACACGGACACGGCCGTCCTTGACGACCAGCGGTTCGATGAACATCTCTTCGTAGATGGAAGTCCCGGAGGTGTCATATTCCAGGAGCCGGGTCTCGGGGACGGCAGCCATCAGGTGCAGCGTGGCGGCCAGCCCGACCCCGCTGGAGAAGTTGTGGGGCGTGGCGACGACGCCTTCGCGCGCGGCCGCTTCGCAGATCAGCCGGGTCTGTCCGATCCCCCCGCACCGGAGGATATCCGGCATGGCGTAATCGCACCCGCCGCAGGCAAACATCGGCGCGAAGCCATTCACAGTGTAGAGATTTTCTCCCGTTGCGATCGGCATGGGCAATCGTTCCCGAAGCCAAACATGACCTTCGTAATCGCCGGGTGCAATGGGTTCCTCGTACCAGAAGGGGTCGAAGGCCGCCTGCCGAAGCCCCTGCTCGAGCGCGGTCTGCCGGTCGAAGACCGTATTGATGTCGATCATGAGGCCGATTTCCGGCCCGATCGCCCGCCGGATCGCTTCGAGACGGACGAGGTCGTTGTCCTGTTCGGCGCCGATGTGCGTCTTGACCCAGCGGAAGCCTTCATCCACGAAACGCCTGGCCGTTTCGGCCATGATCCGCGGCTCGTCCCAGTGGAGGTCGCTCGCGTACGCGTCGATCCAGTCGCGCTTCGCCCCCCCGAGCAACTGGGAGACCGGGACCCCCTCGGCCTTGCCGCGGATGTCCCAGCAGGCGACCTCGATGGCGCTGAGGGCGCAGACGGCTGTTCCGCCGATCTCCCAGAAGGCGCCGCCGGGATAGAGCCTTCGCCAGAGGCCATCGATGTCGCAGGGATCCATCCCCATCGCCTGATTTTTATAGTGCTTCTCGACGATGGCCTCCATAAAGCTCTGATTCCCCGGGGCATCGCCGAGACCGGTGATGCCGGAGTCGGTTTCCACAAGGACGAAGGTAAAGCGGCGCCGATCGCGGGCGTCGCAGGAGTTGCGCAGCAGCCGGGAGAACCGTCGGGTCAACTGGACGGTCCGGATGTCGGTGATCTTCATGGTTGCATGCGCCTCCAAAGTACATGAACGGGGACGGATTTCAAATCCGTTCCCGTTCGCGAAAATCATTTTGCAGGCCCGTCGGTGGAGGGTTTGACGAACCGGTCGCTGTCCCAGGCGTGGTCGTTGAGGGTGGGGTCCGCCTCCCGGTCGTTTGTGAGCAACTGTTCCTCGAGCCGGATCTGCTCCTTGACATTGAAGATGTAGATGCTCTCGTCGTGCCTATGCGTCACCAGTTGGCGCATTGCCGCCTCGTCGTATTTAATGAAATTCTGTCCCGCCCGCGTGGCGCTGTACCTCCGAAATCCGAGCTTGAAAAGGACATCGATCCCCAGACGCACGGAGGTATCGAGTGTTTCCCTGTAAATATCCTTCAGTCCCATATCCATAAATTCATAAGCGTCGAAACGGTTTTCGGCGCGTACCATGATTTCGAGATGGGGAAAGAGCTGCTGCGCTTTATCGACCAACTCTTTATTGATTTCAGGAGAACCGATGGCCGCGATCAGGATTTTGGCCTGGTCGGCCCCTGCGGCCTTGAGGATATCGACGCGCGTGGCGTCGCCGTAAAACACCTTGAACCCCATCTTTCTGAGCATATCGACGCGGTCGGAATCGTTGTCTAGGATTGTCGCTTCTATGCCGTTCGCCCTCAGGAAACGGCCGACGGTGCTGCCGAAGGGACCAAACCCCGCGAGGATAACCGGATGCTGCAGATCGATGGCGTCTGCCGCTTTCTCCACCCTTTCCGGAGTCCCGAAGCGGGGAAGAATCAACCGCTCATTGATCAGCAGCAGCAGGGGGGTCGCGGTCATGCTGATGGCGGTCACCCCCATCAGCGTATCCGTCCATTGGGCGGATACAATATGGAGCTGGTGCATGAAGGAAAACAGGACAAAGGCAAATTCACCCACCTGGGCCAGCGAGAAGGTAAACAGCAGGTTTTGATCGAACTTGAGACGGGTCAGGGTTCCCGTCAAAAGCAGGACGGCGGACTTGATCGCGATAACACCGCCCAGGAGGGCGATAATCATCAGCGGCCGATCCAGGATAAGGGCAAAGTTGATGGAGGCCCCGACCGAGATGAAAAACAGCCCGAGCAGGATGCCCTTGAAGGGTTCGATGTCGCTCTCCAGTTCATGACGGTACTCGCTGTTTGCCAGGACGACGCCGGCCAGAAATGTCCCCAGGGCGGGGCTAAGTCCCACCAGTTCCATGAGGTAGGCGGCGGCCATGACAATGAACAGGGCGGAGGCGGTGAGGAGTTCCCGCAGGTGAATGCGGGCAATGAACCGCAGAAAAGGGACGATCACAAAGCGCCCGCTCAGGATGACCACCCCGACGGCGCATAGGAGGGCGAGCGTCTGCGCCCATCCGGGCAACCCCCCGATGAAGGTGATCGGCTCGCCCTCCGTTGCTTTTGCCGTCGCAATGGCCAAAAGGGGCAGCACCGCAAGGATGGGAATGACGGAGATGTCCTGAAACAGCAGGACGGCGAAGGCGCTCTTCCCCGACTGGGTCTGAGCAAGACCCTTTTCTCTGAGGGTTTGCAGGACGATCGCCGTCGATGACATCGAGAGGGCGAAGCCCACGGCCAGGGCGGCTCGCCAGTCGAAGCCGATCTGAATGAACAAAGCGAAAAACAGCAGGGTGGTGAATCCCATCTGTGCAGCGCCGGACCCGAGGATGAGACGGCGCATCTCCCAAAAATGGGCGGGTTCGAGTTCCAGACCGATGAGAAAGAGCATCAGGACCACCCCGAATTCGGCAAAGTGCATCAGATCTTTTCCCTCGCCGCCGACCAGACCGAGAAAAAAGGGACCTATCGCGATGCCGGCCAGAAGGTATCCCAGGACCGATCCCATCCCGAGCCGCTTCGCGATGGGAACGAAGAGGATTGCCGCCCCAAGATAGATCAGGGCGTCCTGCAGAAAGGAGTGGTTCATGATGTCTGCGCCCCCGGTTCGTGTAGAAGCCAATCGTTGAGAAAGGGGAATCGCCTCATCGTGTCGATGCGAAAGTCTCCCTGCGACAACCTCGCCAGGAGGGTACGATAGAGGGAGGCGTGAAACGCCAGCTGCGCTTCGGTCAGCAGGTGGGTTCCCTGCACGGCAAAGGGCGGCAGGTAAACCATCTTGCACAGGGTGGCCGTCTGTTCGAAGGGGACGAGAAACTCCCGGACCGTGAAGCGGTTGTATCCCCCGGGCGAATAGACTTCGCGGGTGCCGCCCGACGTGAGCGCGTTGAAGACGATCTTGTCTTTCAGAAAATCTCCATCCCTGCCGTGGGCCCACCCGTACTCGAGGACCAGGTCGATCCACTGTTTGAGCAGGGCCGGGGCGCCGTACATGTAGAAGGGGTGCTGCCAGACGATAACCCGGTGCGCGACGAGCAGCTGTTTTTCCCGCTCGATATCGATGTTGAAATCGGGGTAGCGCTCGTACAGGTCGTGGAGGGTCACCCCCGGCAGTTGCCGGACCATGTTGAGCAGCGCACGGTTGATCCGCGACATTTCAAACCGCGGATGGGCGAAGAGGATAAGTATTTGGGAGGAGTGATCCATCATTACTCAGGCGCTCCATTTTTCATGATCAGTCGGACAGCCCAGCAATCGCCGGCGAGAAGAAGAGGCATCCGGTGATTGCATTCATTATGTGTTAATGGTCTCCAAACCTAAGAACCTAACCATCGGATCAAAATCTCTGTCGTCATGCAGCAATGTAAGCTGGTGATGGATACAGAAAGTCCCAATAATGACGTCTGTGGTCTTTCTTATGGTCACGCCTTTCCTCCTCAGAAATCTATAGTTCATAGCGCTCTCTACGGCCAATACCGGTCCTCCCATCGACATAAATGGGACACCCAAGAGAATATCCTTGGCGATCTTGAAGTCCTTATCATTCTCAAACCCCTGAAGGACTTCGGTAAGAATCAAATCATTTATGACGATGGGTGTATTTCCAAGCGAGGAATCAAGCCAGTCCGTCTGGGGTGTTTTATTGCCGTTGAAGTAGTCGATCCAGACGGACGTATCAGCGAGAATCATTTATCCGACCTCATCTCGTCGAGGTTGCCGGACCATTTGAGCTTCCCTCGAAAACGCTTAATCTCCTTCTGGCTTTTCACTTGCACCAGCAGCTTCAATCCCTCTTCTATGGCATCCTTCTTTGTTCTAAGGCCGGATACCATAAGTGCTGACTTCATCAGATCATCGTCTACGACAACATTCGTTCGCATCGCTTTCCTCCTATGTGTATAGTTCGACCATATCATACACATAAATTGAACTTTTGGAAAGGCTTATTTCTTTAGGTCAGGTTGCTTTTTATGTCAGGTTCAGTGTCAGGTTGTTTTATTGACAACCATCGATACATCTCCTATACTTATTTCATGGAAATGCGAGTTCTCATCAATTCAATCAGCCAGCAAATCAACCAGGATATTCAATGAATATCAAAGAAACCGTTCTTGAAGTTCTGTATGCAATCATTCCTGTCGTCGTACTGATTTCCATACTGCAACTGACTGTGGTGAAGCTTCCGATTGAGGTGTATGTAAGCTTCATCGCCGGATCAGTTATGGTGGTGCTGGGTCTGGTCCTCTTTCTTGTAGGGGTAAATGTCGGTTTTTTACCCATTGGAGAAATGATCGGCTCGGCCATTGTGTCGAAGGGGAAGCTCTGGCTGATATTGTTCATCGGTTTCCTATTGGGTTTTGTGATTACGGTTGCCGAACCAGATGTGCAGGTACTGGCCCGGCAGGTTGATGCCGTTTCGGGAGGAACGATCAGCAAGGCACTCATTGTCGCGTCGATCGCATTGGGCGTGGGAATCTTTGTTGCGCTGGCCTTGCTCCGCATCATCTTAAGAGTCCCGATAGCCCATTTATTGATCATTGGATATATATCAGTCTTTATTCTTGCCTTCTTTACCCCCCCAGAATTTGTAGCCGTATCATTTGACGCCGGAGCAGTCACGACCGGTCCGATGACGGTGCCTTTTATTCTCGCCCTCGGAGTGGGTGTCTCCTCTGTGGCCGGGGGACAAAAGCCTGGCCAGAACGACAGTTTCGGTTTGATTGCGTTGGCCTCCGTTGGACCGATTTTGGCCGTCTTGATTTTTGGGGTTTTTTTTACATGATTTTGACATTATTCAAGGATTTCGATATCGTATTCAGAGACGTCGCTTTTGCGCTGGCGCCTCTTTTGCTGTTTTTCTCTTTGTTTCAATTCTTTGTGTTGAGACTGCCAAAGCGGCAGGTCATAAAAATGATCAAAGGGGTTGCGCTGACCTTCGTCGGCTTATCCCTGTTTTTACAGGGGGTACATATCGGTTTTATGCCGGTTGGCGAATTGATGGGTATGACCATCGGCTCGCTGAAATACAATTGGATCCTGATTCCTATCGGGTTTCTGTTGGGATTTGCCGTCATTATGGCCGAGCCCGCCGTGCGGGTTCTCGTCACGGAGGTTGAAAAGACATCCAGCGGATATATCAATAGAAACAACATGCTTTATGCTTTATGTATCGGAGTGGCCTTTTCCGTTTCGTTGTCTATGATCAGGGTTCTGACTGGAATATCGATTTGGTATTTTATTGTGCCGGGATACCTGATCGCATTGATGCTGATGCGGTTTGTCTCTTCTGAATTCGTAGCCATTGCTTTTGATGCGGGGGGAGCGGCAACCGGACCGATGACGGTGACCTTTATCCTGTCGATGACGGTTGGAGTTGCAAAACAACTGGATAACAGAGAGCCCA
>Ga0194126_10004842_pt1 | contig 20245 bp, 16 predicted proteins | sample TA2KigC150mmetaG_FD_148641 | JGI IMG/M metagenome (GOLD analysis project Ga0194126, IMG submission 148641) | Freshwater microbial communities from Lake Tanganyika, Tanzania - TA2015035 Kigoma Deep Cast 150m | ecosystem: Environmental > Aquatic > Freshwater > Lake | place: Tanzania: Lake... | reverse complement strand
ATTTGTAGGGGCACGCTTCATGAGGTTGTCTCAAAACTACGATCCCAACTGTGATCGGGCCATGATCGGTGTGCCGGGGTCCGACTGGGTGGCCCCGACGTCACACGTCGGGGTCGCGAAGCGACAAGAAGCGGAGATCGGAACACCATAGAGCTACTGCCTAAAGATCCGATCATGTGCTTCGCACGAAGAACGCTTCTTGTGCCTTCGGGGCCGGGACGTATGACGTCCCGGCCAGCCGCGGGACTGGATTCCCGTCCCCGCTTTCGCGAGGACAAGCTTCCGCGGGAATGACGAACAAAGGAATAGGGGCAGGCCGCGTGCCTGCCCGATTTCGGATGATTGGCCCAAGGGCAGGCGCAAGGAGGCGGTCTCAAAACTGCGACCTAAACCCAGATCGCGGCACGATCTCGATTGGGATTGAAGTCTTGAGACAGTTCCGGGATGCCGGTTCTATTGAGAAAAGGATATTATTTGCTTGAAAGCGAACCGGTATAACACAGCTTCCTCGATGCCTCGGGACTCCTTGGCCGCAGCAGTCATATCCTTTGGACGATTGCTCAAGGAGCACGGGCTGACCATCTCTCTCCCCGCGGTGATGGACGCGCTCGCGGGGCTCTCTGAGACAGGCGTGTCCAACGTCAACGACTTCAAGACCGTGCTGCGCTGCAACTTCATGACACGCGTCGAGGATGGGCCCATATTCGAGCGCCTGTTTGCCGAGTTCTGGGTGCAAGCGGGCGGCCGCTCCGCGCAAGAGCAGGCAGAGGCTTCGGCGCGCCCTTCGGAGGGCCCGGGAGGCCCTGAGCCCTTCTCCGAAGCGGACATGATCCTTGCCGCAGCGGGCATTGTCCCTTCCCAGGAGGAAGCGGCCTGGACCGCTCGCCCGTACGTAATCTATTCGCCTCACGAGGCGCTCAAGGAACGGGACTTCAAGGAAATGCCCTCAGGGGACGACGCGCGAATCGAGTTGCTGATCCGGGAGATTGTCCGGCCGCTCTTTAAGCGGGTCGGAGTGCGTAAACGGCCGTTCTGGCGCGGTGTGACGCTGGATTTCCGGAAATTGTTCCGCCGAAATGTCCTCTACGGCGGCGATGTCGTGGAGATCCCTCGCCTCAGGCCGAAGAGACGGCTCAAGAAGCTGGTCTTCCTGTGCGACGTGAGCGGCTCCATGAATCCGTACACCCGGTTCATGCTCAGATTTATCCGGGAGCTTCAGGAGCTGCCCACAAAGGTCGAGACCTTTGTCTTTGCAACTCGGCTCACTCGCATCACGTCGATCCTGCGTCGCCTCCCGTTCCCCAGGGCAATGGAGGAGATCGGTCATACCGCGCGCGACTGGTCCGGCGGCACGCGCATCGGCGGTTGTCTGGGAGCTTTCACCTCTTCCTTCGGGGAATCGCTCCTGCGGCCTTCAACCGTGGTTCTCATTCATTCCGACGGATGGGACCGGGGCGAAATTCGGGCCTTGGAGCGCGAAATGGCGCGGATTCAGCGCCGAACCTACCGGATCATCTGGATCAATCCGCTGCTCGGGGGCGCCTCGTACGAGCCCACGTGCCGAGGCATGAGAACCGCTCTGCCGTACGTGGACGCGTTCCTGCCCGGACATAACGTGCTCGGACTGGAACGAGTCGCGGGCGCCCTGCGCACGCTGCTGTAGGCGCTCGGCAAAGTCCGGGGAGTGTTTGGTGCGACAGGCATCCTGCCTGTCATGGGTTGGGAGAAGAGACGACAGGCGAGACGCCTGTCCCACCGAAGCCAGTCCCGTGCTTGTGCCTGAACCACGAAGCGGACCTCACAAAGGAGACTTCCCCGGACCCCTTTCAAAAAACCCCACCCAGCGAGCGTTGACCTGCCACAACAAAAGTAGCTAATGTTCGCAAGGCCCTTGGGTTATGCTGTCCGCGGCCGCCTTTTGACAGCCCACGTTTGGAATGGTAACCTGGCGCTGAGATTGCCGAGCTAACACCCCAATTGGTTTCGCTCACCACGAGCGCGCGCATGGACACCCGGATGCTCAATCGATCTGACGAATTTCAGCTCGGGTGCGCCGTCGCAATTGAACATTTTGTGAGGAGGCGCCATGAATACTCACCCTCAGCGCACCGTTAACGTCATGGGGCTCGGACTTGTCCCAGTGGTCGCCAAGCTCTTCTGGAAAGCTCTGCGCATGTTGGCGGACGGTGAAAACCGGGCGATTCGAAAGGAAAAGGGGATGAGTCCCGGGGACGCGTTCTTCAATTTCATCAAGCTGTCGTTTCTGGAGAACGTGCTCCTGCGGTATCGCCATCCGGTGAAATTCGGGGACCTGTTGGTCTTGGACAGCACCTTTCCGCCCTATCCGTCGGCCGCCCTGGAGAAGCGGCTTTCCAACTACGTCAATAACCTGGATATGACTGAGATACCAACGGGGATCGTCTCCATATCCACGACCAACTCTTGCCCGTATGCCTGCGCATTCTGTTCGACCAACGCCCGTCGCCGCACTGAAGACGATCTGGATGAAGATCTTCTCAAGAAGACGATTCGGCAAGTGGAAGGGCTGGACGTGCCCAGTATCATCCTACACGGCGGCGAACCGCTGTATGAATACGATCGCTTTCTGCGGCTGGTGAAGCATGTGAGCCCGGACACGTGCCTGTGGATGTTCACCACGGGCCACGGCGCGACTCCGGAACGGGCGAGGGAACTTAAAGAAAACGGCATGTTCGGTGTGTGGGTGAGCCTGGATCACTTCGACCCCGAGGTCCACAATCGCCTGCGCGGGCATCCCGAGGCCTTCAATGACGCGTGCGCGGCTGTGCGACACTTCAAGGACGCGGGGTTGTATACCTGCCTTTCCCTTGTGCCGCCGGCCGAGTTCTCACAGCGGGAGAATTTCCTCAAGTACTACGACCGGGCCAAAGAGCTTGGTGTGGCAGAGATCCGGGTCATGGAGATGAAACCTTCCGGCAGGGAGGCCTGCCGCGGGGTGACTCCACACAGCCCGCAGTTGGCGGAGATCCAGCAGGAACTCTCATGGTCTCCTGCGTATCGGGACTATCCTCCGCTGAGCGGCCTCTCCACGTGGCTTGAAAAGGATCGCGCGTTCGGATGTCAATGCCGGTTCGAATATCTCTTCGTCACGTCGCGGGGAGAGGTTCAGCCGTGCGAAGCCACCGAGATATCGTTCGGCAACATCCGGGAAGAGGATTTTTCGATCATCTACGAACGCGCGCGGCGGGCGTTTCCCCGGCCGTCCACGGGGTGCATCCCCATGGTGATGTATGAGGAGGTCCGGGAGTACCAAAAGGTGAAGGATACAGTGTCATCGCCGGAACGCGCAAAACTGGCCGCGCGTATTATGGAAGGCTTTCTGGCAAAGGGAAAGATCCCGGGGGTGTACAAACTTCTCTGGTCGCACTACGAAAAGAGGGTCCAGGCTTACCGGCGCCGTGGGAGCGCATGGCGACCCGGAACGAAGGCTATGATTCACGGGAGCTTCGGGCAGCTCGGAATAACCCGGCTGAAGGCATCGGCCCTACGATCGGACAGGTTGGGGATTCATTTCGGAGCGGGGGTCCGGCGCAGCGATAGCTGAGATCTTGACGCCTTATGAGGAAGGGTTCTTTCGGATTGGTAGCCGCCGGCCTCCGTGCCGGCGAATGGCGCCGATTCCTGGAAATCGGCGTGTTCGAAAAGCTCATAATTTCTAAACGAAAAATCAAAGCTCCACCGCGTTCGAGGCGGCGGAGCTTTTGTTCATTCGCGCAACGGGATCGATGAAACATCTCGCTCATCGCCAAAGCGGCGTGTTCACAATGTCAAGCGCGCTTGGCCTGATTGGCGTCGATCTTGAGCAAGTTCTCGGACATTTGCCGGACGTGGCTGCTCGCTGCCCGGATGGATTCCAGGATGTCCAGGAAGAGAGACGACGCCTTCGGTGAGCAATCCCCTTGGCAAAGTCGGTCTTCGTGAGCAGAGGCCGCTTCTATTGTCTTTTGAGCGATCTTCTTATCTTGCGCGATCAAGTGCTCCAGAACGGCCTTGTTGCGGGTGAGGAGCGCGTCCTGGAAATGCTTGAGCGCGTCGGCGAAAAGGTTGAACAGCTCGTCCAATTCCGCGGAGGCTCTGTCACTGAACGGCACCCCGTCGCGGGCCTTGATGCAGGCAACATTCAGAATGCTTTCCAGATGATCGCCCACTCTCTCCAGCCTGCCGGGGAAAAGCACAACAGTCTTGAGCACCTGGCCTGTGGTCTCGGTGGGAGAACAGACGATTTGGCCGGTGAGTGACTTCTCTTCATCGTGTATTTCCCGCGCAAGGCCTTCACACATTTCAGCCTTGGCCGGATCCCAAATGATGAGAGCTTTTCGAGCCAGTTCCACGATCCGGATGAGCTTGTTGGTCATGATCAACAAACCCTCCTCCAGACACGTGACCTCTTCGGGCGTCTTCTCGTAGAGCTCTTCGAGTCGGGTGGCTTCAGCATCCAGCTTGGGGCTGATGAGGCGAAATGGGTTGAAGAAATATTCCTCACGCTTCATACTCGAATTCCTCCTTTCGGCCGCATGTGACACAAAGGGACACGGCTTCTATGCGAGAACGCTCTGAGCACACTCCCGCGGTCAACTACCACGATTGCAATGGGCTTTGGTAATATATTCGGATTCGGACTTCTCGCTTGGCCGGTCGCTCTTTTTGTATAAAAATATGTCTTGGACGGGAAAAGATCAAGAAGATTCGGCCAAGGCCCGGCTTTCGAGATGCTTTATACCGATTCGCTTTCAAACGAGTCACTTGTGAGCGATTGAGGTTGGGGGTCCGGTTGACTACGAATGACCCAGAGCCGTCAGATTTTCGTTCACCAGACCCCCAGCCGGCCGCCCATGCCGCATCGTCTCTTTGAACGCGACTCGGGATCACAACAGCCTGACGGAATAAGGCGGAAAGGAGATCGCATGATAAATTACGCAGACATCGCGGGCGAGATCCTGACGAGGCTTCGGACCGCTCGACCTGTGGTGCACAACATCACCAATTTCGTCGTGATGAATTCGACGGCCAATGCGTTGCTGGCAATGGGGGCTTCCCCGATTATGGCCCACGCTTCGGAAGAGCTGGAAGAAATCATAGGGATAGCCAACGCGGTCGTCATTAATATAGGGACGCTCTCCAGGCCGTGGATCGATTCCATGTTTTCCGCGGTCAGGGCCTGCGCGTACGCTCGGAAGCCCTATGTCCTCGATCCCGTAGGCGCGGGCGCGACTCGGCTCCGGACCGAAACGGCAAAGACCCTCATCGCGGAAGCGACACCCGCCGTGATTCGAGGGAACGCCTCCGAGATTCTTGCGCTCTCTCCCCAGGGGGGAACCACAAGAGGCGTGGATTCTCTCCACACAATGGAAGATGCCGCGGGCGCGGCTCGTGAGATTGCGCGTTCGCTGGGCACGGTGATAGCGGTAACGGGAGAGAAAGATCTGGTCACCGATGGCGAGAGGACCCTGGTGGTCATGGGAGGACATCCGCTTCTGGGATATGTGACCGGAACCGGCTGCGCGGCCAGCGTCACTGTCGCCGCGTTTGTTTCCCAGGAAGAGGACGGGGTGGTTGCTGCGGCTTCCGCGCTCGCCTTTTTCGGGCTCGCAGGCGAAAAAGCAGCCGCAGAAGTTGCAGCCCCCGGGTCTTTCTGGATTAGGACGCTTGATGCGCTCTACAATATTACTCCTGAAGAGCTCGCGTCGAAAGCGAGGATAGCGGCTCTATGAAAGAGCCCTCGCACTGGGACGTTTATCTGGTGACCGACCGCGGCCTGTCCCGCGGCCGAACCACTGCGGAAATCGTGGAAGCGGCGGTGAGCGGCGGCGTGTCGGTTGTCCAGCTCAGAGAGAAAGGGCTCGAGACGCGCGCTTTCTACGAAGAGGGACTCAAGATCGTTGATTTCCTGCGGTTTCGCGGGATCCCCCTTATCATCAACGACCGACTGGATATTGCGCTGGCGTTGGACGCCGACGGCGTCCATCTGGGACGGGACGACATGCCGCTTGCGGTTGCGCGGAGGATCCTCGGGCCCGAAAAGATCATAGGGATCTCCATCAACACTTCGGATCATATCAACGAGGAGGCTGTCCGCCTCGCGGACTACCTGGCGGTGAGCCCGGTGTTCTTCACCGGGACCAAAGAGGACATCACAACCCCCTGGGAGCTTGAAGGAGTCAAACGGGCACGGTCGCTCACAGATCTTCCGCTCGTAGGGATCGGCGGCATTAACCGAGAAAACGCGGCTGACGCGGTATCGGCGGGCATTGATTGCGTCGCGGTGGTTTCGGCAATCGTCTCGGCAGACGACCCGGAAGAAGCCACCCGCGACCTTAAAGATCGCGTGCGGTCCGCAAAGCGCGTCAGAATGGGGTGAGTAGTTACCGGGGGAAACTTTTTTGATTACAAAAAAGTTTCCCCCGGACCCCTTTCAAAAAACGCCACCTGGCGAGCGTCGGCCGCGGGATTGGCGTAAGCCGTTTCTCGCAACTTACTGCGTGAATGTACAACGCCATGAAACTCAAAGAAATCGGTGAGTTCGGCTTCATTGACCGGGTCGCGCCCCTGGGCAGGATACGAGCTGAAGGGGTGGTCAAGGGAATTGGTGACGACTGCGCGGTGGTGGCTGTGGACGGTCCGGATTACTTGCTCGTCACCACCGACCTGCTCGTGGAACGGGTCCATTTCCTCATGGACTGGGCTCCCGCGGAGGTTATCGGCCGCAAGGCGCTGGCTGTGAACCTCTCCGATATCGCCGCGTGCGGGGGCATTCCTCTTGACGCGTTTATCAGCTTGGCTATTCCCGAAGACCTGGACGTGGAATGGCTCGACGGTTTTTACCAAGGAATGCGCGGCCTTGCAGATTCATTCAGAGTCAATTTGCTCGGTGGAGACACCACCGGCTCCAAGAGCGATCTTGTCATTAACGTGGCCGTGACCGGACGAGTTCCCTGCGATCAGGTCCTGCTTCGGCATACTGCTCGCGAAGGGGACGTTATCGCGATAACAGGACCTCTTGGCGAATCCGCGGCAGGTTTGGAGATTCTGCTTGGTAAGCTTCAGCTCCCTCCCCAGGTTGCGGCGCCGCTTGTGGCCGCGCATCTCGAACCGAGACCGCATCTGCCTGAGGGAAGATTCCTCGCTTCATCGGGCGCGTGCACATCGGCAATAGATGTCTCTGACGGGCTCTCCTCGGATCTCGGTCACCTGTGCCAAGACTCGGGCGTGGCTGCTGTGGTCTACGAGGATCGCATCCCCGTGAGCCTACCCCTGGCCCGCTTTGCGGAGCTGACGAGTAGAAACCCTATCGAGATCATTCTTTCGGGAGGCGAGGATTACGTGCTCCTGGTCGCGCTGAAGCACAATATGGCTGAAGATCTTCAGCGCCGCGCGCATCAACAGGGCATGCGGCTGCATCCCATCGGCGAATTCATTGCGGGTCGCGGCATGGAACTGGTGCGCCGAAACAACACCCGTGAGCCTTTCGGACCCCGCGGCTGGGACCACTTCCGAGCCTGAAAGCGATCACGTCGATCTAACGCCCTGAAACCATTTGTACGGTAGACCATGAGGAAAAAGATTGGAGGGCGAGGCGAAAACCGCTTGACAGAAATATGGATATTTATATATATAAAAAAATGCAGAATCTGACCCTCGGAGTGATCATGAGCAAGCGCCGCATGACACGAAGACGTTTCCTGGCAGCTTCCGCGGCGGGTGGGGCCGCGGCGGTGGGCGCCGCATGCCTCACCTACGACGCATGGGGCAAGCAGAAAGAACCAAAGAACGAGGAAGTCACCGTCACTCCTACCCTGTGCGACGCGTGCGGAAACTGGTGCGCGATGAACGTGTACACTCGCGGGGGGCGAATCTGGAAGGCTGAAGGGCTCCCAATCGCAGGCAACAACGTGGGCCGGATCTGCGCAAAAGGCCATGCCATGTTGCACGACGTGTACAACAAGGACCGCGTTAAATCGCCGCTCAAACGGATCGGGCCGAACCAGTTCCAGCCGATTTCGTGGGAGCAGGCGTACAAGGAGATCGGTCAAAAGTTGGGCGCGATCATGGAAAAGAACGGTCCGGAATCGGTCTTCTGGTTGCAGTATCCGGAAGGGAATGAGCCCCTCACAAAGCGTTTCATGGCTGCTCTGGGATCGCCGAATGTTTTTTCTCACGGGGCCACCTGCTTCCTGCCTCGCAACATCGGTTGGTGGTTGACCGTGGGCGAACCCAAGCCGGAGCATGATTTTCCAAGCTGCCGTCTCATGGTCTTTATCGGTCGTAATCCCGCGGCAGGTCTCCACCTGAGGCAGCTCCGGGACATCACCCTGGCGCGAGAGAAGGGCGCGCGCCTGGTTGTGGTCGATCCACGGCACAGTGAATCCGCGTCAATGGGCGATCAATGGATGCGCATTCGTCCCGGGACCGATTTGGCCCTTATGCTGGCCCTTGCGCACGTGATGATCAAGGAAGGGATCTACCAAAAGGAGTTCGTGGAGAAATACACCGAGGGATTTGACGAATTCGCCAAGGCCGTGGAGCGGTATACGCCCGAGTGGGCCTCGCACAAGACGACGATCGCGACTTCGGACATTGCGCAGCTCGCCCGGGACCTTGCTGCCCAAGCCCCACGCGCCGTCATCCACCGGGGGTACCACGCCGCGATGGGGACTCAATACAAGAATAGCCTCCAACTGGTTCGGGCTGTGGCGTGCGTCAATGGTTTGCTGGGGAACTTCAACCAGACGGGGGGCCTCTATTTCGCTCCGAAGCCGAAAATGGGGGGCCTCGACAAGGATAAGCATCCCGCGCCGCCCAAAGTGGACGGTCCCATGGCCGACGGCAGTGAAGACCAGGAAAAGTATCCGCTCACGCCTATGGGTGTGGGCCTGTCCCAGGCCATTCCGGAATTGGCGATCCAGGGGAAATTGAAGGCGGGTTTTGTGCACCACAATAATCCGCTCCGCACCTGCCCCAATCCCGCGCGCGTGATCGAGGGTTACCGCAAGCTCGAACTGCTCGTCAGTTTTGACTATGTGCTCTCCGAAACCGCAACGATTTCGGACTATGTCCTGCCCGAGTCATATTACCTGGAGCGGGACGACGTGGTTCACACGAACCATTCGTATGACAGCAAGCAGATAGCAATACGTCAGGCGGTGATCAAGCCGTTGCACGACACCAAGCCTATGGTTCGGATTCTCATCGAATTGGCGCAGAGTCTGGGCATCGGAAAGTACTTCAACTTTACGCTGGAAGAGTACAACCGGGCTTCTCTTGCGCCGTTGGGCGTTACGTTGGAGCAGCTCAAGAAAGAAGGAGTCATTGACCTCGGCGACAAGTGGGCGCCGGGCGAACCGACCTTCGAGACACCGAGCGGCAAGTTGGAGTTTGTGTCGTCAACCCTCAGGGATTTGAATCTCGCGGCCACGCCCGAATGGGAAGAGCCGCTGGTGATGCCTGACCCGCAAGACCCCCATTCCTTCAGGCTCATTCACGGCAAACAAGCCCACATGACCCATGCCCGGACGATCAATCAGCTATACCTGAAAGAGATAACGAAGCGGAATGATTGGGGCAAAGTCTGGATACACCCCGACCGCGCCAAAGCTCTTGGCGTGAAAGAGGGGGACTGCATGACCATCAGCTCCTCGGTCGGAAAAGGCAGGGCGCGGGCCAAGGTAACCGACGGGATTCACCCGGACTGCATCTTTGTCCCGAGTGGTTACGGCGTATATTCACGCAATCTGCGCACCGCGTACGGATACGGGGTCTCGTACAACGACTTTCTGCCCACGTATTTTGACCCGGTGCTCGGACACGTGATGTCCAATGAGATTATCGTGAGAGTGGAACGAACTTAGGCCGCGATTGCGCAAATACGGTCGCGTATCTATGGGTTTGGTGGGACAGGCGTCTCGCCTGTCATTCCCTAACAGACAGGCGAGACGCCTGCCCCACCGATCCTTGCCGACACGCGGCGCCGTATTGAGGAAACGGAGCGCTTAGCGACGGATTTTCGGGCGGTTCAGTCACCACCCCAAGTTGACGTCAGGCTGTGATCGCTGAAATCCCGAGCGGCCCAACGCTCTGAATACAGGGAGTTACCCATGCCGCGGTACGGAATAGCAATCGACACCACCAAGTGCATTGGATGCCATGCATGCCAGGTGGCGTGTCAGAACCATAACAACCTTGAGCCCAAGGAGCAGTTCAACTGGATCCTCGAAAGGGAGCAGGGCAAGCACCCTTCTTTCTCGCACGAGTTCATCCCGGTTCAGTGCAACCACTGCGAGAAAGCGCCGTGCCAGCGGGTCTGTCCCACGGGAGCGATTTACACAACGCCGGAAGGTATTGTGTATATCCGCAAAGAACGCTGCGTCGGCTGCAAGTACTGCATAGAGGCTTGCCCGTACAAGGTGCGCATCCTGGACCATGGAGATGGGATCGTCACCAAATGCTGGCTGTGCATTGATCTGGTCCGCAAGGGCGGCGAGCCTGCTTGCGTGACCACATGCCCTAATCAGGTCAGAGTATTCGGAGACCTGGCCGATCCCAAGAGCCGCGTCTCGAAGTTTATCGCAAGACACCGGGCCCAACCGCTCAGGCCGGACCTTAATACCGTGCCCAGGATTTTCTACAAAAGGAGCTGACCATGTTGGAGAGCGCGTGGGGATGGCTGATCGTTTCATACCTATTCTTGGCGGGCGCGGGCGCGGGCGCGTTCATCGCGGCAGTGGCCTGCGACCTGCTGGCGCCTGACTGGTCCAAGGCGCTGGCTCGAGGCGGCTCGTTGGTGGCGGGGCCTTTGGTGGCGGTAGGCACGGCGTGTCTGGTCTTTGACCTGGAGGCCGGATTGTGGCAGCCCTGGCGCCAATTCTATCTAATCAGCAACCTGAACAGCATGATCACGTGGGGCGTCATCGTTCTTTCCTTATTCATACCGGTGGCCTTGCTGTACGCCGCCGCGCTCAATGAGATTACTTTCGTGGGGCGCATCGCCAAGAAATACCTGAGACCTCTTGAGTACGTGGGAAGCGCGTTGGCCATAGGGACCGCGGTGTACACGGGAATCCTGATCGCGGTGGTTAATGGCGTTCCGTTTTGGAATACGCCCTTGATGCCCGTTCTGTTCCTTGCGTCGGCCATATCCACGGGGCTGGCGGCAGCCATGATCGCGGCGGCGGTCATCGACATCAATACGATTCGGACGCTGTCCAATTTCGCGTTGGGGCACGTGATCTTTCTTTCGGTGGAAGGGGTGGTCCTGATGCTGCTCGTTTTCATGTCCCTGACGGGATCTGTGGACGCGGCCGAATCCGCGACCATGTTGATATCGGGCCGCCTGAGTCCTTACTTCTGGATTCTTGTGGTGACGCTGGGGATTCTAGTGCCTTTCGTGCTCAGTATCGTTGAGTATTACGAGTACGGCGCGATGCCCAAGCACCTGGTCGTGGGAGCAGACCTTCTGGTGCTGCTGGGCGGCATGAGTCTGCGCGCGCTGATCATATATTCGGCTGCGCCTCCGCAGATTGTCTAGACGCGGTTTCGAGAGACGGAATAGGAGCGGCAAAATGGAAGAACAAAAGGATAAACCTCAGGAGAGAGAAGCTTTGACCCCCACGGTGGAAGGAGAAGCCGAACCGGCGCCAGTGGCGGAGAAAGCCGCAGAAGCGGCTCCTGAGGGTCCTGAAGACGCGCATCCGGTCAAGGAGAATGCGCTTGCCGAAAAGAGGGGTCGTGCGGTCGTGGCGGGCGCGGTCAGCGTGGTGATTATTTCGGTCATTGCCCTGTTAGTCGCGGCGATCTTCCAGCTCACTTCGCGGTGGTTGGTCGTTTGTCCGACCGATCTCCCGGTGAACGATCCCGCGCCTATTCTATGGAAGAGCATGGTGTCCGAGTCAGTTCAGCCTCAGCCGCTGGGAGTTCCGGAAAAGCTCACCGGTGAGGTCGGTTACAAGCAACGGTAACGAAAGGTATAGGTCTATGAACGAGAACGATTACGCAAAGGGTTTGTGGAACCCATATGTCGCGGGAGTTGCCCTGGGTCTGGTGTTGCTCTTGACCTTCTATCTCATGGGCACGGGCCTGGGAGCCTCGGGAGCGGTGAGCAGGACTGCCGCGGTGGTAGGCCATGCGGTCGCTCCTCAGGCCGTGGAGCAGAACGGATATCTCGGCGGCTACTTCAAAGGCGGCAAGAATCCGCTGATAGACTGGATGGTCTTTGAGGTGCTCGGGGTCTTCATCGGCGGATTGGTCGCGTCCCTGACAGGCGGCAGGATGAAGCTCACCGTGGCCAAAGGACCTCGTGTCAGCAGTGGTCAGCGGCTGGCAATGGCCCTTGGCGGCGGCGTCATCGTGGGCATCGGCGCCCGTTTCGCTCTGGGTTGCACGAGCGGGCAGGGGCTTAGCGGCGGCGCAACCCTCGCGCTGGGGAGTTGGGTCTTCATGATGGCCGTCTTTGCCACAGCATTCATCTTTGCAATCGTCATAAGGAGGGAATGGGTATGACCGGACCTCTCTATCTTTTTGACGTCTTCGGCTTCACCACCAGCCTGGTTGTGGCCGTGGCAATGGGCTTCTTGTTCGGATTCGTTTTGGAGCGGGCCGGTTTCGGTGATGCCCGCACCATCGTAAGCATTTTCTATTTCCGAGACATGAGAGTGCTTCGGGTCATGTTTTCGGCCATTGTTACCGCGATGGTGGGCCTCATCGCGCTGTCCCGGTTGGGGCTGTTCGATTACTCGGTCCTCGTCGAGTACTCCTTGCTCCCGACCTATCTGTGGCCGCAACTTGTAGGCGGAGTGCTCATCGGTATGGGCTTCACCCTTGGTGGGTACTGTCCCGGGACTTCCGTGGTCGCCATTACTTCGGGCAGGGTGGACGCGCTCGTTTTCCTGGCGGGCATGGTCGCGGGTGTTTGGGTTTTTGCCGCGGGATTTCCGCTCTGGGGCGCATTCTACAAGAGTTCAGACCTTGGCCGAATCACACTCTGGCAGGTCTTTGGTCTGCCTTTGGAGGTGGTGGCCGCCGCGATGGCGCTTATGGCCCTGGCCGCTTTCTTTTTGGCAGGCCTCGGGGAGAAGTGGGCCCCGTACGACAAGGCCGGCAAATAACAGGTATACGAATCTTGACCGCGGAACAGGTCCCGTACTATAGGTGTCAAACGTGCTCAATATACTTTTTGAAGGAGGTTAGGGTATGAAATCCTTGCGTGTGGCGGTTGTAGTGGTGGCGTTGGCTGCGTTCGGTCTGGCGGGGGTGGCCTTTGCCGCGGATTACTATGTCGTCAAGAAAGGCGACGCGATGAGCGTGGTGGACCAAAAGCCCGCGGACGAGAAGAGCATCGTCAAGGGCCCCTTCAAGACCAAGGATGAAGCCGAGAAGGCGATGAAGGCCGCCGCTCCTACGAAGAAGCCCGCTAAGCTACCGACTTCGGGTTGCTGAGCGAGCCTGGCTTTCCCCATAAGCGCAACTTACAGGATCGGCCCGAGTAATTTCAGTTCGTTGACTGAGAGAGAATCCCGTTGCCCCGGCGAACCCCGGATCGCGATCCGGGGCAGGCGCTGGAGTCCACTATCCCACGTTCCGCGCGGGACTGGACCCGCATCAAGTCCGGGGTGACGGGGTGGACTTGAGTTTACTATTTGAAACCACATGTCGAGATCCTTTAAGTTAACGTGAATGGGCTTCCGCCGGAAGGACGGACGAAAGGGCTGCACAGCCTTGAGTTAACGCGTGTGAATGAGGAGGGGGCATTTGTGCTTGCCCTTAGTGGGTGGCTTCCTCTCTGGCTGATTGGGCTGCGAGGCCTCTGTATTGCGCTCGATGATATGAGACGTGCCCTGTGGCTGAAGAAATTCCCATGCAAAGACGCTCGTTTTTCCGTTCTGCTCTTGCTCTTTTGCTCACGACGGCCGCGGCGATGATAGCCTGGGGCATAGCTCGGTTTTCTCTGTTCGGAGTCGCGAAGGAGCGATTGCGTGAGGTTCCCGCGGACGTGGTGGAAAAGCTCCAACCAGGGGCGCCCGCGCACGTTCCCAATGCGGGGGCATGGTTACTCAGAGCGGACAACGGCAAGGATATTCTGGCGCTGGACGACCGCTGCCCTCATCTGGGATGTCGGCCCAGATGGAATGAAGAAGCTCAGATTTATCAATGCCCGTGCCACGGAAGTGAATTCGACCGAGATGGAAACCCGAAGCGCGGGCCCGCGACTCGCGGCATGTCCAAACTCGGGATTGACAGAATCGGCGAAGACCGGATAGTCCTCCGAGAGATCGCGGCGAAATAGGCTTCGTCGGGAAGTGTCTGAAGGAGTCTGCCTTCGGTAATCCGTGGGGAAATCCCCTCTGCCCCCCTTTAGAAAAAGGGGATGTGTGGGGTCTTTCCCCCTTTTTGTAAAGGGAGATACAGGGGGATTTGTTCATGAGCTTTTGGGAGGATAAGATCGGGCATTCCAGTGAGTAAGGGATCGTTTGCGGCTTTTCTGGCGCATCTCCATCCTCGGGCGGTTCCCGAACCCGCCGCGAAGGTCCGATTCACCTTCTGTCTGGGCGGGCTCGCGCTGTGGATGTTCCTGCTGGAAATAGTAACGGGGCTGCTGCTCGTGTTGAGCTACGTGCCGTCGTCCTCGGCCGCGTACGAGTCGGTCCAAACGATAACCCACGCGGCGCCTTACGGCTTCTTCATACGGAATCTTCACTACTGGTGCGGCCAGGCCATGGTAATCTTCGTGGCCCTGCACATGGTGAGAGTCTTTGTTACCGGTTCGTTTGGGCCGCCGCGCAGCTTCAATTGGGTCATAGGGGCATTACTCTTGGCGTTGACCCTCCTTGTGGATTTCACGGGCTATTTGCTCGTGTGGGACGATCGGGGACTTTGGGCTTGGACGATTGCCCGTAACCTCGCTCAGACGGTTCCACTTGTGGGATCGGGTTTTGCGACTATGCTCTTTGGACCGTCTGAAGTAACGGAAATGGTGGCGCTTCGTCTCTATGTGTGGCATGTAATATTGCTTCCGCTTGCCATGACGTTGCTCGTCGCGTGGCATTTCTGGCGAATCCGAAAAGACGGCGGCATCTCGGGACCGCTTTAGAAGCGGTGAGAAAACCCGAGACCTTGCGCGTGAACTCATTCGTCACCAATCTAGCTCAAAGGAGCGCGGGTATGGAAAAGAGTCGGTAGCGCGCGTTCGTCCATTTTCTAGGACGCTGTTTGTGGGCGCGGCATTCCCGCTCGAAACGCCCTGCGTTCGCGAAAGGCGGATTCCCGAGCGCGAAAGCCGCAGACGCGCTGCTTCTCGAACAGCCACCCGACAGGATTTATTCGCAGAGGTTGCGACGACTGTGAAAGGGAATCCGATATGATACGTGAATTCATCAAGCCGGCAGGCGCATTGTTGGGCGCAGTTACTATCGCGCTCTTGCCGGCCCCGGCCTGGCTCACGCCTCAACAACAGGCGCGAGCGGAATCAGGAGTAGCGGCCATGAATGATACGTCGGCAAGGACAGTCCACGAAGATAAGGATCCCCGGGCAGGTCATGGGTTCGAGAACCGTTTGATAAAAGAAAAGAGCCCCTACCTGCTTCAACATGCGCGCAATCCGGTCAATTGGTATCCCTGGGGGGAAGAAGCCTTTGAAAAAGCCTCCAAGGAGGACAAGCCCATTTTTCTGTCCATCGGCTACTCCACCTGCCACTGGTGCCATGTCATGGAGAAGGAGACCTTCGAGGATGCGGAAGCGTCCCGCCTCATGAACGAGGTTTTCGTCTCTATCAAGGTGGACCGAGAGGAACGGCCCGATATCGACCACCTGTACATGGCGGTGTGCCAGATGATGACCGGTGGAGGCGGATGGCCGCTCAACATTATCATGACGCCGACGAAGCGGCCCTTCTTTGCAGCCACGTACATCCCCAAGGATAATCGTCTCGGCCGAATCGGCATGATCGAATTGAGCAGCCGGATAAAGGAAATGTGGGCTTCTCGCCGAAATGAGGTGCTCCAGTCTGCGGATCACGTAGCCGGCGCTCTCCGGAAACTGCCCGATAACCTTCCCGGCGAGCCTGTCACCCCGGGGACGCTTGAAGTGGCGCACCGAGATCTTTCCGCGCGATTTGACGAGCGTTTCGGCGGCTACGGCCGGGCTCCAAAGTTTCCCACGCCGCACAATATGCTCTTTCTTCTCCGCTACTGGCTCCGAACCGGTGACGCGCGCGGCCTCTCCATGGTTGAAACCACGCTTGAGAACATGCGTCGCGGAGGGATCTACGACCACGTGGGCTACGGATTCCATCGCTATTCCACGGACCAGGAATGGTTGCTCCCGCACTTTGAAAAGATGCTCTACGACCAAGCGCTGATCGCTATGGCGTACATAGAGGCTTATCAGGCTACAGGAAAGGAGGAATACGGCCGGACCGCTCGCGAGATCTTCACCTATGTGCTCAGAGATATGACTTCGCCGGAGGGTGCGTTCTACTCCGCGGAGGACGCGGACAGCGAAGGTGTTGAAGGCAGGTTCTATGTATGGACGGCCGACGAACTGGAGAGGGTATTGGGGCAAGAGGATGCCCGCCTCTTCGCCGCGGTTTACAACATTCGGCGCGAGGGCAATTTCAGAGACGAGGCTTCAGGCAAAATGAGCGGCGCGAACATACTTCACCTGAGGGAACCTCTCTCCAAGCTCGCCGCTGACCTGGTAATACCGGAAGACGAGTTGCGGGCCCGCCTGTCCACGGCTCGGCAGAAGCTCTTCGAAGCGCGTGAGAAACGCGTCCGCCCGTTTAGGGACGACAAGATACTCGTGGACTGGAACGGCCTGATGATTGCCGCGCTGGCGAGAGGCGCGCAGTCTTTCAACGATCCTCTCTACGCTCGGGCTGCCGGCAGAGCCGCGGATTTCATCTTGAACACTATGCGGGATGCAAAGGGACGTCTGTGGCACCGGTACCGAGACGGTCAGGCCGCGGTTCCGGGCCTGGTCGATGATTACGCTTTCCTGGTCTGGGGCCTCTTGGATCTTTATGAAGCGACTTTCGATGTGCGCTACCTTCGCGCCGCCCTCGACCTGAACGCGGATATGCGAGAGCGGTTCTGGGATCCGCAGACCGGAGGGTTCTATTTCACCTCCACGGATAACGAAGAGCTGCTGGTGCGCAAGAAAGAGATCTACGACGGAGCGACGCCTTCCGGCAATTCCGTCGCCGCGTTGAACCTCCTGCGCTTGTCACGCGTTACCGGCAGCCCCGAGTTCGAACGCAAAGCAGAGGCGTTGATTAAGGCTTTTGCGGGCAATGTGGGCCAACTTCCGTCCGCGCACACCCAACTGCTGATCGCGGTGGAGTTCGCTCTCGGCCCCTCGTACGAAGTGGTCATCGCCGGGGATCCAGATACTTGGGAAACCATGCGCATGCTGGAGAATCTTCGACGGTCGTTTGTCCCCAACAAAGTGGTAGTGCTCCGCCCGCTTCAACAAACCGCTGCGGAGATAATGGATATCGCCACCTATACCCGCGAACAGAAGAGCAAAGACGGGAAGCCCACCGCATATGTGTGCCGTAACTTCAATTGCGACCTGCCCACCACCGATCCCGACAAGATGCTGGAATTGCTAGGGGCGAAGAAGCAATGAAAATTTGCCCGAAATAGAGTAAGATCCCCGGCAAAATCCTCAACGGAGAAATCGCCTTTTCTTGGAAGCGCCATCGGCCTCACAGCGCCTCTGCGCGGTCCCGCGTCTCCCAACGGTCAGCGCGATGCAAAAAGGCGAAAGGAGGTTCTTTTTATGACTGAACCTGGCGGCGCTCCACACGAACTCTGCATAAACACCATGCGCATGCTTGCGGCGGATGCGGTGCAGGCCGCAAATTCCGGTCATCCCGGGCTCCCGTTGGGCGCCGCGCCCACGTGCTATGTGCTCTGGACTCGGTTCATGCGGCACAACCCCTCCAATCCTCTCTGGCCGAACCGTGACCGGTTCATTCTCTCGGCCGGGCATGGCTCCGCGCTCCTGTACGCGATCCTACACCTCACCGGATACGACATTTCCCTGGAGGATCTCCAAAGATTCCGGCAATGGGGGAGCAAGACCCCCGGACATCCTGAATATCATCCGGCCATCGGCGTGGAAGCCACCACCGGTCCGCTGGGACAAGGCTTCTGCATGGGTGTGGGTATGGCTGTTGCCGAACGCTTTCTCGCCACGCGCTTCAATCGCCCCGGTTTCCGTCTGGTGGACCACTATACATACGAGATCGTCTCTGACGGCGACCTCATGGAGGGCATCTCGTACGAGGCCGCGTCTCTTGCGGGGCGCCTCAAGCTGGGAAAGCTCATCTATCTGTACGACGACAACAAGATCTCCATCGAAGGCGAAACCAAGATTACCTTCACGGAAGATGTGGAAGCGAGATTCAAGGCTTGCGAGTGGCATGTGCAGCGCGTGGGGGACGGCAACGACGTCAGGGCCATCGAACAAGCCATAAGCCGAGCCAGACAAGAAAGCGAAAAGCCGTCTCTGATCATAATCCGCACCCATATAGGATTCGGCAGTCCAAAACAGGACTCAGCAAGCGCTCACGGCGAACCGCTCGGCCTGGATGCGCTTAAAGCCACCAAAGAGAACTTCTGTTGGACCCTGGAGCCCCATTTCTTCGTTCCTGAGGAAGCGCCGTGTGAGTTTCGCCTCGCGATTGACCGAGGTCAGCGGCTCGAAGCCGAATGGCGCTCTCTCTTGGAAGAATACCGTAAGGCGTATCCTGCGGAAGCGGAGGAATTCGAGCGAGTCATCAACCATCGCCTGCCTGCGGACTGGGATGCGGATATCCCCGTCTTTCGAGTCTCGGACGGTCCCATCGCCACCCGCGTCGCGTCGGGCAAGGCGCTCAACGCCATCGCGAAAAGAGTGAGCGTCATGCTGGGAGGATCCGCGGATCTCGCGCCTTCCACCAAGACACTTATCTCAGGCTCGGAAGATCAGTCACCCGAGCATCCGGACGGGAGAAACTTACGTTTCGGCGTCCGGGAACACGCGATGGGCGCTCTCGTGAACGGCATGGCGCTCCACGGCGGCGTCATCCCGTACGGCGCGACCTTCCTGATTTTTTCGGACTACATGCGGCCTGCGCTCAGGCTTGCCGCACTGATGGACGCGCCTTCCATTTTTGTTTTTACTCACGACAGTATCGGCGTGGGCGAAGACGGGCCTACACACCAACCCATCGAGCACCTGGCCTCGCTCAGAGCCATGCCCAACATGATCCTCTTCAGGCCCGCAGACGCGAACGAGACCGCGGCCGCATGGCGAGTCGCGGTTGCCAAAGGTAAGCCAATATGCTTTGCCCTGAGCCGCCAGAATCTGCCCGTGCTGGATCCCGACCGCTATCCCGGAGTGGTGGAAGGCGCTATGAAAGGCGCTTACGTTCTGTCGGACGTGGAAGGGACTCCGGACTTGCTCATCATCGCGACCGGCTCGGAAGTGGCCCTGGCTTTGGCCGCGCAAGAGAAGCTCCTCGCCGACAAGGGAATCAAGGCGCGGGTCGTCTCCATGCCATCCTGGGAGCTTTTCAAGGAGCAGCCCGAAGAATACCGGAATCAAGTGCTGCCGCCTGATGTGAAGGCTCGCCTCGCGGTCGAAGCCGGGAGTTCTCTAGGCTGGTGTCAATGGACTGGCTCGCAGGGAGACGTGATCGGCATCGATCGTTTCGGCGCATCCGCTCCGGGCCCGGAAGTTATGAAACGCTTCGGCTTCACCGTGGAAAACGTTGTAGCGCGAGCAGCCGCGCTGGTAGGGAAATAATTCCACTGCGCGGCTGTATAGAGCGGGATCTCTTTCACTTTGCTCTTGTCTTATGGCCTATGGCGCTATACACTACGGTCATGATCAAAACCTTTCGAGACAAGGACACGGAGCGTCTATTCAACCGTGAGCCGGTGAAACGTTTCCAGGAAATAGAACGCTCTGCTCGTCGGAAGTTGGAAATGGTGGATGCGGCCGAGATTTTGGATAATCTACGGTTTCCTCCAGGCAACTGATCGGCGACAATTACACTTGAGCGTCAGCGACAATTAGACTTGTGCATCCATCAGGGTGTGGTTGTCTGGTAGAGATGCCCGGAAGTTTTCACTGGGAGGGGGCATCTGGTGCAGACGACGGACGCTCAAGTGAGGAAGATGATGAAGGAGTATAGGAGGACGGGAAAGGTGGGAGAATCGGCTCTTC
>Ga0194126_10004828_pt1 | contig 20298 bp, 13 predicted proteins | sample TA2KigC150mmetaG_FD_148641 | JGI IMG/M metagenome (GOLD analysis project Ga0194126, IMG submission 148641) | Freshwater microbial communities from Lake Tanganyika, Tanzania - TA2015035 Kigoma Deep Cast 150m | ecosystem: Environmental > Aquatic > Freshwater > Lake | place: Tanzania: Lake... | reverse complement strand
GGCCGCATACGGTTCGACCGCTAGGCGTCCGACGGTGGCTTGAGGCAAAGGCTAGAAAGGAGGCTTGAGGTGCCCAAGCTCCCGAGAGGACTGAAGAGGCGGTCGAACGGAACGTTCTTCATGCGGGACTGCCGGAACGGAAAGGATCGGTGGATATCGTTTGGCAAAGACAGGGTCGAGGCATGCCGTCGCTATCGAGAGTTTCTCAAGAAGCGGGACGGCTTTCCGCAGCGAAGCGACCTTCTCATCGAGCAGCTCGCGCTCCGCTGGTTGGAGACCTACGTTCCCACGGCCCGCAACCAGGCGAGCGGCCGGCTTGCCGCGTCGTGGGTTTGGAAGTACCTCGTCCCCTTCTTCGGCGCGAAACGAGCGGAACGGATCAACGACGACGATCTGCGAAGCTACCGTCTCTGGTTGGAGAAGATGCCGGCGCGTGGAGGCAAGTGCCTTTCGCCGGAAACGGTGCGGCACGTTCTCTCCGATGTTCGGTGCATGTTCAACTGGGCGGTCGATGCGGGGTACTTGTCCGTTTCCCCGATGCCGAGGCGACTCCTTCCCCGCATCCCGATTCGGCTTCCCGACGCATTGAGCGAGGAGGAGACGGATGCCCTCGTGGCGATCGCCGACCCGCACGGGTTCGTGGTTCGGCTCGGTCTTGCCACAGCACTCCGCTGGGGAGACCTCGTCAAGGTGGAGAGGAAGCACGTGCGGAACGGAATGATCGAGGTGGAGATCGGCAAGACGGGTGACGTGCGACGGATTCCGCTGCGGCCCGAGATCGCATCGGAGATCCGTGCACGAATCGGGCCGCTCGTCCCCTTCTCGGCGAAGAGCAAAGGATCGTTCACGCGGACCGTTCGGCGTCGCTCAGGGGTTCGGAGGTTCCATATCCACATGCTTCGTCATTCGGCGGCGATGATGATGCTTCGCGAGGGTTGGAGGCTGGAGGCGGTGCAGGAAATCCTCGGCCACAAGTCCGTGACGACGACCCAGAGATACGCCCGCTTCTCCGAGCAGATGGTGCGGTCGGAAGCAGAACGGCTCTGGGGTACGGGCGGTTCGGCGGGAAAAACTGTAGCAAATCCGTAGCAGGAAGGCTAGAATGCGATCGACGAGAATCAGGCTATCCGATGGACTGACAACCACGTGGGCCGTTAGCTCAGTCGGTAGAGCACCTGCCTTTTAAGCAGGAAGTCGCAGGTTCGAATCCTGCACGGCTCACTCGTCGTTCTCCTCGTGTGTCTCCGCGCGCGGTTCGCGGCCCGGGCGGACGTTCGTCCCCTCCCCGGTCCCGGTCGAGTCGTACACGATCTCCGCGATCCATGCCCCCGGCGTCGCCCGGAAGACCATGTTCCGTCCGTCCGGAGAGACCGCGACCCTCTCCTCGATGGCCGGGGTGTCCGTGAGGCGGCGCACCGAACCGGTCGCCGTCGACACGGCGTAGATGTCGGACGTCAGGATCCGGTGTCCGTCGTCGGTCGTGTGGCAGAAGAAGACCCAGTCCCCCTCCGGATGCCACTGCGCGAAATCGCACGTGTAACCCTCCGCGTACACCCTCGCCTCCCCGTCGTCCAGATCTGCGACGAGGAGGCCGGGCGTGCCCATCACGATTGCCCGGTCGCAGGCCGGAGAGACCGCCTGGAGCAGGCGGTGTCTTCCCCCCTCTTCCTGCAGGAGGGGCGTGCGACCGGAGGAACGCACGAGGTACACATCCAGGGTCGATCCCCACTCGTCGCGCCAACAGGTTTGCACGAAGAAGAGCGACTCGGTCTCTTCGAGGGGTGTTCCTGATTCGTAGAGGAAGAGAGGGTGCTCCCCGTGCGTGTCGGAGAACCCGATCCCTCCGGGAACGGCGTGCGGCCTCGCCGGCCACGGAAGCGAATCGACGAAACAGCTCTGGCTCAACGACCCGGGCACGATCTTCATGATGCGGTAGAGGCGACGCCAACGGGAAGCCTCTCGGGGAAGATCCTCGGAGTAGTAGAGGCTCCGGCCGTCGATCGACCAGCACATCCGATAGGGACCGACCCACCCGGCCGGAAAGGTATAGGTCGTGTCCTCCTCGCCGGGGCGGAGGAGAACGACTCCGCGGCCCGTGGCTCCGATCGCCAGCCAGCGGCCGTCCGGAGACCAGAGGAAACCCGTGCAGCCCCCGTCGCGGTCGTCGTGGAGGAGGCGGGCGTTCGTGAGCCCGGTCGGGGCCGCGCGGGTCGGCGGACCTTCGTCGACGCCGGCGGCGCTCGGGAGCGCACGAATCAGGCATGCAAAGAGAAGCGCGAAGGCTCGCCGCCGAACTGGAAAACCCGACACGGAAACCTCCCCCTCGTTGAGGTCTCATCATTCTCTCGGGAGGATAGCACGGGGAAGGGAACGGCGCGCACGGGGAGGGTACCGACCGCCCGGGAGAGCGGATCAGCGAATCAGCGTCATGCGGCGCGTGTCGCGGTAGGCACCCGCATCGAAGCGGCAGTAATAGAGGCCGCTCGCGACCGGGCGGCCTCGGTAGTCGGACCCGTCCCAGAGGACCTCGCCCCTCGTCCCCGCGGGAAACGTCTCGTCGAGAAGAAGCCGGACCATCTCTCCCGCCGCGTTGTAGACCGCGATGCGAACCCGATGCGAGGCGCCCGGCGTCGCGGAGATCTCGAACGGGATCACGGTCGTCGGGTTGAACGGGTTCGGGCGATTCGGAAGGAGCCGAGACGCCTCGAGGCTCGGCGCCGGAGGAGCGGGGAGCTCCACCTCGATCGACTCCCCGGTCGAGCGGTTCCCGTACGCGTCGAACGCCTCGAGGTAGTACTCCGCCTTTCGGTAGCTTCCGAGATCCGCCGGGAGGACATCGACGAAGAGCGTGTCCTTCCCCGCCGCGACCCATACGGTCGTCCACTCCCCTCCGGGGAGAAAGCGGCGATGTAGGACGACCGTGTGCGGCGTCTCGCTCGAGTCCGCCTCCCAGAAGAGCCGAATCTCCCCGTCCATCTCGACCGCCGTTCGGAAGGCCGGCGGCGGAGGCGGCGAGGAATCCTCGCCCGTCCGGAAGCTGTCCGCGGGGGCGGAAAAGAAGAGCCCTTCCGGCGAGAGCCCGCGGATGCGATAGATATAAACGGTCGATGCCTGGAGGTTCCGAAGCGTGTCCCGATGCGAGGTCGCGAAGGAGCGGGAGAACGGCGTCGCGCGCGTCAAAACGCCTCCGGTCCCGTACTCGATCTGCCCGATCGAGAGCCGATCGGTCGACCACTCGATCACGGCGTGCGACGAGGCCGCCTCCACAAGCCTCCACGAGAGAACGACGGGCGGGACGGCCGCCGTGTCGGCGAGGGTCGCGAAGGTGCGCCCCCCCCACGACGAGAGGTTTCCCGCGGCGTCGCGTGAAGCGATGCGGAAATGGTAGATCGCGTCCGGCTCGAGGCCCGTGAGCGTGAACGCATGGGTCAGATGATAGCCTTCCTCCTCGGCCGAATGTCCAAGCGTCGTGTCCGGCCCGTACTCGACACGACTGTTCGTCGGCTCCTCGGTCGCCCAGAGAACGACCGCGTCGCGGATTCCGGCGCGCACATGAAGCTCCCCGGCGATGCTCGGGGGGATGGTGTCCGCCACGGCGCCGACGAGGAGCGCGACGATCGACGAACGCCCCTCATTTCCGGCGGCGTCCGTTCCCGCCGCCTGGAAGAAGAAGCGCGACCCCGCCGCGAGCCCGTGCACGTCGGCCTGATGGAGGACTGAGAACCCGGCAGCCGGCGCGGTCGAGAGTGTGAGGGTCGAGTCGAGCCCATAGCGGATGAACCCGCGCGCCGGCTCGTCGCTGCTCCAGGTCGCGCGGATCGAGCCGCCCCCGAGTTCCTGGACCGCGAACCCCTCGATCTGCGGGGCGGTCGCGTCGATCGAACCTTCCGTGCTGAACGCTTCGCCTATCGAATACGCGAGGTTTCCGGCGCGGTCCGCGCTGAGCACGCGGAAGCGATAGGTCGTCGCCGGGAGAAGACCCTCGAGGCGCGCGCGATGAGTCGTCGTGCGGGCCGTGTCGAGCGCCGTCGTCCGGTCGTAAGCGGCCCCTGCGCCGTACTCGACCCGTCCGTCCGCCGGCTCGTCCGTCGTCCACACGATTTCCGCCGAGGAATCCGTGACCACGGCGACCTCGACCCCGGAGATCACCGGCGGCTCGAGGTCGACGTCCGGAGCGAGAAGGAACGAGTCCGGCTGGGAGAACGCGGTCGGTCCCCCCGTGACCCACGAGAGAACCCTGAAATGGAAGACGATGCCGGGGACGAGCCCCTCGATGCGAACCTCGTGCTCCTCGCGCGCGGAGTTCTCCGGGGCGCTGAACGAGCCGAAGGAAGGACCCGGGCCGTACTCGACTTGCCCGATCGCAGGCCGGTCCGTCTCCCAGACGACCGTGAGGCCGGTTGAGGAACGATCCTCCAGACGAACATCCTGAATCAAGGGAAGGGGCGGCTCTTCTCCCTCGAGCGTGGTGAGGAGCGCGTCTCCCGAAGCGGCTAGGTTTCCGGACGCGTCCCTCGAGAGGACGCGGAAGTGGTACGTCGTCCCGGGAAGAAGCCCGCAGAACGTGAGACGATGGCTGGTCTCGAGCGCTTCGGCGAGAGGGGTCGCGAGCGCGTACGGAAGCGCGAGGCCGTACTCGATCTGCGCGTCGGCCGGTTCGCTCGTTTCCCAGACAATCGTCCCGCACGTCTCCGTCGTCTCCTCGATGTGTAGAGCGGTGATGATCGGGGCCTCGTGATCGCCTAGCGCGAGCGTGGCGAACGTGTGGTTCTCCGAGCTTGACTCGTTCCCCCACGGGTCGCTCGATCGGATGCGGAAATGAAAGAGCGATCCCGGCGCGAGTCCTTCGAGCGTTCGTTCGTGCTGGTACGCGTAGAGCGCGCCCGAGGAAGAGAAGGAGCCGTATGAGGGAGTAAGCCCGTACTCGATGCGGCCGATCGATGCCTCATCGGTCTTCCAGCGGATCGTCGCGCTCGTCGGACCGACCGACGCGACTTCCACCTGTTCGATCGAAGGTCCCTCCGAATCGGCATAGGTCGTGAGCGTTTGATCCTCGCTCGAGGCGGCGCCTCCGGAAGTAGTCGTTGCGCGCGGGCGAAAATGATACGTCTCGCCCGGGGTGAGCGGCGCGAGTCGGAGCGAGTGATCGGTCGTCTCTTCCGCCCCCGCGACCGTCGTCCCGTACGTCGTGTCGAGCCCGAAGTCGATCCACCCGAACGCGGGGATGTTCGTCGAGAAGACGACGACTGCGTCCGTGTCGGAGAGAGCGGCGAGCGCGAGACCGAAGAGGACTGGGTCCTCGGAGGGAACCTGGGTCCCCGTCTGGAATGTACGGTCATCGGAGACCGCGAGGTTCCCCGCGGCATCCGCGGACCGGACCTGGAAATGGTAGACCGTCGTCGGGTTGAGCCCCGAGAGGGTGAGGAGGTGCGTCGTGACGCGTGCGCTCTCCCCAACGCTCCCAAGCTCGTATGCGGCAGTCTTCCCGTAACGGACCTCGCTGTCCGCCGCTTCGTTGGTCGACCAGGAGATCCGCGCGGAGTTCGGCGTGATGTTTTGTACATGAATGTTCGAGAGGATCGGCGCGGCCGTGTCCGCCGCAAGCGCGACCGAAGCGAGATTCGAAAGCGCGGATTCGTTCCCTGCCTGGTCCACCGCGCGGAGGGCGAAATAGCACGTCTCCCCCGCCGGAAGCCACCCGAAGACCCGGTTCTCGGGGGAGCCGGAGGGGAGCGGCGCGAAGGTCGCGAGGCGCGTCGCCTGGCCCCAGCTCGCTTCGGAGATCGCGCTCCGGCTCCAGCGGAGATCGTACGAGGACGCTTGGCCCGCGAGCGAGTCGTCGCCCACGGCGGTCCAAGTGAGACGCGCTTCGCCGAAACTCGGGCCCTGCGCGGCGGCGAGGTCCCGGATGCGCGCAGGGGGAACGCTCCGCAGGACGAACGAGGAATCCTCCGTCGAGTCTCTTGCGCCGGCGACGTACGCGACGATCTGGAAGTGGACGGTACTTCCCTCCGCGAGACCGCTCAGATGGGCGGAATGGGTTCGCGTCGTATCCCGCCCCGGATTGGTCGCCCATGCGTAGGACGTGCTCGGCCCATAGCGCACGAACGCGAAGGCCCCCGGCTCGGTCTCCCACCGAAGGAGGGCCGCCTTTGTTCCGATCGAGTCGACCCGCACGTTCCGAATCTCGAGAGGAAGCGTCGGGGGCGGATCGCCCGGATCGGAAACCTCGGGAACTGTGATGTGTAAAATGTTGCTGAACGGGGATAGGTTCTGGACCTCGTCGAACGTGCGGAGAAGAAAGGTCAGCGAAGCCCCGGGCGTCAGGCCGCCGACGACGACCGACTGTGCCGTTCCCGCGGGGCCGGGAGCGGGTTCGCCCTGGACCTCTGAGGCGGCATTCCACCACGAGAGTGTGTCGGCCCCCGGAGGAATCGAGCGGAAGCGGAGGTCATAGCCGGCGGCCGTTCCGCTCGACCCGTTGTCTCCCGGCGCGGTCCATCGGAGCTCCACGTCGGCCGCGCGCGTCGCCCCCGCCACACAGAGAAGCACAGCGGCGAGCATAGCGCTCCCCATCGGAGGGACGCGGCGCGCCCTGCATTTCATACGACCCACCGGCTTCCCCCGCTGCAAACCCCGTTGACGCAGGAAACACCCCCCGGCCATGATCATAAGAAAGGAGGGGCGGCCGCGCCCATTTCCCGCCCGGCGGAGATCCGGAATGCAAGGGGTATGCCGCGACCGAGGACCACCGATCGATCACCCGTAGTATAATGCTCTATTGTTTCGTGGGATACAAGACTCGCGCGGGGGCATGTTCGTCCGGACAATAACCCCGGGCGAGAGACTTGCTCAGAAAATGACCAGTCGGCAGAATGCTGGGCACTTCGGGACAAGCAAGCCGAGAGACACCCCATGATCAGTTCCCAGCGGAGAGGCGGGGGCCCTCTCGAAGGGGCTCCATCTCCTCGAGAACGGCCTTGGCATCGGCGTTTAGGGGATCGACCTGGAGCACCGAACGGGCCTCGCGCGCGGCTTCCTCCGACCTTCCTGCTCGAGCGAGAGAGAGGGCGAGGAGCCCGCGGATCGTTTGGTTGTCCGGTTCGCGTTCCCTGGCCTCTTGGAGGGCCTCCGCCGCCTCGGCGGGCCGTCCGGCGGAGAGGAGGGATGCTCCCGCGTAGTAGGGGAACCGGGAATCCGTCGGGAACCATGTGGCCCCGAGGCGCGCCGCTTCGATCGCCTGCCGGATGTCTCCGAGCTCGCTGAGGGTTCGAATGACGCGCGCGAGGTCCTCCCTGTTCCCTCCACTTCCCTCAACGTCGCGCGCGGTCAGGCGGTGAAGCGCGGCCGTTCCATCCCCGCGAGCGGCGTCCGCCTCCGCGCCGAGGAGAACCGCCTCGATCGTGCTTCCGCCCACTCGGGACGCCTCATCCGCCGCGCGGGCCGCGCCCTCGGCATCCCCTGAACGGAGCCGAAGCCGCCCGAGAAGAAGCCAGGCGGCTGCGTAGGTCGGCTCCCGGCGGACTGCTTCCTCTGCCTCCCTGAGAGCGTCCACCTCGTCTCCCCTGGCGAGACGGACCTGCGCGAGGTTCCGCCTCGCTCTCCCATACTCCGGCCGGAGGCGGAGGGCCTCCCGGAGCGCCTCTTCCGACCCGCCGAGATCGCCCGTCTCGAAGCGAAGCTCGGCGAGCGTGACAAGATCCTCCGGATACGCGGGCCCGATGCGGATCGCCTCCTCGAGAGCCTCGCGCGCCCGGGCCTTCTCCCCGAGGTCGATCCACGCATAGGCGAGGTTCGCGCGCGGGCGCGCCTTTCGCGGCGCCTTTGCCGCGCAGTCGGTCCAGAGTGTGATCTCATCCTTCCAGACGCGGTTTCGGAGCGAGGTCTGCACGCCGAGCGCGACCGATGCGGCGACGAGCGAGGCGACGAGAAGGCGTCTCGATCGGAGCGCGCGCGAAGCGAGATCGGCGGCCGCGAAAAAGAAGCCGACCGACGGGAGGTAGGTGCGGTGCTCGAAGATCACGTCGCGGATCGGGAAGACCGAGGACTCCACGAGCAACGTGAGGAAGAACCAGCCGCCCCCGAAGCTTGCGAGCGGCGTGCGCCGGCGTCCCCAGAGCGCCGCAGCGGCGATCGCGCCGAGGAAGAGAGCCTTCGCGAGCGTCGCCGCGTCCGGACCGATCGTCAGAGGATAGTCGTGGTCGAGCGTGAGGCCGTACGGAAGTACGAGAAGTCGGAGATAGGTCGTGACCACGTGCATCTGCGTCCAGAAATACGGGATGCGCCCGATCTCCGCCGTCTCGCGGGTCCCTGAGCGCATCGCCTCGGAGAGCGCCTCGCCGAGGCCGAGACGAGCGCCGACCAGCGTGGCGGGGATGAGCCCCGCGACGAAGACGAACGGAAGGACGCGAAGAAGACGGCGCGCGCCCCGCCCATGAGGGAAGACCCACTCGGTCCAGGCGAGAACGAGAGGAAGAGTGAGCGCGATCTCTTTTATGCGCGAGGCGGCGAGGGCGGCCGCGATCGCGAGGAGGAGGGCGTTCTTCTGCCCTTCTCTCCCGCGAAGATAAGCGGCGATCGCGAGGAGATAAAAGAACGTTGCGAGAGAAGTATACCGCTGAACGATATAGGTCACGGAGTTCGTCGCGAGCGGGTGGAAGAGAAAGAGCGCTCCGGCCCCGAGCGCGAGAAGGTCGCGGCGAGGACCGATCGGCGCGAGCTTTCGCGCGATCGCGAGGACGAGGAGCCCGTTCGCCAGATGAATGAGGAGGTTCGCCAAATGGTAGAAGAACGTGTCCGAGCCGGAGAGGAGCCAGTTGAGCGTGAAGGTGAGGTTCCCGAGGCCTCGGTTCGAGAGGAGGAGGCCGCGGAAGGCCGCTCCGAGATCGCCGATCGCCTCGTTTCGAACGATCGTGTGGTTGTCGTCGAGGTGCCAGCCGCAGCGGAAGATCCCCGCGTGCGCGAGAATCGCTCCCGCGAGGAGCACCACGATCGCTCTTCGCACGCCCTCGCGCCTCCTTTCGGACCTCGGTCCTCCGCGAGTCTACCCGACGAGTGATGCGCGGGGAAGTGCCGATCGAGCCGGAAGGAACCCCGCGAACGCGGCGGGGGGCACTCCAGGAGCCGCGGAACCGGGCCCGAGCGGTCAGTTTGCCCTCTTTTCTTCATGCACGATGGACGATACTGTGAAGGGGTAGGGTCGCTGCCCTGCGGGGAGCACGCGGAGAGACGCATGCGCAAAGTTCTCATGATCGCCTATCACTTTCCGCCGCTGACGACCAGCGGAACGTACCGGTCGCTTCAGTTCGCCCGCTATCTCCCGGGCCACGGCTGGGGAGCGGTTGTTCTCACCGTCCGGGCGGAGACGCTCCGCGCGCCGGGGATTCTCGACCGCGAGCCGCTCGCCGCGCTTCCGGCCGACACCCGAGTGGTCCGCACGCGCGCGATCGAGCCCCTCGATCTCGTTCTCCGCGCGAGGGACCGCCTCCGCGGCCGTCCGTCAAAGGGGAATGCGGGTGTGCCGACGAACGGCGGCGGCGAGGAGCGCACGGGGGGCTGGCGCGATTGGGTGAGCGATCTTCTCACGGTTCCGGATCGTCAGGTCGGCTGGATTCCTTCCGCTCTCTCCGCGGCGCTCCGGATCATCGATGAAGAGGATGTCTCCGCGATCTACTCCTCCTCCCCGCCCGCGAGCGGCCACGTGGCCGCTCTTCTCGCGGCGCGCCTCACGGGGTGCCCGTGGATCGTCGACTTCCGCGACCCCTGGACCTCGAGCCGTTTCGCGCCGGATCGTTCTCTCTCCCTCGTCCGTCCGCTCGATCGATTCCTCGAGGCGGCGGTTCTCTCTAACGCCGCCCGCGTCGTCGCGACCACGGACGAGATGCGCGCCGACTTCGCCGCCCGCTTTCCGGAATGCGCGGGGAAGCTCGTCACGATCACGAACGGCTACGATCCGGAAGAGGCGCTCCCTCCCTTGGATCGGCCCGCCGTGGACAGGCCCTTCACGATCACGCACGCGGGAACCTTGTACGGGCCGCGCGACCCTTCTCCCCTTCTTCGCGCCGTCGGCGCGCTCCTCGAGCGGGGAGCGATCTCCCCCGACCGTCTTCGCGTCCTTTTCGTCGGAAGCACTTCGGGCGGGATGCCGTGGCGGGGTCTTCTCGAATCCCCCCTTCTCGCGAGCGTCGTCCGCTTCGAGCCGAAGGTCTCGCGCGGCGAGGCGCTCCGGCGACTCGCGGCATCCGACCTTCTTCTCGTCGTGCAGGCCGGGACGGATCTGCAGGTTCCGCGGAAGCTTTATGAGTATATGGCTCTCGGCAAGCCGATCCTCGCCCTCGTGACCGGCGGGGCGACCGAGACGGTCGTGCGCGAGGAGCGGGCCGGGCGGATCGTTCGGCCCGACGACCCGGAAGGGATCGAGACGGCCCTCCTCGAGGCGCTCCGCGGGGAAGGGCTGTCGCGCCCGGAGCGTCCGGAACGCTTCGACTTCCGGCGGCTCTCCGGGGCGCTCGCCGAGGTCCTCGAGGAGGCGGTCCCATGAGGCCGTGGGACGAGGGGCTTCCTCTCTCGATCGACCCCGCCGCGGAGAGGCTCCGCGGAGAGACGATCGTCTGCTTCGGTTGGAGTGAGTGGGAGTCGGGCACGGAGACGTGGAACCAGGTTCTCCTCCGTCTGGCGCGAAGGAACCGAGTCCTCTTCGTAGCTCCTCCGCTCGAGCGGACCGAAGTGTTCGGGGGCCGCTACGCCCCGAACGGAAAGTACGGCGGCGTCCGCCATCTTCGCGATCACCTCTATCTCTTCCGCTATCCGCGGCATCTTCCGACCTTCTACAAGCCGCGGGCGCTCGTGCGGACGATTCAGGATCTTCGGATTCGCGCGCTACGAGGAGCTCTCCGGCGAATCGGTGGGGAGAACCCGATCCTCTATCTTCTCCACCCGAAGTTCCGCGGGTACATCGGGAGGTTGGACGAGAAACTCGTCGTGTATCACGTCCTCGACGAGTACGCCGGATACCTCGGGGCGAACAAGGAGCGCCTCCGCGCCGAGGAGGCGATTCTCCTCGACCGCGCGGACCTCGTCTTCTGCGTGTCGCCCAGCCTGCAGAACGCGAAGGCCGCTCCCCATCGCAATGTTCATTTCGTTCCGAACGGCGTGTCGTTCGACCGTTTTTCGCTCGCCGCCGTGCGCGAGCTTCCGGCGCCCGACGAGCTCGAGCGCATCCGCAGGCCGCGCGCGGGGTACATCGGCCGCGTCTGCGACAAGCTCGACTTTCTCCTTCTTCGCGACGTTGCGCGGCTTCTCCCCGACGTCTCCTTCTGTTTCGCCGGGCCCGTCCTCGTCGTGACGCGCGAAAGCCGTTCTCTCTTCGACGAATGGGCGGCTCTCCCGAACGTGCACCTCCTCGAGTCGCGGAGGAACGAGGAGATTCCCGCGATGATCGGAGCGTTCGACGTCGGGCTTCTTCCCTATGAGGTCTCGGCGGAGACCCGCCACCGGTATCCTCTCAAGCTGCACGAGTATCTCGCCGCGGGAAAGCCGGTCGTATCGGTTCCTCTTCCTTGCTGCGAGGAGTTCGGCGACCTCGTTCGGAGCGCGCCGAACGCGGGCGCGTTCGCAGCCGGCATCCGGGCGGCTCTTGCCGAATCGCCCGGCGCATCGCGAGAGAGACGCCTCGCGGTGGCGAGACGGCACGATTGGGAGCGGATCGTTCTCGGGATGGATCTCCTGATCCGCGACCGCATCCGGCTCGCGGCGCCGCGAGGCGCGGCTCGCGCGGCGGGTTGATCTCGGATTCGTTTATCCAGAAAGCTTCTCGTCGAGAACGGCGGCGATCCGTCCCGCGGCCTTCCCGTCCCATTTCTCCGGAACGCGCCCTGCCTTGCCGCGGCCGGCGACCGCTTCTTCCAATGCGGCGACGATCTTCTCCCGGTCCCGCGCGCACACCACGTTCGTCCCTTCTTCGACCGTGATCGGGCGCTCGGTGGTCGTTCGAAGGGTGATGCACGGGATGCCGAGCGCGGTTGTTTCTTCTTGAATGCCGCCCGAGTCGGTGAGCACGACGCGCGCCTCCGCCATGAGGCGGAGAAAGGCGAGGTAGCCCTGGGGCGGGAGAAGATCGATCCCGCCTGGCGCTGCGAGCGACCGGACAAGACCGAATCGTTCGAGCCGCTCCCGCGTGCGCGGGTGGACCGGGAAGACGACGGGAACCCGAAGAGCGGCTTCGAGGAGGATGTCGACCGCCTGGCGAAGGTCCTCCTCGCGATCGACGTTCGAGGGGCGATGGAGCGTGGCGAGCGCGTAGCTTCCGGGGGGGCGCGTCGAGACGCGCGGCTCGGCGAGAGCCCTGTCGCGATGCGCGAGGAGCGTGTCGACCATCACGTTCCCGACGAAGAAGACGCGCTCCACCGGAATCCCCTCGCGGCGGAGGTTCTCCCCCGCGCTTCGCTCGGTCGTGAAAAGAAAGTGGGCGATCGCGTCCGTGAGGATTCGGTTGATCTCCTCCGGCATCGATCGGTCGAAGCTCCGGAGGCCCGCTTCCACGTGCGCGACGAGAATCCCTCTCTTCACCGCGGTGAGCGCGCAGGCGATCGTCGAGTTCACGTCCCCGACGACGATGACGAGGTCCGCCCTCTCGCGGTCGAGGTGCTCGTCGAAGCGCTCCATGATCGCCGCGGTCTGGCGGGCGTGCGAGAGGGAGCCGACGCCGAGATCGGTGTCCGGGCGCTCGAGCCCGAGATCGCGGAAGAAGCGATGCGCCATCTCGTCGTCGTAGTGCTGCCCCGTGTGGAGAAGGCGCACCGCGAAGAGCGAGTTCCTCCGGAGCGCGCGCGCGACGGGAGCGATCTTCATGAGGTTCGGCCGGGCGCCGGACACGAGGACGACCTGCTTCGATTCGGGGCGAACCCGCTCTCGCGTCATGCGCCGCGCCTCCCCGCGATCCAACGATCATGCCACAAAGCGAGGATGAAGAGGGTCCAGATCGGATAGAACGCCGCGGGCGATCCTCTCCGGTGTTCGTCGAAGAGGCGACGGGTTTCCTGCGGATCGAAGAGGCCCCGCTCGCCGGTGGCGCTCCTTCGAAAACCCTCGCGAAGCGTCAGGTCGAGCGCGTTCTCGGGCGAGATGTCCCCGGCGAAACGAAGCGGGCCTTCCAGAGCGCGGTGCGCCGCGCGCCTCGCGCCGAGGGGAAGATCCGCGACGTGTTTCCAGAAGAAACGCTGGAGGAGAAGTCCCCTCCGGTTGGCCGCGTACCCGAAGAAGAGCTCGTCCGCCCCCTCCCCCACCTGCACGACGGGAATCCCGTCTCGCCGCGCCTCGCGCGCGAGAAGGAGGTTGGGGAGCAGCGAAGGAGCGCCGACCGGAACATCGGCCATCATCCGCTTCTCTGCCGCCGCGCGAAGAAGCGTGCGGAGCTCCTCCTCCGCATCCCCGCGGGCGCCGGCATGGGGAACGGGGGAAGGGAGATCCCAATAGGTCTCGACGCGCGGTTCCTGTCCCGGGCGGAGAAGAAGGCGGCATCCGGCCGGGAGCTTCCGGATCCCCGCGAAGAGCGTGTGGGGGGCCGGCAGACAGTTGAAGGTTAAATAGTGCCAGACCCCCTCGCGCGAGAGGTCGACCCCGACGTCCGGGTGCTCGAGGATCGCCTTCGGAGAGGAGGCGAAGAGAAAGCGCTCTCCTCGGGAGTGATAATAGAGCGGTTTGACGCCGAGTCGGTCCCGCGCGAGGAGAAGGATGCGCCTCCCTGCGTCCCACACGGCAAAGGCGAACTTCCCGTCCAGATGATCGATGAGGGACGCGCCGTGTTCCTCGTACAGGTGAAGGATGACCTCCGAATCGCTTCGCGAGCGAAAGCGGTGGCCTCTCGCCTCGAGGGACGGGCGGAGGGCGGCGTGATTATAGACCTCTCCGTTGCAGACGAGCCAGACATCGCCTGTCTCGTTCGTCATCGGCTGGAGGCCGTTCTCCGACAGATCGCCGATCGCGAGCCGCGCGTGCCCGAAGCGAACGCCGTTCTCCTCGTCCGCGAGAACCGCCGATCCGTCGGGACCCCTATGGAGAAAGGCGTCGATCATCGCGCGCACAGCGCGGGTTTCCTCGAGCGGACAGTGACCCGGCGCGAGCACGCTCACGGCGATCCCGCACATCGCCTAGCGCCCCAGTCGATTGCGGATGACCCTTGCAGCCACACACAGAGCGGGAAGCGGATCCCTCCACGAGAACCACGCGCACGCGACCTTCCGGCCGAGGAAGCTCCCGATCCAGGAGCGGAGCGTGAGGCTCCCGCGCCTTCGGTTCTCGAGAAACGACAGAAGGTCCCAGCGCTCGTTGACGAAGTAGACGTGCTCGCGAAAGCTCTCGGTCGCCTCCACCTTTCGCACCTCGCCGATGTCGAGGTACGCGAGGTAGGGAATGTCCATGCCGGCCGCGGTCGTCATCCCTTGCCCGGAGACCGAGCGCGGGTTGATCTCGATCAGCTTGTACTCCCCGGTTCGCGCGTCCTTCTTGAACTCGACGCTTCCGAGGCCTCGATAGCCGAGCGCGCGGAAGAAACGGTCGCCGAGATCGCGGACCTCCGGGACGCGGAGCGTTACCTGGAAGCTCCCGTCCCCGTAGCCGACCGGATATTGGCGCAGCTTCCGTTTGGTGAGAAGACAAAGGGGACGCGATGCGCGGTCGTAGTAGGCGAGAAGACCGTAGAGCGTGTCGTCCCCCCCGGGGATGATCTCCTGGATCATCACCGATTGGCCGATCCCCGAGGCCTCGCGGAAGATGCGAAGGAGCGCCTCGGCGTCTCCGACCTGCTCGAGCTTCTTCTCCTTGCGGCGCCTCCAAAGGTGGCCGACGTGGGGCTTCACGATGCACGGATAGCCGACCTCGCTCCCCGCCCGCTCCGCTTCCCCTTCGGTCGACGGGTAGACGGTCCGCGGCACCGGGATCCCGTGCTTCTCCGCGAGACCGTACTGAGCTCTCTTGTCGGGAAGCTGCTCGAGGATTTCGGGCGCCGGAAGCACGAACCGGAATCCCCGTTCGAGGCGCGCTCGGTTGCGCGAGACGAGAAGGACATGGGCATCTCCCGTCGGGATGAGAACCGGGCGCGCGCGAGCCGCGGCTCCGATCGCATCAAGGATCTCGAGCCAGCGCTTCTCTTCATCGACCGGATCGGGAAGGAGAGCGGCGAGGGCGTAGCGCGTGCGGAGACCGGACTCCGGTTTCGGCCCATCGAGAAGGAGAACCGGGACGCCGCGCCTCCCGATGCTCCGCGCGAAAGAGAGGCCGTTTGGCGCCGCGCCGAGAACCACGGCGGCCGGAGGCTCGCTCCTTCGGGTCGCGGCCCAATCCACGAGACGAGCGAGATCCCGCGGGCGCCGAACGATGTCGATCACGACAAGTTCCTCCCTTTCTCTGCTCTCACTTCCCGAGCGTCCGGCGAAGCCGAGCTTCGCTCCAGCGTCCCTGCCGGTCGCTCACACTCCGATCGTGAAGGTTGATCCGCGGAAGATCGAGACGATCGCCGGGTGTTCCGCGAATCGAGAAAGCGAACGCGTAGCCTGCTTCGCGCACGATCTCCTTGATCTTCTTGCTCCGGTCTCCGTTCGGATAGGCGAAGAGGCGGGGCGCCGTCCCAAGCCTCTCCCCGATCGTTCGCCGCGAATCGCCGATCTCCCGCCGCGCCTCCTCATCCGGGATTCGGGTCAAGATCCGGTGGCTCATCCCGTGGCTTCCGATCTCGATGCCGGAGGCCGCCGCCGAGCGGAGATCCTCCCACGAGACGATGCGCCGCTCCGCCGGAGGCCCTCCCGACTCGCGTTCCAGCCGGTCGAGGATCTCCTCTCTCTCCTTCTCGGCCTTTTCCTTGTATCGGGTGAGGAGCCTCTCCCAGCCTCCCGCATCCTTCCACGCGGGGAGGTCGGCCCCGCCGAGCGCCCGAAAACGCCGGGGGCCGAGCCGCCGCGCCGCTTCGCGGAGACGCTCGGGCCAGAAGAGGGCGCCGTCCTCGACGTGTCGCGCGGAGACGAAAAGGACGCCGGCGATCGAACGGCGACGCATTTCCGGGATCGCGTGGCGAGCCACGTCCGCCCATCCGTCGTCGAACGTGACGAGCGCGGAGGGGTGCGCGAGCGGCTCCGGAAAGCCGGCCAGAAAGCGCTCGGGCGTCGGCAGATCGAACGCGTCCCCGAGCCGATCGAGGAGCTGCGCGAAGCGGGGCGCGGCGAGGACCATTCCCGCAGGCGAGAGATCTCCGTCGGCCTCCGACGGCAAGACACGATGGAGGACGAGAACGAGCCGGTTCCCGTTCGCGCGAAGCCGACGCGCGAGGCGCCGGGAGTCGAGACCGAGCGCCGTGAGGATGCGCGCGCACGCGCCGCGAAGGACGTTCATCGTCGTGTCGGTTCCCATACGACCGCCCGCTCTCCCGCGAGATAGCGGACTCCCGCCGCGAGGACCGCCGCGTTCGTGGCGGTGAAGAAGAGGGCGGCTTTCCCGGGGAGGCGCCCCGCCCACCGGCGCGAAAGAAGCGCCCCGCCCGCGGAGAGATAGAAAAACAATTGAAGGGCGAAACACACTCCGTAGAAGAGGGACGGAAGTAAAGCCGCGTTCGCGGCGAGCGCGAGAAGGAGCGCCCAAGGGACGGCCCAGCGCGCGCCCTTGTGGGAGAGAAGAGCCCACGCGACGAACGGATGGCGGAACGGGTTCAAGAGACCTCTCCGATATGCGAGGACATCCATTCCTCGAAGAACGGTACGCGTCTTGCGGCGGAACTCGGAGCCGGCCGAAGGCGCGGGGAGAAAACGCCCGCGGGCCTCCGGTTCGCAGACGACGCGCATCCCTTTCTCGATGACGAGGAGCGGGAGGAGAAAATCGCGCGTGTAACGCGGGTCGGTCCGCTCGACGAGCTCCGCGCGCACCGCGTAGAACGACCCGCTCACCCCGATCAGGGTCCGGATGCGGCTCTCCCAGCGGCGGATCGCCATTTCGTAGCGGACGTAGAGCCCCTCACCGGCGCCGGGCACGTCGTCCTCGCTCGACACGCAGCCGACCTCCGGGTCTGCGAAGGCGCGCACGATCGCTCGAAACGCGCGCTTCTCCAAGAGGATCGTCGCGTCGGTGAAGACGACGATCTCTCCGCGAATCTCGGGAAGGGCGAGGTTCTGAGCGGCTTCCTTCCCGAGCCGCTCGGCGCTCCGGACGAGGCGGACGCCGGCGGGGGCGAACGATGCGACGACCCTCTCCGTTTCGTCGGTCGATCCGTCCGAGGCGACCACGATCCGAAGAAGCTCGCGTGGATAATCGAGATCGAGGAGGTTTTCGAGCTTTCGCCGGATCGCAGCCGCTTGGTTGTGGACGGGAATGACGACCGTGAGCGGAGGGGTCCGGGGCTCGCGTCGCACCGGCCGTTCGCGGAAGGACGCGAGAATGAGGAGCACGAGCGGATACCCCGCGTACGCGTAGACGACGACCGCGGCCGAGCACCAGAAGAGAACCGCGGCGGCGTTCATCCGCACACCTCTCGAAGAAGAGCCGCGATTTTCGCTCGATCCGTCTCGGTCACGAGCGGGTGCGTGGGGAGCGTCACGACACGCTGCGCGATCTCTTCGCATCCGGGAAGAGAGGGCTCTCCGGCGAGCGCCCCGCGCGGAAGGCCCGGGATCCGCGCGATCGGCGCGGGATAGGACGGGCCGATCCCAAGCGGGCGCCCCCGGCGGAGGATCTCCCCCCGTTTCTCCGGCGGCACGAGGACCGGAAAGCGGAGATAGGCCGGCGCCGACCCGGGGAGCGGAATCGGAATCCGAACGCCTTTCGAATCCGAGAGAAGCGCGGCGTAGGCCGCTGCCGTCTCGCGGCGGCGCGCGACGATCGCCCGCTGCGTCTTCAACATATGGAGAGCGAGCGCGGCCGTGTACCCATCGATCGCTCCGATGCGAAACGTTGGGTCATAAATCGTCTCGCCGATCCTGAGGAAGGGGAGATCGGCGATCCACGCGTACGCCCACGGCGCGAAGAAGACCCGGTGCGCAGCGGCGCGGCAGAAAGCGGCGGTCCCTCGCGCGATCCGGTCGTCCGCAGGCGCCCCCCGTCCGAGCGGGCTCTCCCGATCAAGAAGAAGGACGCCCCCGCCGAGCGCCGGAAGGGATTTGCCGCGCCCGAAGGAGAGAACCCCCGCATCCCCCGCCCCGCCGACGAGCCTCCCCCCCTCCTCCGCCCCGAAGGCTTGCGCCGCGTCGTCGATGAGAGGAGCGCCCGATCGGGCGGCGGCGCGAAGGAGGACCCCCCGGTCGTTCGGCAGGCCGAAGAGGTGGTGCGTGACGATCGCTCCCGCGAGGGAAAAATCGATCCCATCGAGGCTCCCTCCGTCGAAGTCGAGCGTCGCCGGATCGAGATCGACCGGGCGGAGCCGGAATCCCGCGCGGACCGCCGCCGCCGCCACGGACCAGCAGGTGTACCCTCCGAGCACGAGCTCGTCCGCGCGCGGGCGTTCTTCCCGCGCGAGACGAAAGGCCCGGAAGAGCGCCGCGCGTCCGGAGACTGCGGCGCGCGCGGCTCGCTGCGGAAAGAGATGGGCGATCTCTCTCTCGAGCGCTTCGCGCGCTTCCCTCGGGCGCGCCCATCCGGCGAGCGCACCGATCACATGCGAGGTGCGGAGCGGGAGCCCCGCGGGCGGGAGACGGCGCTTCATGCGGATGCCTCCTCGTCGATGCCGCGCGCGAGTCGCCGTTGGAGGACGCAGAAGGACGCAAGAACATACGGGTGCGGATACGTGAGCGCGGAGAGGAACATGGAGGTGGCGAGATAGCCGACGATCGACACTCCGGTCGCGTTCGCCATGTATTCAGTGAATCGCCGCCGCTCCGGACTTCTCCCTCGCTCCCGCCAGCTCCGGCGCAAATCGCCGGCGCACTGGAAGAAGAACGCCCCGTAAATGAGAAGCCCGATCGTCCCCATCTCGGCGAGGAGAAGGGGGAGCGTCCCGTGCATCGCGCGCCCCCAGTGCCTCCCTTGGTGCGGAAGATCGACGTACTGCGGCATGAGAAGCGGCGAGTTGCCGGGGCCCACCCCAATCAGCGGGTTCTCCGCGAACATGCGGACCCCCGCCATCCAGTACTCCCGGCGTTTGTGCGCGGTCCCTTCGTCCGTTTGCTGGATGGAGCGAATCTCGTCGAAGTAGCGAGCCGGGGCGATGAGCGCAACCGTCCCGACCAGAAACGCGAGGGCGAGCGCCCCGAGGATTTTCCTTCGGCTCCGAATCCAGCACGCGATCAGCGTGACGGAGATGCCGACGAACCCGCCTCGCGACATCGTGAGCATGATCGAGAGGAGAAAGGCGAGAGCGACGAGCGTCCATAGGATCTTGCGGCCCGCTGTCCGGGCCGAGGCGACCGCGAAGTATGCGAACGGAAAAATCACCACGAGGGCGAGAGCGAAGTCGTTTTCGTCTCCGAGGAAGCTTCCACCGACGACTCCGGTCGTTCCCCAGGGGGTTCCGACGATGTACTGATACGCCCCTTTGCCGCAGAGGAAGAGGTGCGCGACGACGAGGAGGACGATGAGACCGCGCATGCGCGCGGGAGTGTCCACGTAGTTCACCGTGAGAAGAAAGAGCATCACGATCGTGAGCATCACGCGGAACTCTTGGAACGCCCAGTGGTTGTTTCTCGACGTCAGCACGGAGATCGCCATGAGCGCGAGAAGGACAACGAGGGTCGTCGCCTGCCGGGGCCAGACCATCGAGTGTTTCGGATCGCGGATCACGCGAACGAGGAGGACGAGGAAGAGCCCCGCGTTCGCGAGAAGCGGCAGCCGCAGCGGCTCGAGCGTTCCGATGAACGATTGCGGGCGGACGTACTCGAGCATGTAGATGAGCAGGACGCCGAGATACGGCCGCCGGAGGACGCCGAGCGCGATCGCGAGGAAGGGGACGAGGGCGATCGCGGCCGCGAAACCGACTGCGGCGGGAAGAAAGAGGATCGCCGAGGCGGCCGCCGCGATCGCGAGGAGCGCCACGAAGATCCAAACGGGCCTCGCGGGGCCGCTTGTCCTCGTCCGTCCGATTTCCCCCCCGCTCATGGGATCCTCCGCACGATCATCGGCCCGATCCGGTTCGCGATCGGGACGGGAAGCTTCTTCCACGCCTCGACCGCCCACCGGAGGCGCGGGCTATCGGTGTTCTTCTCAGGCACCTCGCGGATCCGAAGAAGGGCGTAGTGCCAGAAACACGTTCTCGGCTCGGCCCCCCACTGAGCCTTGAACCGAAACGTCCCGCTCCCCGGCGTCGATCGGCCGAAATCGAAGACGGTCGCG